>JACZDC010070246.1_pt1 | contig 11984 bp, 4 predicted proteins | sample 8641791 | NCBI WGS metagenome assembly JACZDC01 (sample SAMN15324613, study PRJNA640507) | soil metagenome | isolation source: intercropping peanut in the second line | place: China: Luxin town, Laibin City, Guangxi Province | collected 2019-07-25 | depth 10cm m
CCACCGTCCTCCTGGAGCCCGCGGTCTCCGGCGACCTGTCGACCCGCATGAGCCGCGGCCGCGACTCGGCCTGGCGCTTCGAGGCCACGGCCGGCGCCGACGGCCGCTTCGAGCTGCCGGACCTGCCGGCGGGCAGCTTCGACCTCACCGCCCGCGGCTCTGGCTACGCGCCGATCACCGTCCCTGGCCTGACCGTGCCGGAGGGGGACGGCGGGCTCGACCTCGGGACCGTCATGCTGGTCAAGGGCGTGGCCCTCGAAGGCTTCGTCACCAGCCCCGCCGGCAAGCCCGTCGAAGGCGCCCGCGTCTCCCTGTCCACCGCCTCCACCGACCCGACCGCCGCCTTCCGTGGGCCGGACGGTCCACCCGCCGCCGTCACCGGCCAGGACGGCTTCTTCCGCGTCGAGGACCGGCGCGACGGCGAGACCGTGGACGTCGACGTCCAGCGCTCGGGCTACGCGCGCGGCAGCGCCCCGGGCGTCCGGATTCCCTCGGAAGAGCCGGTCCGCATCGTGCTCAAGCCCACCTCGGCCGTCGAGGGGCGCGCCGTGGACGGCGACGGCAAGCCGGTGGCCGGCGCGCAGATCTACCTCAACCCCACGGCTCCGGCCGCCATGGGCCAGGGCTTCGTCATGTTCTCCGACGCGGACATGAAGCGGGCGGCCGCGGGCGAGGACGGCGTCTTCCGCATCGAGAACGTACCGCCCGGCTCCTACGGGCTGAGGGCGCAGGCCGCGGGCCGGCAGTCGGCCGAGCTGAGCAACCTGGAAGTGGTCAGCGGCCAGGACCTGAAGGGCGTCGAGGCCGTGCTGCCGGCGGGCGCGGTCATCGAAGGCCGGGTGCTCGCGAGCGGCCGGCCGGTACCCGGCGCGGGGGTCCGGCTGGTCGAGGCCGCGAGCTCGGGCGCCCGCTTCCTCATCAACCCGCCGGCGGACACCGCGGACGGCGACGGCTACTATCGGATCGACGGCGTCACGCCCGGCACGCGCTCCTTCCAGGTCGAAGCCAAGGGCTTCCGCACCGCCACGCGGGAGCTGGACGCCCGGGAGGGCGACAATGCGCTCGACTTCGCGCTGGAGGAGGGCGCCCGCATCGCCGGCCGCGTGGTTGACGAGGACGGCTCGCCGGTGGCCGCCGCCCTGGTCACCTTGCGCGAGGGCAACAACTCCTGGAACCTGCCCAACGCCGTCAGCGGCCCGGACGGCGGCTTCACCCTGGTCGGCGTGTCCGACGGCACCTACCGCATCGCGGCCCAGAAGGAAGCCTACTCCCGCAACGCCCAGGGGCAGGAGGTCGTGGTGGCGGGCAGCTCGGTGAGCGGCGTCGAGCTGACGCTGACCAAGGGCGGCGCGATCGTCGGCCAGCTCTCCGGCCTCGACTTCACCGAGCTGTCGCAGGTGAGCGTCTGGGTGGACGACGAGTTCCACACCGGCCGGGTGTCGCCGGACGGCAGCTATCGGATCGAGCGCGTGGAGCCCGGCGAGCGCCGGGTCGTGGCCTCGGTCCGGGCGGCACGGCAGACCGAGGGCCGGGTCACCCTGGAAGCGGGGGAGCGCGAGGCGCGGCTCGACCTGGAGTTCAAGGACGGCCACCGGCTCACCGGCCAGGTGCTGCGCGACGGCGAGCCCGCGGGCGGCGAGAACGTCTCGCTCACCGGTCCCGGAGTGGCCGGCCGCTGGTCCCAGACCGATCACGACGGGCGCTTCCGCTACGAGGGGCTGGAGAGCGGCGCCTACGATCTGGAGGTGATCGACCGGCGCGGCCAGACGAACCACAAGGAGAGCGTGGAGCTGTCCGGCGACCGCGAGGTGCGCATCGACCTCCACACCACGGCGATCGCCGGCCGGGTCCTGGACTCCCTGGACAAGGGGCCGGTCCCGGGTGTGCAGATCACCCTGCTGGCGCCGGAGGGGCAGGAGAGCAAATCCTTTATGAGGCTCGAGGCGGTCACCGACTCGCATGGCGGGTTCCGGCTGCCGGACGTGCCCGAAGGGGACTGGCGCGTGCGGGCGGTCCTGGACGGTTATGCGCCGGCGGAGGTGGCGGTCCACCTCGACGCCGGCTCGCCACAGGACGACCAGGAGATCGTGCTCCAGGCCACGGAGGGAGTGACCCTGGAGGTCCTCCTCCCCTCGGGCCGTCCGCCGGAGATGCTTCGCGTCGCGGTGGTCGACGGTGCCGGCAGGCTGGCGGCGGCGAGCAGCTACCCGGTGAGCGAGAACGGCCGGGTGCGCATCGCGAGCGTGGCGCCGGGGAACTGGGATCTGGTTCTCGACGCGGACGGCGCGGCGCCGCTCTCCCTGCCGGTGACCGCGCCGGGCAACGGCGGCCGCGTGCTCCTGCCGCCGGCCGGGGGCCTGGACCTCAAGGTCCCCGCCCTCGCCGGCACGCGGGTGGGAGCCAGGGTCCGCCTGACCGACGCCCAGGGCAAGCCCTTCCGCTACCCCTGGGGAGACTCCCCGACCACCTTCGACCTCGACGCCGGAGCCTACGAGTTCGAACGCCTCTCGCCCGGCTCCTGGAAGGTGGACGTCACCGCCGCCGACGGCCGCACCTGGACCGGCACGGCCACGGTGGTCCCGGGCGGCAAAGTGCCGGTGACTCTGGAGTAGGAATCCTACCCTTGGGAGAGAGAAAAAAGGGGAGCGGCCGGAGGAAGGTAGGCCGCTCCCTGTATCCGGGTAGAAGGAAGGTTGGAACCCTCTTCTGCCTGTATGGTTACCGCTGGGCCCCTTTCGGTGACAAACCCGCCAAAGAATTTTTGAGGCCCTCGCTCTCCCGGAGGGGGGAGTCGCGCAGAGGGAGCACGGACTTGCCGGAGGCTGGAAGATCGTCCTGAGGAGGGGAGAAAAAAAAGAGGGGCGGCCGGAGGAAATAGGGCCACCCCTGAATTCGGGTTGAAGGAGGTTGGTAGCCTCTTCTATATATACAGTTGCCGCTGAGCCCTTTTTTTTGACAAAAAATCCGAAGAAAGTTTGAGAAATTTTTGACGCATACCCCCACTGGGTATCCGCCGGCCCCGAAATCGGGGAGGGGGCGCCCTCTCCTGCGCAGCAGGGGAGGGATGGGGAGGGGTCTTCTTCGTTGCGAGAATCCCGGAATCTTGCCGCAAACTTCCCGTGTTCTGACGCGACTCTGAAGAACTTAGCGGCAGATATCCCGTTTGTTGCGGCATATTTCTGGATTGTCGCGGCAAAAATCTCAATGGCTGACGCAACTCGCTGGTTTGTCGCGGCAAAAATCTCGTGAGCAGCGCGGAATCAGGACCAATTCGCGGCAGAAAGGCTCCGGGTTGCGACGGCAACGAGCAGATCTGTCGCGACTCGGGACCTTTCCGTCGCGACAATTCAGGGGGCTGGCCCGGCCCCTCGAATTGTTGCGACAAGCTGGGGGCGTGCTCTGCCTGGGAGCGCCGGCGCCTCGCCGGCGCTTTATACTGTTTGAGCTACCACGACAGATGGTCCTCTCAATGGAGACCGCATGGCGGCACCTGAGGAGCAGGCCGGCAAGCTGGCGCAGTTCCTGTCCCGGTACCGGAAGACCGGACCGGCGCCGATTCTCTGGGTAGGAGCCGGCGCCAGTGCCGCGGCAGGGTATCCGACCCTGGCGAAGCTGGCGGAGATCCTCCGCCAGGAGCTGTCCAGTACGGAGACGGACGGTTACCGCCTCGTCGATGCCTACGTCGCCGAATTCAGTTCGGCGGACCTGGAAAAGGTCCTTCAACAGCACCTGGGCGCCCCACGCTCCGCCGCTCCGATCCATGGAGCCATCGCCCGCCTCGCCGGGGCCGGGGTCTTTCCCATCCTCTTCACCACGAACTACGACCGTCTCCTGGAAGACGCCCTGGGTGACGAGAAGATCCCCCATGTCGTGCAGTCGCTCCAGAACAACTACGTCCTCCAGGCCATGGATGAGGTCCAGGTCCTCAAGATGCACGGCGACCTGGGAAGCTGGGTGGACGTTGTCCTGACGACCCACAGCTATCGCGATTTCGAGAGGAGCCATCCGCTCCTCCGGAATCAGCTCGACCAGAATCTGAGGACGCACCCTGTTGTCTTCGTCGGATGCTCGATGACCGATCCGCGGCTCCTGGAGTGGCTCGGTGCTCTGCCCCTGGAAGAAAGGTCCAGACTCTTTGCCAGCCGGGCGGTCCTCACCGAGGACGAATGGAATCAGCTTCCCGGGGAAACCCGGGATCTGCTCGCCTCGGCGAACGTGAAGCCGGTCCTGGTGCCGGATCACGCGGCGGTCACGCGGCTCTTCCAGGAGGTGGCCCGACGCCTCGCTCCTCTTGCGGCTTGTGACCTCATCTTCGATCTAGAGCCCGGTGACAAGGAGTGGACCGTCGTCGGTCCCACACCCGAGAGCCCGGCCCGCAAGGCACCGAACCCGCTCAAGGACAAGGAGGTCGTGGCCCTGCTCCTGGAACTGCGCAAGGTGGTGAGCCTCGCGGTGCCGCTCGACGCGCCCGATGCCAAGGCCACGATCGCGGCGCTTGACGGGCTGGCTCTGCGGATCTCGGAGAAGCTGACCCCGGTGCTCCTGTCGGACGCGGCGCGTCAGGAGGTGCTCCGCCGGATCAATGAAGTGGACCATGGCCGACCGAAGCTTGTAATCCGGGTGCCGGGCCGTGGTCCTGTCGCCGATCAGGCCCTGGCGCTCCCCTGGGAGCTCCTGGCCCCGGCCGCCGGAGCGTTCGCGGTCCGAGACGGTCGGCTGGATGTGGTCCGGGAGGCCGTGATGGACGGAGCCCCGCACCTGTACGAGCCGACCGGGCCGCTCACCGTGGCCGTGACCATCTCCGCGCCGGAGGACCAGACGCGTCTCGACTATGAGAAGGAATCCTTCCGGCTCCAGGGTGCCCTGACCTCGCTGGGCCAGCGAGCGGCCTTCTCCGACCTGGGTGGAGTGGAGGACTTCGTGGAGGTCGTGAAGGGGCAAAGGGCCGCCGCGGTCCACTTCAGTGGTCACGGCCTCCCGGGCGAGTTGGTGTTCGAGGACGAGCAGGGGTTCTCCCAGAAGGTTCCCATCGCCGAGCTGGTCCTCCAGCTAAACTTCGCGCTTCCCGAGGCCGGCGCGTTCCCGCGCCTGTTCTTTCTGGCCTCCTGCCATGGAGCCACCGGAGTTGCCTTGGCGCCGGCAGAAGTCTCCGCGGCTGCCGGCACCCGGGAGGTGAGAGGGGATCTGGCGGCGGCTCTCGGAGAAGGACCGTCCACGGCGGCCACTCTCCACCGCAGCGGCTTCGTGCAGGTGGTGGGCTACTTCGGTCCGGTTGGAGACGAACTCTGTACCCGGGCGGAGGAGACCTTCTACGAGGCTCTGTCTCAAGGAGACACGACGCTCCAAGCCGCGGCCTCGGCCCGCGCATCCCTCCGAGAGCCGTTGAAGATCGACGGCCAGAGAATCGTTTATCCGCTGGGCTGGGCTCAACTCGTGGTCTACCACCGGGGACCGGATCATTCTCTGGCCTTGGCGGCTGAGGCCGGTCGCAAGCCCTTGGCGCAGCGCTACCAGCGCCGGACGGTCGAGGTGAGCGGCCTTCCCGTCCTGGAGACCGGCTTCGTGGGCCGCCGGAGCCTCCAGCATGAGATTCGCCGTCGCGTGGAGCGCAAAGGCATCCGGTTGATCGTCCTCCAAGGCCTCGGCGGTCTCGGCAAGACCGCCCTGGCGAGCCAGCTTCTCAGCCACACCTTCGCACCGAAAGCCGAGGACCAGCTCATCCTCCGCGGCCGTGGTCTGGACGAGGAAGCCGATCCGATCGCGACGCTGCGCGCCCAGGCGGAGGAGCACGGCAAGGTCCACAGGCTTCCTCATTGGGAGGAGCGGTTGAAGCGGCTACGCGAAGAGACTCCGGAGCCTGCCTCCGGGTTCGCAGCCACGATCGAGGCGCTTCGGGAAGATCTCCCAGGCCTTGTCCTCTACATCGACAACGCAGAGTCCTTGCAGGACGGTCCGACGACAGGCGATCCGAGGGCGTTCGGGAGTTGGAAGCCGCAAGCGCAGGGATGGTGGGGCGAGGTGGAGCGGCTCTCCGAAGCCGGTTTGATCCTGGTTTCGACTCGCTACGGGTGGAGGGGTCTGAAGGCCGAGTCCTGGATCGTCGTCGATCCCATGAGCCCGGCGGACGTGCTGCGCATGCTCGACGCCTTCCCGAGCTTTGAGCCGCTGGGCCGCAAGGACCGGGAGCGTCTGGCTTCGCGGGTGGATGGGCACCCGAGGACTCTGGAGGTTCTGGACCGGCTGGTCAGCGAGAGTATGGATGAGCAGGGGCCGGGATTCGAGGTTCGGGATCCCTGGGTGGACCTGATCGAGCCGGTGCTACCGAAGCAGTCGGAGGAGATCCGGGCTGATCTTCTTTTGGAAGAGCTCTGGGAACGTCTAACTCCTTCGGCGCGCGAGCACGCGGTGCAACTCGGGGTCTTGAGGAGGCCGGCTCCTCGCTTCGTGGTGGATCGGGTCGGGTCCTCGACGGGAGAACTGATCCGAATGGGCTTGCTCACCCGGTTCCGGGAACAGGTGTTATCTAAGGAGGAGGTCGAGTGGGTCGATCGGTGGGGGCTGCACAGCCTTGTCGGTTCGTTCGTGGAATCGAAGACGAGCGAGGCCGAGCGTCGGGCAGCTCACTTTTCAGCCGGAGTGGCCTATGAGTCTTGGGTGAAGGAGCCGCAGGCACGGTTGTCGGATCAGGCGGAGGGTATCGACCATTTCCACGTCGTGGGAGAGGGGGACCGGGCGTGGCCGATGGTGGCGAAGGTGGTCCTCTGGCTTAGAGAGTGGGCCCGATATCAGGAGGCTCTTCTGCTCCTAGGTTCATGTGAGGCAGGCGGAGCCACAGGAGAGCGGCTTGCCTTAGCCTTGACGCTACAGGCCCAAATGAGGCGCAAGCTTGGCGATCTATCTTTTGAACTGGAGCAGTTGCTTGAGCGGGCGCTGGGGCTGGTGTCGTCGGAGCAGAGCAAGGGAGACATATTGGGAGAGCATGGCGGCTTGCTTGTAGAGCGTGGGGAGTATCGCGATGCTGAAGATCTACTTCGCCAAGCAGTCGAGGCGAAAAGGAAATCAGTCGGTGTGTGGCATCTTGAATATGGTTCGGTGCTGCATGAGCTCGCTTGGGCGTTGACGAGTCAGGGCAAGTATAGAGAAGCCGAGAGTCTTCTCGTTCATTCGCTCGAGGTTAAGAAAAAATTACTAGGTGAGTGGGACTCTTCCTATGGCGCGTCTCTGCATCACCTTGCGATTGTGCTATCGGAGCAGGGCAAATATGAGGAAGCCGAGGGCGCTATTCGCAAGTCGCTGAAGGTAAAGGAAGCAACTCTAGGAGCTTGGCACCATGAGTATGCGTCTTCTCTGCATGAGCTTGCCCATGTATTGACGAGGCAAGGCAAGCATGGAGAAGCTGAAAATCTACTTCTCCAGTCGCTGGAGATTACTGAGAAGTCGCTCGGGATTTGGCATCCTTCTCTCTGCATGACTTTGATGAACCTAGCAGGAATTTTCTTCGTTCAAGGGCGAGCTAAGGATAGTGAGCTTCTATTGGCGCGAGCCCTGGAAATTGCACTCCGTGCCTTTGGCCCATCTCACCCCGAGGTGGCTCAGATCCTCGGCAACAGGGCGATGATGGCCGCCGCTCTTGGGAGGGAGGAGGCTTCGGAAATGGCTCGCCAGGCCCTAGGGATCTTCGTGGAGACTCTCGGTAACGAACACCCCATGACCCAGGAATATGCTGCGGCCCTTGAAGCAGCTGTCGCTGGCAGCAACTCGGATACCAACGCGCAGATCGCCTTCCTCGCTGGTCAAGCCCGCGACAGCGCCATCGCGGCGCTCCGGGGCGAGACGGACCGTGATGCCCTGATCGCCAGGATTGGGGAGGTTGCTGAGAAAGCCACTGAAGGCAAGGAGGAAGGGTCTTCCTTTGCTGACCTCGCCCTCTACCTGCGCGCGGTCGTGGCGATTCTCCGCGGCGAGCCGGTGCCGGAGGTCCCTCCCGCTTACTCGGAGCATATGGCGGCGATCGTAACGGCCCGGAACTGAGGGAAGACCCCTCCCCGTCCCTCCCCTGCTGCGCAGGAGAGGGCGCCCCCTCCCTCCCGAAAAGAGGGAGCTGGGATCGGGTACCATCTCCTGGTTCTCTTGGACGCTCTGAACCCCGGCTCCGTACACCCTCTCGTGACCCGCCGAGACTTCCTCCGCTGGAGCGCCGCCGCCGGCCTTGGGGCCTCCGGACTCGTGGCCTACACCTTCGAGGTCGAGCCCCACTGGGTGACGGTCGAGGAGCGGGACCTGCCGGTCGCGAACCTGCCTCCGGCGCTCGCCGGCTCCCGGCTCGTGCAGATCAGCGACCTGCACGTCGGACCCAAGGTGAGCGACGAGTACCTGGTCCACTGCCTGGAGAAGACCGCGGCGCTGCGGCCGGACATCCTGGTCTTCACCGGCGACTTCCTGACCTACAGCCATGAGCGCGGCGAGGATCAGTACGGCCAGCTCCGGGACGTGCTCTCCCACTTCCCGCAGGGCCGGCTGGCGACGCTGGGCATCCTGGGCAACCATGACTACGGGCGGGCGTGGTCCGAGCCCGCGGTGGCCGCGCGCGTGGCGGCGGTGGCGGAGCGGGCGGGCGTCCAGGTGCTCCGGAGCTCCTGCGCCACGGTCGAGGGGCTCGACTTCGTGGGGGTCGACGACCTGTGGTCCGGACTGGCGGACCCGGTCCAGGCCTTGAATTGCCGGAGCGCGGAGGCCGCGATCGTCCTCTGCCACAACCCGGACACCCTGGATGTAAAGCCCTGGGCGGGCTACCAGGGATGGATCCTCGCCGGCCACACCCATGGCGGCCAATGCAAGCCCCCGTTCCTGCCGCCGCCACTCCTGCCGATCCGCAACCGGCGCTATGCCGCGGGAGAGGTCGACCTGGGCGACGGCCGCCGGCTCTACGTCAACCGCGGCCTCGGCCATCTCCTTCAGGTGCGGTTCAACGCCCGGCCGGAGATCACCAGCTTCACGTTGCGGATCGCCTGAACCTCTGGGATAGAGTTCCCGTAAACAGTGGAGGAGGAGGACGGGTGATCTCGAGCGAGGAGCTTCTGGCAGCCCCGGACCGGCATGCGGCCAGCGCCCGGAACGTGCTCATCCTGAGCGCGGTGGCGACGCTCGTGCTCTACAACGTGCCGTTCCTCGGCCGTATCCTGGCCCGGCCGCTCGTGCTGCTCTCGACCGTGGCGCACGAGATGGGGCACGGGCTCACCGCGCTGCTGCTCGGCGGCCGGTTCCAGCGGTTCGAGATGTGGGCCGACGGGGCCGGCCTCACGGAGGTCGATCTCTCCGGCTTCGGCCGCATCCGCCAGGGACTGACGCTGGCCGGCGGGCTGGTGGGGCCGTCCGTGGCCGCGGCGGTCTGCTTCTTCCTGGGACGGAGCGCCCAGGGCGCCCGCGCCTGCCTCCTCGGCCTGGGTGTGTTCCTCCTCCTGGTCGAGATCCTCCTGGTCCGCAACGTGTTCGGCTTCGTGTTCGTCGGCTGCCTGGTGGCGGCCTGTTTCCTCGCCGCCCGGCTGCCTCCCGAGCGAGCCCAACTCGCGGTGATCTTCGCCGGCGTCCAGCTCGCCCTCTCGGTCTTTTCGCGGGCGGACTACCTGTTCACCCGCCAGGCCGTGAATCCGTCCGGGTCGTTCGCGTCGGACGTGATGCAGATGCAGCGGCTCCTCTTCCTGCCGTACTGGTTCTGGGGTGCCCTGTGCGGCGCCGTCTCCGTGGCCGTCCTGGTCTGGGGTGTGGCCCTCTTCTGGCGGAAATAGCGGGCGGAAGTAAACTACCCGGCGTTTTGGATACCGCTCCCCGTCCTCCGCGCCGCCTTCCCGGGCTCGCCATGGTCGGCTTCGTGCTGGCCGGGGCCGGGCTGCGCCTGTGGAACCTGCGCGACCAGGTGATGGGCGGCGACGAGTTGCATGCCGTCCGCGCCGTGGCCGAGCGCACGGCGGCGCAGATCGTCACCCGCTACTCGCTGGTCGACTACTCGCTGCCGATCACGGCATTCCACCGCCTGCTGCTCGACTGGGGCGTGTCGCTGTCGGAGATGGACTTCCGGCTGCCCGCGATCCTCTGCGGGCTGCTCGCCATGATCCTCCTGCCGCGGGCGTTCAGCGGCCGGGTGGAGCGGTTCCAGGCCGAGCTGTACGGCTGGCTGGTGGCCTTCTCGCCGCTCTTCGTGCTCTACAGCCGCATCGCCCGGTCGTACATGCCCATGGTCCTGCTGGCGTTCCTGGCGGTGATGGCGTTCGAGCGCTGGTGGAGCGGCGGAGGACGACGGGCAGGGATCTTCTATGTGGTGTTCGGAGCGCTGGCGATCTGGGTCCACCTCGGCGCGGGGCCGATCGTGGCCGCTCCGTTCCTCTTCGCCGCGGGCGACGTGGTCTGGACGCGATCCTGGCGGCGGCTGCGCGAGCTGGTGGCGATCGGGCTCGCGATCGTGGCCGCGATGGCGCTCTATCTGGTGCCGGCCGGCCCCTCGCTGCTCAAGCTGGTGGGCAACAAGCATCGGGAGATCGACATCCCCTGGCGCACGGCCGCGAACGTGCTCCTGCTGGAGGCCGGCACCCGGTCGTGGACGCTGACCGTGCTGTTCTGGGCCGCGGCGCTCACCGGCCTCGTTCTTCTCCTGCGGAAGAACCCGCGGCTCGGGCTGTTCACCTTGACTGTGACCCTCGGTCACTTGGCTGGCATCCTGGTGCTGTCGCCGCTCGGGCTCAATCTGCCGATCGTGCTCAACCGGTATCTCCTGCCCGTGCTGCCGTTCGTTCTCCTCTGGGTGGCGGTGGCCCTGGGACGGACCTGGATTCCGCGCAGCGGCCTGGTCGGCATGGGCCTCCAGCGCAGCGCGTCGCGTTTCTTCATCCTCTTCCTGCTCTGGACCGGACCGTTCCTGACGCCGGGCTATCGCGAAAGCTCGTTCATGCATCACAACGACTTCGTGGGGTTCTACCACCCGCTGTCCACGATCCCGGACGAGGCGGTGCCCGGAATCTATGCGAAGCTGCCGGACGGTCCGGTCGTGGAGGTCCCGTGGTCCACGGTCTGGGAGCAGAACCGGACCTTCTACATCTACCAGCGGAAGCACGAGCAGAGGGTGATGGTCGCGGCGCCGTTCGACGTCCCGCGCGGGCCGGGCTTCGACTTCCGCAACGAGGTCGAGCCCGAGCCGGCGGCGATCCTGGCGAGCCCGGCGCGGACGCTGATCGTCCATCTGAGAATCCCCTGGGAGGAGGACCGGGTGGTGATCCCGGGCCGGCCGTTCACTCGACCCATGCCGCCGGGGCTGCGCAAGGTCTACCGGCGGATCGGCGAGAAGCTCGCCGCCCGGCTGGACGCCGAGTGGGGGCAGGCCGACTACTCGGACAACCTCGTCCGGGTCTGGGATCTCGACCGGGTGCGCGGGAGCCGGAGGAAGTGAGCCGCCGGAGTCTCCTCATCCTTGTCGCGTTCCTGCTTGGAGCGCTGCTCCGGCTCTGGAACCTGGGGCCGCAGGTGATGGGCGACGACGAGCTGCACGCGGTCCGAGCGGCGCTGGCGCGCCCGGTCTCCGAGATCCTGGTCACCTACCAGAGAGTGGACAACACGATCCCGCTCACGGCGGTCTACCGGGTGCTCCTGGACCTGGGGGTGAGGCTCTCGGAGTGGGTGGTGCGGCTGCCGGCGGTGCTCGCGGGGCTGCTGCTGCTCGCCGCGGCGCCGCTGTGGGCGGCGCGGCGGCTCGGGTGGCGGACAGCGACGGTCTTCGCCTTCCTCCTCGCCGTCTCGCCCGGGCTGGTCTTCTACAGCCGCATCGCCCGCTCGTACGCGCCGATCGTGCTCCTGGGCTTCGGCGCCCTGGCGGCGTTCGAGTCCTGGTGGCGCAAACCGGACTGGCGGACGGGAGCGGCCTATGTGGTCCTCGCCGCGCTGGCCGCCTGGTTCCACCTCGGAGCGGCGCCGTTCGTGGTGAGCCCGTTCCTGTTCGC
>JACZDC010108236.1_pt1 | contig 11978 bp, 13 predicted proteins | sample 8641791 | NCBI WGS metagenome assembly JACZDC01 (sample SAMN15324613, study PRJNA640507) | soil metagenome | isolation source: intercropping peanut in the second line | place: China: Luxin town, Laibin City, Guangxi Province | collected 2019-07-25 | depth 10cm m
CCATGGGTTCTGAGCCGGGCCGCGCACGCGCTGGACTGGCGGCTCCAGGCCACGGCGCCATGGCGATAGCAGCCGTGCATGCACGGCAAGGCTTAACAGAACGTACCGGTGGATGAAAATTGTGCTGGTGTTGTCAACCAGAACGGCCGAGCCCCGTTGTCATCTGCAGCAAACGACGCAATGGGAGATAGGCATGAAACTGGACAAGACCCTGCTCGCGGCCACCGTGATCGCCATTTTGTCGGCGCCCGCCATGGCGCAGGATCGCGGCGACGCCGCCAATGCGCGGCTGGATGCCCGGGGCGAGCGCATCAACGAGCGCATGGATGCGCGTGGCGAGCGCGTTGATCAGCGCCTGGACAATCGCGGCGAACGCGCCGAACAGCGCCTCGACAACAAGGGCGATCGCATCGATGCACGCCTGGATCGCAAGGCCGCACGCGCCGCAGCCAATGGCCACGAAAAGCGCGCCGAAAGGCTGGATGCGCGCGGCGACCGTGCGGATCAGCGCCTCGACCACCGCGGCGAGCGCCGCGAGCAGCGCCTGGACCGCAAGGGCGATCGCATCGAGAACCGACTCGACCATCGCGGCGACCGCGTCGAAGCTCGTCTGGACAGGAAAGGCAACCGCATCGAGCGCCGCTACGACCGGCGGCACTGAGCGCCAGCGCTGGCGGATGAACTCCGCCAGCGCTTCACTGCTGTAATGGCCGTGCACGAACAGCAACACGGCCGGCCGGTGCCGGAATCACCCGGTGATATGTCCAGACGGTGCGCTCTGAGCCCGCTGCCAAACCTCCTGCAGACCACCTGAGCCTTCGCCTGATCCATTGAGCCTATCGACTGTCACCAATAGCCGACAGTAGTTCCACCATACTGCCGGACAGGCGAGAATACCGTCAGGTTCGTGACCCGGAGAACATCAGATGAACACCTTACGCCCAAGCACCTTGGCCGCCGTCGCCACGCTGGCCCTGCTGGGTGCCTGCGCCAAGACCACTCCGCCTGCGGCGGATGGCGCAGCGCCTGCCAATTCCAGCACCGAGTCGCTGGAGACGCGCGAAGCAGAGCTGCAGAAACGCGAAGCGGAACTGGCCAACCGCGAAGCCGCACTGGCCAATACGCAGGGTGGCAAGTCGTCCACCTCCGCGACGAAACCCAGCACCAGCAAGCCTGCATCGAAGCCTTCCACTTCGACGGCTTCCACTTCCCCACCGCCTGCACCGGCACCCACCGTGCTGACGGTGCCTGCCGGCACAGAGCTGGCGTTGTCGCTGGCAACCGAGCTGTCGACAAAGAGCGCGAAGGCCGGTGATGTGGTGCGTGCCGAGTTGACCAGCGATGTGCGCGTGGATGGCAAGCTGGCCATTGCGGCCGGCACCACGGTGGCCGGTCAGGTCACTTCGGTGGTCTCGGGCAGCAACAAGATCGGCGGCGTGCCCACGCTGGGCATCAGCTTCGATCGCCTTGGACTGCCGGGCGGCAAGGATGTGCCCATCAGCGGCGAGATCACCCAGCGCGGCAAGAGCGATACGGCGCGCGATACGGTGAAGATCGTCGGCGGTGCAGCCGCGGGCGCCATCCTCGGCCACCAGGTGAAGGGTGGCGACAAGGGCAAGGTGCTCGGTGGCCTGCTCGGCGGCGCCATCGGTGCGGTGGCGGCGCAGAAGACCGGCACCGAAGTGCAGCTGCCCGTCGGCACGGCACTGAGCATTGCGCTCGCCGCACCGGTGGAAATCACGCGTTAGGCAATCTCCCGCGCCCGCATCAGTGCCTGCACCAGTTGCAGTGCGCTGTGCGGGCTCGGAGGCAATTCGACCTGCACGGTCTTCAATGGCGCGACGCGCGCGCTCCAGCGAACCAGGTGTGCACTCCAGGTCAATCCCGCGCCGAAGGCCGGCAGCAGCAGCAACGCACCCGGCCTGATCCTTCCTTCTTCCAGTGCTTCGACCAGCGCCACGGGAACGGTGGCGGCAGACATGTTGCCGTAGCGCTGCACGTTGACCATCACGCGCTCCATGGTCACGCCGAGCCGTTTGGCCACCGCCTCGATGATCCGGAGATTGGCCTGATGCGGCACCACCAGATCGATGTCCGACTGCTGGAAGCCGCGACGCTGCAGCAGCTCGCTGCAAGCCGATGACATGGCGCCTACGGCACGCTTGAAGATTTCAGGCCCGTCGAAGACCCAGTTGGTGACGCCGAGGCGCCGCTCGAAATCCGCGTAGCGCGCGCCCATGCCTTCGATCACCAGCGAGGCGCGGCCGTCGACGTCACAACCCAGCTTCTCGCCCAGCAGACCTGTCTGCTCTTCCGCCGCCTGCAGCACGATGGCGGCGCAGCCATCGCCGAACAGCACTGCGACATTGCGGTTGCGCCAGTCCATGAAGCGGCTGATGACTTCACCGCCCACCACCAGCGCATTGCGCACGACACCAGTACGGATCAGCGCATTGGCGCAGCTCCAGGCATACATGAAGCTGGTGCAGGCCGTGTTCACATCCATGGCCGCAGCGCGATGTGCGCCGAGTTGCAACTGCAGGCCGGAGGCCTGATTCGGTGCCTGATCCTGGAAGCTCGTGGTGCCGAAGACGATCAGGTCGAGATCGCCGGCTTGCAGATCCGCTGCCGCCAGCGCGCGGCGCGCGGCCACCAGCGCCAGATCATCCAGCCCCACATGAGAGATGCGCCGCTCGCGGATGCCCGTGCGCGTGCTGATCCATTCATCGCTGGTATCGAGGAACTGCGCCAGATCGGCATTGCTCAGCACGGCCGGTGGCAGGCACTTGCCCCAGCCGGTGATGGCGGCATGTGTCATCGGGTCATCCTCAATGCCATCACGTCTCCCCGCGCAGCGAAGGCTAGAATCCGGCGTGCAAGTATATGAAGAAGATCTCGGTCACACAGCTCGAAGAACTCGCTCGCCAGGCCGCGCAGTCGCCGCGTGGACGCGCACATCTGAACGTGCATGACAGCGCGGATGACCTCGTGCAGCGATTCTTCGTCGCCGTCGAGCCTCGCTCCTATGTCAGGCCGCATCGCCATCACACGCGCGCCGAGCTGCTGGCGGTGCTGCGCGGGCGCTTCGATGTGCTGATCTTCGACGATGAAGGCACGCTGCGGGAACGCCATTGCGCAGGCGAAGGCACTGGCCTGCTCGCCTTCGAGACACCGCCCAACACCTGGCACACGCTGATCGCCGCTGCGCCGGGCTCGGTATTTCTCGAGGTCAAGCAGGGACCATACGATCCGGTCACCGCGGTGGAATTTGCCCCCTGGGCACCAGCGGAAGGCGATCCCGGGGCGGCCAAGTTATTGGAAACATTGAGAAATGCAGCACCTGGACAGTCGATACCACAGTGATATCATTTAAATATCAACAAGGAGAACGACATGTCCAAGCCCACCTCCCCGGTCACGCACGAATTCGAAACGCGCGCGCTGCCGGGCTTCGTCATGCTGGTTTTCAACATCGCGTGGATCATCGGCAGCCTGGTGTTCATGGTCGTGAGCGCTGCGGCCGCGCACGAGCATCCCGGCCAGGTCGCCTGGGGAGTACCGCTGGGCATGCTGGGCATCGCGCTGGGTGTGATCGGCCTGTTCGGGTACTTCACGCTGCAGCCCAATGAGGCTCGCGTGCAGATCCTGTTCGGCAGCTACAAGGGCACGATACGGCGCAGCGGCTTTCACTGGGCCAATCCTTTCTATTCCCGCAGCCGCGGGGGCAGTCGCGGCTCGCTGGAGAACAAGGCAACGCCACGCAGCCAGCGCGACGTCGTCGGCAGTGTGCGGGCCGCCATCAATCCGGCCAACTCCACCAAGCTCTCGCTGCGCGCGCACAACTTCAACAGCGAGACGCTGAAAGTGAACGACAAGCGCGGCAATCCCGTCGAGATCGCCGCGGTCGTGGTCTGGCGCGTGGGCGATACCGCGCAGGCCGCCTTCGACGTGGAAGACTACAAGAGCTACGTGCAGGTGCAGAGCGAGGCTGCCATCCGCAGCATCGCCAGCGGCTTCGCCTACGATCACGGTGTTGAACACGAGCCTACACTGCGTGGCAGCGCCGATGAGGTGGCGCAGGCGTTGCAGGAAGAATTGCAGGCGCGCCTGGACAAGGCGGGCGTGGTTGTGGACGAAGCCCGCCTCACGCATCTGGCCTACGCGCCGGAGATCGCCTCGGTGATGCTGCGCCGCCAGCAGGCCGAAGCCATCGTCGCCGCTCGCCAGCTCATCGTGCAAGGATCCGTAGGCATGGTGCAGACGGCTCTGGCCGAGCTGGAAAAGCAGAACGTCGTGAAGCTCGATGAAGAACGTCGCGCGGCAATGGTCAGCAATCTGCTGGTCGTGCTCTGCGGCAACGCCGAAGCGTCGCCGGTGATCAACGCCGGCACGCTGTACGGCTGATCGTGCCGCCCGCCGAACGCAAGGCATTCCTGCTGCGGGTCCCGGCGGACCTGTGGAAGGATCTGGAAAAGTGGGCCGCCGACGATCTGCGCAGCATCAACGCGCAGATCGAATATCTGCTGCGTCAGGCGGTGGCCGCGCGCAAGGGCGGTAATCGCGACAAAGGTGCGGGCGCCGACTAGCACGTATACTGCCGGCCCACATGCTGAAGAAGATCTCCGTCTCGGAGGCCGCCAAGGGGATGTACATCCACAAGATCGAGGGCTCGTGGATGACGCACTCGTTCTGGCGTACGCGTTTTCTCATCGAAGACGAGCAGACGCTGAAACAACTGCGCAGTTGCGGCGCGGCCGAATGCTGGATCGATGTGGCGCAGGGTATCGACGTGCCTTCCGCGCCGCGCGTCGAAGCGGCGCCGCCCTCGCCCGCTCCGCAGGCGCCGGCCCGGCGCAAGGCGGTCAGTTTCGATGCAGAGGTCAAGGAGGCCACGCTGATCCGCGACCGCGCCGGACGCGCCGTGCGCAACATGTTCCGGGAGGCACGCATGGGAGAAGCCATTGATCCCAAATCCTTCGTGCCGCTTGTAAACGACATCGTGGATTCGGTGCACCGGCACGGCGAGGCGCTGGTCAGCCTGTCGCGCCTGAAGCGCGTCGATGAATACACCTACATGCACTCGGTGGCGGTATGCGCCCTGATGGTGTCGCTGGGCCGGCAGCTCGGGCTTTCCGAGGAAGAGTCGCGACTGGCGGGCATGGCCGGCCTGATGCACGACATCGGCAAGGCGGGCACGCCGCTCGAAGTGCTGAACAAGCCAGGCTCGCTCACCGAAGAGGAGTTCGAGATCATGCGCCAGCATCCGGCGAACGGCGAAAGGATGCTGCGCGAATCCGGCTTTACCGAAGAGTTGGTGCTGGATGTGGTGCGCCACCATCACGAGCGCATCAGCGGCAATGGCTATCCCGACAAGCTGCCGCCGGAACGCATCTCGAAGCTGGCCCGCATGGGCGCGGTGTGCGATGTCTACGACGCCATCACCTCGGATCGCCCCTACAAGGGCGGCTGGGATCCGGCCGATGCGCTGGCGCGCATGGCGAGCTGGAAGGGCCACTTCGACGAGGAGATCCTCAAGGCTTTCATCCGCAGCCTGGGCATCTACCCCACCGGATCGCTGGTGCGCCTGGCCTCGGGCCGGCTTGCCGTGGTGGTGGAGCAGAACCAGAGCAAGATCACCGCGCCGCGCGTGAAGGTATTTTTCTCGACCGGGAACAACGCGCAGTTGAAGCCGCTGCTGCTTGACCTGGGCCAGTCCGGCTGCACGGACAAGATCGTCGGCCGCGAGGCGCGCGAGAACTGGCCGTTCCGGAACATTGAAGAGCTGTGGCGCAACGAGGTGCCCTGACTTGCGGCGCTAACGGTCACTCCTGGCTTTGCAGATGCGCCTCGAGGAACCACAGATCCTTGTCGAGAATGCCCGTGGTCTCGTTGAACAGATCCGCCGTGACTTCATCGCCGGCCTCGCTGCTGGCATCGATGGCCGCCCGCGTGGCCTTGGCCAGTGCACCAATGCGGTCCGCCAGCGCCGCCACATGCGCCATGCCGCGGAATGCATCATCGGGATAAGCCGGCAGTGAGGTCTTCTGCGCCACCACCTGCACCCTGCCCAGCGCGGTGCCGCCCAGCGTCGTGATGCGTTCGGCCAGTCCGTCCGCCAGCTCATCCACCCGCCCGGCAATCTCGTCGAACAGCTCATGCAGCTGGATGAAATCGGGGCCCCTCACATTCCAGTGGGCCTGTTTCACAGCCAGTTTCAGATCGAGTGCATCCACCAGCCGCGCCTGCAGCAGCGGGATGACCTTCTGGCGGACGTCCTTCGACAGATCGATGCGGGTGCTATGCATTGTCGTCTCCTTGCCTGGTGAGGCCATGATGCGACGTTGCGGCCATCCCATCCAGTAGATTGATTGAAACGACACGATAGATGCCATCAATGGTCCCCGCCGACCGTCGCGCCGCTTGCAGACGACTCCTGATGGGACGAACGCACTACGCGACAGTGCTCGTTTCCGGCGATCGCTTGAGGCAACATGGGCGCAATCCCCGGCAAGAAGGGGTTACTGGAGATTTCAGTCATGAATACAACATCGAAGTGGCGCACAGGGGTGGTTGCCGTGCTGGCGGCCGGCGTCTTCAACCTGGGCCTGACCAGCGTGGCGCCTGCCGGCATCGTGGGCACCAGCGCCATCGTCAGCACGGCCCGCGATTCGGACCTGGCTTCCATCCGCACGCAGCTCGACCGGGCCGATGTACGCGCCCAGATGCAGAAGATGGGTGTGGACGCGGCCAGCGTCGACCAGCGGCTGGCCACGCTCAGCGATTCGGAACTGCATGACATGGCCACGCAGATGCAGAACGCACCGGCCGGTGGCGATGTGCTGGTGCTCATCGGCGCCGTGTTCGTGGTGCTGATCATCCTGGAAGTCGTGGGCGTCATCGACATCTTCAAAAGGGCGCGGTGATTCGACTGCCTCAGGCGGCCGGCTTCCTGCTGGCCGCCTGTGCGTTGCTGGGTGGCTGCGTCACGCGGGGACCACTGCTCGAATCCCGTACGCAGGCCGTCGAACTCGACGACACCCCCTTCTTTGCGCAGGACGCGCATCAATGCGGTCCTGCCGCCCTTGCCACCGTGCTCGCAGCTTCGGCCGTCAGCGTGACGCCGGAAGATCTGGAATCACGCGTGTACCTGCCCGGCCGGCGCGGCAGCCTGCAGGTGGAAATGCAGGCGGCGCCGCGCGCTTTTGGCCGGCTGGCCTATCGCATCGAACCTGAACTCTCCGCCATCGCGGCCGAACTGGACGCGCATCGTCCGGTGCTGGTGCTGCACAACTACGGCCTGCCCTTCTGGCCACGCTGGCACTATGCGGTGGTCGTGGGTTATGACGGCACGAAGGACGTGATCACGCTGCGCTCCGGCCGCAAACGCCGGCAGCAGCTTTCCGCCGCCAACTTCATGCGCGCCTGGGATAACGGCAATCGCTGGGCGCTGGTGGTGTTGCGTCCCGGTGAACTGCCCGCGCATCCGGACAGGCAGCGCTATCTGGACGCCGCCGCGGCCTTTGAAGGCGTGGCGCAGCCGCAGGATGCCTGGTCCACGTTCGATGCGGCCGTGAAGCAGTGGCCTGAAGAGCCGGTGGCGTGGATCGGCCGCGGTACGGCCAGCTATCGACTGGCGGACAAACCCGCCGCCGCAGCCGACTATCGCGCTGCGCTGCACCTCGATGGCACGCAAGCCGCCGCCCACAACAATCTGGCGATGACCTTGCTGGAGATGGGCTGCGCCGCACAGGCAAGAGAGCAGATCGAACAGATCGATGCCGCCAGGCTCGATGCCCGCTTGCGCAGCGAAGTGATGGATACGCGACAGCAGATCGAAGCAGCCCGGCACACGAACCGCTGCACGGCGCCGTGACGACTTACGGCGGCAACCAGCGGCGCAGATGCTCGATGATGCGCGCCGAATCGGCAGCGCGGCAGCGATATCCCACATAGCCATCGGGGCGGATCAGGTACATCCGATCCTCCTTTCCAATGCCATAACGCGCGGCCAATTCCGGGCCCGGCGGCAGCACGAAGGCGCGCAGCACTCCGGGAAAGCGGCTCTGCAGATCATCCAGCCAGCCGACCAGCGCGCCGGAAACGCCATCGGTGCCGGCAATGCCGAGCAGCGTGAAGCCGGTGTGGCGCGTCATCGCGAACAGCGTATTCCCATCGCCCAGATCCACATCCGGCGCACGGTCGCCAATCTGCGGACCACCCTCGAGCTCGAGGTTTTCCGGCTGCTCCACATAGTCGCGATAGGTGTATGAAATTCCGGAGCAGCGGCCCACCACCGCATCCAGGAATTCCGGATCGCTGATACGCGCCGTCCGCTCGGCAATGCTCTTGCCATGCCCCATGAAGATCTCATGCAGCGCCGAAGCAGCCCAGATCACCTGTTCGGCGATGGGCTTGCGTTCGGTTTCGTAGCTGTCGAGCAGCGATTCGCGCGCCTCGCCCCGGAGCACCATGGCCAGTTTCCAGCCCAGGTTCCAGGCATCCTGCAGGCAGCAGTTCATGCCCTGCCCGCCGGATGTGGAATGCACATGAGCGGAGTCGCCAGCAAGGAAGATGTTGCGATCGCGGTAGGTATGCGCCAGCCGGTTGCGGCTTTCCCATCTCGAGTGCCACACCACTTCACCAAGGCGCACGCCATCGAAGTGCTGGTCGATCAAGCGCATGAAACCCTGCTCGGGGGTCACGTCGGCCGCAGCGGCCTCGCCGCGATCGCTGAGCAGCAGTCGATGATAGCCGCCCGGCAGCTTCACGATCATCACGAAGTGGTCACGGCCGGCGCAGTAATGCACGTATTCGTCGGTATCGGGAAAGTCATGCAGAAAGACATCCAGGTTCTGCATCACCGAACCCTTGTAGTCGCTCTCGTCCTGCACCAGCTGCAACTTGCGGCGCACGCGCGAGTTGGCGCCGTCGCAGGCCACGAGATAGCGCGCCGCGACCTGCTCGGTGGAACCGTCCGCACGCCGCACGGTGGCCAGCGCGCCGCCGTCGATGTGCCGCACGTCGATCAACTCCGTACCCCAGTCCGTGCCCTGGTCGTACTCGCTGCGCAGGTAGTCACGCAGGACGTTCTCTGTTTCGTGCTGTCCGTGTATGTACAGCCGTGGGTAGCGGCAATCGAGCGTGGTGAAGTCGAGGCCGGGACGTACCTCGCTGCGCCGACCTGCATCGTCGACGAAATGCAGCACATAGCCCTTGCTCGGCAGTGCGCGAGCCATGTAGCGGTCTATCAGTCGCTGGTCGATGCGCTGCATGATCTCGGCGGTGCGCGCGTGAATGGTGACCGCGCGCGAGGTTGAAGCCGGCGCCGGCAGCCGGTCGATGGATCGCGCCGCCACACCACGCCGCGCCAGCTCCAGGTGCAGCATGGTTCCCGCCGCACCGCCCCCGACGATGAGTACCGGAATCATCGTCGTAGTGTACTTCGCGTTGCCATGTCGCGGCCAAGGGCTGATGTCGCCCGCGCCGGCCTTGCGCGGCCAGAAGAATCACCGCCGAGCGGTCACCCGCAGCGCTGATGCCAAGCTGCGCGCCGGATTTCGTCCATGACTACGATCAGGCGGCGGCGCTGAATGGCGCGCCATCGGCCGGACGTGGATCGCGCGTGGACGCGGCCGGTTCGATGGCGACGATGCGCCCCTGCTCATCGTGATGCACGAGCACGCGCTGGCTGTCGCGCGCCGCGTTGATGGCCAAGTCGCTGAGTCCGAAGTGCCGCTGGAAATCTGGCAGCAGGTCGACGCGCGGCCGCACCGCCGGCTCGCGCGACAGACGATTCCACAGCAGCAACAGCGCGCAAACGCCGATCAGCACCAGCGCCATTTCCTCGACCGACGGCAGTGCATTACCAGCCGGCGTACCCGGCGCCGGACGTTTCCTGCCGAAGGCCACGGCCAGCATGCCCACACCAGCCAGAATGGCGGGACGACACATCCACAGCCAGGCACTCCACAACGCCAGCGTGCCCGCATCCGAGAACAGCCGGTGATGCCAACGAAGCTGGCCACGGACGTTGATGATGAGGCGCGGGTTCACGGCGTGGCGAGTCTTGTCGAGGGTCCCACCTCCAGCAAGTGAAATACTCGTAATGCATTGGTTTGTCGCTGATTTTCGACATACTGCGGCAGGCATCAACCCGGTCGGACGCCCCGGTCGGGGCTGGTCCAGCGCGCGCGCTGGCCCGCCGGCCCGCCGAACACCTGCGGATACGCCACCACCGTGGTTGCAAGGTTGATGATCCAGAACACGGCCGGATACCAGATCATCCAGAAGTAGTTGCGCCCGAGACCCGCCTCGTAGCGACTGTCCAGCCACTTGCTCAGCGCAAATTGCAGCAGGCAGGTTGCCCCGAGCAGCAATCCGGCACCATACGGCACCAGCGGCGAACCCAGTGTGGGAAAAGAAACCGCCGGCACCAGCACATCGAACATCCACAGCAGCGCGCTGGCCACCATGAGGTAGGACCAGAACACGCTGGCGCACATCTCGATGAGCAGCGGCCACATGAAGCGCTCGCGCGGATGCCACAGCACATCGAAGTTCTTGCGCAGCACTTGCGCGCCGCCCTTGGCCCAGCGCAGCCGCTGCTTCCACAAGCCGCGCAGGGTCTCGGGCATCAATATCCACACCAGTGCATTGGGTTCGAAGCGCACCTTCCAGCCGGCGCGCTGCAGCTTCCAGGTGATGTCGATGTCCTCGGTGAGCATGTCGCAACTCCAGTAGCCCACCTGATGCACGGCCGAGCGGCGATACGCCGTGATCACGCCGGACACCGTGAACAGCCGTCCGAAGCTCTGCTGCGCACGCTTGATCATGCCGACGATGGAGGAGAACTCGCCCACCTGCACACGGCCGAGCAGCGTGGAGCGGTTACGCACGCGCGGATTGCCCGTCACTGCACCTACTTCGGGGTCGGCCACGACGTGCCGCGCCATCCAGTAGGCCACGTGCCGGTCGAGCAGCGCATCGCCATCGATGCCGATGAGCAGATCATGGCGCGCCACCAGCGCTCCGGCCTGCAAGCCCATGGCCTTGCCCTGGTTGCGCGCCAGATGCACCACGCGCAATCGCGGATGCTGCGCGGCCATGCGGTCGAGCACCTCGCCGGTGTTGTCGCGACTGCCATCATTGATGGCGATCACCTCGAAGTCGGGATAATCCAGCGCCAGCGCCTGCGTCAGTGTTTCCTCGACATTGTCGCCTTCGTTGTAGCAGGGAATGAGCACGCTCGCGGGCGGCGTGATCACATTGCGATCCGGCTGCGAACAGGGCCGTGCGGCGCGCTCATGCTGCGCGCGAAACAGCAATGCGCCGATCATCCACAGATAGGACATGAACAGCGGATAAAGGAATATGAAGCGCAGCAACCAGTGGCCGGTCCGGGCGAAGAAATGGGTCATGGGCGCCTAATGCAGCCGCGCATCGTCGGACCTGGTGGCCAGCACCGCGCGGATGGCGGCAGGCGCCGGGTGGTTCTGGAACAGCATGTCGGGGTAATAGGCCACATGCGCGACACCCAGATCGTAGAGCTGCCTGAGCGTCGCGACGATCTCCTCGGTGGGAATCGGCGCATTGTCCCTGCGCCAGTCCACGGTCTGCAGTTCGAACACCACACGGTCGATGGCGCCCGGACGATCCTGCACCTTCTTCACCAGCTCGGCATAAAAGGCTTTCGGATCGGCGGCCTGCTCCATGTAGGGCATGGCCATGATGGCGGTGAAGTCGTAGTTGCGCAGTGAATTCTCCAGCGCCTGCGAATACCACACTTCAGCCCTGGGGCTGAGCACCACACGCGCGAACAGATTGCGTGCGATGGGTATGCCGGGACGGTCGCGCCGCACGCGCCCGGCCAGTTGCTTCGCAAAGTCATCGATGGCGTTGATCTTGAGGATGGTCCAGCGACCGAGCAGGTCATCGCTCTTGCGGATTTCGGGCACGGTGGCCGGCAGGCCCCAGTCGCG
>JACZDC010007722.1_pt1 | contig 11937 bp, 9 predicted proteins | sample 8641791 | NCBI WGS metagenome assembly JACZDC01 (sample SAMN15324613, study PRJNA640507) | soil metagenome | isolation source: intercropping peanut in the second line | place: China: Luxin town, Laibin City, Guangxi Province | collected 2019-07-25 | depth 10cm m
AGACAAGGCCGTGGGTCGACGAGCAGCGCGCGCTGCGCGAGTTCCTGCGCAACCATCCCGAGGAGCGCGACCGCTACGCGCAGCTCAAGCAGAAGCTGTCCGAAGAGATCGATCAGAGCTTCCTGCAGTACACGATCAGCAAGATGTCCCTGTCGATCGAGATGATCGACCGGGCCAGGCTGTGGCGCGCGCAGTCCGCTCAGGTTCTCGCGAACCGCGAGCGGTCGACGATGAGTCTCTGATGGGTGCCCGTGCTGATGACGCCGCCCGGAGCCGCCACCTCCACGTCGAAGCTGAGCAGGCGGCGCTGCGTGACCCGCGTCAACTGGATGCGCACGGTCACCGGCTCGCCGGCCCAGGCCGTGCCGACGTGCGTGACGTCCACGCGGGTGCCCACCGTGGTCTGCCCCTCCTCCAGGTGGGACTGGACCGCGTCCAGGCAGGTGTCCTCCATCAGCGCGATCATCCGCGAGGTCGAGAGGATGCCCTCCACGTGCGGAGGGCGCATGTCGGGGGTGACCGTGTAGGTCGCCACCTTGGTCAGACCGGCAGTGATTCGTTCGGAGAGTGACACGATGGCAAGTTTATCGTATCGGGCCCCGCTCGCGCCCAGCGGGCCTGAGTTGATCGAATGGCTGGCGGGCACGCCGGGGGTCCGCGACAACGGCCTCTCGGACGGCCGCCAGTCCGCCCCCTATTCGGAGATGCCCGGCGTGTTCGAGCGCCTCGACCGCCTGTTCGCGCGCCAAGGCGTCACCCGGGAGCATCCGCTGGCGCTGGAGGTCTCGCAGTGCGTGGCCGGAGCGCTGTCGATCCTCTATTCGCTGAGCCGCGGGTATGACGTGGTCGTGCTCCCCGAGCTCGGCGGCGCTGCGATGGAGGCCGGCACCGCGCGCTTCATCCCCGGCTTCTGCCGGCATATCGTCACCACGCGGCCGGTCGGCGATACGCCCGAGAACGGCTTCTCGATCGAGGTCAACGAGGCGTTCGCCGTCGATCCGGTCGTGGCGGACTTCCGAGGTCCCGACACCTACATGCGCTCGTCCGGCACCACCGGCGTGCCCAAGCTCATCCGCAAGTCGCACCAGAAGTGGCTGAACAATTCGTTCGCCTGCACCGAGCGCTGGCGCCACACGCCGGACGACCGCATCGCGATCCCGGTGCCGATCTTCCACAGCTACGGCTTCGGCGCCGGCTTCATGGGGAGCATCCTCTCCGGCGCTTCGATCGACCTCGGCGGCGGCAGCAACCTCGTGCGCTATCTCGAGAGCGAGGAGCGCTTCCAGCCGACCGTGGGCATCTTCGCGCCCGCGCTCTGCGACGGCTTCGTGAGCATCCGCAAGACGCCGCGCCCCTACCGCCTCGCCGTGGCCGCGGGCGACCGGCTCAAGCGCGAGACGATCGCCGCCTACGAGCCGCGCTTCGGAGTCCTGATCAATCTCTACGGCATCACCGAGATGGGCGCCGTGTGCTCGGCCTCGCCGGACGACTCGCTCGATCTGCGCCTCCCAACCGCCGGCACCGCGCACGTGGGCGTGGACGTGCGGGTCGACGAGAGCGGCGCCGACCCGGACGCGGGCGAGGGTGTCGGCATCCTCCAGTGCCGCCAGAAAAACGGATATTCGGGCTATCTGATCCCCGAAGGCCAGAGTTGGCGTTTCGCGCCGCACGGCGACGACGACTGGTTCGAGACCGGCGACATGGCGAAGATCCGCGACGACGGCTGGATCGAGATCGTCGGCCGTTCGAAGCACAGCGTGAAGCGCGACGGCCTGCTGGTGGTGTTCGCGGAGGTCGAGTCGGCGGTCGAGCAGATCGCGGGCATCCAGCGCGCCGTGCTCGTGCCGGCCGGCGAAAGCCGTCGCGGCGCGCGCCTCGTCGCCGTCTGCCTGGCCGAGCCGAACGGCGGCACACCGCAGCCCGACGACGTCCGCAAGCGCTGCTCGTCGCTCCTGCCGCGCTACGCCGTGCCCGACGAGATCGTGATCCTCGACGCCCTGCCCGAGTTGGCGAGCGGCAAGGTCGATCGCCGTGCCCTCCAGGATCTGGTGATGAGCCGGTGATGACGTCGCAACGCCTTCCCATCCGCATGACGGTCAACGGCCGGCCGTTCGAAGGCACCGTGTCGCCGCGCATGCTCCTCTCCGATTTCCTGCGCGAGACCGTCGGCCTCACCGGCGTCCGCGTCGGCTGCGAGCAGGGCATCTGCGGCGCCTGCACCATCCTGGTCGACGGCCGCACCGCGCGCTCCTGCCTGATGCTCGCGCTCCAGGCCGACGGCTCCGAAATTCTTACGGTCGAGGGTCTGTCGCAGGACGGCAAGCTGCACCCGGTGCAGCAGGCGTTCCACGAGCAGCACGGCCTCCAGTGCGGCTACTGCACGCCGGGCATGCTGATCACCGCCTGCGAATTGCTGAAGCAGAACCCCGACCCGTCGGAGCCCGAGATCCGCGAGGCCATCTCCGGCAACATCTGTCGCTGCACCGGCTATGTCCACATCGTGGCCTCGATCCGCGCCGCGGCCAAGGCCATGCAGCCCGGAGACCAGGAGGCCGGTCGGTGAGCGCGACGGAAAACCGATACATCGGCAAGCGCATCGCGCGCAAGGAAGACACCCGCTTCATCACCGGCCGCACGCGCTACGTGGACGACATCCACCTGCCCGGCACCGTGCATGCCGCGTTCGTGCGCAGCCCCTACGCCCATGCCCGCGTCCAGGCCGTGCGCACCGATCCGGCCTTGGCCCATGAAGGCGTGTTCGGGATCCTGACCGGCGAGGAGGCCGCGCGCCTCGCCAAGCCGATCCGCTGCGACTCCGAGTGGCCGGGATGGAAAGGCAGCGATTTCCCGGCTCTCGGCTGGCCGCACGTGAACTTCGTGGGCGAGGCCGTGGCCATCGTAGCGGCCGTGGACCGCTACGTCGCCGAGGATGTCGCGGAGCTGGTCGAGGTCGATTACGAAACCTTGCCGGTAGTGATCAACGCCGAGCGCGCGGTCGAGCCCGGCAGCCCGCTCGTCTATGAAGAGTGGGGCGACAACCTGTTTCTCGACCGCCAGGGAACCTATGGGGATGTGGACGGCGCGTTCGCGCGCGCGGACTTCATCTGGGAGCACACCTACCGCACCCATCGCCACACCGGCGTGCCGCTCGAAGGCCGCGCCTGCATCGCGGACTGGGACGCGGGCACCGGCGTGCTCACGCTCTACTCCGCGACCCAGACCCCGCACCTCGTGCGCACCGGCCTCGCCGACGCGCTCGGCCTCGGCGAGCACGACGTGCGCGTGATCGCGCCGGACGTCGGCGGCGGCTTCGGCATCAAGGGGCACCTGTTTCCCGAGGAGATCGCGATCTGTCTGCTCGCCATGAAGGTCGGGCGTCCGGTCAAATGGATCGAGGACACCTTCGAGCACCTCGCCGCGAGCATCCACGCGCGCGAGCACGTCCACCGCATGCAGGCCGCCGTGCAGCGCGACGGCACCATCCTCGGCCTCAAGGCGGACATCCTGGTCGACACCGGCGCCTATTCGATCTGGCCCTGGACCTCGGCCATGGAAATCGGCATGGCCGTGAACATGATCCCTGGTCCCTACCGCATCCGCGCCTACCAGGCCCGCGCGCGCACCGTGGCCACCAACAAGTGCCCGCTCGGACCCTATCGCGGCGTGGCGCGCTCGTCGTCCGCCTTCACGATCGAAAGGATTCTGGACGACGTCGCCAAGGAGCTGGGCCTCGACCCGGTCGAGATCCGGCAGCGCAACTACGTGCCGGACGACGCCTATCCCTACACCAGCGTCACCGGTCTCATCTTCGACAGCGCGAGCCTCCAGGCGTCCTTGAGAAAGCTGGTCGAGGCGATCGGCTACGAGGACTTCCGTCGCGAACAGGCAACGGCCCGCGAGCAGGGGCGCTACCTGGGCATCGGCTTCGGCACGTTCATCGAACAGACCGCGCACGGCACGATCGAGTTCGTGAAGCGCCGCACGCCGGTGGTGTTCGGCTACGACACGGTGAGCCTCACGCTCGATCCGTCCGGAAAGGTTTCGGTCTCCTCCGGCCTGCACTCGCACGGCCAGGGCCACGAGACCACGTTCGCCCAGGTGGTCGCCGAGCGTCTCGGCGTGCCGCTCTCCGACGTCCGTGTGCGCTGCGGCGACACCCAGTCCTCGCCCTACGGCATGGGCACCTTCGCGAGCCGCAGCGCGGTGCTCGGCGGCGGCGCGGCCTGGAAGGCGGCCGACGTCGTCCGGCAGAACCTTCTCAAGATGGCTGCGCACCGCATGGAAACCTGCGCCGAGGACCTCGACGTCGCCGAGGGAGTGATCCGTTCGAAGAGCGACCCGCAGAAGAGCATGACGGTCGCGGAGGTCGCGCGCTCCGCGTATCACCGTCCGGAGCGCCTGCCACCCGGACTGATGCCGTCCGACCTCACGACCACGCAGAGCTACGACGCGCCGCCCGGCACCGGCACCTGGACCAACGCCGCGCACGCCGCGATCGTAGAGGTGGACGTCGAGACCGGCTTTCTTAAGATCCTGCGCTACGTGGTGGTCGAGGACTGCGGAAACATGATCAATCCGCTGATCGTGGATGGCCAGATCCACGGCGGCACGGTGCAGGGCATCGGCGGTGCGCTCATGGAACACCTGATCTACGACGAGAACGGCCAGCTCCTGACGCAGACCCTCATGGACTACCTGTTGCCCTCGTCGCTCGACGTGCCGCACATCGAGGTCCATCACCTCCAGACGCCGTCGCCCTTCACCCTGGGAGGCTTCAAGGGCATGGGAGAGGGAGGCGCCATCGCACCGCTGCCGGCCCTGGCGAACGCGGTCACCGACGCCCTGTCGCCGTTCGGAATCTCGATCGATTCGCTGCCGCTCTCACCCGAGAGGATCTATCAGCGGATCGAAGAGCAGGGAGCGCGGCCATGAAGACGCCGACCTTCGAATACCACCGCGCCACGAGCGTGGAAGAGGCGGTCGCGCTCCTCCAGCAGCACGACTTCGACGCCAAGCTCCTGGCCGGAGGCCAGAGCCTGCTACCGATGTTGAAGTTCCGTCTCGCCCGGCCCGCCGTGCTGGTGGACCTCGGAGGCGTCCGCGACCTGGCCTACGTCCGCAAGACCGACGGCGTTTTAGCCTTTGGAGCCATGGCAAGAACGGCCGAGTTGGAGACCGAAGAGGTCCGCGCGCTCTGTCCGATCCTCGCGGAAGCCGCCTCGAAGATCGGCCACGCCCCGATCCGTCACCGCGGCACGGTCTGCGGCAGCCTCGCGCACGCCGACCCCGCGGCCGAGCTGCCGATGCTGGCCCTGGCTCTCGACGCCGAGCTGGTCGCTACCGGTCCGGACGGTTCCCGAGTGATCCCGGCCCGGGACTTCTTCGTCTCCATGCTCACCACGAGCCTGGGAACCGCGGACATCCTGACCGAAGCCCGCTTCCCGGTCCTCCCGCCGAACCGCGGCTGGGGCTTCAGCGAGCTGAGCCGCCGTCCCGGAGACTTCGCGCTCGCCGCCGCCGCCGCCACCCTGGAAGCCGGCGCCGACGGCAGGATCACCCACGCGCGAATCGTCCTGGGAGCCGTGGCCGACACCACGGTCCGCTGCGAGGACGCCGAAGCCGCCCTGATCGGCCAACCCGGAGGCAAGAAGGCGTTCCAGGAGGCCGCGAAGCTGGCCCTGGAGCCGCTCACCCCGCCCGCGGACCTGCACGCTTCCAGCCAGTACCGCCGCCACCTCGCCAAGGTGCTGGTCGAGCGGACGCTGGCACAGGCTTGGGAGCGGCTTCCGCGGGTGCAGGCCTGAGCTTTACCGGCTGCGCTTGGGTGAAATACGAGTCGTTAAATAGCGCACCAGAAATCTATCCCTCCTCCCGCATTCAGGAAGGCTTTGAACACGGGAAGGCGACGACGGAGAGACACAGTGCGCGCGCCCTCAACCAGATCTCTATATAGACTCTCAGCGGCAGAGGTTATTCCCCGAGGACTTCTCAATGCGTCTTGTTGGAACAAATATTATACCGTTCACATCCTGATCTTTGAATCCTCTGACAGGTCCCTTTTCTATGAAGGCCCACTCTATAGGACCTGGGACAACTGTTAGATGATTCGCTCGGGTGGGTATCTCAAACGACGAAACGATTCGATCAGTCTCCGGATCGATCTTCTGCAAAAGCCAAGTTGTTCCACCACCAAGTCCCGGCTTGCGCGAAAGCATATAGAGAAAATTAGACCAACTGTAGAGACCGACAGGCATGCTGGAGCGCTCAACCGCTAGCATTACGGCGGGGAAATCTTCCGGCCGTATAAAGCTGGGAAGGATCGGTGCTTGATTTATGTTTAGTTTATCGAGAGCTCCCATTGGCTCAAGGCTAGCTGAATCTTTTCTGCTTCTAAAGAGCTTGGGGGGGCCACCGATTAGGAGCAGATATGCGGTATCGCCCACGGATGTAAATAGCGGGTGCCCGAGCTTATAGAAGACCCTAACCGCCAAGGAAGGACTTGTCAGTATTTTGAAACTACTCGGATTAGAACTAGGAATTTTAACAAAATCGGTCCGCCAAGTTGCATCGTGCCCCGGCAACGATTGTTTAATCGCGGCATACGCAAGAATATCGATACCCACCGGAGCCCAGAGATCAATTTTGTCGATGCTAACGGTTTCTCCTCGACCTGACTTCATGGTCGTGCTTTCGTTTGTGAGATCTTTTCGACTCTCCAGGACTGTCCCGGCGGAATCAAGAATCACGAAGCGCTCTCGATCAAGCTCGATAAATGTATACTTCCCAGCCGAGTCAGATGCCAGCCGCAGCGGAGAAAACCCCTCGAGGCCTCGGAACAACTTCTTAGGAGCAGGCACGAAACCTCTCCCGCCAGGATCGAGACTCAGCACTTTCCGGTCTCGAGCATCCGCAACGACCAATTCAGTGCCATCATCAAGCCAAGCCCCAGAGTTCAACCAACCTGCGCGCGCGCTCAAGCGCACAAAACGGCACTGGGAACTTGGAGTGCCCGCCGTTCTGGAAGGTGCTTGAGCTAGAGCGGTCGAAATGCTACAGAGAAGCAACAGGAGAAAAGCCGGAAACCGAGAAATCAAAGGGATGAGGGATTGCATTCAGCCTCTGGCGGGCCGCCGCAGCAGTTTATGTCATTGCAAGACCCCCAGCCCTTGGCATGGATAGTCGCAGATCCGCATGGTTGCCGATATTGTCGCTCCCCCGGACTAGCGGGCAGACAGGGGGTTTTTGCTTCGGCGGCAATGAAGAAGAATATGAATAGAAAGAAAGTTGTGCTTCCAGTTATCCTTAGTCGACGCAGGTTTGAGTTTTTCATTACCTAGTTCCCCAGCAACACTATACTCGGAGCGTTACCACCAAGTCAATCTGCCCGTGTCCCCATTCAAACGAATCGACACGCTGGCCACGCTGACTTGTATCGGCTATGCTTCTCCTAGAGGTCACTGCGAGTGCAAAAGGCTTCAGTCGCCAGAAGGGTTCTCAGTCTCCGAACTTGGGTGCTTCTCCTGTTCCTACTGGGATTGTCAGCGTTCCCCTGGGAATCGCTTGCGCATCGGGGAACGCGAGAAAAAAGCTCTCTCGAAGAGTCCGGATTACCACCAGACCTACCCGGCCAACAGCGTATTAGAGTTCTCGAATTGCCGGAGGATGTCAGCCTCGGCAATTGGCTCCCCAAAGGTCTACGAGTCCTCACTGCGCCCCAAGCAATAGCGGACAGCGACGTCGACTGGCCTTCGTCACTTCACCGACTAAACATAAGCGGCGCCTCGATTTCTCGGCCAGACAATCTGCCGGAGTCATTGAGAGTACTTGACGTGAGTTGGACTCAACTCGGCGATTCGGATCTCAACACCCTTCCTCAGCAACTAGAGTCTCTCTCGCTAGCAGGCGAGAGCATACAAAATCTGTCCCTCCTTCCGCGTTCGCTTGCTACTTTAAGCCTCGACCAAACCGGCTCAGACTTGCGAGGAATCCCCACTGGCCTTCGGCGACTGCGACTGATGGGCACAGGCTTTAATACACTCGATGGACTGCCCCCATCACTCATTTCATTGTCCTTAACTGCTACAAGCGTAACAACGATTGATGCTCTACCCACTTCGCTTCGAGCCTTAGAGCTAATTGGCAATGATGCATTGCGACTTGACCGCCTCCCCCCTTTTCTAACAGAACTTACCTTGGCTGGGCCTCCACCTAGCCTCACCTCTCTCCGCTACCTGGAGAATTTGGATGCGACCCGGGTGGTGAATTTAGACGTGCACGGATTCACCTCACTCCCGGATACGATATCGACTCTCCGCCTCAACACAGAGGACTTTCTCAAGAGTGACGAGGAGCCCGAGGAACTGAAAAAGAGAGTTATCCTTCACCAATTACCCCTGTCTATTAGGAAATTAACCTTATTAGGTGGCTCCTTGCTAGACTTCACCGACCTTCCACCTAATGTAACGAACCTGAGCCTGAACTGGTACGCAAACACATCTCCTCCAAGACTGCCCAACTCGGTCACATGCCTAGATCTAAGCTGGTCTGCTATAACCTTATTGACTGGAATTCCGCGCGGGATCGAGGAACTTGACGTCAGCGCTACTGGTCTCTTAGACGTCTCGGAGTTAACTCTTTTGCAGCGCCTAAAGGTTCTTCGCTTGCGGTGGTCGAAGGTCGCTATTTTACCGGTGCTTCCTAAATCGCTGGCAGTACTTGATCTTAGGGGTTCGAGTCATATAAGAAATCTACCCGCTCTTCCTCCAAATCTACAGGAACTCGACCTTAGCCAGACAGGAATTAGCCACTTGCCGAGAGGAATTGACTCAGTTCGCTCTCTTGATATAAGCAACACTAAGATTAGAGAACTGCGGGGCTTACCTCGTCACTTGCAGGCCCTGACGATTAGCCGAGGGCAGTTGCAGAACCTGTCGGGAATGCCGTCGTCGGTGTACGTCCTTCACATTGTTGAAAAGAGCGGGCCGATATGAGATTTCCCAACAGGATAACATCTAGACGAAGGGCCGGAGCAGAGGGCGAGGACGATACTTATAGCGGAAAGCCCGCATTCACTCTCCTGGGATTGTGTGGGTATATTTTTGCGCTTGCCACTACACTGACTCACAAAATGCTCCTGCTTGGTCATGCCTTCACCCTCCCTCCTCTTGGAGCCGAGGTATCGCTGGAGCTGTTTTTCACTATTGCGCCCCTAGTGTTGGTGGTCGTTCATTTCTACGTGCTGCAGGGGGATCGGCTGGGCGTTAATATCCACGCCTGGCCTGTGATATTGGCGTTGGTCCGGTGGTCTGTTTACGCTGCTGCGCCACTGATCACTATGCTCTTTATTCAAGGACAATTTCTTGCATATCACTCTTCGCTCACGACGGGCATTCAACAGGCTCTAGCCTCATTGGATTTTGTTCTTATCTTTATATTCCGCAACAAGATTTCATCGGGTCGAAAAGCACCTCCGTTGAGAGTTTCATGGTTGGGCCTAGATGATGGGACGTTAGGCTTTGCCAGGGGAGGGTGGACTCTACTGTTGTGGGTTTCGATAGCCTTTGCTGTCTTCTTCTTTTCTTGGCAGGTTTCAGCGATTCCGAGCGATGGCACATCAACTGACACGAGAATACAGTCAAGATTGTGGAATTTCGACTGGCCTAAGAGAAACCTATCTCTGCGCGGAGAGGATTTGATCGGCCGCGAGGCCCCCGCTGAACTGCTCGCTGTGTATGCGGAACGCGAAGGTGTATCTATTGACGAAGCTATGCAAGCCCTTGCCCAAGGAGTATCGCTGAGTGGACGCGATCTCAGAGGCGCGGACTTCACTGGCGCAGTGCTTATAAACGCTGATTTCCGAGGTGCGGATTTGCGCAGGGCGAGCTTCGTGGGCGCTGATCTTCGAGGCGCAAAGTTCATGCCAGCCGGCGCAGCTGATAATCGGTTTGAGAGCTTGGAGGGAATTGCTAGGCGATTGTCGATCGCAAGTGCGAGGAACAACCCTCGGCTGTTCCATGCAACTCGCCTCGGCATGGCTAACTTCAAAGAGGCTCGACTTACAGGAGCCAACTTAGCTCTCGTTAATGCTGCTAGCACGCGATGGGACCGGGCTGACCTAACTGGAGCAGAACTCTCGTACGCCAACCTCCGTGGTGCCTATTTGCGTAAAGCGAAGCTCGCTGGTGCCAACTTATGGCACGCTCATCTACAGAGAGCTGATCTTGCTAACGCCGATTTGCGCGCCGCGGATCTCTCCTTCACAGAGCTTGAAGGAGCAGTTCTGGAACAGGCATTTTTAGCAGCCGCGGATCTTTCCAACAGCAGACTAGGTGGCGCATGGTTCGCAGGTGCGGATCTGCGTGGCGCACAATTCCGCGATGCGCAGGCCATCGGCGCGAGTTTCAGGGGGGCCAACTTGCAAGGCGCCCGGGGGCTCGCCTATCGAGGAATTATCCTGCGACAAGCGAAACTCGACGCTTTCTGCCCTGACCCCAAGCAACCTCCTCAGCTTGTAGACTTTCGTGAGGTGGAGTTTCCAAGCCCCGGGCAGAATAGATTGCCTTGGAGCCCTTCGATTCTCAAGGGTGTACCTAAAGGTCCTCAGCGTGAAGCGGCCCTGAACCGATTGCTGACTCAGCCAGTTTATGCTTCCTGCTCGACTAGAACGTTGCCTTCTAATTTGAGCCACCTGGGCCTGTACTATCATGACGAACGGCGGCCGGAACTCCTAAAGGATTGGCCGATTGTTGAGCAGCAGGCAATCCAGGCCGATACTGCCTGGACCGAGGAGACCTTTTACTCTGAGCTTACAGCTCTCTGGATCGAAGAGTCCTGCCACAGCGAAAATTCCGTACGTGCGTTAAAGTGGATTGCTAAAGGAGCGCGATCAGCTCCGCCTATTCTTGTTGAACGAGAGCTTTTGACGGCGCTAAGGAGGAATATGCGACAGAGGATTCAGCAGGTGAGACAGGATGGTACGTCCGTCGCCGGCCGCTCCTGTCCGGCTCTCCTAAAGGTGCTACAGTCCGGCTGAATCGTTCATATTGGACGCGCCGCTCGGAAGTAGAGCCAGCCAACGCTGAGAAATTGATCCACCCCCAGCCCCAGATCCAGTAGCCTGAGTTTGCAAGGACTTAGGCGATCTGGAGGAAGGATGCTGAGAATGGATCAGGTACATGTTATTCGCCACAAGGTGCTGGTGGAAGGGCAGAGTGCGCGTTCGGTGGCGCGTCAGATGCGGGTAAGCCGCAATACGGTGCGCAAGTACTTGCTGGAGTCGGCGCCGAAACGCCAGGAGAGCCGGCCGAGGGTACGGCCGGTGCTGGAGGCGGTCGCGGCTCGGATGGAGGCCTTGCTGGAGCAGTGGAGCCTTCGTAGCACGTCCAAGCAGCGGGTGACGGGCTCGCGTCTGCACCAGGAGTTGGTCGAAGAGGGCTTCCATGTCGGTGTGACGACGGTGAGGACCTACCTGCGGGAAAGACGCCGGCAAGCCGCCGAGGTGTTCGGCACGGAAGTGAAGATCAAGAAGTGTGGCGATGAGGTGGTTTTGAGACCCAGACCGAAGCCTCAGTTGAAGAGCCTGGCCGATGTCGCGCGCTTCATGCACGAGAACTTTCCCGAGGGTCGGGACTTTCCGGACCGCGAGCAGCCGCTGAGTCCTCAGATTCGGGACCTTGGAAAGCAGGGGCGATGGGGAGGTACTGCACCTTGAGGGAACCTCGGCGCGAGCCTGTGCGAAGTCGCCCCGGCCTCGCACACCTCGGGCACCGAACCGCCCCCTCCCCGGCAGGCGGCCCTCTTCGGTCGGAACGGGGGCGGCCTTTGGCACGGCGGGGGCCCCCCCCCTTTTCCTTTTTATTTGGCGTGCCCCCCCCCAGCCCCCCCCGTCCCCCCCCGCCCGGGGGCCGGCCAGCCCGCCCCCCCCCCCCCCGAGTGGCC
>JACZDC010109318.1_pt1 | contig 11934 bp, 8 predicted proteins | sample 8641791 | NCBI WGS metagenome assembly JACZDC01 (sample SAMN15324613, study PRJNA640507) | soil metagenome | isolation source: intercropping peanut in the second line | place: China: Luxin town, Laibin City, Guangxi Province | collected 2019-07-25 | depth 10cm m
CGTAGCCACCGCCTCCACGCGGGAGCGGCTGTCGGACCGCGCCGCCCGGGCCCCGCTCGATCAATTCCCCGACCGCCACCTGCCGGCGGGCTGGCGGGATCTTCCTGCTCCGCGGTACCGCTATCCGATCCCGGTGTTCGGGCCGTGGACGCTGGAGTCGGTGAGGCGGGGAGTCGGGAGGCGCATCCTGCTGGTCGGGGACGCCGCGGCGCTGGCCGACCCTCTCACCCGCGAGGGCATCCGCTACGGCATGCTTTCGGGACTGTGGGCGGCGGAGAGTCTGCTCGCGGGCACGCCGGAGGCGTATCCGGAGCGGCTGGAGCGGGAGCTGGGAGAGGAGATGGAGCGAGCCGCGCGGGCCCGCTCCCTGTTCTTCGACGACCCGGTGGGGCAGTGGATGGTGCCGGCCTCGCGCCTCCATCCGGGGATCCGGCGGGTTCTCTCGGACCTGCTCGCCTGCCGGCAGCCCTATCGGGGGCTGCGCGGCAGGCTGTTGCGGGCCTTGATCTAACGTCCAGTCTGCGGATTTTCGTCGCCGAACACGTACCCCTTCCGCGCACGGACTTTGAACTCGGGGTTCGTGGTCGTCACCTGGACGCCCTGGAAGCCGCTCTTGCCGGCCGGCTGCTCGCTGCGGTAGCTGAGCAGGTAGTAGCCGCTGTTCTCCTCGCCGATCTGCTTGAGCGGGGTGGAGAAGCTGTTGAACGTGGCGTAGTACTGGCCGCCGGTGTCGCTGGCGAGCTGGTTCATGGCGCTGGCGAGCGGGTGGACGGTGCCGGCGGGCGAGAGGTCGATGGTGTAGACGGCCACGTTGTTGTCGTTGAGCGCGTCGGCCATCTCCGGGTAGTAGCGCGGGTCGGGCACGTACTGGTTGAAGTTGTTCACGCGGCCGAAGCCGGTGGAGAACATCACCAGGTTCTTGCGGCCGCGGATGTTGCCGGAAGCGCGGGACAGGGCGGCGAGGGCGTCGTAGATGGTGCCGGTCTTGTCCCGCAGCTCGTTGCCCTTGGGCAGCGCGGCGTAGAGGGATGGGCCCTCGCCTTCCTTGATGCGGGACGGCCAGTTGCCCTCGGAGTCCTTGCCCTTCATGGCGGCGCCCACGGCCTCGGCCAGAGCGCGGCCGTCGCGGGTGAAGTCCTGCTGGATCTTGAGCTTCGTGTCATAGCTCACGACCGCGACCCAGTCGGCGGGCTGGCGGCCCTTGAGCACCCAGTCGCGGGCGCGCTGGCCGGCCTCGACCTGGCGGGCGAGAAGCTCCGGCGCCTCGGCGGCGGCGTCCTTCTGATCGTCGAAGAAGAGGATGAAGTACCGGTCCTCCGGCACCTGGTCGACCGCGACGCCTTCCTTGGCCGATCCGACCAGGCGGCGGTCGCTGTAGAAGGTCAGACCCGAGAGGTCGACGATCTTGCCGTCCTCCTTGACCACGAAGTCCTGGGGCGTGAGACCGACGATGACGTTGCCCTTCTTGTCGGTGACCAGGACGTCGAGGAGGACCTCGTTGACGGTGATCTGGCTGCCGAACCCTTCCTGCCGCGGCTGCTCATTCTGGGCCTGAACGGCCAGCGGAGCGAACGCCAGCGTGAGAAGGGCGGCTGCGATGTATTTCCTGAGCATTGCTGCTCCTCCTTTTCGGATTGTTCCAGAGCAAGAGGTGGACCAGGGGTCCCAGAAGAGGCAACAGCCCTTGCGGGCCACCGGATTCCCCCGGAGGGCGTCCTCCCCGGGAGACGCGGCGTCCCACGGAAAGGACCAATAGGTCGTATGGGTCCTATGGGACCTATTGGCCCTTTCTCGGAAACCGCGCGTAGAACCCGCCCGCCTCGGCCGTCCTCTGGAGCGCCTCGGAGGGTCGGAACCTCTCCCCCACGGAGCTTTCCAGGCGCTCCAGGGTGGCGAGCACGCGGTTCAGCCCCTCCTGGTCGGCCCAGCGGCAGAGGCCGCCCCGGAACGGTGGGAAGCCGGTGCCGAAGATCAGCGCCAGATCGAGCTCGGCGGCGCTCCGCACCACCCCCTCCTCCAGGCAGCGCGCGGCCTCGTTGACCATGGGGAGCACCATGCGGTCCGCGATCAGGCCGGGGTCCGGGTCCTGCACCCGCGGCTGGAGACCGAGCAGCGGGTAGACCGACGGGTCCGGGTCCTTGCGCTCGCGTCCTTCGTAGCGGTAGAAGCCCGACTGGTTCTTGGTGCCCAGGCGCTTGTGCTCCGGCATGCGGTCGAGCCAGCCGGGCATGGGCAGCCGGTCGCCGAACGCGTCATGGAGGATGTGGGCCACCTTCGTGGCCACGTCGATGCCGACCTCGTCGGTGAGCGCCATCGGCCCCATCGGCATGCCCCAGTCGGTCATGGCGCGGTCGAGGTCCTCGATGCGGTAGCCCTCGTCGAGCAGCCACAGGGCCTCGGTCGAGTAGAACATCAGCAGGCGGTTGACCAAGAAGCCGGGCGTGTCCTTGACCAGCACCGGCGTCTTGCCGAGCTTGCGGGTGTAGGCGAACACCGTGTTCACCGCCCACGGCGCGCTGCCCTCGGCGGCGATCACCTCGACCAGCGGCATCTTGTGGACCGGGTTGAAGAAGTGCATGCCCACCACCCGCTCCGGGTGCGGCGTCTTCGCGCCGATCCCCTGGATCGACAGCGACGACGTGTTCGAGGCCAGCACGCAGTCCTCCGGCACCTGCGCCGCCGTGTCCGCGAACACCTGCTGCTTGACGTCCATCCGCTCGACCACGGCCTCGATCACCATGTCGACCCGGGCGAAGCCGGAGAAGTCGAGCGTGGGGTGGAGAAGGGCCATCTTGCGCCGGGCCTCGGGCGCGGTGAGGCGGTAGCGCTTCACCTGGCGCTCGAACAGGCCGGAGGCGTGCGTCATGCCCAGGGCCAGAGCGTCGGTGTTGATGTCCTTCATCCGCACCGGCAGGTCGGTCTCGCTCGCTACGAGCTGCGCGATGCCGCCGCCCATGGTACCGGCGCCGAGCACGGCCACCGCGGTCACGGGTTTCGCCTCGCCTTCTGCCACTCCCTTGTCGCGCTTGGCGTCCTCGGTCAGATGGAAGACGTGGACCAGGTTCTTCGAGATGCGCGACGTGGCGAGCTCGGCGACGGCGCGGGCCTCGGCATCGAAGCCGGCGCGCAGGCCGTCCTCGATGCCGATCCGCACCACCTCGATGGCCCGCAGCGGCGCCGGATAGTGGCCGCGGGTCTCCTGGAGGGTCTTCTTGCGCGCGGTGTCGAACAGCACCTTGCGGCCCAGGGGGTTCTTCTCGAGCAGGACCTCCTTGATATCGAGCCCGCCTTCGTCCTTTCTGGGCTTGCCGGCGCGGTCGCGGGCGAAGTCGCGGACGTGGTCGAGGAAGCGGGCGTCCGGGATCAGGGCGTCCACCAGGCCGAGCTTGAGCGCCTTGCGGCCGGCGACCGTCTTGCCGGTGAGGATCAGGTCGAGCGACTCGGCGATGCCGATGAGCCGCGGCAGGCGCGTCGAGCCGCCCCAGCCGGGCAGGATGCCGAGGCGTACCTCGGGCAGGCCGATGCGCGTTGCGGCGGAGTCGCTCGCCACCCGCCAGGTCGAGGCGAGGGAGATTTCCGTGCCGCCGCCCAGGCAGACGCCGCGGATGGCCGAGACCGTGGGAAACGGCAGCGACTCCCAGGCCGAGAACAGCCGCTGGCCCACGCGCGAGCCGGCCTCGGCCTCGACCGGGTCGGTCACGCGGGCGATCTCCTCCAGGTCGGCGCCGGCGATGAACACCCCGTCCTTGGCCGAGAGGAGGATCAGGCAGTCGACGTCCTGGCGCTGGCCGAGCTCCTGGATCACCCGCTCCAGCTCCTCCATGGCGCCGCGGGTGAAGACGTTGACCTTGCGGTCGGGCGAATCGAACGTGAGCGTGGCCAGCCGGTCGGCCCCGACCTCGAGACGGAAGATGGAAGACACCCGCACCTCCTCCAGGAACTAGGACGCCTTGGCGTCGGACTCCGCGTAGAGCCGCTCGATGACGTCGCCGTACTTCTGGTTGATGACCCGGCGCTTGACCTTCAGGGTCGGCGTCAGCTCGCCGGTCTCCAGCGTCCACTCTTCGGGAAGCAGATCCCAGGCCACGATCTTCTCGAAGCTCGCGAGGCCGGTGTTGACCTCGTCGACCTCCTTGGCGATCAGGGCCCGCACCCGCGCGTCTTTCACAAGGTCGGCGTTCCCGCCGCCGATCCCCTGCTTCTCGGCCCACGGCTTGAGCACCTCGAAGTCCGGCACGAGCAGCGCGGACAGAAACTTGCGCCGGTCGCCCAGGACCACGGCCTGGCCGATGTAGCGGCTGGCCTTGAGTGAGTTCTCGATCGGAGCCGGCGCCACGTTCTTGCCGTAGGCGTTGATGATCAGCTCCTTCTTGCGGTCCGTGATGCGCAGGAAGCCTTCGCCGTCGAGCTCGCCGATGTCGCCGGTGTGGAACCAGCCCTCGGCATCGATGACCTCCTTCGTGGCGTCGGCCAGGTTCCAGTAGCCCTTCATGATGTTCGGACCCTTGGCGAGGATCTCGCCGTCCGGCGCGATCCGGATCTCGACGCCGGGCAGGGGGCGGCCGACCGTGCCCATCTTGACCGCGTTCGGGGTGTTCACGCTGAGCACCGGCGCGGTCTCCGACAGGCCGTAGCCCTCGTAGACCGGCACGCCCGCGCCCCAGAAGAACTCGGCCACGTCGCGCGCCAGCGGCGCGCCGCCGGACAGCGCCATGACGAAGCGGCCGCCGAGGCGCTCGTGGATCTTCTTGAACACCAGCTTGTCGGCCAGCGCGAGCTGGATGCCGAGGAAACCCGGAGGGGACTGGCGCTTGAGCCGCCAGGGGAGCGCCTGGCGGCCGATCCCCACGGCCCAGGCGAAGATCTTCTGCTTGATCGGCGAGCCCGCCGCCGCGTTCTCCTGCACCCGGGCGAGCACCTTCTCGTAGAAGCGCGGCACCGACACGAACACGTGCGGCTTCACCTCGCCGAGGTTCTGCGGCACCTTGGCCACCGACTCGCCATAGGCGATCGTGCATCCCTGGTAGTAGTAGCAGTAGTCCACCGTGCGCTCGAACGAGTGCGAGAGGGGGAGGAACGACAGCGCGGTGTACTTGCCGTCGATCTCCACCGAGTTCATGGCCGCGACCACGTTCGACACGATGTTGCGGTGGGTGAGCATCACCCCCTTGGGCGTGCCGGTGGTGCCGCTCGTGTAGATGAACGTCGCGAGGTCGTCCGGCTTGACCGCGCGCGCCTTCTCCTCGAAGCGGGCGGGGTCGGCACCGTTGCCGCGTTCGAACAGGTCGCCGAGGCCGACCACCCGCGGATCGCTCGAATCGCCCTTGACGAGCACGAACTGCTTGACGTCCGGCAGGGTCTCGGCGTGGGCGAGCAGGCCGTCCAGGTGCTGGGTGGTCTCGGCGACCACCACCTTGGCGCCGCAGTCCTTGGCGATGTAGGAGGACTGGTCGGGCAGGAGGGTCGGATAGATCGGCACCAGCACGGCGCCGATGCACTGGGCGGCGAAGTCGACCGTGGCCCAGTGCGGGCCGTTCTCGGACATCAGCGCGATGCGGTCGCCGGGCTGCACGCCGAGGTCTTCGAACGCCTTGGCCAGCCGCCGCACGCGGTCCACGAGCTCGGCGGTGGATACGGGTTGATACGTACCTCCGACCTTATAGAGAAGGCAGTCGGGCTTGTTGAAGCCCGCGGTCCTCAGGAACAGCTCTGACAGGGTGGTGACGGACATCGGTCCCTCCTGGGCGATAGTTGGCGCTCCGCATTGTATCCCGCCGCACTGCGGAAGGGGCGCCCTTTCGTCAGGGTCGCTTTCGCGCTATGGTGTCGCGCGAAAGGACAACTCCCGTCATGGAGAAAAAGCAACTGCGGGCGGTGCCGGATCTGCCGCGGGCGTGGATGTCGAAGAGCTTCGAGCTGGTGGTCGAGGATCCGGTCCTGGCTCTGCGTTTCGTGAGGCTCTCGGTGGAGGCGTCGCTGGCGTTGCGGGGGATCCCGCCTCCGTACCGGAGGAAAAGAGTCAAGCCTCCGACCCCTTGACGGCGTCGTCCGGGCGGGAGTATCCTTCGCCTCCCGCCCGGCACTCCGGTGCCTGGCTCCAGTCTCCTTGAAGATCACGCCCACGTCGGGGCATAGCTCAGCTTGGTAGAGCGCACGGTTCGGGACCGTGAGGCCGGAGGTTCAAATCCTCTTGCCCCGACCAATTCCTCTCACTTCCCCTTCAGGTTCTTCGCCAGGAACGTCACCGTCCTCTGCCAGGAATCCTTGGCCGCGGTCTCGTTGTAGCTGCCGCCCGACGGGTTCGCGAAGGCGTGGTTCGCGTCCTCGTAGATGTGGATCTCGATCGGCTTGTTGAGCTCCTGCATCGCGGTCTCGAAGGCCTTCACGCTCGCCACCGGGATGCCCTGGTCCTTGCCGCCGAAGAAGCCGATCACCGGCATGGACAGCTTGCCGAGCGCCGCCTTGTCGGTCACCAGGCGGCCGTAGTAGATGACCGTGGCGTCGATCTTGTCCGGCAGCATCAGCGCGGTCTGGAGCGACCAGCCGCCGCCGAAGCACCAGCCGATCACGCCGATCTTCGGCGCCTTCTCCTTGGTTTCCAGATAGTTGTAGGCCTGCCGCAGGTTGTCCTGCAGCTCGGCGGTCTTGTCCAGGGAGGCCTTCATCAGCTCCTGGGCCTTTTCCGGAGTGTCGGCGACCTGGCCGCCGTAGAGGTCCACGGCCAGGGCCGTGTAGCCCTCGCCGGCCAGGCGCTGGGCCATCTGCCGGATGTTGTCGTTCAGGCCCCACCACTCCTGGATGACGATGACGGCGGGCAGCGGACCCTTGGCGGCCTTGGGCTTCGCGAGGTAGCCCTTGACCGGCTTGCCCGCCACGTGGGCGTAGACCACGTCGTGGCCGGTGACCTCCTGCGCCGGCGGCGTCGTGGCCGCGGCCGTGGCGGTCGGCTTGTCGTGCTTGTGCTCCTGCGCCATCCTCTCCATGTCGCTTTTCTCGTCGGCATGGCTTGCGGAGGCGACCAACAAGGTCAGGAGAGCGACGATCAGGGCTCGGTGGTTCATCTCGGGACGACTCCTTTCGCTGGGATTGAAATGGGAGACGAGAGCGGCAGGCGCACGGTGAAGACGGCGCCGCGCCCCTCGCCTTCGCTCTCTGCATGCACGGTGCCGCCGTGCAGCTCCACCAGGTGGCGCACGATCGAGAGGCCGAGGCCGAGCCCGCCGTAGGACCGCGAAGGGCTGCTGTCCGCCTGCCAGAAGCGGTCGAAGACGTACGGCAGAAGCTCCGGCGCGAGGCCGATCCCGGAGTCGTGGACCCGGACGCAGGCCTGGCCTTCTTCGGTCCCGACGGACACCTCGACGTGCCCGCCTTGCTGGGTGAATTTGACGGCGTTCGAAAGCAGGTTCCAGACGACCTGCTGCAGCCGCGCCGGGTCGCCCCGCAGCTCCGGCAGGGGCGAGATCCGCGTCGCGAGGCCGATGTCCTTGGCCTGGGCGGCCGGCCGCACCCCTTCGACCGCCGCCTCGACGATCGCGGCGAGGCTCACCTCGGCGATCTTGAGCTGCAGCTTGCCGGTGACGATGCGCGACACGTCGAGCAGGTCGTCGATGATCTGGCCCTGGGCGTGGGCGTTGCGCTCGATGGTCTTCACGGCGCGGCGGGAGCCCTCCTCGTCCAGCCGGCCGTCGAGCAGGATCCAGGTCCAGCCGAGGATGGCGTTCAAGGGGGTGCGCAGCTCGTGGGAGACGGTGCTCAGGAATTCGTCCTTGAGCCGGTTGGCCTCTTCGGCCCGATGCCGCGCCTCCTGCTCGCGGCCGACCAGGCCGGCCACCCAGCGCGCCGAGGCCAGGCCGGCGGCCGCCGCTCCGAGCGCGGTCAGAAGGACCACCATCAGCGCGCGCCGCGTCTCCAGCCGGACCGCCGCCAGGATGGCACTCTCCGGGCTGAAGATGCCATACACCCAGCGCTGGCTGCGCAGCGGCGCGAGGGCGGCGTAGAACGGGCCGGCCGGGGTGTCCAGGCGCAGGTGCGGATCGACCCTGCGATCGTAGAGCAGCCAGCGCGAGCGCTCCAGGATGCCGGGGATCGGGGTCTCCACGCGCAGGAGCCCGCGCGTCCCCGGACCGAAGCGGCTCTCGGCGATCAGCGCGTCGCGGGAGTCGTCGAGGAGAGGCTCGAACGGCCGGAACCGCAGGCCGGGCTGGGTCGGATGGCTCAGCCGGATGCCCCGCGAGTCCCAGAGCACGCCGAACTCGCCGCGGCCGGCGAAGTTGGTGTCCTCCGTCAGCATGAGATCCAGATCCGACAGCGGGATGCGGCCCAGGGCCACGCCCACGATCGGACCGCCGGGCCGGCGGACCGGCACCGAGGCATAGAGGAAGACGGCGCCGCGCTCCGGGTCGTAGCGCGGCTCGTGGACCATCGAATTGCCGGCGACCGCCTCCAGGAAGGCGCGAGCGGCGATCAGGCTGTCGCCGTCGAGGTGCGGATCGGTCGACAGCACGACCGTGCCGGAGGGATCGATCAGCGAGACGCTCTCGAAGCCGTGCGTGTTGCGCATCAGGGTGAGCGTGTCCGCGACGTCCGACCGCAGCTCCGGCGTGCGGCCCGCGGCCAGGAACCGGATCGTGCCCGGGGCGAGCGCGACGACCTGGAGATCGGAGAGCACGCCTTCGAGATGGCGGTCGATCTCGGCCGACGTGCTGCGGGCGCGCTGGAGGTTGTGGTCCCAGGTCGCCGCGATCAGCTCCGACCGCGCCGCCGCGCCGTTGAGCAGCGCGGTCACCGCCAGCGGCAGGATCGCGAGCGTCCCGAAGAGAAGAGAAAGCTTGGCCGCCCACGGCCAGTCGCGCCAGGGCTTCAAGGCTGGACGCGCACCAGGCTGAAGTCGTTGGGCGGCACGAGACCGCGCCCCTCGGCGTGGGCGAGGCCGCGGACTCGGCTGCGGAAGACGGTCATGTGGACGCCCTCCGCGATCGGCGCGATCGGCAGGTCCCGGGCCAGGATGCTCTGGACCCGGAAGTAGGCCCGGGCCCGCTGCTGGAGGTCGACGCTGGACGCCCCCTCCGCCAGCGCCGCGTCGAGCTCGGGGTTGGAGTATCCCGGAACTCCGCCGGGGCCGTTGGGACCGTTGGCGCCGTCTGGAGACGCCGACCCGAAGCGCAGCCGGAGGTTCTCCGGATCGGGCCCCTGCGAGCCGGCGATGATCGTCATGTCGTAGTCGCGCCGCACCACGCGCGCCATCCACTCGGCCACCGGCACCGCGGCGACCCGGACCCGCAGGCCCGCGCGGCCGAGGTCGTCCCGGATCAGCCCGGCCATTTCGATCATCGGAGACAGGGCCGTGACCATCAGCTCCAGCTCGCGCGGCGAGCCCACGGTCCCGACCAGGGACCGCGCCAGGGCCGGGTCGAACGGCGGCACGTGGGCGTCGCCGTTGTAGGCCCAGCCCACCGTCGGAGTGTAGAAGCCGAAGGCCGGCGCGCTGTAGCCGTAGAGCGAGCGGCGGACGATCTCGTTGCGGTCGAGAGCGCGGTTGATCGCCTCCCGGATGCGGCGGTCGCCGAGCGGCGGCCGGGTCAGGTTGAACGCGCAGTAGAAGCGCGAGCTGTTGGGCGAGGCGACCACCCGCACCCCGGGCGTGTGCTGGAGCACGGGGAGCTGGTCGTAGGGGACCCGGGTGATGGTGGTGTCGGCCTCGCCGCGCAGGATCGCCGCCGCGGCCTGCTCCGAATCCTTGCCCGGGATGTAGATCACCCGGTCCAGGAACGGCCCCGGCCGGTGGAAGCGGGGGTTCGCCTCCAGGACGATGCGCCGGCCCTGGACCCACTCGCCGAAGCGGAACGGACCACTCCCGACCGGCCGGACCCCGGACCCCGGGGGCGCGTGGCGCGGGACGATGTAGCCGCCGTTCCAGGCCAGGGTGGGCAGGAAGGGCGCCCAGGGCTCGGACAGGCGCACGACCACCGTGAGGTCGTCGGGCGCCTCCACGCGGGCGACCCGTCGCACGGCCTCGGCCGAAAAGGAGGGATGAGCCTTCAGCCAGTCGAAGGTGAAGCGGACGTCGTCGGCGCCGAGCGGTTGGCCGTCGTGCCAGACGACCCCCTCGCGCAGGTGGAACGTATAGGTCCGTCCGCCGTCCGCCACCGTCCAGCTCCGCGCGAGGTCGGGGAGGAGGAGGCCGTCGGCATCCAGGGCCACGAGCGGGTTGTAGAGATTGGGAGCGAGGATCAGCGACAGCTCGTCGCCGCTGGAGTTCGGATCGAAGCCCTTCGGCTCGCCCGGCAGCAGGACGCGCAGCTCGCCGCCGCGCCCCTCCATCGGCAGGACGGGGGAGCGTTCCCGCGGCTGGCAAGCGGTTCCCAGGAGGAGAGCTGCCAGGAGAACGGCGGCCCTTCGGGCGAAGGGAGGAGAGGGCTGTCGCATTTGAAACGCTCCCTGGATAGAATCGCCGGGAGCTACATCGGCCCATAGATGTATCACAGCGACACCGCAGGGTGGCGACGATCTGTCCCCGCAATCCGTATACACTGGGGACCCTTTTCGGAAATCATCCCGAGGGCGCAGTCATGAAGATCTTCCTGAAATCGCTCGCGGCTCTGCTGTTCCTGGCACTCTCCATCTGGGCGATCCGCTCCGACTCGCTCGACCAGCCCGGCAGCGTCAGCCCGGCGGCCGCGAGCGAGCTGCGCGGCGCACCTCCGGCCGGCGACCCTTCCTGGCGCCGGGACCTTCTGTGGGACGACGGCAAGGCCGAGCTCTGTGCCTACCATGTGACCTGGGAGCGCCAGGGCCGCACCTATAACGGCCGCGCCCTGTTGATCCAGGGCGACCGTTCCACCCCCTTGCCGGCCGCGGCTCTGCCGGAGGATGACCTGCCCGCCTTCCTGCGCGGCTACGTGACCGGGAAGGCTCCAGCCGAGCTGACGGTTGTCCCGGCTTCCCGCCCGGACCTGAAGCCGGCCGTCTGGAAGGTGGAGAGGAAGAGCGTTCAGGGGGGCGTGGAGATCCGCCTGCAACGGGGAGACGATTCCATGGCCTATACCTTCGACGCGCAAGCGCCGCACCGCCTGCTCCGTCTGGACCGCGGCGACGGCACGGTCTACGCGCTCGCGAAGTGCGACCGCATCGCGGCCCGCTGAGGTGCACGACGCGGGACCTCTCCCCCTGTCCCCCTCTCCCATCTCCCGCCCACACCCCCGCCGGGAGAGGGGGAACGTTACTTGAGCGATCTTGCCGGAACCCAGGCCGGGCGCTGTTTCTTCTGGCTGGGAGCGCCGGCGTCCCGCCGGCTCTAATCATGGGCGGGTGGGGGCGCCCTCTCCCGCGCCAGCGGGGGAGGGTCGGGGAGGGGTCTTCCAACGCATATACTTCTCCACAGTGTCCGCGAAACCAGACGCGCCCGCCGGCCGGCCCACGGTCTTCCTCAGCTACAGCCACAAGGATGAGGTCTGGAAGGACCGGCTCGAGACCGCCCTCAAAGCGTTGGGAATCCGGGATGGCCTGGAAATCTGGAGCGACAGCCGGATTGGGGTCGGAGACGGCTGGGAGGCCGAGATCTTTTCGGCGATGGACCGCGCCGCGGTCGCCGTCCTCCTGATCTCCACCGAGTTCCTCGCCTCCCGCTACATCCAGGAGGTGGAGGTTCCCCATCTCCTGAAGCGCCGGGACGAGGGCACCCTGCGCATCCTTCCCCTGTTCGTGCGACCCAGCCCGTGGGAAGAGGCAGCCTGGCTCAAACCCCTCCAAGGCCGACCCAGGAACGCAAAGCCCCTCTCGAAGCACAAGAAACCGGACGCGGACCAGATCCTCGCCGACTTCGCAAAGGAGATCCGCTCCAGCCTCACCGTCTCAACCGCGTCCCCCCTCTCCCGGGGAGGGGAGGGAGGGAGATGGGAGAGGGGGCCAGGGGGTGAGGTCCAACCCCGCCTCGAC
>JACZDC010035633.1_pt1 | contig 11895 bp, 12 predicted proteins | sample 8641791 | NCBI WGS metagenome assembly JACZDC01 (sample SAMN15324613, study PRJNA640507) | soil metagenome | isolation source: intercropping peanut in the second line | place: China: Luxin town, Laibin City, Guangxi Province | collected 2019-07-25 | depth 10cm m
ACTCTCCCTGTAGGGGAGAGTGGGGGTGGATGTTCATTGACAATCGAGAGGGACGGCGGCCACCGAGTCCAAGGCCGCCGCCGTCCCGGCCCGGAGATCCGCCTCGCAGGGGGAGGCGGGGCCATGCCGGAGGTGTGCGGGGTAGAGTTGCTCCGCACACCTCGGGACCGGGTTTCTTTGCCCTATCGCTGGGAGCGCCGACGTGACCGGTGACCTTCAAAGGAGGTAACATTCGGATGAGAGGAGGGCGTTACCATGCCTCAGGTCGTCTTTGACTTCCACCCGACCGTATTCTCAGCCCTGCGGAAAGATCCTGAGGGTTTCGCCGCCGAAATGCGGCTTGCGGCAGCATGCCACTGGTATTCCCAGGGAAGAATCTCGCAAGGGAAGGCGGCTGAGATTGCAGGCGTGTCTCGCGCCGAGTTCCTTGATGAGCTCTTTCACCGGAAGATTCCCGCGATTCAGATGACAGTGGAGGAGCTTCGCGAGGAGCTCCAGCGTGGCTGAAAGGTCTCTTGTCGTCGATTCATCCGCGCTGATACTGCTCTCCAAGATCGACTCCCTGGTCCTTCTGGATCAGCTTGCCACCGAGGTCATTGTCCCTGCCGCCGTCCAAAAAGAGGTTCTCATGGGCGGGCGCTTCAAGCCCGTACGGCTGGGATCATTGGAGCGCCTCCGACTCGTCCCTGACCTTCCGCTCCCTCCGGAGATCGCAGGATGGGATCTCGGAGTTGGCGAATCTCAGGTACTGGCCTACGCAGCGGCAGTTGCTGGTTCTGAGGCGGTGCTCGATGATCTTCAAGCACGGCAGTGTGCTAAAGCTCTTGGGTACCTCTTCACGGGCACGGCGGGTGTGATCCTTCGTTCCAAGTCGAATGGCTCGATCCTGGCCGCTCGGCCTCTGCTGGAAGAATTGCTTCGGGTCGGATTGTACCTGCCTCGGGAACTTGCGGACGCTATGCTCGCCGAAGTGGGTGAATGACACAAGGTCGAGAACCGCCTCTCCTTCCCTAGGACCGCCGTTCGAGGTGCTGCCGCTCAAGGCGTTGCGCTGGCGCCGGGAAACGCTTGGTACTTATTTGGCCCGGGGCCCGCCGGGCCGGACGTGACTGAGGGCCTATAGTTATGACCAACTTTGATATGTATAGCCCGAGTGGCTGGTGGGAACTTCTCTCGAAAAAGCCAGGTGCTTTCTCTTGGGGGGGCGTAGAGATTATGTGCCTCGGTCCTCACGATCCTACTCTGGTCGCGGCGGCATGCGCGGGAATGTTCGGAGCATGTAGAGGAGAAGATGACGCTCTCGTTTTCCAGAGCATGCACGTCGTATATCCGGTTGACATCTTTCAACATGAGTTTGAAGAGCGTCGCTTCTACGAAGCGCTTGTGCCGCAAGGTGCTGCCGATACGGCTGAAGAGGTGGAACTCTACAGAAGCCGAGCTATGCGTAGAGCCCTTCTTCACTTCAGCGATAGTCTCGACGGTTACCATTTAGTCGAGAAGGTATCTTCTTTTCCTAAGATCCCCTCTGTAGTTCTTGTAGTTGAAGCAGATATCTATGAAGCGGGCTTTCCCGCCCAGCAACCTAGTGTGAGTGTACTACCTTCCCAGGCATTGGAGAGGTTACCGGAAATTACTACAGGTGACTGGGGGTGGAGTGACCGCCTTGCTCGGCTTGCAGAAGCCTTGGTGAGGAAGGTTGCCGGCGAGCATGTAATAGTCGTCCTCATTTCCTCGCAATATGGCCCAGTACATGAAAAAAGCAAAAGTAGGCTTCTAGGTGTGGATGGTACAGGTGTATTGACCGTGTCACCTCCATCTGACGAACAGATTATTGGAGAAAGGGGAAGAGCATGGACTGAGAAACTTCACCGCGGAGATGTGGAGTCTATCCTAGATGACATTGACCAGCTAAACCTTAGTGCCAAAAACAATGCCCTGGTGAAAGCGCAGGTTCTCTCCAGAGGCGGTACGCCAGTCCTAGCATTCAAGGCAATAGAGTCTCAATTGGGTGCAATGTTGACAGATGATGCTCCGCCTTTATTAAAAATAAAATTGGCCTTGATCGCCTTCGAGGCAGGCAAACAGGATTATGCAAAGCGCTTCTTGCAATCGGTCCTTGCTTCAGGCCCTAGAGATGAAGCCACTTTGAACATGGCTATTGAATTGGCCCGGAATTTAAGAGCAAGCGAGGAGTTAAGCCAACTTCGCGCACGAGCGGCTCGATTATTACCATTGTCAGAAACGACAATTCGAGAGGAATTTGAAGCTTGCTTAACGGAAGCTGACTACAAAAGATTTGCGCACGAGCTCCAGCAAAGAATGGATAATGGGCAGGCGAGTAGTTATGCCAATCTTCTCCTCTATTTAGGGAAGGCATTCGCAGGAGCCGAAGATACTCAATCATTACTTGAGAGCATTAGGTTTGAGTTCCCCCAGCATATAGACATTGGTGTTCTCATGGTGGCCCGACGAGACTTGCGCCGTGGAAGTCCGTTAAACACGATAAATATATGCGCGGGCCATCCCTGGACGCAGAATTCTGCGGAACAGTCTGCAATTCAACTGGTATTCGCTGCAATAGAAAGTGTGCTGCTAAGTAAGAGCGTGCTGGGTCAGGATGAAGTAGAGCACCTTAGGAGAGGCTTCTCGTTCGTGTCGGCCTATCTGCATGCGAATCCAACTGAAATCGAGATGCGGAATCGATTCTCCGAGGTTGTGTCGCCTCAAGTTGCTGGAGCATACGGTTACCTTTTACTGGCCGATCGTGTTGCACTCGGGCCAAAGCCTAAGGCTGCAGGCCTGTATGAACATCCAGCCCCTTCGGAGCCAATTCCTATAGCCGACTTCATGGCCTTCTTTGAGAAGGCCATGAAGTCGATGGCCAATATAGGTTTCATCATAGTCGGAAGCGATCAATTATTTGATACAGTTGGCTATGAGGAACGTCGTCTACTAGATAGTATATGGGAACTGGTCAAGCGATTTAGCCTTGCATCCGACGAAGCACATTGCGATTTTATGCTAAAGCTTCTTCATGTCGGGCGAGTTTTAGCTGCTCGTTTGAGGCGGCCAGGAGAGGCAATAGATCTTGCTGGTCGAGTTGCAATAGGTATGGCTTTGTCTGGATACGCACAAAGAGCCCGTGATATCGCAGAGCATATTCTGGGCACTGTTCCGGACGACGAGGATGAGAGGGTCTTTGGATGGCTAGAGTACGCCGAAATCTATGTGCGTTGTGGGCGCCCTCATGATGCAATTGTTTGGCTAGCAGTAGCACTAGCTCGCATCGATAGGCCGTGGCCGCCAACGGCTTGTTATCATGTGGCGAACCTTGCCGCCCGAGTTCTTAGGGATCTCGGGCTATACGACCTAGCCTTGGAGGCTATAGAGTGGGCCAAAAGTACTGCAAAAACTGTTGGCCTAGCTGAATTCACTGAAGGACCTATTGAAGCTATCGAGTGCAGTGTTCAAATAGCACTGTTACATCAGAATGGAATTACTACTCCCGAAGGTGAAGCTAAGGCAAGGGCGCTTATAAGACAACTTTCTTTGAGATTGAGAGACCGAGGCAGCGAGGAGGAATTACTTCCATTTGCAAGTCTTCTTGCCGAAGCGGTATTGGCCATGTCTTCCGCAGGTCTAGACGTTGGCACGATTTCGGAGGAACTCCGGGGGGCTGCCGAATCTCTCCATGGGCATGCCCGGTCATTACTTCTGTCTATGATTAATCCTCCTGCAACCTCTCAATCGATCGCCGACTTTGCTCGTGGGCTAACCCGTACACGATATCCCGAGTATGCCAGCACGGATGTTTCTTTTGCTCCAATCCTTGCTAAGCGCGCGCTCGCAAGGTCAGAGAGATCTCCTGCGTCTGAGCGACTAGCTCTTTTAGAATGGCTTACAGATCGTTCTGTTCAGGCGCCTGATAAAAGAGATTCCGCTTCGGAGGAAGCTTTCAGGCGTAGAAACAGCCTAATTCTTTCCCTGGCAAGAGGAGAGAAGATACCAAGCGCGTTTGACGAGCTAATTCTCGCCAATGCGGCTGTAGAACTGACTACCCACGATACAGCGTTCGTTCCGGCTGATGCTGATACGCTTGAAGCTTTTTCTGCTGAGCTTTCAGCGAAGGAAGGTGGCATAGATATCCACGTTTTCGCGCTTGTGGGAGGCACAGATAAGGAGGTTGCTCTGGTGAGTGCGGTGGACGGTCATCTTGTGAACGGACGTGTCTTGTCAGATGTATTTAGCCCAGAGGCGTTTTGGGAGTGGCAGCGGAAGTATCCCTATGGTTATGGGGTGCGCGATCCCAGGAGCAGCGGTCACGATCTTAATGATTTTGAGCGAACCCTCATTGGTATAGGTCTCCCTCTCCGAGAAACGCAATTGCCAGCTCTCCTTGTGCCTGAGGCCAAACTCCAAATCATACCTCCAAACTTGGTTTTATCGGGAGGAAGGCTCAGCGGCCTCTCCCGACCAATGGCCAGTGCTCCTTCATTGACTTGGCTTCGCGCCGTTCAGCAACTGACAGATTCTTCAGTGAGGAGAGTAGCTTGGATCCCGGTTCCTTCCGAGGAGGGCACAGGATTCATGCCAACAGCGCTCAGCTTCCTGCAAGCGGCGATTCAAGATACATTGGAAGCCAATGATTTTACGCTCTACTTGAGTCCCGACATACCAGAATCTATGGAGAAGAGCGAACTTGCCGTAATAGGAGCTCATGGTGGTGTCCATGACACGACTTACTGGTTTCGCTCTATTGCGGATGAATCGCAGAATTTTTTGTCTCCTGCTAAGCTTGCAAAAGCACTGTTTGGCAGTCGTATAGTAGTTCTTTTCGTTTGCAGTGCTGGACGACTCGATTTACACCCATTTGCCTCGGCTGCGATGGGTCTTCCACAGATGCTGCTCAGTCATGGCTGTCGTGCCGTGCTGGCCTCTCCGTGGCCCTTAGATATTTCAGTTCCAAAGCACTGGCTCCCGGCTTTCTTAGCTATGTGGGAAAGCGGCGCGACAGTGACAGAGGCAAACTTTCTGGCAAACAAGGCAATTGAAAAAAGCTTTTCCTTTCATCCCGCACATCGACTCGCCATGAATCTTTTTGGTGACCCGCTTGTAAGAAAGCTGCCGGGATCAGGAAACGCCTGGCCCTTATCGGCGGCCGGCCCAGAGCCTCTGGCGCCAACCGAGAATCGGTGACAGAGTCATTGTGCTGCCTGAATCTCAACGGGGCAGAGCAGAGAGGGGGCCGTTCATGCCACATATTCACAAGGAGTTCCACAGGTCCGAGCGTATCGGTTGGCTTCGCGCAGCCGTGCTGGGAGCGAATGATGGAACGATTTCGGTCTCCAGTCTCATCGTGGGGGTCGCCGCGTCCGGTGTCTCTCAAGGGAACGTTTTGCTCACGGGTGTGGCCGGACTGGTGGCCGGCGCCATGTCGATGGCGGCCGGGGAGTATGTTTCGGTCCAGTCGCAGGCGGATACCGAAAGCGCCGACATCAAGAAAGAGAAGCGGGAGTTGGCGGAGCAGCCGGAGCTCGAGCTGGAGGAACTGACCGCCATCTATGTGGGCCGCGGGCTGGATGAGCCGCTGGCGCGTCTCGTCGCGGAGAAACTGATGGCCGTGGACGCCCTCGCGGCGCATGCCCGTGACGAGTTGGGGATCACGGAGACCCTGCGCGCGCGGCCGGTCCAAGCCGCGTTCGCGTCGGCCGCCGCTTTCTCAGTGGGAGCTGTCATTCCCATCCTGGCCGTGCTGCTGGCGCCTGCGTCCTGGGTTGCGGAGGTGTCCTCGGTGACGGCGCTGGCCACCCTGCTCGTCCTGGGTGGGACCGCGGCTTACGCGGGCGGCGCATCGATCGTGCGCGGTGCCTTGCGAGTTGCCTTCTGGGGAGCGCTCGCCATGGGACTCACCGCCGCCGTTGGCAGGCTGTTCGGGACCAGCGTGTAGTGCAGCTCAGGTGGCTTATGATTGCCGGATGAACGAGGGAAAGAACGCCCTGAGAAAGATCGTCCCCATGATCCACGTCCCCGACGTTCGCTCCACCGCTGCCTGGTACGGGAGCATCGGGTTCACCGTGGAGCGGACTCATGAGGATGAAGGCTTCATGAGCTGGGCCCTCGTCTCGTTCGGCAGCTCCGAAGTAATGTTCAACGAGGCTGGGAAGACGAGTGGCGAGTTTCGCCGGGAGGTCGACCTCTACGTGCACGTGGAGGACGTGGACGACGTCTACCGGGGTCTGAAAGATCGGGTGGATGTCGTGGAGAGCCCCCACGATACCTTCTATGGCATGCGCGAGCTCATCATCCGGGATCTCAATCGCTTCTGGATCACGTTCGGACATCCTCTCGCGAGCACCTGAGACTCATGACGACCTCTGACGGCATCCGATGGCCGGAGAAGTACCTGCCGGCGAACGCGCCTGTCCACGTGCGGAACGAGTTGGAGATCTCGGCTCCGGTCGATCGCGTCTGGTCCTGGCTCATTCGAGCGAAGGGCTGGCCAGTTTGGTACTGCAACTCCTCGAACGTGCGCTTCCTTCGAGGGGCGGGGCCGGACCTTGAGATCGGTTCGCGCTTCCGATGGAAGACGTTCTGGGTGACTGTCGAATCCGAGGTGCTCGAATTCGTTCCGCAGGAACGCATCGCCTGGGACGCCCACTCGCTCGGAGTCGACGCCTACCATGCATGGCTGCTGCGCGAGACGCCTCGTGGGTGCCATGTCGTGACCGAAGAAGTGCAACACGGCTTCCTCGCTACGCTTCAGAAGAAGGTCTGGCCAGGCCGAATGTATCGCTATCACCAGATCTGGCTCGAAGCCCTCGCGGCCAGGGCCGCGAAAGGAAAACCTCCCGCCGACTGACGCTGCCGATCTGGAGCTGTGCGGAGTGAGGTTGCTCCGCACAGCTCCAGCCGGGTTAATCTCACCCCTTGGGGAGAGTGTGCTGCGAGGGGAGAATCACGGCAGGGGGCCGGTCCAGCACTGGCAGTCCCTGACGCCGCACGTGGCGAGCGCCGGCTGGCAGGTGTAGAGCTGGCCATTTCTGGAATAGCAGACCGTTCCACGCTGAGCGCCCACACAAATCGGGTCGCTGCAACTCCCGCAGATGAAGGCCGCCTCAATGGGAGAAGGCGTTGACGAGGGAAGATTCGCGCTGGCGCATTCCGCTGCCGGGGTGGAGAAGAGTGCCGCCAGGCTCGGTTGCGCCGGGTCTGCTTGCGTGGTGGTCGGGCCGGCGCTTGCGAGGGAGGAGGTCAGCATCAGGAAGGCGGGAACCAGGAGCGCGGATCTGATCTTCATGCAAGTCTCCTTTGTAGGACGGTTCAGGATGAGGTAAGCCCGTGTGACGGGTTACCCTCGGATGGACCCAAAAAGGAAGGTGCCGCAGACCCTGCTTTGCGCTCCTTCAGAGAGGCTCCTCGTCCCGGTCGTGTCGCTCCCCGATTGTGTAGAATCGGTGCGCTGCTGGGAGGAGATCCCGTGAACCGACTTGTCGTCCTGACCCTGTCTCTCGGTCTGGCCTGCGCGACGCTCTCCAGGGCCGCGGAGCCCACGCCGCAGGCTCTGCTGACCGATGCGCTGCTGTGCAAGACGGACCCTCTTGGAGTCGTGCGCAAGATGGCGGCGAGTGGGTCGTCCGGCTTTGACCGGGGTTTTGCCGCGGCGGCGTTCGGCGAGGAGATGGACGAGATGGACGTCGTGATCCTCAAGTCGCCGCTCGAAGTCGCCGGCGCGAAGACGTCGGCCGTGCTTCTGACCTTCGCCCAGGGTGAGGACTTCGGCGCGCTCGTCTATGGCCGTTTCCAGGGCGATTATCGCAAGGTGGTCTCGGCGCTGAAGCTGGTCCCCACGGCCGCGAAGGACGGTCTGCGGCTGGGACATTTCACGAAGCCGATGGGGGTGGATGCGGACGGCCACCCCGACAAGGTCTGCCCGATGACGATCGCGCTCACACCGCAGGGCGACGGCACCTTTCTTCTCGGGTGCGGGTGGTGCAACGGATGAGGCCGCAACGCGCGTCACGCTGGCTGGTGCCGGCCGCGCTCGGCAGCGCGGCGCTCGCTTTGGCCTTCCTGGCGGACACCCGGTCGGCCTCGGCCTTCGGCGGCGGCATCCACGAAACGATCACGCGCAACGCGCTGCCGTTCGTCAAGACCAGCGTGCTCAACGTGATCGTTGCCGGCGATCTCGACGAGGATCAGGGTGCCGAGGCGGATCTCGCGGAACGCCACGCGCAGAACTGTCGGTTCCGCGACAGCGCCGACTACATCAACATGAGATACAGGCAGGTGGTCGAAGCCCTGCGCGAGCCGCAGTCGAACGATCCCAATCGGGCCGCCCGCCTGTTCGGCCATATCCTGCACGGCCTGCAGGATTTCTATTCGCATTCGAACTGGATTCCCAAACCGCCGCAGGGGCTGGGCATCCGCAATCGCCTCCTCGACTCGGGCCTGGGATTCTGGCCGCGGCCGGAGCCCTATTCGGTCCTGTTCGACGACGTCGCCGTGGTCGAAGGCGATCCTCCGACAGGTGTCGGCGTACGGCTGCCCGCCGATGCCAACGGCCGTGCCTCGTCGGCGGTGCCGATCGTGAGCGACCGGCGCATCTTTGCCGGCACTGGTAAAGAAGGTGGCATAACGGCCGGCAAAGGGAAACAGTTTCGCGGCCTCATGACCTCGGGCGCGCCGCGCCATCCCGGCGATCAGGTCTGTCCGCCCGTCAATGCGAGCTGCGACATCGCCACCCCTGAAAACGTCTGCCTGCGCCACGGAGAGAAGCGCGATTCGGACACGAGCTCGCGGAACTTCGACGGGGCGGGCCGCATGAACCTCGACGGCGACGGGGGAGGCGACTGGTTCGACGCCAGGCACCATGCCAAGCTCCAGACCCGCCAGGAATGGTGCCGGCTCCTGCATCTCACCCGGGATCTGGACCCGACCTTCATGGCGTCCGGCCGTCTGCTGGGAACGTGGGTCGGAACGGACTCCGGCACGACCACGCCTCACATCGTCGGCACCGCCTGCGAACGCGGCGCGGTCCGGCATCACCTGATCGAGATCTCGGCGACCCCGGGATCGGACGCACCATCCGGAGCCGTGCCGTTTGTGGTGTTCCGCAGCGACTTCACCAGCTCCGCGCGATCGAGCGTCGGGCGCCAGGCGACCCAAACGCTGCGGATCTGCGGTACAAATGAGCAGATCGTCGCCACGCTGGTACCCGAACGAATCCGAGGCGCCGTCCTCGTCGTTCCGGTGCCGGCAACCGCGCGGACCTGGACGGTGAGGGACCACCGCGGCGCGTTCAGCGCGACGTTTGTGATCAAGGTCACGCCGAACGCCTGCTGAACGTGGGTGATACGCTCCTGCCGAGCGTCTGTTGCATCGGGCCAGGCAGCTCTCCCAGGAGGTTGAGATGACGCCTCTGCTTGTGATCCTCGCCGCCTTGATGACTGCGCCGAAGCCGGAGCCTGTCGGCACCATCCTGTTCGTCTGCGAGCACGGTTCCGCCAAGAGTGTCGTGGCCGCGGCTCACTTCAATCGGATCGCGGCGGCCCGAGGACTTCCCTTCCGTGCCATCTCGCGAGGCACGGTACCGGATGCCGAGATGGCTCCCGCCGCGGTCAAGGGTTGCTGGGAGATGGTCTGAAGCCGGACGAACCGGCTCCGAAGAAGCTGGATCAGGCCGATCTGGACAGTGCCACGCGCGTGGTCACCTTCTGCACTCTCCCGGACGATCTCCAGGCCATCGAGGAGGCGCTCGGCGCCAAGGGCGATTCGTCGGGCTTTGACCGGGGTTTAGCCGCAGCGGCCTTCGGCGAGGAGATGGACGAGATGGACATCGTGATCCTGAACGCCTGCTGAGGGCGGCCGGTTCGACCTGGAGCCTGGAGAACCTCCATGAAGAAGCGGCGCGCTCTGAGATCTCTGACGCACCTTTGATGATTGAAAGGAGAGCTGTCATGAGAAAAAGGTGCACACTCGCTTTCATTCTTGCCTTCGGCGCCGTGGTCTGCGCATTTGCCAGTGAGGGAACTGTTGCTGCGCCCGGAGCAGTCAACTTCCTGCTGTCGTTGGGGCATGGACCGCAGGCGTGCTCAACTGCCACAGGACTGGTGGCAGAAGATCCGGGCGGCGATCCTTGGCCGGCCCTGTGTATGTCCAGTTGTTCCGGCGAGGGTTGTATCGGATCGTGGTGCGACTGTGAGTGTATCGATACGGGTGACCCGCGCTGTCCCCAGCCGCAATGGGTCTGCCCATAAACTGCAGACCTGATCCGGGTTGACTGACGGCGTTCGCCCACCTGTCGATTTCGAGACACCCCATTCGACCAGGAGGTGGAAGCGTTGACACACCTCCGGGCGGAGGATACCCTCCCCGCGGGATATCGACTCGACAAGGCGGATGAATGACCGACAATACGCAAATCGACTCCAGGAAGATCGGCCCTGACGACCCCCGGTATCTGGCGGTGGTCGAGAAGCAATTCAACAAGCGGTTCCGCGCGAGCCCGGACTATGTGCGGCGGGTCGGTTCGACCGAGCAGGTGGTCACGGCGGTCGAGGAGGCTGTGAGAGAAGGACGACGCGTCGTCGTGACGAGCGGCGGGCACTGTCTGGAAGGGTTCGTGTCCGATCCCGAGGTACGGGCGATCCTCGATATCTCTCCCATGAAGCGGGTGTACTACGACGCGGAACGGCGGGCGATCGCCGTCGAGGCCGGCGCCACGGTGGGGGAGACGTTCCAGGCGCTGTTCGAGAGGTGGGGAGTCGTGGTGCCGCTCGGCGAGCATCCGGGGATCGGCATGGGCGGGCATGTGGCGGGCGGCGCCTTCGGGTTCCTCTGCCGCCAACTCGGTCTGGCCGCGGATCATCTGTATGCCGTCGAGGTGGTGGTCGTGGACGGGGAGGGCCGGGCGAATGCCGTCGTGGCGACGCGGGAGACTTCCGATCCGAACCGCGAGCTCTGGTGGGCGCATACCGGCGGGGGAGCCGGCAACTTCGGCGTCGTGACCCGCTACTGGTTCCGCTCCCACGAGGCGTCGGGAGACGATCCGGCCGGACTGTTGCCGCGCGCGCCGGAATCGATCACGACCTTCAAGGCGGAATGGAACTGGAACGGGATCGATCGATCGTCCTTCCTGCGGCTGCTCAGGAATCACGGGAGCTGGTGCGAGCGGAGCAGCGACGCCGATTCCCCTTCCGCGTCTCTCTGGACCCTCCTGCAGGTCCATCGCAAGCAGTTCGGGAAGATCATCGTGCGCGGTCTGAGCACGGCCGAACCGCAGGTGGCCGAGCGGCAGGTGGATGAGCATCTGGCGGCGCTGAGCGCAGACGGGGGGCTCGCACCCAAGGGCTTGGAGCTGGCCCGCATGTCCTGGCTCGAATTCGCGCTGAATCCGTTCCCGGATCTGTTCGGGGCGCCGCCGGGCGGGGTGAGCACGAAGGTGAAGGACGCGCTCCTCAGGAAGCGCTTCACCGATCACCAGATCGGGGTGGCGTACGATCACCTCACCCGTGCCGACCACGACGTCATGGGCGGGATGCTGGGCCTCGCGACCTACGGCGGGCGGATCAATGCCGTCGCGCCCGATGCGACCGCCGCCGCCCAGCGCGGTTCGATTCTCGACATCGCCTGCACCACGGGCTGGCAGGACCCCGTGGAAGAGGAGAGGAATCTCGCCTGGGTGCGGTCGTTCTATCGCGATCTCTTCGCGGAGAGCGGCGGCGTGCCGGTGCCGGGCGAGGCCTATGACGGGGCGTTCATCAATCATCCCGACACCGACCTTGCGGACCCGACCTTGAATACCTCGGGCGTCCCCTGGCACACGCTTTACTACAAGACGGGCTACCCGCGCCTGCAGCGGGTCAAGGCGCGATGGGATCCCCGGAACGTGTTCCG
>JACZDC010059771.1_pt1 | contig 11839 bp, 5 predicted proteins | sample 8641791 | NCBI WGS metagenome assembly JACZDC01 (sample SAMN15324613, study PRJNA640507) | soil metagenome | isolation source: intercropping peanut in the second line | place: China: Luxin town, Laibin City, Guangxi Province | collected 2019-07-25 | depth 10cm m
GAAGCCCCCCCCCGGCCCGCCGTCCGGCCCGGGACCGCGCCCGCCGCGCGGGCCGAGCAGGTAGCCCCGGCGGTAGGCGAGCGGCCGGCCGACCGCCGGCGGACGCCGGTCCTCCCGCGGCACCAGCGTGAACGTCGAGTACGTCGTGTCCTCGGTCGGGCCGTAGAGATTGAAGACGTGCTCGACGCCACGGCCATAGAGCCGGTCGGCCAGCTCGCGCCGCAGCGGCTCGCCCGCCAGGTTGACCGTCCGCACTCCGGCCGGCAGCCCCCAGACCCGCTCCAGCTCGGCCATGGCGGAAGGCACCGTGTTGACCAGCCGCACCTCGTCCCGCGCCGGCAGCGACGGCAGCGCCAGCACGTCCTCGGCCAGGATCACGCAGCCGCCCGCGGAGAGCGGCACGAACAACTCGAAGACCGACAGGTCGAACCCGATCGAGGTCGCCGCGAGCACCCCGGCCAGATCCTCCGGAGGGAACGCCTCGCGCGCCCAGCTCACGAAGGCGACCGGACTGCGGTGCTCCACCGCGCAGCCCTTGGGCCGGCCGGTCGATCCCGAGGTGTAGAGCACATACGCCAGGTTCCCCGGCCCGGCGAGGCGCCCGGGGTTGTCGTCACGCTCGCGATCCACGTCGCTGAGATCCTCGGCCGCGAGCACCAGCGTCACCCCAGCGTCCTCGGCGATGTGATCCAGTCTCTCCGCCGGATAGTTGGGATCGAGCGGCACGTACGCGCCGCCGGCCTTGAGCACGCCGAGGAGCGCCGCCACCAGATCCGGCGAGCGGCGCAGGCGGACGCCGACCCGCGACTCCGGCCCTACGCCCAGGCGCGGCAGACGATGGGGGATGCGGTTGGCGCGGCGGTTGAGGTCGGCATAGGAGATCCGCTCCTGATTCCAGGCCAGGGCCACGGCGCCGGGGCTCCGCTCCGCCTGCTCCTCGAACGGCTCATGCAGCAGCAGGTCGTCCGGCCACGGGCGCGCGGTGCGGTTGCGCTCGACGAGCAGCTCGATCCGCTCCTCCGGCGACAGCAGCGGCAGTTCCGAGAGCCGCCGCTCCGGATCGAGGACGGCTGCCACGACCAGGGTCCGCCATTGGCCGAGCATCCGCTCCGCGGTCGCGGCGTCGAAGAGGTCCGAATTGACCTGCATCGAGACCGTGAGACCGTCGGTCTCCTCGTCCCCGCCTTCCGACACCGCCAGGGTGACGTCCACCAGGACGCGGCGCTCGCGCAGCGCGATCGACACGACCTCCAGGTCTCCGAGTTGGAGCCGCGCCCCGTCCTCTCCCAGGGCGAAGCGCGCGATGTCCGCCGCCCGGGCCGGCGCGCGCTCGTGCACGAGCATCGCCTGGAACACAGGCGGCCGCGACGGATCGCGCTCCGGCGCCAGCCGCTCGGCGAGGAGCGGAAACGGATAGCCCTGGTGCGCCAGGTCGGAGGGAACCGCCATGCCGAGCTGTTCCATCAAACCGTTCCAGGGCGGATCGCCGGAGAGGTCGGCCCGCACCACCACCGGATTCACGAAGTAGCCGACGACGCCGGCCAGCTCGCGCGCCCGGCGGCCGGCGGTGGGCGCGCCGACCAGGATGTCCTCCTGGCCGGTCAGGCGGTGGAGCAGGGCGTGGAGGCCGGCGAGCAGGAGCACGAACAGCGTGGCGCCGCGCTCGCGCGCATGAGTCCGCAGAGCCGCGGTCTCCTCCGGTGCGAGCCGCAGCGGGCAGGAGAGGCCGCGCCAGGTCTGGACCGGCGGCCGCGGCCGATCCGTGGCGAGGTCCAGCACCGGCAGGCGGCCGGCGAGCCGCTCGCGCCAGTAGTCCCACAGCCGCTCGCCCTCGGCGCCGCCGAGCTGCTCCTCCTGCCAGCGCACGAAGTCGCTGAAGCGCACCGCGGGCGGCGCCAGCCGCTCCTCTTCTCCGGCGTAGAGCACGCCGAGCTCGCGCATCAGGACCGTGATCGACCAGAGATCGGAGATCGCGTGATGAAGGACCATGAGCACGGCGTCGCCGTTGGCCACGCCGGAGAACAGATGCAGGCGCAGGAGCGGCCCCACTTCGAGGTCGAACGGCCGGAAGGCTTCCTCCGAAAGACGGCCGATGAGGCGCTCCTCATCCCAGCCTGAGGCGTCCTCGGTCCGCCAGTCCAGGTCCAGGCGCTCGTGGACCCGCTGGCGCGGCTCGCCGCCAGGGGCGGTGAACGTCGTGCGCAGCGCGGGATGGCGCGCGACGAGAGCCTCGAAGGCACGCCGCAGCCGTTCCGGATCGTCGCCGGAGACGAGGCGGACCGCCACCGCGATGTTGTAGGCGCCACTCTCCGGGTCGAGCCGGTGGAGAAACCAGAGCGCGCGTTGGCCGCGCGAGGCCGGGTGCTCGCCGGTCTCGTCGCCGATCCGCGGCATCCGTCCCGGGCGCTGTCGCCGGGGGTCCGCCGGCGTGATCGAGGTGACATCCATGTGACAGTGCTTCCAACCAATTCCAGTGCCTGTCCCCCGGCAGACGTGGACAGACCCGGCTTACTTCAGGATCGGCGGGATTGCCACTCGGCGGCAGGGACCATCGTGCCGTCCAGAACCCAGTGCTCGGCCGGGCGCTCCGACCAGAACGCCAGCCACGCGTCGTAGAGGGCTTCCACTTCCGAGCCCCGGCGGAAGCTGCGGACCTTCTCGCCGAGCCGCCGCAGCTCGCGGACGATCGCCCAGGTCTTGCGCAGCGACCGGCGGCGGTCCGGCGGCGGCCCGCTCCGGCGCGCGCTGCTACGGAGCGTCTCGCTGTTCCAGGGCCGGCCGCGCAGCAGCGCCCGGACGAACGCGGACCGCCGCTCGGCCATGCGCCGGTGCAGCTCGGCGGGCGGGACCCAGAGCGTCAGGAGGGTGACCTCGGCCGCGGTCCCGGCCAGACGCAGCGGCTCCTCGGCGCCGTAGTCGGGCGTCTGCCCGCCGGTCCACGGCCGCAGGAAGTCGTAATGAAGCAGGACCTTGCCCGCGGCGACCGTCGCCAGATCGTTCAGGTCGTTCGGAAGCGCGCAGCGCCAGGCCGACACGTCTCCCAGCCGGAGCCGCGCCGCCATCTCCGGCAGCTCGCCGGCGTAGAGGCGCTGGATCAGCGTGGACTTGCCGGAGCACGACGGCCCGGCCACGAGCAAGAGACGGTCGAACGGCATCACGGGTCCCTGGTGGAAACGCGGGATGCTAGCATGCCGGCCCGGCCATGCGGCTCCTCCTCGTCCAGAACCTCGTCTACGTGCCCTCGCACGGCGGCGCGAACAAGGCCAACCGCCTGCTCCTCGAAGGCCTTGCCGCGCGCGGCCACGACTGTCGCGCCGTGGCCCTGGCCACCGCCGCGCAGGGCGCCGGCACCCGGGATGCCTTCCTCGTCGAGTTGGCGAATCGGGGTCTGGAGGTCACCGCCTCGGCGCCCGGCGTGGACGTGTTCCGGACGGACGGTGTCGAGGTCCACGCCGTGTCCGATCCGGCGCGCCTGTTGCCAGTGGTCGCCGATCAGATCAAGACGTTCGCGCCGGACTGCGTGATCCTCTCCCACGCCGGCCCGGCGCAGGCGCTGCTCGAAACCGCGCTCGACTCTGCGCCCAGCCGGCTCGTCTACCTGGCCCACACCACGCTCTGGCTGCCGTTCGGACCCGGAAGCTTCCATCCCGATCCATCCGAGACCGGGCTGCTGCGGCGCGCCGCGGCCGTGGTCGCGGTGAGCCGCTTCGGCCGCGATTACCTGAAGCGCTGGGGAGGATTGGACTCCGAGGTCCTCGCCTTCCCCATGTTCGGACCGGGGCCTTTCCCGGACCTCGGACGGTTCGACCGGGGCTCCGTGACGCTGGTCAACCCCTCCTCGGTCAAGGGCCTCCCGATCTTCCTCGACCTCGCGGCGCGCTTTCCGGACCTCCCCTTCGCGGTCGTGCCCACCTACCGCACCACGCGGGCCGACCGCGAGGCGTTGGAGGCGCTGCCGAACGTCGAGATCTGGCCGGCGACGGACGACGTCAACGCGCTTCTCGCCCGGGTTCGCGTCCTCCTCATGCCGTCGCTCTGGGACGAGGCCTTCGGCGCCATGGCCATCGACGCGATGCTGCGCGGCATCCCGGTCCTGGCGAGCGACGCCGGCGGGCTGCCGGAGGCGAAGCTCGGCGTGGACTACGTCCTACCCGTACGGCGCATCGAGCGCTACGAGGAGCGCTTCGACGACCGCCACGAGCCGGTCGCCGACGTGCCAACGCAGGACGTCGGTCCCTGGGAGGCCGTCCTGCGCGAGCTGACCACGGACCGGGGACGTTACGAGCGGGTCTCGCGCGACTCCCGCACCGCGGCCCTGAGCTACGTCGGGAGTCTCGGCTTGGAGCCGTTCGAGGATCTCTTCCAGAGGGTGGCCGACCGGGCCGGCAGGACCTCGACCGGGCCGGCCGCGTCGGTCCGGCTCCTCTCCGATCTCTCACACGAGCGCCGCGAGCTGATCGCGATGCTCCTCCTGGAGCGGCGAGGCCGGACCGGGGATGTCGACTCGCCGCTCGTCGCCATCGATGCGGACGGCTCGCGGCCGCCGCTCTTCCTGGTCCACCCCGCGGCCGGCACCGTGGACTGCTACGTGGCGCTCGCCCATCATCTCGATCCGGACCAGCCGCTCTACGCCTTCCAGGCGGCCGGAGTCGCAGGCCGGGGAGAGCCCTGCGACCGGGTCGAGACCATGGCCGAGCGCTACATCGAGGCGATGCGCCGCCGCCAGCCGCGAGGCCCCTATCGACTGGGCGGCTGGTCGCTCGGCGCCATCGTGGCCTTCGAGATGGCGCGCCAGCTCCAGCAGGCTGGAGAGGAGACGGAGTTGCTGGCGCTTCTCGACAGTCACCCGCCGCTTGCACCCGGCGAGGCTGTTCCCACTCTGGAGGATGACGACGCGCTCCTCGCCCGCTGGGCCGGGGAGTTAGGGACGGATGCTGGAGGCGTTCTGGACCGGCTCAAGGATCTGCGGCTCCTGCCCGCGACGGCCGGTCCGGACGACCTGAGGCGAGGTCTGCGCGTCTACCGCGCCCATCGCCAGGCGGTGCTCTCTTACCGGGTCTCCGATCCCTATCCGGGACGACTCACCCTGTTCCGTGGTGAATCTGGGGAGGGAGATCTCGGATGGGGTCGACTGAGCGCGCAGCCGGTCGAGGTGCGGCCGGTGCCGGGAGGTCACTACGGAATCCTGGCCGAGCCTTACGTGCGGACGCTGGCCGAGGCGTTGGAGGAACGCCTACGCGCGATCGACCTTCACCCCCGGTCCTCATAGGGCTATCAGGCGCCGAGGCCGGCCGCCACCGCGGCGTCGCTCAGCGCCGAAACCTCTGCCGCCACCGCCGCCAACTCGGCGGGATCGGCCGTGGCGATCACGCGGTCCACCACTTCGCCCGCCATGCCGGCGACCGTGGGATGGCCAAAAAACGCTCTGAGGCTCACTTCCACGCCGAGCGATTCGCGCACCCGCGCCAGGAGCAGCACGGCGAGGAGCGAATGGCCTCCCAGCTCGAAGAAGTCGTCGTCCACGCCCAGTCCGGGCCGTTCCAGCGCCTCGGCCCACAGGTCGGCCAAGCGGGTCTCGAGGCGGGTACGCGGCAGCCGACTCTTGGATGCCAACGCCGGGCCGGGCTCCGGCAGCGCCGAGCGGTCGAGCTTGCCCGTGGGGGTGACCGGCAGCTTGTCCAGAACCACGAAGGCGGACGGCACCAGCGACGGCGGCACCCGCTCGGCCAAGGCGCGGCGCAGGCTTATGGGGTCGAGCCCCTTTGGCGTCACGTAGGCCACGAGCCGGGTGTCTCCTCCGGGGCCGGATCGCGCCGTCACCACCGCGCGCGAGACGCCAGGACAGCGGGAGAGCTCGGCCTCGATCTCACCGGTTTCGACACGCTGGCCCCGGATCTTGACCTGGTGGTCACGCCGGCCGGCGAAAGCCAGGGTTCCGTCCGGCAGCCGCCGACCCAGGTCACCGCTGCGGTAGAGGCGCGCTCCCGGCGTCCAGGGATCGGGGACGAAGACCTCGGCGGTCAGACCGGGTTGATTCCAATAGCCGAACCCCACCCCATCGCCGCCGATCACGACCTCGCCGGTCACGCCGATCGGCACGGGACGGAGCCCGGGGTCCAGGATGTGGACCTGCCGCCGTGGCAAAGGTCGGCCGAGCGCACCAGAGCTTCCCTCCTCCATCGACTGCACCGCGTCGATGCCCGTGGTCTCGGTGTGGCCGAGCATGTTGAACCAGGACACGGGACCGAACACCCGACGCCAGCGCTCGGGCAAGCCTGGCGGCAGCGGCTCGCTGGCGGTGAGGACCAGGCGCAGGCGATCTCCGAGATCGTGGCCGCCGGCTTCAACCAGGCCCTGGGCGTAGGAGGGCACCAGGTCGACCACGGTCACGCCTTCGCGTTGCGCGAGACGGCCGAGGGCGAGCGGATCGGCGATCTCGTCGGCCGAGGCCACCACCAGACGCGCGCCGCGGGCGAGCGGCAGCAGGAGCTGGCGCACCGAGGAGGAGAAGGCGAAGGAGGCGGTGTGGAGGTAGACGTCTTCCTCGGCGATGCCGAGCCGGGTGCCGAGCGCCTCGGCGTAGCCGTCCAGGTTGCGGCGCGCGATGACCACTCCCTTGGGCTCGCCGGTGGAGCCGGAGGTGTAGATGAGGTAGGCGGGGGCGGTGGAGGGGAAGACCCCTCCCCGACCCTCCCCTGCTTCGCAGGAGAGGGCGCCACCACCCAGCCCTTCCTGATCGAGGGTCAACGCGGCTCCGGAATCGGCGAGCATGCGATCGAGCCTTGCCTTGGGGTATCGCGGGTCGAGCGGCACGAAAGCCGCGCCGGCCGCCAGTACGGCCAGGACGGCCACGGCCAGGTCGGTACCGCGGTCAAGGAAGAGCGCGATGCGCTTGCCTGGACCGGGCAGGCGGACCGCGAGCCGGTCCACCTCCTCCATCAGCTCCCGGAAGGTCAGGCTCCGGTCGGGACCGACGACGGCTACGGCGTCCGGTCGGCGAGCGGCGACAGCCCGCACCTGATCCACGATCGAGCCGACCGGCGACTCCGAATCGGTGTCGTTCCATTCATGGAGGAGTTGGTGAGCTTCGGCCTCGGTTAGCAGCGGCAGGTCCGCGACCGGTATCTCTGGCTCGGCGAGCGCGGCGGCGAGCAGGCGGCCGAAGTGGACCGCCAGACGGGCGGCGGTCGTGGACAGGAACAGGTCAGCGCCGTAGATCAAAATACCTTTGAAATCGCCGTCCTCTTCCCAAAGGCTCAGCTCCAGGTCGAAGCGCGCGCCGCCGCTCTCCAGATCGATCCGCTCCAGGTGCACATCCGGCAGCTCGACCGGCTTCGACGGCGCCTGGCGGAAGTTGAGCATCACCTGGACCAGCGGGTGGCGGCTCGGGTCGCGCTCCGGGTGCAGCTCCTCGACCACGCGGTCGAAGGACAGCTCCTGGTGCGCGTGGGCAGCGAGCACCTCTGCCCGCACGCGCCCGAGGAGCGCGCGGAATCCTGGCGATCCCGAGAGGTCCGTCCGCATCACCACGATGTTGCTGAAGGTGCCGATCAGCCGCTCCAGCTCGGGCCGCGGCCGGTTCGCGGCCGGCGAGGCCACGGCCACGTCGTCCTGGCCGGCGTAACGGCCCAGCAGGGCCTGGAAGGCCGCGATCGCCACCATCGCCAGAGTCGCGGACTCGCGCCGGGCCAGCTCGCGCGCCGGCTCTGCCATCGGCAGCGACAGCCGTTGCAACCCGCCGCGGAAGCTCCTCTGCCGCGGCCGCGGACGGTCGATCGGCAGCGAGAGATCCGGACAGCCTTCGAGCCGCTCGCGCCAGAAAGCCAGGTGCGCGGCCATCTCCGGACCATCCTGGCGCTCCTGTTCCCACACCGCGTAGTCCGCGTATTGAAGAGGCAGCGGCGGCAGGCTTTGACCCGCGTACAGCGCGGCCAACTCTTCGGTCAGGATGTGCAGGGAATTGCCGTCACAGGCGATGTGGTGGAGGTCGAGGACCAACGCGTGCTCCCGCGGACCGAGGCGCAGCAGCAGGCCGCGCAGGAGGAGACCGGCGCCGAGATCGAACCCGCGCCGCGCCTCGACCTCGATGCGGACGACCGCCTCGGCCTCGCGGCGCTCCGGGGACAGACCCGCGAGGTCGACGACCGGCAGAGGGAGCGGCGGTAGTGCGACGACTTGCTGCGCCGGCTCTCCACGCTCGTCTTCGAAGACCGTGCGCAGCACCTGGTGCCGCTTCACGATCTCGCGCAGGCTCGCGGCGAGCGCCGGCACGTCGAGGCCGCCGACCAGCCGCACGGCGTTCACCACGTCGGTGAACGGGACGTCCGTACGGAGCTTCTCGGCCAGCCAGACCCGGCGCTGGGCCGAGGAGAGCGGGTAGGAACGCGCCTTGCGCTTCAGCAGGTCGGCGAGAGCCCGCCGCTTCTCCTCCGGAGTGCTCAGATCCGATACCCCAGCGAACGCAGCTCCTCGATCACCGAGCGGTCCACCTGCTCCGGATGGGCCGCGCCGCTGCGCTGATGCAGCGTGTCCAGATACGAGTCGAGCCGCGTCGCCATCTCCCGCGCCCGCTCCGGCTGGCTCGGCGCCAGGTCGTCAAGCTCGCCCGGATCAGAGGCCAGATCGTAGAGCTCGCCCGTCCCGTCGGAGGCATGGATGTACTTGAAGTCGCCCACTCGGACCATGCGCAGGGAGCGGCCGAAGCGCTCGATCACCGGCCGGTCCGCGGGCCCCGCGATCTCCTCGAGCTGCCGCACGCGGTTGCCCTGCTGCTCCGCGTACACGGCGTCCCGCCCGGCGCCTTCGAACGGCAGGCTCCACCCCTGGAGATCCGCCACGGGTTCGGCACCCGCGAAATCCAGGAGAGTCGGGAACACGTCCGTGATCTGTGCGAGGCCGGCCATCCGCCGGCCGGCCGGGACCTTCTCGGGGTAGCGCACGATCATCGGCACCCGGACGAGCGTCTCGTACAGGCACCCCTGATGCTCGCCGAGGCCGTGATCGCCGAGGTTCTCGCCGTGCGGAGACAGTGCCACCACCACCGTGTTGTCGAAGAGCCCCTGGCGGCGCAGGGTGTCCAGGATCCCGCCGAACAGACCGTCCGTATAGCGGACCTCGGCGTCGTAGAGGGCGCCCAGGGCGGCGAGCTCGGCAGGCCCGGGCGAGACCCGGCCGGTGACGAAGAGGTAGGGGTTGACGTTGATCTGCCGCACCAGGTCCCAGTCCACGCCGGGGGCGTTGCGGTCGATGTAACGGTAGCGGTGCGGCCCCGGCGCCAGATAGGGGTGGTGCATCTCCTGGATGTGGATCAGGAGGAAGAACGGCTCGCGGCGGCGGCCCTCGGCCTTGAGCCATTCGACGACCTGGCCCGCCATGTGCGCGCCCTCTTTGTCCGACAGGCCGAGACGCCACGCCAGGTGCTTGGCCCGGCGCCAGCCCTCGCCCACGATCGGCATGCCGCGCAGGACCTGCCATGGCGAACGGCTTGCGCGAACCGGTCCGTTGCGGGAGCTGAGCGGCTCGTAGTACTCGTGGAAGCCGCGGTCGAGCTGCTTGAGCTGGCCGATCAGGGACGACGTCGAAAAACCGGCCGTGTGGTATCCCGCAGAAGCCAGCGCCTCCGGCAGCGTGCGCACCGACTCGGCCAGCCCCTTCTTGACCGTGACCCCGTGCGAGGACGGATAGAGCCCGGTCAGGAGCGAGCCGAACGTGGGCGGCGTCCAGGCGCCCGTCGTGTAGAAGCGCTCGAAGAGCGTGCCCTCGGCGGCCAGGGCGTCCAGGTTCGGCGAGGTGTCGCGGCCGTGGCCGTAGCAGGCGAGCCGGTCCGCGCGCAGCGGCGCGGCCGAGAGGACCACGATGTTCGGTCGGCCCATGACCTCACCCCGTTCAGACCCGCGGCAGGACCAGGTTGTTGCCGAAGTCGACCGACCGCTGCTCGCAAGGGTCCGCCAGCAGGTCGTAGACCTGGAAGGTCTGCGTCACGAGATCGAAGATCACCTTGAAGCGGTTGTCGATCCGCATCCCGCGCCACGGTCCGAGGCCGGGCACCGCCACCTGCTCCTCGCGGTGGTAGGCCTCGCAGTAGGCCACCCGGTGCGGCTCCGTGCCCGTGAACAACCCGCGCAGCGTGTTCCCCGCCCGCGGCGCCGTGTCGGCGATCCCGAGCAGGTCCGTGATCGTAGGCAGGATGTCGACCAGCCGCACCTGGCTGTCGACCCGCCGGCCGGCCGGCACCAGGCCGGGCGCCATGAACATCATCGGCACCATCTGCGTGGCGTCGTAGAGCAGGCAGCCGTGTCCCTCCTCCTCGGGATGCCCGAGCGCCTCGCCCGCGTGGTCGTTCGGATACCAGCCGGCCAGATCCTCGCCGTGGTCGCTGAACAGCACCACCAGCGTGCTGCCGTCGAGCAGGCCCCAGCTTTCGAGCTGCGCGAAGAGCTTCCCGAGGTAGTGGTCGAGATACGCCGCCTCGCCTTCATACGGATTCGCGCCCTCGGGCGCGTACCACTCCGGCGGCTCGTAGGGCCAGTGCGTGTCGAAGAAATGGAGGAACAGAAAGAACGGGTCGTGGCGGTTCTTTTCGAGCCACGCGAGGCCGCGCTCGACCACGAGCGGAGCGCGCTTGAGCGCCGTGCCGCGCATCTTCACGTCGGCCGTGGTGAGCGGGTCGCGGCCGTCCGCGAGGCGCGGGATCTCGTCGTCGTAGTGCTGGAAGCCCACGTTCATGCCGTACCAGCGGTTGAGGCCCGGGCACGAGGCGATCGCCCCGGTCCGATAGCCCGCCGCCGAGAGGAGTTGGGCGAGCGTCGGTGCCGACGTGGTCAGCTTTTCGCGCAGGAGGTGGCGGATGCCGTGCTCGTACGGCTGCATTCCCGTGAACACCGAGGCGTGGCTGATCGGCGTGATCGGCGCCGACGAGACCGTATTTTCGAAGACCGTCCCGCGCGGGAAGAGGGATTGAAAGGACGGCAACGGACCGCGGTAGGCCACGTCGGCGCGCAGGGTGTCCAGACTGATGAGAAGGAGGTTTCTCTTTTCGTGATTCATTACCAACCTCGCCACGACAAGGGATCGGAGCGAGGATCTTAGCACCGTCCCCCTCCTGATCCTCCGCAGCACTAAGACAGGCAGGAGGCTCTCCATGAATCATGGCCTGAGACGTTTTTTCATCATTCTCCTCATTGTTCTCGCAACGGCCTCCGCGATGCCTGCGACGGCCGCGCCGATCCGTCTCGGCTGGCAGGTACCCTGGGCCACGCAGGGCCAGCTCGTAATGGGCCTCACCCGCACCAATATCCCGGCACTGGCCGGTGTGCAGATCGAGCCGGTCGGCTTCTCCTACGGCGCGCCGCTCAACAGCGCGGCCCTGGCCGGCGAGGTGGACGTGCTGCTCACCGCCGACCAGCCGGCGCTGGTGCTGCTCTCGAAGACCGACCGCTTCGCCATCGTGGCGCGGATGATGTACAACCGCGTCTGCATCTACGTGCCGCCGTCGTCGAAGATCCGCGGCCTGCGCGAGCTCAAGGGCAGACAGGTGCTGGGACCGGTGGGCGCCGCGGCCGAGCGGGTGGCGATCGCGGCGGTCCAGCAGGCCGGCGTCCCCGCGGCGGACGTGACCTGGGGCAATCTCGTCATGGCCGGCCAGACGGCGCTCCTCAAGCGCGGCGCTGAAGGCGGCTCGTGGCCGGGCGCCGATGCGCTCTACGGCTTCGATCCGCTGCCGGCCGTGTTCGAGGAGGCCGGCCAGGCGCGCATGCTCTCATGCGGCAACGTCGTCTCGGTCGTCCTCGCCTCGCGCGACATGATCGAGAAGCGGCCGCGGGAGCTGCAGGCGTTCCTC
>JACZDC010019998.1_pt1 | contig 11836 bp, 7 predicted proteins | sample 8641791 | NCBI WGS metagenome assembly JACZDC01 (sample SAMN15324613, study PRJNA640507) | soil metagenome | isolation source: intercropping peanut in the second line | place: China: Luxin town, Laibin City, Guangxi Province | collected 2019-07-25 | depth 10cm m
GCCGAGCTTCTTCTGGACCTCGGCCCGGGTCTGCTCGGCGAGCCGCTTCTGCTCGGCGTCGTGGTAGAAGATCGCGGTCCGGTACTGCTCGCCCGCGTCGCAGAACTGGCGGTTGGCGGCCAGCGGGTCGATGTTGTGCCAGTAGACCTCCAGGAGCTTCGCGTAGCTCACCTTGGCGGGGTCGTAAAGCACCTCGACGGACTCGGCATGGCCGGTGCCGCCGGACGAGACCTCTTCATAGCTCGGGTTCTTCTTCGTGCCGCCGGTGTAGCCGGAGGTGGTGGAGACCACGCCGTCGAGCTTGTCGAAGGGGGGCTCCATGCACCAGAAGCAGCCGCCCGCGAAGGTGGCCTTGGCAAGCCCGGGCTTCTGCGGCTGGGGAGCCGCCATCGCGGCGGGCACTGCGGGCCGGCCGACCAGGGCGAACAGGGTGAGGGCCGCGACGGCGGCGAGGATGGCGATCGAGTTCTTCATGTCCGGGAATCTCCTTGTTCCATCTCCTGTACGAAACCGGAGACGGTAAGAGATTCATCCCGAGGTTACAATCGGAGCCGCAGGACGCAGGACCATTCCGGAAAGGGGACACTCATGAGACTGGCCCTGGTGAACCTGAAGGGAGGCGTGGGCAAGACGACGACGGCCGTGAACCTGGCCGCCGCGTTCGCGCGCAGCGGCCTGCGGGCGCTGGTGGTGGATCTCGATCCGCAGGGCTCGGCCAGCCTGTCGCTCGGCGCGGCGCGCGAGGAAGAAGAAGCATCGGCGGCCGAGGTTCTGACCGGCAAGGCCGAGGCGTCCGAGGCGATCCGTCCGACCCCCACCGAGGGCATCGACCTCCTGCCGGCCTCGCTGCGCCTCGCCGCGCTCGACCTGGCCCTGGCGCGCAAGCAGGAGCCGGAGAAGCTGCTCAAGAAGGCGCTCGCGCCGGTCCGCCGGCGCTATGACGTGATCCTCTTCGACTGCCCGCCCGGGCTGACCCTTCTCTCGATGAACGGCCTCTCGGCGGCCACCGCCTTCCTGGTGCCGGTGGTCCCGCATCATCTGGATATGGAGGCCCTCGCCGGCTTCCTCGAGGTCCTGGCGACGGCGAAGGAGAGGCTCGGCAAGCTCCCCGAGATGATCGGCATCCTTCTCACCATGGTGGACCACCGCACGATGGTCACCGACGAGGTGGTGCAGGCGCTCCGCAAGCGTTACGGCCAGCAGGTGCTGCGCACCGAAATCCCGGTCAACGTCCGTCTCGCTCAGGCGCCGGCCCAGGGCCGCACCATCTTCGGCTTCGAGAGCTGGTCCACCGGCGCCTACGCCTACGGCAAGCTCGGCGGCGAGGTCCTGCGCCGGGCCCGCAAGGCCGGGCTGCTGTAGGGGCAACCCTTGTGGTTGCCCCAGGGCAGGCACAACAGGATCGAGGCGTCCGCCAGATCGACCGGACCTACGGCGCCGGGCAGCCGGCCGTACCGGTGTAGGTGAAGACGAGCAGGCCCCGGCTCTGCGCCGCGACGTAGACCCGGCACGGGTCGTGCGGATCGGGCGCCAAGGCGTTGAAGCCCCAGGGGAAGAACCTCCCCAGGATGTTGCCCGTGGGGTTGCCGTCCTCGTAGGCGACCACGCCGGTGTCCCACACCGCCGCGTAAAGGCGTCCGGAATCGGAGCTCGCCAGGGGATAGGTGGCGTTGCTGTCCACCGGGTTGCTGACCTGGCTCCAGGTCTGCCCGCCGTCGGTCGACTTGTAGATGTAGCCCTGGTCGGTCGTGTACACGGTGGTCGCCACCAGGGGGTCGACGGCCAGGCTGGGATAGATGACGCCCTGGCCGTCGAAGCGCAGCTCGACCCAGGAGGCTCCGCCGTCGTCGCTGCGCAGGAGGACCGGGGTGAAGTCCTCCAGGGTGCCCGCCGTGTAGAGCGTGGAGGGGGAGGAGGGCGCGATGTCGACCTCGTAGTAGACGGCCGGACGGACGGGCAGCAGGGTCCAGGTGTCCCCGCGGTCGACGCTCTTCGCGATGCCGCCGGTCCCCACGGTCCCGCCGATCCCAGTGGCGTAGAGAGTCGAAGGGGTCTGGGGATCGATCGACAGGCTGAGCGCCTGCAGCCCGGCATTCCCGCCGGCCTCCCAGGTCCGGCCCGCGTCCGCGCTGCGCCACACCGAGCCGTCGGAGTAGAGGACGAAGACGCGCGAGCGGTCGGTCGGATCGACTGCGACCACGGTCGGCGGGACGGCGGCGGCCCTGTCGGGACGGACGCGGCTCCAGGTCAGCCCGGAGTCGGTGCTCCGGAGGAGGACGAAGTCGGCCACGACCCACAGCGTGCCCGGCGCTCCGAAGTCGACGACGTCCACGTCCAGGTCCTGGATGCCGCGGCTGGAGAAGATCCACGAGCTCCCCGCGTCCGCGCTCCGGAACACGCCGCCCCGCCGGCCGATGGCGACGACGGCGGCCAGGAAGGTCTGCCGGGAGATGACGAGCCGGCTCACGGAGCCGGATTCGGGAAGACCCTGGGTCAGCAGAGACCAGGACGCTCCGCCGTTCTCGCTGCGGAACAGCCCGCCGTCGGCCCCGGCATAAACCACCTCGGGCCGGGTGGGATGGACCGCCAGGACGTGGACGCGACCGGCGGAGTCCCCGGGGTCGACGCTCCTCCAGCTCCGGCCTTCGTCGGTGCTCTTGAGGACGTCCTCCGGGATGGAGACATAGAGGGTCGACGCGGACCGCGGATGCGTGGTGAGCGCCAGGATCTCCCGGCCGGCCAGGAGACCGTTGTCGATCGGCTGCCAGGAGACCCCGCCGTCCCGGCTCCGGAGGAGGCTCCGCCTGTACGTCCCCACCTCCTCGATCGCCACGTAGAGCCGGCGCGGCGTCACGGGATCGATCACCAACAGGTGCGCGCTGTAGGTCGACGGGAATCCGCGACGGATCCACTTCCAGGACAGCCCCGCGTCGGCGGACCGGAAGAGCCCCCCTTCCGAAGCCGCGTAGACCGTGCGGGCGAACCGGGGGTGGGCGACGAGCTGACGGATGTTCCCGCCGGGTACGTCGATCGGCTCCCAGGTGAGCCCGCCGTTCCGGCTCCGGACCGGTTGGCCGTCCTGGACGGCATAGACCAGGGACGGATCGACCGCGTCGACGGCCAGCTTGACCGTGAACCGGACGTCCTGCGTCGAGATCCAGGAGGCTCCGCCGTCCACGCTCCGGTGGAATTCGCCCTGGGCGCTGGCATACAGCACCTTGGGGTTGGCCGGAGCGGCGATCAGGTCGGTGAGCGTTCCGCCGTCCGGACCGAGGCGGCGCCACTCGCCGGCAGCCCGGTTCAACTGGGCGGCCAGGGCCGCGGGGAAGAGAAGGATCAGGCTGAGCAGGACGTGTTTCGCTCTCATGGCTCTCCCGGGCACTCGGCCGTACCGGACTTCGTGAATTCGAGCAGGCTCTGGCCGACAGCGCCGACATAGATCCTACAGGGATCGTGCGGATCGAAAACCAGGGCCGTGAATTCCCACGGCCCCGAGCCCGCCAGGCGCGACCATGCGCCATCCCCGGGCGCGATCGAGTAAAGGCCGTTGTACCAGACCCCGGCGTAGAGCCGGCCGGCGGGGTCGGTCTCCAGGGGATAGGTCCTCTGGTTCCCGAACATACCGCTGAACAGGGTCCAGGTCCGCCCGCCGTCCGTCGACGTGTAGACGCCCTCCACCGTGGCGAGGTAGAGGGTCGTGGACACCAGCGGATCGACGGCGAGGGCGTAGGCCTGGAACCTCCGTGGATAGGTGATCAGGTCGAAGCTGGCCCAGTCGTTGGTGCTCCGCAGGCTCCTCACTCCGCGGAATGCGTAGAACGTCCGGGGCTCCGAAGGGGCCACGTCGAAGTCGAAGAAGGAGTCCTCGGCATAGGTTTCGAGCCGGGTCCAGGTCGCTCCGTGGTCGGTGCTCTTTCTCAGGCTGTAGCCGACGGCGTAGGCGGTCGAAGTCGCCGGATCGATCACGATCTTGCCGAGGCGGAAGGAATCCGTGACGACGATCTCCCAGGTGGCGCCGCCGTCGACGCTCCGCCGGATCTCGCCGTCGTTCAACCCGAAGGCCGCGCCTTCGCTCAGCGCCACCAGGATGTACGACGGGGCGGCCGGGTCGACGGCGACGTGGATGGCATGGAGACTGGTGGCCGGACCCGGCCGGATGCGGGTCCAGGTCGCCCCCTGGTCGGTGCTCCGGAAGAGAACGCCGTTCGCCGTGATCCAGATCGTGCCCGGCTCCCCGAACGCGATGGAGGTCACCGTGGTGGCGTTCATGCCGGCGCCGAGGAGCGTCCACGAGATCCCGTTGTCGGTGCTCCGGAACACGCCGCCCCGGCGCACGTCGGTGGCGATGCCGGCGAACAGGGTGGTCTGCTCGTACGTCGGGAACGACAGGAGAGCGGTCACCGTCCCGGCATCGGGAAGGCCCTGGGAGACCCGGCCCCAGGTCGCGCCGCCGTCGCGGGTGCGGAACAGTCCCTTGTCGGTCCCGGCGTAGACCCAGCCCCGGGCATCGTCGACCGCCAGCGACAGGACGCGGCCGGCCGACGGCGGTCCGGCCTTCTTCCAGCTCTCGCCGCCCTCGTTGCTCCTGTAGAAGCCGTCCGCCGTACCCGCGTAGAGGAGCCGGCTGGAGCGCGGATCGGTGGCGAGCGCCAGGACCTGTCGACCCTTGAGGGGTCCGGCGTCGGCGGGCCGCCAGGAGGCACCGGCATCGATGCTCCGGAAGAGCCCCTTCACGCCGCGAGGGGTTTCGGTGGCGACGTAGAGCTCACGGGGGACGACCCTGTTGATCAGCACCAGGGTCGCGCGGTACTTCTGCGGCAGTCCCTGGCGGCGGAACGGCGTCCAGGTCATCCCGGAATCGGTCGACCGATAGAGCCCCGTGGCCGTGGCGGCGTAGACCGTGCCGGCGGTCTTCGGATGGGCGGCCACGTCGTGCGCGCGCCCGAACCCGTCGAGCTTCTGCCAGGTGTTTCCACCGTCCAGGCTGCGAAAGAAACCGTCCTGCCGGGCGGCATAGAGCTTCGACGGAGCGGCCGCGTCCACCGAGATCCGGAGCACCGGCAGGCGACTGTCGCCGAGGTTCTTGAGCGTCCAAGAGCCGCCGCCGTCCGCGCTGCGGTAGACCTGGCCCTCGGCGCTGGCGTAGAGCACCTGGGGGTTGGAAGGAGCGGCGGCCAGGGCGAAGACCGACCCGCCCTCCGGGCCGAGCCGGCGCCAGTCGCCCTGGACGTCTGTAGCCTGAAGAGCCGCAGAGAAGAAGAGAAGAAGGGCGGGCAGGAGGGAGCGGATCAGGGTCTTGGGCATGAGGTGGACCTCCTGCCCATATTTTACGACTTGCAGAGCTTTTGCGTTTATGGGCCGACCGTCCGACTCATCCCTCCATGGAGCCGAAAAGCTCGAACCCGCACAACCGGCAGCCCGACGCGTGAGGATTCAGCTCCGCACCGCAGTTGGGACAGGCCTCGGGCTGGGCCAGCGTCAGGCCGCAGCCGGGACATTCGTCGACGCCCTCGGGCAGTTGCTCACCGCAGGCCGGGCAGGCGCCGGGATCGGCCAGCCCGGGGGGGATGGAGGCCACGGGCACCGCCACCCGCGGCGCGCTGTCGCGGGCCGAGTCGAGGTCCCAGGGCCGGACGAGAGGGACGCCGCAGTCCGCGCACTTTTCGGCCCAGAGCTGATACTCGCCACCGCAACTCGGACAGACCTTCACATCCTCCGAGTAGGAGGAGGACTCCGGCTTCCGGGCCGGCCGCTGCGTCCGGGGCTGCTCGGGAGCGAAATCCGGGACTTCGATCTGATAGCGCTCGAGGTCGATCGCGGAAGCCGCCTCCAGGTCATCCGGCATCACAAACAGGCTCGGATCGCGCCGCCAGACCGGCGGCGTCGCCCAGTGGCGGATGCCGTTCTCGTCCAGATCCTCGGAGAGCCGCGCGATCCACCCGGTCGCCGCGGTCCGCAGATGCACAACATCCGGAGGGATGACCGGAGCCTCCTCCACGGCGCCCCCCTGCGGCACGGCCGCTCCCTCCCCTTCCCGACCGACCACGAGCGTGGCGCCGCAGTCCAGGCAGGACTCGACCTTCATCTGATACTCGCTTCCACACTGCGGGCACAGCTTGATGAGATCGCCGTCCATGATTGTCTCCTCGAAGAAGAGGATATCCTGTCCGGATCAAGGCCGGCAGGAGTCTCCCGTCTCATACCGCTTCAGGCTCTCCTCCATCGCCTTCAACCGCTCCGGAGGCCCCTCCTTGCGGACGGCCTCGATGGCCTTGCGCTGCCACTCCGCGGCGTTCTTGCAGTTGCCGGCTTCGGCCAGGGCCAGGGCCGCGGTCTCCGCGTGCGCCGCGATCGGCATGGCGGCGTAGACCTGGGAGGCCAGCTCCACGGCGCGCCGGCCTTCGCGCAGGCTCAGGTCCGGGCAGGACGCCAGAAAGCGGGCGAAGGCGTGGGCGATCCGGCCGCTCGTCGGCATGTTGCCGTACGCCGACTCCAGCACGTCCTTCGCCTGCTTGAAGCGCCCGAGGCGGATCAGCAGGCCCGCGCCTCCGAGCCAAGCGTTCTCGTCCTGAGGCGCGAGGCCCACGGCCTTCTGGTACTGGTCGAGGGCCTCCTCCAGGCGGCCGTCCTTCTCCAGCGCCTGTGCCAGTCCGGTCCGGGCCGGGGCGTCGTTCGGATCGATCCGGACCGCCTCCTGGAAATGGACGATTGCGCCGGCGGCCTCTCCCTCCAGCGCCATCAGGGTCGCGAGATTGAAGTGCGCCGTGCCGTTGCCGGGCGAGAGCTTCAGCACCTCGCGGAGCTGCTCCGTGGCGCCCTTGCGGTCCCCGGCCTCAGCAAGAGCCGCGGCGAGATTGATCCGCGCCGGCACGTTGTCCGGCTGCGCGGCCACGGCCTTGCGGAACTCGGCCGCCGCATCCTGATACCGCCCGAAGCGGAACGCCACGCGTCCTCTCAAGAGATGGACGGTCGAACCCTGGCGGAGCGCCTCCATGGCGTCCGTCAGCGGATCGTCCGGGCGGACCCCGACCTTGCCGGCCTTCTCCAGGTGCTCGCGCGCCTTGTCCATGTCGCCCAGGCCCCGGTACGCCAGGCCGAGCGGGTGATGGAGCCGGTCCGCGTCGGGTACGGCGGCCAGGGCGGCCTCCAACTGCTCCGCCGCCTCGCGGTACTGGCGGCGCGACAGGAACACCTCGCCGAGCACGGCGCGGGCCGCGGCGTTCTTCCCGTCGGACGAGAGCACCTGGGAGAGCACGGCCTCGGCCTCTTCGGTGCGGTTGCCGGCCAGCAGGATCTCTCCCAGGTGGACCCGCGCGGCCGCGTAACCCGGCTGGAGATCGAGAGCCCGGCGGTACGACGCCTCGGCCTCCGCGAGCCGGCCGGCGTCCTGCAGCACGCGGCCGAGGTAGTACGACCACTGGAAGTCGCGCGGCGCCAGTTGGACGACGTTGGCATAGCAGGGAGCCGCGGCGTCCAGCAGTCCATAGGCCTGGTACAGCCGGCAGAGCTCGCCATAGGTCTCGGCCAGCGCCTCGGGAGCCACATCCTTCTGGCCCGCGAGACCGTCCACCAGGGCCCGGGCATCCTGGAGCTGAGCCGCCACGTCCGGGTCCAGGCCGGACAGGCTCGGGTGTGGGACGGCTTGAAGATCGGCCAGGAGAGCGAGGAGAAGCAGCGTCTTCAACATCAGGGCTCCTTGATCAGATATCGACCCGCCGGCACCCCGCGCAGTTCCTCCACCCTGCCGGCAGCATGAATGCGGACCGTGACCTCTGTCGTCTCGCCCAGCCCCACCAGCACCCGCGGATCGCTCGCCGAGGCGTAGCTGCCGTCCGTGTGAGCGCGGCGCCAGAGCTTCCCGATCTCGATCTGGGCGCCGGGCGCTCCAGCCTGGACTCCGATCCACGACCGCTGGTTTCCCACCTGGTTGAGGAGGAGCCGGACCGGACCGTTGCTATAGAAAGCCACGACGTCCGTGTCGCCGTCGTTGTCCACATCTCCGAACGCGGCGCCCCTCCCGACAGCCGGCTTGCGGAAGATTGCGCCGGCCGTGGAGGTCACCTCCTCCAGACGGCCGGCTGCATTTCGATAGAGCTGGTCCGTCTGGGAGAGAGGATACGGATCGCCGGCCTGCGCGAGAGGCTCCAGGATGCGCACCGCGCCGCTCGTGATGAAGAGGTCGAGCCAGCCGTCGTTGTCGTAGTCGATCCACCCGGTCCCGAACGACGTGAACGGCAGCGAGCCCAGGGCCGCGCCGGTCTCGGTGGAACGGTCCTCGAACAGGCCGGTGCCGTCGTTCACGAAGAGAGTGTTCGTCTCGCCGGTGAGGTGGGTCAGGAAGAGGTCCTCGTCGCCGTCCGCGTCGAAGTCCGCCACGGCCACTCCCATGCCGGCCTCGGCCTGGCCGCGCCGGTTCACGGCCGCGCCGGCGAGCAGAGCGTCCTCCCGGAAGGTGCCGTCCTTCTGGTTCATCCAGAGGAAGTTCGGCGCGCCGTCGTTGGCCACATAGAGATCGGTCCAGCCGTCCCGGTCCGCGTCGAACGCGACCACCCCCATGCCCGGTCCCGGCTTCTGGGCGATACCGGAGCGGACCGACACGTCCTCGAACGTGCCGTCGCCGCGGTTGCGATAGAGCGTATGGCGCTGCGGCGGGAAGTCCGCCGGCCCGCAGTAGTCACGCCGGCTGCTCGGGGCGAAGCACTTCGGGTTCTTCTCCACCGAATAGTCCACATAATTGGTCACATACAGGTCGAGCCAGCCGTCGCGATCGAAATCGAAAAACGTTGCGCCGACGCTCCACCTCGGATCGCCGGTCCCGCTGCGCTCCGTCACATCCGAAAACGTTCCATTCCCATTGTTGCGATACATCCGGTTCGGACCATAGCCCGTGAGATAGAGATCGACGAAGCCGTCGTTGTCGACGTCGCCGGTCGCCGCTCCCATGCCGTATGCGACCGCTCCCAGCCCGCTCTTCGCGGTCACGTCCACGAAGCGCATCGAGTCGTTGCGATAGAGCCGGCCCGGGAGCGGCTCGGGCCGGCCCGGACCGAGCTTTCCGCCCTGGACACAGTAGACGTCGAGGTCGCCGTCGCCGTCATAGTCGAAGAGCGCGCCGCCCTGACCCATCATCTCCGGGAAGTACATCTCGCCGCTCATGCCGTTCACGTGGACGAAGTCGAGACCGCTCTCCTTCGCCGCGTCGACGAACACGTCTCCCGCGTGGACGGAAGCGGCCAGGACCAGGAAGAAAACGGCGGCCAGGGACATCCGGAACATGACCTCAAGTCTATGCCGAGACGCGGCTCGCTTTTCCCGTCGGCGCGCACCAGGATGTTTAGTGACCCAACCCGGCACACTGCTCAGAGATGTCGTCTGAGCAATTTATTTTCCCTTGTTGGTCCCTTGGAAAAGGAGTTTGTCTATGCGTAAGTTGTCCGTCCTCCTGTTGTTGATCCTGACATTCACCGCCTTCACCCTGGCCCGTCCGGCCGCGGCCGACTCGAACGGCCAGATCCGCCAGTGGCCCACCATCGAGCAGCAGCTCGCGAAGGACCGCATCCGTCCGGGGAGCAACCTCGAGGGCCTGGTTTATGCGAACCAGGACTTCGACATGCTCCGCCCCGGCGAGATGAACGACAAGATCGGGATCCCGGCCTGGCTGCGCGTGATGTGGCGCAAGGCCCACCCGGAGCTGACCTATGCGGCCGACGATCCGACCGGCGGCTATCCGCGTGTCCTCCATGAGGTACACGAGTGGATGCTGCACCACCAGGACCTCCTGGAGAGCATCGCCGAGGTCGATCTGGGCCCGCTCGGTGCGCGCAGCACCGCCGGCACCAACGTCCGCACCTCCGGCGCGCAGACCAGCCCGCGCTCCGAATCCGACATCCGCATCAACTTCCTCAACCCGCTCCAGGTGATCGCCGCCTCCAACGCCATCGTCTCGGGCGGCCACCAGGCCATGTTCTACTCCTCCAACGGCGGCTCCACCTGGGGTCAGACCACGCTGCCCTTCACCGGCAGCGACGCGTTCCACTCCGACCCCACGGTCGACTGGCGCTCGACCGGCGTCGCCTGGTCCACCACCATCGGCATCAACTCGACCGGCACCCAGCTCCGGATGCGCTCCTACTCGTCGAGCACGGCCGGCTCGTCGTGGGCGTTCGACAGCACCTTCTCCGGCACCCAGACCAGCGCCGACAAGCAGATGGTGTGGATCGACCACAGCGCCACGTCGTCCTTCAAGGACTCCATCTACGCCTGCTGGCACAACGGCAACCCGGCCTTCGTCAACCGCCGCACCGCCACCGGCGCCTGGGGCGCCACCCCGGTCCAGGTGAGCGGCGCCGAGACCACCGGCACCGCCATCGGCTGCGACATCAAGACCAACAGCGCCGGCGATGTCTTCGTCTTCTGGCCGACCACCACCAACCGCCGGATCATCATGCGCAAGTCGACCAACGGCGGCTCCACCTGGGGCGCCGCGGTGATCGTGCGCACCATGTTCGACGCCTATGACATCGGCATCCCGTCGTTCGCCAACCGCCGCGCCCTGATCTACACCAGCGGCGGCGCCTACAAGAGCGCCACGGTCAACAACGTCTACGTGGCCTGGACCGACCTGACCGGCGCCGCCGGCTGCACCTCGGCCTCCAACGAGCCGGGCACCAACGCCGCCTCGACCTGCAAGACCCGCATCTGGTTCTCGCGCTCGACCGACGGCGGCACCACCTGGTCCGCCGCCACCATGATCAACAACCAGGCCGGCCTGAACGACCAATTCAACCAGGCCCTGGCCGTGGACGAGAGCACCGGCCGCATCGCCATCATCTACTACGACACGGTCGGCGACGCGACCCGCAAGAAGACCAATCTCTACTACCAGACCTCGGCCGACAACGGCGCCACCTGGGGCGCGGCCGTCAAGGTCACCACCGTGCAGACCGACGAGACGATCGCCGGCGCCGACTCGGGCAACCAGTACGGCGACTACAACAGCCTCTCCGGCTGGGCCAGCAAGTTCCTCCCCTCCTGGACCGACCGCCGCAGCGGCGGCAAGGAAGAGATCTGGACCGCCCCGATCACCGAGCCGTAAGGCAGAGTTGATCCGGCTGTGAAAAGGGCACCTCTCCGGAGGTGCCCTTTTCTTTTACAATAAGAGGCTGCCGTACTTCGAGGGACTCGGGGGAGAACCAGGGGGGCATGAAAGGAGCAGCCATGGGTCGCCGACTGCCTGCCGTCCTTCTGTTCACTCTCCTGATCTCAAGCGCCCTGGGCGCCCACGTCGCGCAGATGACCGCGCGCGAGCTCGCCGCGGCGTCCGCGAACGTCGTGGTGGCCGTGGTCGAAGGCCGGGAGGTGCGCTGGAACGACCGGCACACCCTCCTGATGACCGACTACACCCTCCGCGTCGAGGACCGCCTCCGCGGACAGGCGCTGGAACGCTTCATCTTGACCATGCCCGGCGGCACCCTCGGAGACATCTCGGACGAGCTCTGCACCACCGTCGACCTCGAGACCGGCGCGCGCTACCTCCTCTTCCTCGACAGTCTCGCCCGTCCCACCCTGTCGCCGATCGTCGGCGCCGCCCAGGGAGTCTTCCGGGACGGTCCGGAGTTCGCCGAGACCGTCGCCGCCGCGCGGGACCTCGTGGACAGGACGCCGCTCGCCCGGCAGACGGCGCCCGCCGTGGTCAACGCCTCTCTCCCGGCCAAGACCTGGGTCGCGGAGCCGTTCCTCTACATCCAGCCGGCGCAGCCGCCGATCGAGGTGAACCCGCTCCCGGCCGGCAGCCCGTTCTCCGGGCTGGACCTGGAGCGGCTGGCCTACTGGAACC
>JACZDC010199712.1_pt1 | contig 11754 bp, 8 predicted proteins | sample 8641791 | NCBI WGS metagenome assembly JACZDC01 (sample SAMN15324613, study PRJNA640507) | soil metagenome | isolation source: intercropping peanut in the second line | place: China: Luxin town, Laibin City, Guangxi Province | collected 2019-07-25 | depth 10cm m
CCCTCCCGGCTCTAACGAGTCGCGTCACAAGGCGTTCGTGGTATCCTTCTCCTATGACTCTCAAGGCCCGAGTTCACAATGGCAGGCTGGTGGTGGACGAACCCACTCAACTTCCTGAAGGAACGGAAGTTAACCTCCTCCCTCTCGATCCTGGCGACTGGCTCGACCAGGCCGACCGGGCCGCTTTGCACCGCGCCCTGGTTGCGTCTCAGGATGATATCGAGGCCGGCCGTCTCGTCGACGCTGAAGAAGTGCTCCGGGAACTCCGCACTCTGTGACCCGGCGTCGCGCTCGCTTTACAGCCACAGCTCGAGAGCACGTCCGGCTCCTCAAGGAATGGTGGCTGGAGAACTCAAGCCGTCCTGAGATCCTCCACCACGATCTGGATGCAGCAATCAAACTACTCTCCCTAGCACCAGGGATTGGTTCGGTCTATCGAGCCTCGCCGATACGTGGCATCCGCCGCTTCTATCTTGAGCGGCTGACGTGCCACCTCTACTACACCTACGATCCTCGCGAATTGGTGGTCAGAGCCGTTTGGCATGCCCGACGCGGATCCAAACCTCATCTGGGATCCGGATAGAAGCGCGCTAACGCAGACCTGTCAGGTTCGACGGGACGCCCTCCAAACGTTAGCGAGAGACGGCCCCGACTTCTCTGAGGCACGGATTGCCGGGGGCGCGATAACCCTATCTGGCTGGCGCCACTCGCCGCCCTTGCGTTTCGTTCTCCGCGGCCCGGTAAGTTTCTCTGCCGCAATGCAACCTTCCCCAGCGGTGCAGAACCTTCCGATGAGACGTAGAACCTTGCGTCATGGCGTAGATCCTTCCGCTGCGCCAGAGAACCTTCCGTCAGGACGTGGAATCTTCCGTCCCGGCATGGACCGTTCCGTTGCCACGCAGAGCCTTCTGTCGCGCCAGAGAACGTTGCGTTGCGCCATCGAACCTTGCGACGGCGCCAGGAATCTTCCATCGGCGCAGAGAAGGCTACATCGCGCCATGGACGCTTCCGTCAGTTTGGAGAAGCTTACCGACCCGCCGAGAACGTTCCAGTTCCTTGAAGACTCGCTGCGCTGTCCTCGGCGAGGTTCCTACTGGGAGAACCAGCGGCTCAGAACCTGCCGGAGCTTCAGGAAGGACGCGTCCACGCAGCGGTCGAAGCTGACCTTCTGGGCGAGTTGCTGGTAGATCGCCGAGGACGGCGACTGGTGCGCGATTCTCAATGCCTTTTTCACCGCGTCTTTCGGCTGCGTCGGCTTGGTCCTCCCCTCAGGAAGCCAGCCTTCCTCCTTCAGCCACTCCTTGAGTGAGCGTTCGCTGGCCTTCCACCCAAGCACCATCGCGACGTGAGGCGAGTCGTTCCAGACCCAGGCCTCCAACTCGGGGTCGATGACAACGGCGGCAGCCCGGTCCCCCCAACCGGATCCAAACAGGCGATCCTCCACCTGCTGCTCCAGAGTGACACGACCCAGGCTTTCCTGACCGCATCCATCCCTATCGAAGAGAACAAGAGCATGCGAATACAGACGGGAAAATGGCCGGAGGAATTCATGACTCTTGCCGCGGCATCCCGGGTCATGCTCCGGGTGGACGTAGAGGTCCCAGGACATCTCGCGAAGTCCCAGAGACTGCGGCCGGGAGAGGAGCCCTTGAAGGGCTTTCTCCATATCTCTGTCAGCCACAAGAAGGATAAGATCCTTGCTCATCCGAGAACCCCGGCTGCGAAGAGCAAACCAAGACTGGGTTCTCTCTTCCAGTCAACTAGCGCCGGGTGCTCGCTGCCTCGGACAATATCAGTGGCGCCCTCGGGAGTCTTCGCAAAGCAGAGAACCTGCTCGGCCTCGACGAGGTTCAGGATGATCGGCGAATGCGTGGCCAGAAGCACCTGGGCGTCGTAGACGGAGGAAAGCGACTGGTAGGCGGTCTCGATCGCCCGCGGGTGGATGCCGTTCTCCGGCTCCTCGATCAGGTAGATGCCTTCGAGGTCCGGTAGATACGCAGGCAGCGTGAGCGCGAGCATCCTCAGGGTTCCGTCCGACACCATCCAGGAGGGAACCTCGATCCCGCCGCGATAACGGACCATCAGATACCGGTGCCGGTCCTCGGGCCGTTCTATGATCGTGATGCCCTCGATGTCCGGGAAGGCGGTCTGGAGGTGGGCGATCCACTGCGCCAACCGCTCGGGCGATCTCTTCTCCAAGTCCGCAATCACCCAGGGCAGGTTCGAGCCATCCGGCTTGAAGCCGCGCGGCTGGCCAGGCGGGCTCGCTTTCCGGAGGAGCAGACTGTTGAGGACGAGTTGCTGGACTCCGGTTGCGAGCAGACGTCGAAGCCATAGGCTGACCGGAAACCTGGTTTCATCCGCAGGAAGATTCTTCAGGGCGGAGTTTCTGGGCCCCAGGTTGAGAACATGCGACGCCCTCATCATGTCGTCGACTTCCGGGCTGAAGATGTCCTGCTCAGGTGTTTTGAGAACGACGGGTCGGTACAGCTGCGAGCCCGTCCTTGAGACAAGAAAAACCTTCTCCGTCAGAATCCCGAGTTCCTGAGTGCCCGGATCAATCCCCAGGGTAATCTCGTACCGGACAGTGTCGAAATCTATGCGCGCCAGATGATCTGGGAATGCGTCAGGGATTTTTGCCTCGATCGCCAGTTCGAACCGCTGCCCCTTGCGCTGCCAAAGCAAATCGTAGAAGTTCTGCGTCCGGTCCCCGACTGCGGCCTCAACACCATCAGAGACCAGGCGCCCCAGAAACGCGATGACATCCAGGAAGGTAGTCTTGCCGCTCCCGTTCGGACCGACCAGGACGTGGAACGGCTCCAGCGGCTGACTGATGTGCCGAAGACACCGATACCCGAGGGCTTCAACGAGGGTGATCACGGGCGAATCCTATCCGATCCGCCCTGTTCACGCTCCGGCCGGCGAGACGCTCTCGGCGCCTACTGTCTTCGGACTACCCAGCCGCGAGCGGCTCCTTGCCTCGTCCATGGCCCGCTCCATCGAGCGATAGACCGCGATCCTCTCCCGCCGCTTGTGGATGCCAGAGCGCGCCAGGACCCGCATGGGTTCGCGCTGGACTCCCGAGAGAACCACGTAGATCCCCATCTTCTGGAGACGCTCGACCGTGCCTTCCAGGCTCACCAGACCCGTGGCGTCCATCACCGGCACCGAGGCGAGGTCGATCAGGACCACACTGATGCCGGTCGGCACGCGCTGGAGTGCGGTCATCGCCTTCTGCGCCGCGCCGAAGAAGAGCGGGCCGGCCACCTCGTAGACCAGTACGTCCTTCGGCAGACCCTTGACCAGCGGATGCTGGTCGACCAGCCGGACGTTCGAGACCTCCGCCATCCTTCTCATGAAGAGGAGCGCCGCCAGGACTACCCCCACGGTCACCGACACCACCATGTCGAAGACCACCGTCAGGCCGAAGCAGAGGACCAGGACCACCACGTCGCTCCGCGGCGCCACCCGCAGAGCATGGACGAAGTGCTTGGCCTCGCTCATGTTCCAGGCCACCAGCAGGAGCAGCGCGGCGAGCGAGGCCATCGGGAGGTAGCCCAGCACCGGCGCCAGCAGCAGCACCGCCAGCAGCACGAAGGCCGAATGGAAGAGGGCCGCGAACGGCGAGCGCGCTCCCGAACGGACGTTCGTGGCCGTGCGCGCCAGCGCTCCCGTGGCCGCGATGCCGCCGAAGAACGGCGCGATCAGGTTGCCCGTGCCCTGCGCCATCAGCTCGGCGTCCGGATCGTGGCTGCCTCCCGTCATGCCGTCCGCCACCACCGCCGAGAGCAGCGATTCGATCGCGCCCAGCATCGCGATGGCGAAGGCCGACGGCAGCAGGTCTCGCAACAATCCAAAGGACAGGCCGAGAGGGTGGCCGTCCGGACCGGGCAGGTTCCATGGCAGGACCGGCAGCGGCGGGAGCTGCGGGATGCCGGCCAGGATCTGGCCACCGGCCTCATAGCTGAAGCGGCTGCGGATCGTCGCCACCTCGAAGCCGGGCACCAGACTCGTCGCCAGAGCGGCGGCGGCTCCGGCGAGGCCCAGCGCCACCAGCGGCGCCGGGACCTTCTTCGTCAGCTTCGGCCAGAGCAGGAGCAGAGCCAGGGTGAAGGCGCCGACCGCGAGGTCGGGCCAGCGGAAGGTCGGCAGCGCTCGGCCGAGGACCGCCACCCTCTCCAGGTAGGTCTCCGGCAGCTTTGACACCTGAAGACCGAGGAAGTCCTTGAGCTGCAGGGTCGCGATGACCACCGCGATGCCGGCCGTGAACCCGGTCGTCACCGGGTAGGGCACGAACTGGATGAGGCTCCCCAGGCGCAGGGTCCCCATGAGCATCAGCATGAGGCCGGCCATGAGCGTCGCCAGGACGAGGCCGCCGAGACCGAACCTCGCGGAGATCGGGGCCAGGATGACCACGAAGGCCGCGGTCGGGCCGGAGACCTGGACGTTCGAGCCGCCGAGCGCGGCGATGACCGCGCCGGCGATGATGGCGGTATAGAGACCGTGCTGCGGCGCCACTCCGGAGGCCACCGCCAGCGCCATGGACAGCGGCAGCGCCACGATGCCCACCACGATGCCGGCCAGGAGGTCGGCTCGCAGGGAGTCGCGGGTGTAGCCGCGGCGCAGCGTGGTGCGCAGCGCGACGGCGGGACGCAAGGGCAAAGAGGTAGGACCGAGGAGGTCCTCGTACCGGCGGGGCATGGGCGCTCTCCAGTCTTCCTGGAGAGATCTTCTCAGACCTGCGGCTCGAGCGCCAACTGGACGATCGCTTCCATGTGCCCGGTCTGCGGGAAGAGGTCGACCAGGGCGATGCTCTCGATACGGTAGGCAGTGGTGAGGAGACGCAGGTCGCGCGCCAGGGTCGCCGGATGGCAGGACACGTAGGTCAGCCGCTTCGGCCGGCGGTCCACGAGAGCCCGCGGCACCTTGGGCGACAGGCCGGCGCGCGGCGGATCGACCACCACCCGGTCCACCCCCTCGGGAAGCTCCTCGATCCAGGTCTCGACCACGCGGGCGACGACCTCCACGTTGGCCAGCCGGTTGCGCCGCGCGTTGATGCGCGCGAAGCGGGCCGAGACCATGTCGCCCTCGACCGAGACCACCTTGCGGTAGCGCTGGGCGAGCGGCAGGGTGAAGAGGCCGACGCCGCCGTAGAGGTCGTAGGCGAGCTCGCCCTCCCACTCCCCCACCACCCGCTGCACGAGCTTCGGCAGCAGCCCGCGGTGGCCCTGGAAGAAGGACCGGGCGTCGTAGAAGTAGGAGAGGTCGCCGACCTGGAGCGAGACCTCGCCGTGCGGCAGGCCCGGGATCGTCGGCGAGACGGTCACCGAGCTATCGCCGACCGCCAGATCGATCCGGCTCGGCGAGCCCTCCCGGAGATGGGTGGGCAGCTCGCGCAGCAGCTCATCCAGCTCGGGAACGAGCAGCGCGCAGCTCTGGATCGGGATGAGGTCCTTGGTGCCGCGCGCGTAGTAGCCGACCCGCACGCCGCCGGCCACGGGGTCGACCTCGGTGTGGACCTGGGTGCGCAGCCGGTAGCCCCAGGGATCGCCGGTGATCAGCTCGGTATCAGGGGGCGGGGGCACCCGGACGCCGCCGAGCCGCTCCAGGGTCTCGCGCACGGCCGCGGCCTTGAGGCGGGGCTGAACGTCGTCCTGGATGTGCTGGAGGTCGCAGATGCCGGTCGGGCTGAGCTCCGGATAGGGATCGGGACGGCGCGCCGGACCTGGCTCCAGGACCTCCAGGATCTCGGCCCGGCCGTAGTCCGGCCGGCGCTCGACGAGCTGAATCCGGAGGCGGTCGCCGGGCGCCGAGCGCGGGATGAAGATCGGAATCCCCTCCCAGCGCGCCAGCCCCTCGCCGCCGGCCACAAGCTTCTCGTCCTGGACCTCCAGCTCCCCGACCTCGGTCAGGCGGGCGCCCGCCGATGCCGCCGATACCGCCGACGCGACGCCCGGCTCCTGCGGCTCCGCAGGTGCCTCGTCGCGGCGGGAGGCGGGACGCCGGGGTCCCCGAGGCCGCTCCCGGTCCTGGAACTTCCGGCGGTGGCCGGTGCGATCGTCGCGGTCCCGATGCTCGCCGTGCTGCCGGCCCTGCCACGGCCGGCCGTCACGACCGGGCCGGCGAGGACCTTGACCTCGACCGCCTCCGCCGCCTCCTGGCTCTCTTCCTCTCATATGGTCAGTCTTCCGCCTCGATCAGGAAATGGACCCGCGACGCCAGCTCCGGCATCTGCCTCTCGACCTCGGCCCGCAGCTCGGCGATCCGATGCCGGCGGGAAAGGTGGTGCAACACCAGGGCCTGATTCCGGAACCGGTCCGCCCGCGCCGCGATGTCGCCCAGGTGGAGATGCTTGAAACGCTCCCCCTTGTCCCGGTGCTCGTCGCCGAGGAAGGTGCACTCCAGCATCAGAACCTTGCTCTCGAACAGCTCCGGCTGCATCTCGAACACGCCCGGCCCGGTGTCGCCACAGTAGGAGAGCCAGACCTCTTCCACCAGCTCGGAGGTGTCCACCTCCTGCCGGCGCAGCGCGATCAGCTCCTCCGGCGGCAGACCGGCGTAGGCCGGAGCCAGCCGGCGCCGGCCGCGGATCAGGTGGTACCCGAGGGTCGGGACCACGTGGTCGACGGCGAACGCCTGCATGGCCAGATCCCGCCCCACCGCCACCCGGTCGCCCGGCCTGAGCGGGATGATGTCATACCGGTAGCTGGCGCGCTCCAGGCGCTCGGCCGCCTGGACCAGGAGCGTCAGCTCCTCCACGATCGGCGCCGGGCAGAAGACCCGGGTGTGGAGGAGGCGGTGGAGCGAGCGCTGGGAGAGGACGTACGGCAGGCCCAGGACATGGTCCAGGTGGCCGTGGCTGAGGAACACGTCCTGCGCCCCGGCGAGTTGCAGAGCGCCGCGGCCGGTGTCGAGCGCCAGGCCCGGCGGATGGACGCGGAACCAGCTTTCGTCGCCGGCCCGCGACCATCCCTCGATCCTGAGATCGCCGATCCGCAGCTCGACGGGGCGCAGAGGATGCACCGGACGGCTCAGATCTCCCGGTACAGCCAGCGGCGGATCGGCGACAGGCGGTTCTGCACGCTCTCCCAGTCCGGATCGATCAGCCACAGGGTGGCGGCGACCGACGACAGCAGCGAGTTGCCGTCCTGGGGAGTGAAACAGAAGCCATAGACGCTCCGCTTGCGGCGCACCGTCACGGTGGGCAGGACGACCACGGTCTGCGACAGGATGCGGCCGTAGTAGCCGTGGTCGCGGCCGAAGCTGAAGATCAGGTTCGCGTAGCGCTTGTCCGTGATCGCCACCCGCGGGTTGTCGCGCAGGCGCTGCTTGACCTCGTCGAGGCTCATGTCCCGGGTCAGATCCAGGTTGAACCAGATCGAGTGCATGTACTGGGTGTTGAGCTTGACCGCGCTGGAGAACAGGTTGAGATCCTTGTGCAGGGTCTCGAACACGTGGTGGGCGTCGCGGGCGTGGTGGGTGCCGAAGTCGGGGTCGTCGTGCTTGCCGACGTTCGGCGCCGGCACGAAGCTGTCCGCGGCCGAGACGTCGTTCGCGCGCCGCATGCAGACGAAGGTCGCGCGGTCGAGGCAGTACTCCTTGTCCGCCCCCTCGTCGCAGACGGTCTTGATCAGGGTCGTGATGTTGTGGGTGTTGCAGGAGACGATCTGGATGAAGCGGTCCTCGTCCGGCACGAGCGTCTCATCGTTGACGCCGCGGGCGTAGGGCTTGCCGAAGCCGAACTCGCTGCCCTGGGCCAGGAAGCCCTTGGGACCGCTGATCCCCTCGTAGAGCTTCTCCTTGTTCTGGTTGCCGGCCGGGGTGCAGTCGAGCACCACCGTGGCGCGCTCCAGCGCCTCGCGGGCGTCGTAGGTCGGCTCGTGCCCGAGCCGCTCGAACTCGCCGCGGACGTCTTCGTCGACCGCGAGCTTCGCCCCGCGCTCCATCAGATGCTTCAGCCGCGAACGGTCGGAGGCCAGCGGCGTCCGTTTGTGGAAGGTGACCTCGTCGATCCCCATCTTGTCGCGGAAATCGGTGAACAGGCCGATCAGCGGCTCTCCGATCGTACCCGTGCCCACGACGTGGACAATCCTCTTCATGAGTGCCCTCACTGGAAAAGTTGGACGGTGCCGCCTGCGCAGCGGTTGGGACGCTGGACTTTAGCACACGGCATGCCAGAGAAAAGCGGAGCCGGATTTCCGCAGAGCTCTCCGCACGGTAGATTTCGACCCGCGACCCGTCCGCGCATTCGTAAATCCTGCAAGCAACGGGGAAAGGGACCGGAGCAAAGTTGCCGACGCGTGTTTTCCACCGGTTTTCCACCCGATTTCCACCTATGAGTGGGGCCGTTTCGGGGCTTGACCACAAGATCTAGTGGTTCTAAGCTTCGTTGGTCGTCACGCAGCCCCCCACAAGAAATCTCAAGGAGGAGACGGAGATGGTTCAACCGGTGGTACAGGAGCAGGGCATGGGCGTCAGGTCGTCGGTTTCAGTCGAACCCACTCCGACGAAAGGACCGGGCACCGCCAGGAAGGGTCTCACCTTCCAACGCTTCTATACCACGCCGGGGGTGAGCCCCTTCGATACTGTCGAGTGGGAGCTCCGCGACGCCGTGATCAGCAACGAGAAGGGCGAGCGGGTGTTCGAGCAGAAGGGTGTCGAGATGCCGAAGTCGTGGTCGCAGACCGCCACCAATGTGGTGGTCAGCAAGTACTTCCGCGGCCAGCTCGGCACGCCGGAGCGCGAGCGCAGCGTGCGCCAGCTCATCTCGCGGGTCGCCGACACCATCGCCGAGTGGGGCCGCGACGGCGGCTACTTCGCCACCGCCGACGACGCGGACACGTTCCACGCCGAGCTGACCCACATCCTTCTCTATCAGCACGCCTGCTTCAACTCGCCAGTCTGGTTCAACGTCGGCATCGAGTCCAAGCCGCAGTGCTCGGCCTGCTTCATCAACGCGGTCGAGGACACCATGGACTCGATCCTGACCCTGGCGAAGACCGAGGGCATGCTGTTCAAGTACGGCTCGGGCACGGGCAGCAACCTCTCCAAGCTGCGCTCCTCGCGCGAGCCGCTCGCGGGCGGCGGCACGGCCTCGGGTCCGGTCTCCTTCATGCGCGGCTTCGACGCCTTCGCCGGCGTCATCAAGAGCGGCGGCAAGACGCGGCGCGCCGCCAAGATGGTGATGCTCGACGTCGACCACCCGGACATCGAGGAGTTCATCCGCTGCAAGGAGATCGAGGAGAAGAAGGCCTGGGCGTTGATTGATGCCGGTTACGACGGCAGCTTCAACGTCGTCGGCGGCGCCTACGACTCGGTGGCCTACCAGAACGCCAACCATTCCGTGCGCGTCAGCGACGACTTCATGCGCGCCGTGCTCGACAACCGCGAGTGGCACACCCGCGCCCGCGTCGACCGCGACCCGAAGACCGGCGAGAAGAAGATCATGGGCACCTACAAGGCCCGCGACCTGATGCGCGAGATGTCCGAGGCCGCCTGGGTCTGCGGCGACCCCGGGGTGCAGTACGACTCCACGATCAACGACTGGCACACCTGCGCCACCACCGACCGGATCCGCGCCAGCAACCCGTGCTCCGAGTACATGTTCCTCGACGACACGGCGTGCAACCTGGCGTCGCTCAACCTGATGAAGTTCTATGACGCGGACTCCGGTTTCGACGTCGACAGCTTCCGCCACACCTGCGAGGTGGTGATCTCCGGCATGGAGGTCATCGTCGGCAACGCGAGCTACCCGACGCCGAAGATCGAGGCCAACTCTCACCGTTTCCGGCCGCTGGGCATCGGCTACGCCAACCTCGGCGCCCTGCTCATGGCGCGCGGCGTGCCCTACGACGCCGACGCCGGCCGCGACTACGCCGCGGCGATCACGGCGCTCATGTCCGGCGCCTCCTACGCCCAGTCCGGCCGCGTGGCCGAGGCCATGGGACCGTTCCAGGACTTCGAGACCAACCGCGAGCCCATGATGCGCGTCATGCGCAAGCACCGCGACGCGGTCAAGCGGATCAACCCGGCGCACGTGCCGCTCGAGATCCTCCAGGCCGCCCGCCAGTCGTGGGAGGAGGTCGTCGACCTCGGCGAGCGCCACGGTCTGCGCAACAGCCAGATCTCGGTGCTCGCCCCGACCGGCACGATCGCCTTCATGATGGACTGCGACACCACCGGCGTCGAGCCCGACATCGCCCTCGTCAAGTACAAGAAGCTGGTCGGCGGCGGCATGATCAAGATCGTCAACAACACGGTGCCGATCGCCTTGAAGCGCCTCGGCTACGACAAGGAGGAGATCCGGGCGATCGTCGAGCACATCGACGAGCACGACACCATCGAGGGCGCGCCGTTCCTCAAGGAGGAGCACCTCGCGGTCTTCGACTGCGCCTTCAAGCCGGCCAAGGGCTCGCGCTCGATCCACTACAAGGGCCACCTCAAGATGCTGGCCGCGGTGCAGCCGTTCATCTCGGGCGCGATCAGCAAGACGATCAACATGCCGGAGGAGTCGACGCCGGACGAGATCATGCAGGCCTACATCGAGGGTTGGGAGATGGGCCTCAAGGCGGTGGCGATCTACCGCGACAACTGCAAGCGCAGCCAGCCGCTGTCCACCAAGAAGATCGAGAAAACCGAGGTGGCTCTGACGGCGATTCCGATCCAGGAGCGCCGCGCGGTGCGCCGCAAGCTGTCGGACGAGCGCCAGGCGATCACCCACAAGTTCAAGATCAACGAGCATGAGGGGTATCTAACCGTCGGCCTGTACGAGGACGGCCAGCCGGGCGAGATCTTCCTGGTGATGGCCAAGGAGGGCTCGACGATCTCGGGCCTGATGGACGCCTTCGCCACCTCGATCTCGATCGCCCTCCAGTACGGGGTGCCGCTCCAGACGCTGGTCGACAAGTTCAGCCACACGCGGTTCGAGCCTTCCGGCTTCACCAAGAACCCGGAGATCCCGATCGCCAAGTCGATCACCGACTACATCTTCCGCTGGCTGGCCTCGAAGTTCCTGAACCGGGAGCAGAAGGAGGCGGCGGGCGTGATCCTGCGCGACGAGCCGATCCCCTCGATCCCCCTCCTGGGCGGCGGCCGCCTGGAGCCGGTCGCCGAGGTGGTGGCCGAGTCCACGACCAAGGTGACGTTCCTCTACCAGCAGGACGCCCCGAGCTGCCACGACTGCGGCTCGATCATGGTCCGCAACGGCAGTTGCTACAAGTGCCTCAACTGCGGGTCCACGAGCGGCTGCAGCTAACGACGGCCGAGCCTGAAGGTTGCCGGAGGAGGACCGGGAATCCCGGTCCTCCTCTTTTTGTTCCCGGCGGTGGAGGAATCACAACCCATGCGCCCAATCCGTCTTCATCGCCCGTCCGTCCTGATGGCCGTCCTTGCAATCCTGCTGATCTCCTGCGGCGCGAGCGCCGCCGACCGGCCGTCGGGCCCATCGGCGAAGGATCTCGAATTCCGCCTGAAGACGGTGGACGGCCGCAAGCTCGGGCCCAAGGACTTCAAGGGCCAGGTCGTGGTGGTGGACTTCTGGGCCACCTGGTGCCTCCCCTGCCACGTGCAGGCGCGAGTCCTGGAACCGCTCCACAAGGAGTACAAGGCCAAGGGCGTCCAGTTCCTGGCCACGAACGTCGGCGAGGACGAGAAGACGGTGCGCTCGTTCCTCAAGGACAAGCCGTTCCCGTACCCGGTGCTGCTCGACCCCGAGGACAAGGTCTCGACGCAGCTCGGCATCCTCTCGCTCCCGAC
>JACZDC010025793.1_pt1 | contig 11742 bp, 23 predicted proteins | sample 8641791 | NCBI WGS metagenome assembly JACZDC01 (sample SAMN15324613, study PRJNA640507) | soil metagenome | isolation source: intercropping peanut in the second line | place: China: Luxin town, Laibin City, Guangxi Province | collected 2019-07-25 | depth 10cm m
CGATGAGGAACCTGACATACCCGTCGTAGAGGGCTTCGCAGATCAGCGCCGAGTCGGGGGCGACGGTCTTCGTCGTGAACTCTTCCGTCGACCACCACGACGACCAGTGGTTCTGCTCCTGCGCGCCTTCGATGACGGACGAGGGGACGTTCATGCCCCGTGCGACGTCGTCGATGAGTTCACGCCGGTACGCGGTCGCGTTGTCGGACAGGGGGATGTCGAACCGTTTCGGGTCGGGGATGTCGCGGATCACTTCGATCGGTCCGGTGCCGATGACCGGCCCGACCGCTGCGGCGGTCCCTTCACCGTTGATGTTCGACGACAGGGCCTCGTACACCTGGTTCGCGAACCCGGGGGCACCAGCGGGGACGTTGTTGTCCTCGTCGCCGGGGAACGTCAGCTCGTCGGGCAGGAACCAGACACCGCCACCTGCGGCGATACGGGAGTTGACCTCGCTCATCATGAACATGCGCAGCTTCTGGAGCAGCGCGAACGACGGCAGCAGGGCACGTGTCGGTGAGGACGACATCAGGGGACGCTGCTCGTTGGCCCGCCAGATCCGGATGATCACGTCCCGGTTCGGGTCGAGGACTTCGTAGTAGCCGGTGCCGAAGTCGACCTGGACCTTGCCGCCGTACATCCTGACGAACTGGGCGGCGACGACATACCACTTGTCCCTGCCCGAGTTGCGGGTCGCGGCACGGCCGATGAGGTACGTCTCCCCGGCGACGGTCAAGCCGACGGAGATGGCCCGGACGATCTGGGCGCGCTGGATCGGGTTGCCGAGCATCGTCGAGGAGATCGCGGCGATCTCCGGCTCGTCGGTGACCTCGCCCTGCGGTACGCCGTTCTCGTCGACGTGCCGGATGTACAGGCGCACCAGCGACTGTGCGGCACCGATGTAGGTCGCGGTGTACGACAGTTCGCCGTTGGTCTCGTAGAACCCCCACGATTCCCGCTGCCACGCCTCGTCGGTGTACCGGTACTGGGGCCAGCGTGCCGCAGCGACGTCGATCCGGGCCGCTGACGCGATCAGCGACTTCGGGGCGTCGACGGGCGGGTCCGGGATCGCCAGCTCCCTGCGGCGGAACGCCACCTTATGCCTCCTCGCGCAGGTAGAGCAGGTATGCCAGGTATGAGATGCCCTTGCTGGCGGGGATCCAGGCCAGGGCGGTGATGGCCCATTCGATGGTGTCGAACTGGTGGGTCCACGCGTACAGGGCCAGTGCGGGGGCGGTGAAGACCGGGGAGATCCACACCGCCGCGCACCGGAAGCATTCGTCGAACGCCCGGAACCACATGGGTGCCGGTTTGTCCTGGTATCGCTGCCTCATCCGTTCCCGCCAGGGGGCGGTGATCAGGTCTTCGTGGGCCAGGCGCGTGAACGACGCGACTGTGGCCACGAGTGTGACGAAACCGATGAGAAGGATCACAAGTGCAACTATATGTCAAGAGATCGTTTCAGTCACCGAAGTGCCAGGCCGCTGACCTTTTTCAGAACGGGGCTGATGATCCGGGCCTTGTGGCGTTCCCCGCCCATCAGGTGCGTGCAGGCCCACACGAGGGCGTCCATGCGGTCCGGGGACACCTTCGCTGACACGGGATCCCAGCCGATCATCTGCTCTTCGAGCTTGTCGAACACGCCGACGTGATGGACGCGTCCCTGCTGGTAGCGCAGCGCGACAGGTTCGGCACGTGTCTTCTTGCCCTGCTGTGCGTGGGCTTCGACGATCGGGACCTGCCCGAAGTCGGGGAACACGCCCTCCTTCGCCATCTGCTTGTACGTGTCGACGAGGACCTTGCGCAGCCACGCCTTGCCCAGGTTGTTCTCGACGACGACGGTGTCGGCGTCGTAGCGGGCGTACACGTTCCAGATGTGCCGGGCGGCCCGTTCGATGGGCAGGTTCGCGGACTCGTCACCGAGGACGAACATGTGCTCACCTTCACCTCGGGCGACGACGACGACTCCCATCAGGTCGGAGTCTTTCTCGTCGCCGGTCAGGTTCGGATCGACGCCGATGCTGATGTGTTCGATGACTTCGGGCCTGTTCTTGACCCGGCCGCCGTCGATGTGGCTGTACGAGAACAGGGGGCCGTCGATGTCGTCAAGCAGGACGCCTTCGAGTTCCTGCTTGCCCATGGTCGTCCCGGCGTAGGCACGCCGGAATCCGTTGAGGGCCTGCTCGTTGAGGTTCGCGGCGTTGTCGAACGTGGACCCCCGGGTGACGCGGATGCCGATGGACTTCTCCTGTTCCTCGGGTGGCAGGAGCCCTGCGGCTTCCTTGGACCACTCTTTGAGGATCGGGATCGGCTTCGGGGTTGTGGCGCACGCAGCCCGGGGCCTGTCTCCGGGCAGGTTGGCCCGGAGTGCCGGGAGTAGGGCCTGGAACCACAGGTCGCGGGGGGCGGGGAATTTGATGATTTCGTCGAGGGCGAGGGATGCGAGGTTGTAGCCTCGTCCGGCGTCGCCTTTGTCCGCACCGACGAAGAAGATCTTGGTTCCCCACTGCTTCAGGATGATCTTCGGGCGCGGGGACTTGACGTAGTGGTACTCGATGCCTTCCCGTCGCAGGATCGGCAGGATCCCGGACTCGCCTTCGATGCTGGCGTTCTCGCAGTCGGCGATCGACGGGGCCACGACCAGGTGGGATGTCGGCTCCCCGCTGATGTCGAGGGGGTAGTCGACACACCGCTGCACGAGCCATTCGTAGACGCACCGGGACTTGCCGAAGCCCCGGCCTGCGAGGATGAGCCACAGACCCCAGTCACCCTCGGGTGCGATCTGCTCGGGACGTGACGTGTACCACCAGCGTTCCTGGGCCATCTCCAGCAGCTCCTGCTCGGTGCACTGCGTGAGCCAGTGTTCCCGCTGGTCAGGGTCTAGGGAGGCGAGGTACTCCTTGATGGACTTGGTCATGATCGAAGCATACAGGTGCAGGTCAGAGCATGACTTGACGCCAACGTGTCGTAGTGTGCTAGAGTTATGTCATGAGCGAGGGGGGCGGGAGAAAGATGAAGACGCTGAACATCCTGTACCGCGAAGGCGTCGGCGACTCACCCTACCGAGCCTGGCAGTGCCTCGTCTGCCGGAAGATCAACGGAGCGAAGGGCTGGACGGAGCACCAGGCACACAAGTACGGTCGGGAGCATCAGGTAGCGAAGGGCTGCGACAGTTGATGGAGATACTGAAAGACAAGGAGGCGTTCGACAACCTCATCTGCCTCCTCGTGATCGCCGGGATCGTCACGGCCCTGGTGGTCAGCTCGCTACGCAACAACGGAGACTGAGACGTTACAGGCCGCACCGGCTGCCGTGAACCGGTGTTTCGCGGAGAGCAGTAGGTGATCGCCTCCGGCCGACAAGATCACCAGGGAGGTCAGGAACCGGCCCCTCCGTCCGGAACCCGGCCCCGATCCCCGGGATACCGGTCCGGGGTCCCGACATCCGGCACGCTGGCACGGCGACGTGACCGACAGGAGATGCCACTCCTCGAAGTCGAAGACCCTCGGGTCCCGTGCACCAAGCCTCAGTGGTGGAACTGGTAGTCACGCCGGTCTCAGAATCCGGTGCCCGCGAGGGCGTGGGAGTTCGACTCTCCCCTGGGGTACGAATCGTGGGTGGCATACCCAACCCGGCCGTATCGGGCAAGACACCCGATCAGTCCGGGCCGAAGGGTCCATGGGAGGAAAAGTGCCACATTCGTCGCTGGTGCAACTGGTAGCACGCCGGACTCTGAATCCGGAAATTGGAGTTCGAATCTCTGGCGGCGAGCGAGTCCCAACCGAGTCCGACAACTCACACAACGCAGGACACGCGCCATCCTGGGGACCGAAGGCGCACCGGGGACAGAGAGGTCAAGTACCTGCTGAAGCGCGACTAGGCAGGTCAGGAGACCAGGCATGGGAAATGTCAGGTCCAGGTTCGAGTCCTGGTGTCCCCACTGTGTCTGTAGCTCAACGGCAGAGCGCCTGAATGTGGCTCAGGAGACGGCGGTTCGATTCCGCCCAGACACCTGGAGGGTGGCCCCGGTCGGTCGGGAAGCGGTCTTGAAAACCGTGCCACGGAAACGTGAGGGTTCGACTCCTTCACCCTCCGCGACGGTATGGCTAATCCGTGCCTGTCAGCACGCCGAGAGGCTGGGAACCTCGGGGTAGTGCTGTGTGCAGGTGAATTGCCCCCGGGCCGGGGTCCCAGCCCTCCCGGGTCAAGGAGAGTTGCCAGAGTGGTAATGGGCCCGGTTGCTAACCGGGAGCCTCGGTGACACGAGCGAAGGTTCGATCCCTTCACTCTCCGCGAGCACGTACGGCATTGGGTGTTTCCCCGACGTCCGGTTAGAACCCGGACGTCGGGAACCGGGAGCGCGCCCCGGCTACGTGTTCTGGTAACCGTTCGGACCTCAACCACCGTGATCGATCGCGAGCGTGTCACGGGGAAGTCGCAGAACCGTCTTGGTGGCATAAGGAGGATGTGCGCCCCACCTAAAGTGGGGAGGTGCCGGTTCGAGGCCGGTCCAAGACACGCAACCCATCCCAACCAAGTGGAGGACATGTGGGTCGCAAGGAGTACTACATCGACTCGGACAACCCGGACACGGTCCTGTGGGGCCTGTCCTGGCGCGGAATCATCGGTGTCATCGTGGCCGTCCTGCTGTGTGCGGGGCTCGGCTGGGCTGGCTGGGCCGTGAAGGTCGCGACGTCCGACGTCAAGGGTGCCGGTGACGCCCAGATCAAGATCAATTCGGCGGACAACCGGATCCAGTCCCAGGAGCTGTTCCAGGACCTGTTCCGCAAGGTCAAGGAGTACGACCGGGGTATCGACGTCCTGGCCCAGGCGGTCAAGGACAACCCGACCAGCTTCAACCGGACGAACCTGACGGGCCAGATCCTGGCCTGCCAGGGGGCGATCGAGCAGTACAACGCGGAGACGGACAAGATCTCCAGCGCGAAGTGGCTCTCGGACGACCTGCCGTACAAGATCAACGAGAACGACCCGGCCACGGACTGCAAGGAGACCGCCAAGTGAAGCGTTCCATCAAGATCGGTGCGATCGTGGCCCTGGCGGGCCTGGCGCTCCTGACCGGCTGTTCGTCCGAGTCCGACAAGGGCTGGGACGAGCGGAAGGACAAGATCAACTCCAACATCCTGTGCGGTGACAAGGGCGAGTCCCTGGAGTGCGTGAACCTTCGTGAGAAGGAGAAGCGCAACAGCGACCCGAACCGGATCGGGTACGTGTACCTGTACAACTTCGACGGCTCGATCAAGGGCTACTTCGTGGTCAAGGGCAAGGTCAGCTCGACGCAGTCGCAGATGGCCCCCATGGACACGATCGTCGATCCGTGCGGTAGCTCGTACTGCCCGCAGGTGATGGAGGCTGCCGGTGATGACGGCACCTACGGCCCGAACGAGCCGGGGATCTTCTTCTTCCTGATGAACGGCACGATGGTGACGTACTCGGGCGAGTACATCCTCACCGACAAGCCGCTGGAGCTTCAGGTCCGGCAGCTCGGCTAGTGTTAGACCCGCAGGGCGGCTGTGGTGTCCGGGGAGATCCCGGACCGGGGTACCGGATCCCTACATGAATCACCGCCCTGCATCAAGCCCCAGGGGAGACGTTCCCGCAGGGTAAAGCACCCCCCGGGGGTGCGAGACGGTTCGAGTCCGTCGTGGGGCACTTGGGCGTCAACGGGTGTTTCATGCTTTGGCCCGAAGGACGGTCACGACCGGCTGACATCTCCAGCCGAGAGCCGTACCTGCGCCCCCTAACCTCCAGGCCACGTCCTGGAAGGCCAGGATTCGCGGTCCTGGTGACCCCGGCCTCATCGACCCCCGAGGCCGGGGTCTTCTCATCTCCACTTGACAGCAACATGTCCATGTGTGTTAGGCTGGTGGCATGAAGAACTTGAGCGTCGCGGACACGCTGAACCTGCTCAGCAAGGTCATCAAGGGCCGCGAAGACTACATCTACGCCCCCCCGGTCCCTACTGGTGCCTGCGTCTACTGGAACCCCGTCAAAGACCAGCCTTCGTGCATCGTCGGTCACGTCCTCGACCGCATGGGTGTCAAAGCCCACCGGATCGAGGCCCTGGACCACAACGACGGCGGCGGCACCAACGCCGCCCAGATCAACGAGGTCATCCCGGGCCTGTTCAGCCGGGAGGCCAGCGTCCTGCTGAACTACATCCAGTCCGCCCAGGACCACGGCATCGCCTGGGGTGAAGCGGTCACCGAAGGCGCGCACTCAGCGCTGGTGAACGAGCCCGAGCTGGAGAACAACCCGGACCTGATGAAGTTCCTGGACATCCACCCCGACGAGACAGGCGAGACCGGTTTGGAGCTGTCGTGACGATCATCCAGATCGGTTCGGGGGCGCTACGTCGCCACTTCCCGGATTTCCCTCGGGAGCCCGGCGACGTCGACTTCTGGGCCGACCAGTTTCCGACGTGGACCATCCCCGGCAACGCGGACGGCTTCCGCAAGGTCGACGTGTTCTGGCACGACCGGCTGGGCGAGTACTTCGGCAAGCGTGAGGAGCGCCTGGCCAGCCCGGACGAGCTGTACACGATGAAGGTGTCGCACGCGTCGTGGGACCTGCCGAACCAGTCCTGGCCGAAGCACATGGCCGACATCGTGTGGCTCCAGGACCGGGGCTGTCGCCTGCTTCCGCACCTGTGGGACCTGCTCCAGGACATCTGGAAGGACGTCCACGGCAGGCCCCGGGTGAACCTGAACCAGGAGTCGGGCATGTTCTTCACCGACGCTGTGACCAGGTTCTTCGACCACGATTCAATCCACGACACGGTCGCGCACTACGACCGGCCGCTGTGGATGGAGGTCCTGAAGGACGGCCAGACCGTCGCGATGGACATGGACAAGGTGTGGGCCCTGCCGTTCTACAAGCAGGTCGAGCTGTTCCGGGAGGAGGTGTACGCGACAGCGCTGGAAAGGTGGATCATCCCGGCACGTGAGCGGGGTGAGCGGTTCTCCCCGACCCAGGCATACCACTGGGCGCTGCGTAAGACGATCACGTCCCTGACGAAGGGCAAGTCGTCACGGTTCATGATCGAGAACTTTCAGGCATTCCGTGAGCTGCCCAGACTCCAGGGCGGTGCACCCTGGTACATGGCACGGCACGAGCAGAACATCGACAAGCTGATTCGTTTGGAGGGCATGTGAAACCCGAGATCACCCGCGAAGCCCTGATGGAACTGATCCTGCGGGGCCTGCGAGACGACGAAGGCAACCGGACCGACACGGTCCTGGTGACGATGCCGCAGGACCTGTACGACCTGCTGGAGCCTGAGGACATCGACTACCTGACGGTCGTGGAACTGGCGGAGGTGAAGGTCAATGGAGCCGGTCGCTGACCAGGTCCACTACTCGTGGATGTCCGGCACGGAGACGATGACCGTCGACGAGCCTGTCGAGTGGGAACTCGTTGACGGTGAGGTCGTCCTGAGACTGCCCGCCTGGACCGACTCCTGGGTGTACATGAACCGCAAGCAGGCCATGGACATGATCTGCGGCCTGTCGTACCTGGTCAACCAGATGCCGAAGGAGAAGTGATGGTTCTGGACCTGTGGGAGGAGCAGGTGGGCTACTACGCCAAGAGGATCCGAACCACGCTCCGGCTTCCGGAAGACGCGCCGATCAACATCGAGGTACCTCGGGAGGTGTGGATGCAGTTCAGTGTCCAGAGACTGGCCAACCTGGCCAACGAACACCGGGTGTTCGTTCTGGACGGCGGCGACTGTGAGGAGAGCGGGTGAACCCGGGAGAAGCCGTCCAGGCGCTGCTGGACAACGCGGCCGACTACCGCAGAAGGTACCGGCTCACCGACAACCACCGAATGGTGGCGAAGGTCCCGGACGCCATCTACGACCAGCTCCTGCCCGACGACCTGGTCGAACAGGCCAGTCGGCAGTACCTGACGATCCGGCGCGCGAGCGATTTCGACCTGAAGGAGAGCGAGTGAGGGTAAGACTGATCGGGCAGACCCTGTTCCTGGCGGGGGCGTTCGCGGACGAGACGGGATTCCTGGCCGAGGGTTCGAGCGGCCAGGACCTCGCCGAGGCTGCCGGGAGGCTGTGCTACCTGTCGTGGCCACGTCCGAACCCGGAGACGGCCACGAACTCGGGCTACCTGCTCAACATCCTCCGCCAGCGGCATTACAGCGTCCTGGAGCACAACAACTACGCGTTCCTCATCCAGGGGATCTCGCGGTCGTGTTCGCACCAGATCGCCCGGCACCGGCACCTGTCGATCTCGGAGCTGTCGCAGCGGTTCGTGGACGTCTCCAATGCGCAGATGGTCACGCCGCCCGCGATGGCCGACGACGACCCAGGGATTCTGTCGTACGCGATGCAGCACGCCCGCGAGGCGTACGAGCGGATCGTCGACAACCTGACCGCCGATGGCTTCAAGCGCAAGCAGGCCCGGGAGGCCGCCAGGTGCGTCATGCCGGAAGGCACGGAAACGAAGCTGGTCCTGTCCGGCAATGTACGGGCCTGGCGGCACTTCCTGGCTAAGCGTGGCACGGTCCACGCGGACGCGGAGATCAGGAACCTGGCCGTGAAGATCGCCGAGATTTTGAAGGAGACGGAGCCGAACATGTTCCAGGACATGGCGGTCGTCCCGTTCAGTGACGGCGTGACCGTCATCGTGTTCGACAACGAGGAGACATCATGACCAACCGAAACAGTACCTGTATCGCCTGCGGCCAGCAGCTCCCCGAGGAGGACAAGGCGGTTGTCACCCTGCTGACCTCCCACAAGAACTGGAGCGCGTGGGCTGCGGCAGGCATGGGCTACGTCGCCGAGATCAACGGCAAGCCCGTCGAGGTCATCGCGGTCGCGGTGATCGAGGAGGAGCGCAACTACGGCGGCGACATCCAGGCCACGCTCGTGTTCCTCGTCGACGGTGTCCTGTACCGCAAGATCGGTGTGACCAGCTCCTACGGTTCGACGAGCTGGGACGGCCCGCTGACCCGGGTCGTGCCGAAGACCCAGATCATCAAGAGCTGGGATCGGGCGTGACATGTTCGGTTTCATAACGTGCCCGAACTGTGCCTGCACTGTCGCACTGCCGGACGCGCCGATGACGCCGGAGGAGGTGGCGTTCAAGATCGCTCTTGAGCGCCACCACTACCACAGCTTCGACTGGTGGGCAGACATGTGCTCCTGGGACAACATGAGGGGTCCTGACGTCGGTACCGTCCACGCGGTCAGCGGCTACGGCCAGGTCAAACTCGTCGATCGGATGAACAGCTACGACTTCGAGTACGGCAGCAACCCGATCTTCGTCGTGTTCGAGGTCGGCGACCGGTACTTCCAGATGAACGGCACGGCCAGCAGCTACGGCGACACGAAATGGGAGGGTTTCCTGAAGGAGGTCCTCCCGACGAACCTCAAGTACAAGAGTTGGGAGCGGTGATGGACGTCAAGCAGATCGAGGCGGCGCTGGAGGCCCACGGTGACTGGTGGCACCTCGCAGACGATGAGGGCACGGTCCACGTGGAGGGCCTCGGCGACGTGAAGACCGTCGTCGGATACACGCGCGAGGCCGGTGACGGCGTGTACTTCGTTCTGGAGTACGAGGGCCGGTACTTCCGCAAGGAGGGCTACCACGTGTCGCACGACGGCACGTACTGGGACGGTGACTTCTACGAGGCCACCCCGAGGGAGAAGGTGGTGAAGCTGTGGGAGCCCCTGAACCACTGAGCTGGGATGTGGTTTACGACGTCCGCAACAGGATCGAAGCTGCGGTCGGTATCGGAACGGACCCGACCATGTACGTGGTCGGTGAGGTCCTGTGGTGGAGGCTCCGGGTCGGTGACGTCCTGGAGCTGCCCGGGTTCGGGACTGCTGAGGTTGTCGACTCGTTCGACGACGGCGACTTCGGGGACTTCCCGTACTTCACGCAGCCGATCTACTTCGTCTTCAAGGTCGAGACGGCGGCGTGGACGCGGCACTTCCAGGTCATCGGGAAGAACGTGTCACACGAAGGCGCGAACTGGGACTATCCCCAGTTCCGTGAGGTGTTCGAGCAGCCCCGGCAGATGAGGGAGTGGAAGCGTGCAGCCGACTAGCGAGATCGAGCAGGCGATCGAGGCCGCGTTCGAGGACGAGGCCGCAATCCTGGAAAAACCCGACAAGGGCTTCTGGGGCCTGGACGGGTGGCAGGACTTCGAGGAGACGTCAGAAGCGAAGCCTCTGCGGATAGCCGGGGTCGAGGGCCTGGTGTACTGCGTCGAGTCGTACGGCGGTGAGGGCATGGGCGACGAGCGCTGGCTGGTCCTGAAGGTCGGCGACCGGCACTTCCGCAAGAACGGCTGGTACGCCTCGCACTACGGCAGCTCCTGGGAGGGCTACTTCGAGGAGGTCGAGGCACGCCCGGTGACCCGCGAGGAGTGGTTCCGTGTTTCCTGACCGGGAACACATCGTGTCAGTTACCCCGCAGGGCCTCCGGGCTCTGCGGGCCTGGCTGGAAGCCCCTAACGGTGGCCTGAACCTGGGCCGTGTCACGTTCGAGGCCGTCGAGAACGGTGGGATCTGGGTCCGTACCCAGCCCTACACGTACAAGGAGTTGAATGATGCGCAAGGGTGAGATCCAGGACCCGTCCCAGACGGGGTGCGGCAAGTACGCACTCGGGGCGTTCCTGGCGGTCCTGGTCGTGGTGGGTTCCGTGTTCGGTGCGGTAGCCCAGGTCATCTGAGATACGGGAAAGACCCGGACCACATCAGGTCCGGGGCTTTTCACCGTCCGGGGCAGTCCCAGAACGAGTCCCAGGCGTCACGCCACTGCAAGGTTCCGTCGTCGTCCCACTCCAGGTCGCAGTCGAAGCATTCGACGAACCTGCGGTCCATGTCTCGGCAGGACCCGCACCGGCAGCCGTCGACCATCCGCCAGTCGGCGAACCAGCGGTGCTGGCAGTCGCTCAGAACCATGACGGCGTGGGGCCTTTCTGGCCCTGGTAGTGGCCTCGGGTGCCGTAGGGTCGTCGGGCCTTGGACCGGGTCTGGTAGAACTTGATCTGCGCGATCGCCATCCCGGCTGTGAGCAGGACCGGGACCTTGCGCATGTTGAACACTTCCAGGGTGAGCTGCCCGGAAAACCCGGGGTCGACGAACCCGGCAGCTTCGACGATGACGCCCTTGCGGGCGATCGACGACTTCCCGGCGACGTCCCCGGCAATGCTGTCGCTGAGGGTGACGGTCTCCACCGTGCTCATGATCACGAAGTCGCCGGGGTCGAGCCAGTACTCCAGCTCACCTTCGGGGCCTTCGTCGAACTTCTCGACCCGGTACACGTCCTCGCCGCTGTACCGCTCCCAGATGCCCACGTACGGGCCGAGAGTCAGGTCGTAGGAGGCTGGCTGGAGCCGGTGGTCCATATAAGGGCTGATCTCCAGCATCCCGAGGCGCTGGAAGTGCTCGATGTCGACGTCAGCGAGGATCACTCGTGCTCCGCAGGGGTCGGCATGGCCTGGTGGACGCTGCCCATCGCGGCATTGAACGACTGGATCGCGGTACGCCAGCCATGGTTCCAGTCCTGGGTGTGGGAGTCCTCGTCGCGGACGATGGCCCGAACTGCCGCGACGGACGTCTTGAGGGCCTGGACGGCGGCCTCCCAGCCGTTGACGGTTTCGGCGATCCGGTCACCGTGGACGGGGCAGGCCGGGTTGCCGGGCCAGAAGAAGTGCTGGCAGTCGCAGACACCGTCGACGGTCAGGGTGACTTCTTTGAAG
>JACZDC010028880.1_pt1 | contig 11731 bp, 10 predicted proteins | sample 8641791 | NCBI WGS metagenome assembly JACZDC01 (sample SAMN15324613, study PRJNA640507) | soil metagenome | isolation source: intercropping peanut in the second line | place: China: Luxin town, Laibin City, Guangxi Province | collected 2019-07-25 | depth 10cm m
CTGCAGTCGGTCTCCTTCAGCTTCGACGCCTCGGTGCTGGAGACCTGGCTCGCGCTCTCGACCGGCGCCGCGCTCGTCCTCTGCCGGCGCGAGACCCGGATGTCCGGCGCCGCTCTCGCGGAGCTGATCCGTAGCGAGAAGATCACCCACGCCGTGCTCACCCCGTCCGTCCTGGGCACTCTGCCTGAGGGCGGCCTGCCGACCCTGCGCACCGCGAGCGTCGGCGGCGACAGTTGTCCGGCCGAACTGGCCACCCGCTGGTCGCCGCCTCACCGCGACATGCGCCTCCTCAACTGCTACGGTCCCACCGAGACCACCATCTATGCCGTCCAGAAGGAGTGCCGCGGCCCGTTCCGCCGCGAGCCGCCGATCGGCCGGCCGGTCGGCAACACCCGCGCCCACGTCCTGGACCGGTCCGGCCGGCTCGTGCCCGCGGGCGTGCCGGGAGAGCTGTGGCTCGGCGGCGAAGGACTGGCCCGCGGCTACCTCAACCGGCCGCGCCTGACCGCGGACCGCTTCCGGCCCGACCCCTTCTCGGGACCTGAAGACGCGGGCGCCCGCCTCTACCGCACCGGCGACCTCGTGCGCCTCCTGCCCGCGGGCGACGTCGAGTTCCTCGGGCGCGTCGACCGCCAGATCAAGATCCGCGGTCTGCGCATCGAGCTGGGCGAGATCGAGGCCGCTCTCGGCCGCCACCCGGCCGTCCTGGAGTGCGCCGTCCTCGCGCTCGGCCAAGGTGCGGACCGGCGGCTCGTTGCCTTCGTCGTGGCGCGGCCCGGAGGCGAAGGCGCTCTCGTGGATGGGCTCCGCGAGCACCTCCGCCAGGCCCTGCCCGACTACATGGTGCCCGCGAGCTTCCTCTTCCTGGAGGCCATGCCCCTGACCCCGGTCGGCAAGGTGGACCGCCGGGCTCTCTCTGAGATGGACCTCGCGCCCGACCTCGAAGCCGGCCGCGTCGAGGCGCGCGACATCCTGGAGCTGGAGCTGGCCCGCGTCTGGGAGGAGGTCCTGGGACGGCCCCGGATCGGCGTGCGGGACAACTTCTTCGACCTCGGCGGCCACTCGCTGCTCGCCGTCCGCCTCCTCGCCCGCGTCCAGGAGCGCTTCGGCCAGGATCTGCCGCTCGCCATCCTCTTCCAGGAGGGCACCGTCGAACGCATGGCCGCCCTGCTGCGCGGAGAGGGTCAGGGTATCGCCTCCTGCCTGATCCCCATCCATCCGTCCGGCTCCGCGGCGCCCTTCTTCTGCGTCCACCCGGCCGGCGGCGACGTCCTCTGCTACGCGGCCCTGGCGCGCCACCTGGGGCCGGACCAGCCGTTCTACGGCCTCCAGTCGCGCGGCCTGTCCGGCGGCGAGCCCGTGTCCGAGCTGCCCCGGATGGCGGCCCTCTACCTGGAGGAGATCCGCCGCATCCAGCCCGAAGGCCCGTACCGCATCGGCGGCTGGTCGCTCGGCGGCGTCGTGGCGTTCGAGATGGCCCGCCAGCTCCGGGAGCGGGGCGAAGAGGCGATCCTCGTCCTCCTCGACTGCGCTCCGGAGATGCCGATCGAGTCGACCGACGACCTCGACCTCCTGCTCGACGTCGTCGCCTACGTCTCCAATCTCTCCGGCCGGGGCCTCCACCTGACCCGGGACGACCTGGAGACGCTCGACCCCGGAGCGCGGCTGGACCGCGTGCTCGGCCTCCTTCGCGGCGCCGACCTCCTGCCGCCGGGCGCGGGCCAGGAGCAGCTCCGCCGCACCCTGGCCGTCTATCGCGCCAACCTGAAAGCGGCCCGGTCCTACCGCGCGCAGCGCCTGGATGCCGGCGCCGGCGGTGCCGTCCTGTTCCGGGCCACCGAGTCGCTGGCGGCGCCGGACGACCTCGGATGGCGCCGGCTTTTCCCTGGACCCCTGGAAGTCGAGGCCGTTCCAGGGCATCATCTCAACCTGCTGGCGGAGCCGAACGTCCAGATCCTGGCCGAGCGGCTCCGGCACTGCCTGAACGAGGCCGACCTCAAAAAGGTGGCCGTCTGAATCCCTGGGAGGATCCGATGAACAGATTTGTAACCGCGGCCTCGGTGCTTCTTCTCACGGCTTCCGCCGTGCGGGCCGCCGACCTCCAGGCCGAGCTCAAGGGGCTGGCCGACAACGAACGCGCCTTCGCCGCCATGGCCTCGCAGCCGGACAAGACCGTCCGCGACGCCTTCCTCGCCTTCGTCGCCGACGACGGCGTGATCTTCGGACCCGAAGGGCCGACCAACGCCAAGGCCGCCTTCACCGCCGCGCCCGCGCCGCCGCCGGGCACGCCGAAGCTCCAGCTCCTCTGGTGGCCGACCCACGCCGAGGTCGCCCAATCCGCCGACCTCGGCTGGACCACCGGTCCGAGCAAGCGCGTCCGCGGCGACCAGGTCCGCTATGGCGAATTCGTCACCGTCTGGAAGAAGCAGGCCGACGGCAAGTGGCGCTTCATGATCGATCACGGCATCCAGACCGACGAGATGTCCAGCCTCGGTCCCGACACGGCGATCCCGCCTCTCCCGGCCGACAAGGCCAAAGGTGAATTCAAGCCGGTCGACACCAAGGCCGCCACCGACGCCCTCATGGCCGCCGACCGCGAGCTGTCCAAGGTCACCGCGGCCGGCGACAAGGCCGGCTGGCTCAACTGGATGTCCGACGACAGCCGGGTCCTGCGCAACGGCCCGCAGCCGGCCGTGGGCAAGGACGCGGTCCGCGCCGCCCTGGAGAAGGAAGGACCCATCAGCAGCGAGCCGCTCGGTGGCGGCGTCTCGGCCGCGGGCGACCTGGGCTACACCTACGGCAAGGCCACCTGGACCAAGGACGGCGCCAAGGGCGAATACCTGCGCATCTGGGAGAAGCACGGCAGCTCCTGGAAGGTCGCGCTCGACGAATTCACCGCCGACCCGCCGCCGCCCCCGGCTCCGCCGAAGAAGGACGGGTAGGGCGCGGATCGGACCGTCCGGCGCACCCTGCTTGAAAAGGGACCTCCGAGGTCTCTTATACTCCGTGTACTGGGAGAGGATGGAGAGCGAATGGCGAAGGCGATGAGCCTCGAGAAGAGGATGGAAGGCGAAGCGGCCCTGTTCGCCCGGCAGAGCCTGTGCCGGGTCGTGCAGGACCTGGGCGCCCAGCGCTGGTGCCAGGGCACGGGCGGCAACTTCAGCGTCACCCTGAGCCACGATCCCCTGCGCCTGCTCATCACCCGCTCCGGCGCCGACAAGCGCCGCCTGGTCACCGAAGACCTGATGGTCGTCGGCCCGGGCGGCAAGCCGGTCGAAGGGGAGACCCGCAAACCGTCAGCGGAAGCCGAGCTGCACACGCGCATCGTCTCCCTGACCGGCGCCGCCTCCGTCCTCCACGTCCACTCCCTCTCCAACACCCTCCTCGGCGAGCACTTCGCGGACCGCGGCGGCTTCACCCTGCGCGGCTACGAGATGCTCAAGGGGCTGGAGGGGGTCACCACGCACGAGGCCGAGGTCTTCGTCCCCGTGCTGCACAACCGGCAGGACATGGCGCCGCTCTCCGCCGAGATCGGCCACATCCTCGAAGAGCGGCCCGGCCTGCATGGATTTCTTCTGGCCGGCCATGGGTTGTATACCTGGGGAAGCTCCCTGGCCGAGGCGCACCGCCACGTGGAGATCTTCGAATTCCTCTTCGAGTGCGCCGCGAGACGGACCCAATTTCGACCCTTTGAAGGATAGACGGGACAGGAGGAAAAGCGATGGCCAGCATCACAGTGCGCGACGAGAACCGGACGATGACCGACACCGAGGAGATGGCGGCCTTCCTGGCGCCGTTCGGGATCTGGTACCGCCGTTTCGAGGGTACCGACGCCCTGGGCGAGAACCCCACCGACGAGGAGATTCTCGCGGCCTACAAGGAGCCCATCGAGCAGCTCAAGGCCGAGGGCGGCTACGTCACGGCCGACGTCATCAACGTCAAGCCGGAGACCCCGAACCTCCAGGTCATGCTCGACAAGTTCAACAAGGAGCACTGGCACGACGAGGACGAGGTCCGCTTCATCGTCCACGGCAACGGCCTGTTCCACATCCACCCTCCCGGCGGCCCGGTGTTCGGCATCGAGGTCACCAAGGGCGACATGATCCGCGTGCCGCAGGGCACGCACCACTGGTTCGACCTCTGCGGCGACAAGACCATCCGCGCCGTGCGCCTGTTCCAGGACATGTCGGGCTGGACGCCGCACTACACCGAGACCGGTGTGGACAAGAACTATCAGCCGCTCTGCTTCGGCCCGGTCTACATCCCGGCCGCGCGGCCGAGCCTGTAAGCTTGCGCGCCATCCTGACCGACATCGAGGGGACGACCACGCCCCTCTCCTTTGTCGCCGACGTCCTCTTTCCGTTCGCCAAGGAACGGTTGGAGGACGCCTGCACGTCCGAAGACCCCCGCTTCGTCGATGCCGTCCGCCAGCTCCGCCAGGAGCACGAAGCGGAGCAGGGGAGCGGGGACTTCGGGCCTGCCGGCGATCTTGCGACCTACGCCCGCTACCTGATGGAGCTGGACCGCAAGTCCACCGGCCTGAAAGCCCTCCAGGGCCTCATCTGGGAGGAGGGCTACCGCACCGGCGAGCTCCGGGGCGACGTCTATCCGGACGTGCCCGAAGCGCTCAAGGTATGGAAGGAGAAGGGCATCCGCGTCCGCATCTTCTCCTCCGGCAGCGTCCTGGCCCAGAAGCTCCTTTTCGGCCACACTGCCTGGGGCGACCTCCTGCCATACTTCGAGGGCTACCACGACACCACCACCGGCCCGAAGCGCGAGGCCCGCGCCTACACCGCCATCGCCGAAGCCTTCGGCCTGCCGCCCGGCGAGATCCTCTTCCTCAGCGACGTCGTCGAAGAGCTGGACGCCGCCCGCGAGGCCGGCCTCCGCACCGGCCTCTTCCTGCGGCCCGGCAACAAGCCCGCCGAGCCCGGTCAGCACCCGACCTACCGGTCCTTCGCCGAGTTGGCCTGATCCCCCGCCGGCGTGGCCAGCTCGAAGATGTCCGCGCCCGGGTCTTCGTAGATCCGCCGGAACCAGCGCCGCCACTCCGGCGTCTCCGGCGGCCGGACCGCGCCCGGGCTCCGGCTCATCAGGAGATGGCTCGCGCCGAGCTTCCGGAGCTCGCTGTGGAGAGCCGCCGGAGTCCCGACGAGCGGGATGAAGCGGCCGTAGCTCTCCTCGCCGATCCAGTCGCCGTACAGCGGTCCGCGATGGAAATACTTCATGCTCTCGGCGTGGAAGGCATAGGCGGCCGTGGACACCCGGTCGAGCTCGCGGACCGCCCGGTAGAGCGGCAGCTTGCGGGCAAGGAAATCATCCCGCTCCTGCGCCGTTGCCGGAGGCGGCCCCTGCAGCGCGATTCTGTAGCCGGCGTAGAGCCACCCCGGCAGGAACGCCAGAGCGCAGACCGCCGCCAGCCACGAGCGCCTCTCGATCCGAACCACTGCCAGGAGGGAGCCAGCCAGGGCCAGGCTCACCATCGGCAGCGTGGGCAGCAGATACCGCGAGTCCGCGGGCAGGAGGAGGAAGACGACTCCCCACACCGCCGGGATCACCAGCAGCCTTCTCACCCGGGGATCCCGCACGGCGCCTGCGAGCAGCAGGGGGAGGCCCGCGAGATAGAACGGCGAATACGGTGGCTGCCGCCCCACGGCCTCGCGATGAAAGACCACGTCCCAGGGGAGACGGACGAGCCTCAGCAAGGCTTTGGGACCGAGGGGCTTGATGGCGATCGGGTCCCAGGCCGTCGATCCGAAGAGGTCGGGCAGATACGGGAAGATCGGGCTGCCGGTATGGACCGCGATCCGCGCGTACGTGGGAGCGAGCGCCAGGAACGCCACGAGCGCGAACAGGAGCGGCATCGCAAGCTTTCTCCGGCCCCGGACGAGATCGACAAACACGGCCGCCGCGAAGAAGAGCCCCAGATATTTGACTCCCGACGCCGTGCCGGCGGACACCGCGGCGAGCAGCAGCCAGCCGCCTTCTCCCGTCCGGAGATAAACCCAGCCGGCGTAGAGCGCGGTGGTCACCAGGAGCGCCAGGAGCGGGTCCACATAGGCCGTGCCTGCCAGATACACCACGATCGGGTTGCCCAGATAGAGCGCTGCCGCGATCCAGCCTGTTGCCGGCGTGAAAGCCCGCCGGCCCCAGGCCACCAGCAGGCCGACCGTGGCGACGGCCGCCAGCAGATTGAAGAGATGAGGCGTGACGTCGTCGGCCAGCAGCAGGGTCTCGGCGAAGAGCACCTCTCCGAGTACCGGGAACACCGGAAAGCGGAGCGCCGGCGTGGCGGGCAGCCCCCCGGACTCCGCGAACGCCCGCGCGAACGGCAGGTGGTACATCGTCTCGTCGAAGGCGGTCGGCGGGTAGACCGTGAGCACGAAGAGCGGCGCGAGGACAGCAACTCCGATGGCGATCCATCCCCAGGACACCCGGAGATCCGCGAACAGCGCGCGCCAGGCCCTGAAAGCGGCGATGTGGATACCCGCCACGAGCACCACCAGGACGTCGGACCGCAGCAGGCCGAGCGTGCCGAGGAGGAAGCCGGCGTGGGCCAGGATGATAAGCCCGAGCGCGACCGGCACGGCGAGCCGTTCGGCCCATCCTTCCAACGAAAACCTTTTCAGAGCCGGCGCGCCGGCCGCCCACGCGGTGGCGGCGAGGACGGCCAGGGCCAGCAGGTGCGCGGCGAGGAGCGAGGCCGGGGCCGTTGCGCTCAATAGTTCAGCCGCCGGGCGATCCAGTCGCGCAGGGGGTTCGGCTTCTTGCCCGCGGGATCGAACGTATAGGCGATCAGGATGCGCTCCCCTTCGTCGGACAGCGTGATGCCGCGATGGATCGCGCGGCCGCCGCGCATCACCAGCAGGTCGCCCGCGCGGGCGACGACCGTGCGGCGCGGGAAGATCGAGAACACCTGGGGGACCGCGTAGAGCGGGTAGAGCAGGAAGCGCAGGAACCGCGTGAGCGCGGGCGAGAGGAACTGCGTCTGGCCGCCGTTGGTGTTGCGCAGCGTCACCAGCGCCACGTACTTGTGGCCGTCCAGGTGCCAGCGGAAGCCGTGCTCCCGCTGCCTGTAGGTCTGGACGCGCATCGACCGTTTCGAGCTGCCGAGGGGCTGCAGCGGCTCGCCCGCGAAATCCTCGGCCAGGGGCAGCACCCGCAGGCCGCCGAGCTCCTCGACCTCGGGCAGCCGCTCGTGGATCTGGTCCCCGTCGATCACCCGGTAGCGCGGCCCCAGGCCGCCCCGGCCGTGGACGTCGGTGTACAGCTCCTCGCGGCTCTCGATCAGGCGGGTCAGCCGGCCCACCTCCTCGCTGGAGAGGAAACCCGGCACGTGGCGGTAGAGATCCATATCTAGGACTTGTCCGCCGATTTATCGGCGCGTTTGTCGGCGATCACCGTCAGGAGATAACCGAAGCGGCCCGGCCAGCGCCAGCGCGTCTCCGCGTATTCGAACGGCGCGAGGAACAGCGGGCTCAGTCGGTAGAGCGGGACGCCCCGGGTGTAGAAGAACAGGTCGGCCATGCGCAGGAACCCCGGCAGTGTGAGGATGCCCGTGCGCTCCACCACCCGCAGGCCGGTCTGCTCCACGTCCCGGCGCAGCTCCGCGGAGCTGAACGACTTCTCCGGCGCATACAGGTACTGACCGAAGGCGTCGAGCACCCGCACCATGAGCGGACGCAGGAAGAGATCCCACTTGTGCGGCACGCCGATCACCGCCCGGCCGCCCGGCTTGAGCACGCGGTGGACCTCGCGGATCGCGTCGCGGTACTCGTCGATGTGCTCGATCGTGCCCATCGTGTAGACCACGTCGAACGAGCCGTCCGCGAACGGCAGCTCGCGGATGTCGGCGCGCAGCAGGGCCGGCACGCGGCCATTCCGATGAGCGTTGCGGCGCGCCTGGAAGGCCACCACGCGCGAGATGTCGAGCCCCACCACCTCCGCCCCCTGCTCGCGCATCCAGTCGAGGATCCGCGTGTTGAACGCCTCGTTCCAGAGATCGAGCTTGAGCACGCGCTTGCCCCGCAGGCTCCCCACCGAGCGCTCGAACAGCGCGATCTCGCAGCGGCGGTAGTAGAGAGTGCTCGGCGCGGCGTGGAAATCGCGCACCGACGAAGCAATCCTGTCCCAGTCCCGGCGCTGCCGTTCACGCAGGCCGGGCGTAACCTCATCCCGCATCAGCCCATTCATCAAATGCCCCTCAGCCAGTCGACGGTACGAGCCAGACCCTCCGTCAGAGGGAGCGAACGATAATCCAGGTCCCGTCTCGCCCGATCGGAGCTGAAGCGCCACTCGTGCAGGAGAACCTGGACGGCCGTAGCATATCCGCTTTCCGTGTCCGACATCCGCAATCGCTGCAATCGCCGCAATCGCCGCAACCTGTCGGCGATCCGCGCCACGGCGAGCGCCGGTCCGGCCGGCAGCGAGAGCTTGGCGAGAGGCTGGAGACCGGCGGTCGACAGCACCAGTCGGCCGAAATCCCGTGGCGCGATGTCTTCGCCGCCCATCACGTACTCCTCGCCCACGGCGCCCCGCGTCTCGGCCGCCAGGAGGCCGCGGACCACGTCGTCCACAAATACGAGGTTGCGCGCCTGCCGGCCGCCCGCCACCACCCGCACGATGCGCTGGCGCAGCAGGCGGCGGATCTCGGACGTGATCCGGTTGGGGTGGGATGGATGATCGGGACCGAAGACGATCGTGGGGGAGACGATGACCGCCGGCAGCCCCTCGGCGCACAGCTTCCGGATCTCCTGAACGCCCCGCGCCTTCGACTCCGCGTAGGCGCCGAACGGCCCGGTTCCGTCGGAAGGGCCATGGATCAGGGCCGTCGAGACGTGAACGAATCGCCCGGCGCCGGCCGTCAGGCAGTGCCGGGCGAGCTCAACCGTGGCGCGGACGTTGACCTCCTCCATGTCGCGCAGCCGCACGCGGGGATGGTTGCGCATGCCGGCGAGATGGAAGACCGCATCCCCGGCCGCGATCCAAGGCGAATAGGACGTCGGATCGCGGAGGTCGCCGGATACGACCTGAAGCCCCGGATGACCGAGATCGGCCAGCGCCGCGGCATAGCGGCAGAGCGCCACCACCGGGCGCCCCGAGTCCAAAAGGGACCGGACCAGATGACGTCCCAGGAACCCGGAGGCTCCCGTGACGACCGCTCTCAACCCCGGGCCTCCGGCCGGGCGAGGTCCTCGACGCCCTCCGCCCGCCGGGCCAGCCGGACCGTTCCGTCCCTCTGCAGGAGGTAGACCGCCGGCGAGAGCCCCGCGTACGAGCTGGCGCGGGAGATCGAATACGCCCCCGCGTCGCAGAAGGCCAGGCCGTCGCCCGGAGCGAGCGGCGGCAGGCGGCGGTGCAGGTCGAGCACGTCGAGCGTGTTCAACGTGCAGCCGGACAGGTTCCAGAATCCCTCCGCGCCTGGCGCAGCCTGGGACAGGGGCAGTAGGCGGCGGGCGAACAGCACGGGCGACTCGGGCAGGTGATTGCGGCTCGCGTCCAGGAACAGCCACTTCTCCCGGACCGCGCGGACGCGGGTGACGAGCACCGCCGCGTCCCCCACGATCGCCCGTCCAGGCTCGGCCGCGAGGATCGGCGGCTCGGAGAGGCCGGAGGCCTCGACCAGCTCGCGGAACCGCGCACCCAGCCCGGCGGCGAATGCCTCCAGGTTCCGTGAGGGCGTTGTACCGAGCCGGTCCCGAAGCCGCCCGATCACATGGCGAGGCCCGATCCGCCGCAGAGTGGGGGAGGGGATGCCGCCGCCGAGATTCACCTCGCGAAGCACCACCCCGGTCTGCGAGGCCACGCGCTTCAGGAGATCCAGGACGCCCCGGAACACGCGCGTGAAGCCGTCGAGCGACGACTGCTGCGTACCCAGGTAGAAGTTCAAGGCTGTCGCCTCCAGCCAGGGCGAAGCCGCGGACCGCCGCGCGGCCTCGACGATCGCCTCCGCGTCGAGCCCCAGCCGCCGGTTGAGCCGGCCGAGAGGCGACAGACCCGCCGCGCCGCGCAGCCGGAGCGAGATCCGCACCGGCCGCCCCGCGCGGCCCGCCGCCGCTTCGAGCAGCGCCAGGTCCGCCGGGTGGTGGACATGGAAGAGAGAGACCTCGAGCCCGAGCGCCGCGTCCAGCTCTTCCGGCGTAAGCACGGGCCGCGCATAGGCGATCCGTTCCGGAGGAAAGCCGCAGCGCACCGCGAGCGCCGCCTCCGCGGCATGACTCGCCAGCACATGACTGCCGAGAGCCGCCATCACCTCCAGCACGGCCGGCTCGCGGTTCGTCTTCGCGCAATAGCGCAGGACCGCCCCCGGCAGCCCGCGCTCCAGGGCCTGATGATTGGCCCACAGCCGGGACTCTCCGATCAGGAAGAAAGGCGTTCCGAACCGATCCGCCAGCTCTTCGAGCGACACCCCATCCATTCGCAGCAAGCCGCCGGTGTAATTGAGAAACGGCTCTCCCATGGCCGCGCGAGCGTATCGCGATTCGTGTCCGTCGCGTCACAGAAGGTTCCGTCACGCCGTGCAACGTTCTGCCTGGCCACCGAACGTTCCGTCGCCCAGCAGATCCGTCTCTCGCGACGCGGAACGTTCCATCGCCCCGCAGATCCTTCCGTCGCGCCGCGGAACCTTCTGTCACGCCGTAGAACGTTCCGTTGAGCTGTAGAAGGTTCTGTCACGCGATAGAGCGTTCCGCCGCGCCGTAGAAGGTTCCGTTAGGCCATGGAACGTTCCGTTGCGCCGCAGAAGGTTCCGTCACGCCATAGAACGTTCCGTCATGCCGCAGAACGTTCCGTCGCGGCATGGAACGCTCAGTGAGGAAGGCGACGCGCGGCGAGCCGCAGAAGCTTCAACGCGGGACCGAAGCCCGCAAGCACGAGAGCGAGCGGCAGCGGCCATGCTTCCGGTGCTTCATCATGCGGACGGCGAAGCCGGTCCGTCCGGTGAAAGCGGGGGGTGGGCGCTCTTCTTCCACGCCCGGATCACACATACGACATAGGAAATCCCGAGGATCGGTGCGCTGATGAACGAGAGATAGGCCAGGCCAAAGACAATGCTGAAAGCAAGATCGTTGGCCGACTTATCCTCATCGCGGATCCCAGCCATCAGATTGAACAAGACATGTTCCAGATTCAGAATAGCCAGGCTGACGACGATGATCGCAAGTGGCAGCAGTGTAGCGATAATCAATTGCAGCCAAGGCAGCCGGGCGACGCGCCGCAGGAATACACCTAGCAGCCCGACGCGCCAGGTTGCGACGATAGCTAGGAACCACGCATTCGTTTGTGCCGCGTGCTCGGGCGACAGGAACCGCTCTACGGGTATGGCATAGAGCACCGCAGGTGGTGCCGTGAGGGCTACGAACGTGAGTACGTTTCGATAAGACCAGTTCTTCGGGCGTAACGGAGCGAGGAGGAGCCAAAGAATGGCGGCGAGTATGAAAATATAGGCAACGGAGCCGAGGCCTGCCAGTTGCCAGGGTTCAGCTCTTGGGTTGTCCCAATAGCGCCCGACGCCCGCCAGCCAGGTAAAGAATAGACCAAACGCCAGATAGGCCTTCCAGTTCGTGGCGACAGCAGGGCTAGGCGCCCGGAAGGTCAAGAGCCGCAACTCATCCGCAATGATCTGCTTCAGCATCAGTAGTAGGATACTCCGAATGGCCGGGTTGCCTGTAGAAGTAGCTTGGAGCGCCTATCAAAACGGCCCAACGGGCCGACAGAGCCAGCCCAGGGCTGA
>JACZDC010021418.1_pt1 | contig 11723 bp, 14 predicted proteins | sample 8641791 | NCBI WGS metagenome assembly JACZDC01 (sample SAMN15324613, study PRJNA640507) | soil metagenome | isolation source: intercropping peanut in the second line | place: China: Luxin town, Laibin City, Guangxi Province | collected 2019-07-25 | depth 10cm m
CCAAAAAATTGTATTTTCGAGAAAAATATTTTTTGGTTTCTGATTTTATTTTTGAGAACAATAATTTCAAGATAATTAAAAATTGAAAATCTTTATTTTCAGTCACTTTTCTTAATTTATTTTCTGTACAATAAATTGCATCATTCAACTTTTTGAAAATAAAACTTTCTTGAAAATTGTTCATACCCTCCAAATTAATATTTCAGAAAATTGAAAATTTCCATTTTTCACTGAATTTTAAATTAATTAAATTCTAGAAATCGTTTTTCAGGGTTTCTAAAAAATTGTATTTTCGAGAATTTATTTTTTCTGTTTCAGAAATCTTTTTATAAAAAGACATTTCAATTGAATTAATTTAAAAAATTAAATCGAATTTTCAAAACGATTTTCAATCAAATTTCTTTATTGTTGTTTTCGACTTGCGAGCAAGCGTGTTCCCAGACCTGCTACAACTCCGGCAGCAGCACCCAGAGCATGTCCTTCCAGAGAGACTTTTGGATTTCCTACTGAAGTACCCACCACAGCCAAAATAATAGCGAGGATGACTTGACCATTCAATTTGACACTCTTGCTCACCAACTCCCAAGCAATCAATCCGAAAAGAACTCCGGAGAATCCAATTGCACATTTCTTTCCCTGTCCAATTTTGAAAACCAATTCTCCCGTTGTAATGAGAGCCAAGAGAGCTAGAACGATTCCTGTGAATTGAGCGCTTCCCTCTTTCACCTCGATACGAGAGAGAATCCAAAACGAGCCAAGATTGGCCAGCAAATGTGTAATATCCAAATGAATGAAATTCCTCTCCAAAGCCGGAAGCAGTCCGGGACCACAGGGGAGGGATTTGAATTTTCCAGCATTGTATGCGATAAACACAGCGACCATTGACAAACTCAAAAGCCAAAACACGATTCTCGATTTTCCAGGCCCATCTTGTGAAGCGGGCAGAAAATCACCTAAAGAATCCATTTTTTCTTCTCTCCTGAGAACAAACTAATTAAAAATTGATAAATAAAAAATAATTTTTAATTCAATGAGTGAAGATCCATTTGATCGCTGCTTGGATCCAGATGATTGTCCTCTGATCACCTATGCTCAGGTGATTGAATCAGTCAAAGATTGGCCTTATCCTGATTTGGAATTGCCAGTTTTCTTCAATTGGGATTTTCAAAGAATGAATGATTTTCTCAAACATCATGACCTAACCTGGACTGATTACACTGAGGAGAAGGATAGCGTCTATGTTTTGCCTGTTGATATACCAATATCCAAGTTGTCGATTTTCTCGAGTTTAGACGAATCGATTGTTCGCTTTCAAGAGCCGAATTGCCTTGAACCAGCATAAAAAATATTTTCAAATCTTTTAAAAATTTTCAAATTATTCTGGAATTTTTCAAACCTTTGGAGACGATCATAAAAAATGTCTTCGAAACGAGACGAATCTCCGAAACGGTCTTCTCAAGAAGCAAAACAATACAACATGGAGCGACTCCATATTGATGGGTTTGTTGTGCTCAAAGAGTTTATCAACATTCCAAAAGAAGTTTTCCGTAATATTGTTGAGAAACAGAGCAAAAGAGCCCTACCTATTTTTAATGCCACTCGCAATGGCAAGACATACAAAGGAGATGGAAAGCGATTGCAATTCAATTTAGTCAAGAACCAAATCGTCAAACCGTTTTTAGAAGATCTTAACCGAAAAACATCTCAACTTTGTCCCCATCATAATCCGAGCAACTGGGTTGTGCTCAAAAGTGAGACCGGTTGCTCCCAGCAGCCTGCCCATACAGACTACGAGCCGATGCCAGGCTTTGCTGATCAAGATATTCCTTTGGTCCTAATGATTGCCCTTGAAAACGACGCTACGCTTCAAGTTTGGCCTTGCTCGATTCGTATGCTAGATAAGCCAGAAAATCCAAATCAATTGCCCCCTCTGATTGTCGAGCAAACTGTCCCTCTGTCTGCTGGCGATGGAATTCTGATTCGAGGTGATTTAGTTCATGCTGGCTCTGCCTACAAAACCAAGCCCAATCGCCGGCTACATTGCTTTTTGGACAGCAAGTCAGCCGACAAACGTCAGCCAAATTCAGTTTGGCTCATTGACGATCCAGACGAGGTGCCCGATTACGTTCGACATATTATCATTCATAGACACAACCCAGGACAAACGACACAACAACCTCTTTGCTAGCTAGCTACCATGAGCTAGTTATTATCGCTTGCCTAACCTCTACAAAACAAATATCTAGTAAAAACGTTTGTTTTTTAACATTTTTTATGTATCTTTGTCCTTTTTGGAGAAGCGTCTCGCCGCTTGCCCTTATTGTTGCTGCTGCTAGAGAGCTGAGTGCTCGATTCCCTCGTGTCGGGAGTGCGGCTGTTGCGGCGGCCGCGAGAGAGAGTGTTGTCCCGGTTGCGGGAGAAAGTCAAGTCGCGGTTATGTGCCGCAAACAGCTGAGGCTCAACTTCCCAAGGACCTTCTGGCCAGCACAGCCTGGCTTCAATCTCAGAGATTTTGGCTGTCTTTGGCAGCTGGAGAACGTCCATAATAGGTTCCCAGCTCAATTTGGTCAAGTCACTTGCATCAAATCTGGGGTAGAGCCATCTTTTGATATTGACGCTTGAGTTTTTGACTGGGCGATTGTTGATCAGAGGAACAAAGCAGGTGGCCAAGTGAGAAGGAATTCGAACCAAGCCCTGATGTTTGGAGATCAAAGCAACTTCGTGAATTGTCCCAGCATCTGTCTTGAACATCACACCTTCATCGCTTGTTGAAGTCGAGTTGAGTCTGTGCACAACCATCAAAAGCACTTTGTTTGCCAGGTTGGCCGCCTTCTTGCTTCCAAAACGAACGGCAACCACCAGAGGACCGTGAATAGTGATTATAGTTCCATCACCACGATTATTCCGGGTAATTTTGTTGGCTCTGTGCTCCCTCACATAAGGGCTGATCTCATCAGGATGAATCTCATGCAGATTCCAGTAAAAGTGTTCTTCGACTTCAACCTCAAACTCAGGATGCTTCATATTGTACTCTGAGGATTCCCACATGCGACGGACTGTCTTGACATCAAAATTGCTCTCGTCCACAGGGACAAAGAACGAAGGCAATGGATTGCTTTGTTCTTCCGAGGCAGACGAGGAGGAGCTGGAGGAACTTGTGGAGCTGGAAGAGCTTGAAGAGCTTGAATGTCGGCGCTTTTTTGGTGAACGTTCGCTTGAGGAGGAAGAAGATGAAGACGACCTTCGTTTGCCAGAGCTAGAGATTGAAGAGGATGCCGGGCTTGAAGAAGAGCTTGAAGAGCTTGTGGAACTTGAAGAAGAGGAGGAGCTTGAAGAAGCTTTTTTGGGCTTTGGAGAACATCTTTTTGGAGAGCGAGAGCGGCCTCGCTTTTGGGGCGCGGCTTTGTCTTGTTTTTGTTCTTTTGGTTTGGGGCTAACATTCTCTTTTTGTTTTGGACTTGGGAGGACGTCAGCCAAAGGCAACGAGGACTTGGCCTTTGCTTTTGTTGCTTTTTTGATAGGCTTTGCCTTGTCGGCCTTGTTAATCGCTTTAGGCGCAGTGGGGGACGGTTGCGGAGATGCCTTACCATTAGGCGCAGCTTCGCGGAAGCGAGCAGGTGGTTGACGTGTACGTTGAGTTCGTTGGTTCTTGACCATTTTTGTTTGTTGGTTTCTGATTCGATAGAGGACGTCAACCGAGTATTTAGGGGTTGGGAAATATCTGACGTCAGATTACATTTTTCTGACGTCAGTTTTTTCAGATTTGTAAGCATGACGTGGTTACCGTCACTTAAAGTCCATAACCAAAAACCCGAAAACAAACAACACATGAGCCATCGAGACCACTCACCCAAGCGTAAGTGCCACGTCACCCTTGAAGTCAAGGCTGCCCAAGAGTTGACTCTTGAAGGCAATAACTTCAACGCTCAGTGGTGGCAAGCCGGCTGCCACCCCAAAGAACTTGTCGTTCGCATGCGCTCCATTCTTCCTGGCAATGGAGTTGCAGATGAACCTGCAAAAGAATACATCTTAGAGGAGAATGTGCCCTTTGTCAAATTTAAGCCTGATACCTCCAAATGGGAAGATGCACTTTTGGAGGCCCGCGACAACTGTGACAAGATCCTCGAGTCTCATTTGACTGTTCTCATCAAGGAGCACGATCAAAACTTGGATCGAATTCGTGAGCAATTTGCCTCCAGAATCAAAGAAGAAGATCAACTTCATGAGATGAGAGCCAATGCCCTTCGAGCCGATCACAAAGGCCGCTTGGACTGGCTGCATGAGCAGGAGCAAGTCATCAAGGCCTTGGACAAGAGAGAAGGCCACTGGGGGCCTGGGGATTGGCCAAACTACCGCATGCCCCTCAACCTCAAGGACACCCAAGAGGACTGGTGGGAGAATGATGAGGAGGAACCCCAACCCCAAAAACAGTCTGAAGATGAGGGCAAACAGGCCATCGTTGTGTCGGAGCATTCCTCTTCAGCATGTGATGATGATGAAGAGGATTCTGACGAGGATGATGATGAAGATTCCGACGATGAAGAGATTCTCGACAACTTGGATTTGCTAGATCGCTATGAGATGGCCCGCGAGAAGGGCAACGACAAAAAGTCATCCCGCATTGCCGGCATCATGTCGGATCGCATGGAGAAGGAAGAAGATCCCGACATTATGATGCTGATTACTGACGGTGACAACAAAGCGAAGGGCAAGGTTTGGAATGACTCAAAAAGCCGTGTCGCCGGCGGCCGCAGCAAATCATCCAAAAAGGACCAAGTCAAAGAATCCAAAAAGTCTTCCCTCTCAAATAAGAGTCAAACACACTCCAAGAAGAGTGGAAGCTACCGCAGCCGCCGTTAAAAAAATTAAAAAAAATTAAAGACAGAACAACATTCAAGAGAGAATAATTTTTATTGCCAATTTGGTAACAAAAAATGCCAAAGCCTTCCTCCTGCCTCTCGATTGTAGCAGCAGCTAAAACAACCCCGAATAGCTTGTTGGGATGTTCTCCACCTCCGCCCGGCGATCTTGCCGAGGCAATCGAGAGGTGGGCCAAAAAGACCAAGGCTCAGAAAAAAATCGTTCCTGTCAGAGTTTTATTCTATCGAGGTGATCCACCTCTGTTTGATGAATAAATGACAAAGGAAAGAACGTGTGTAATAAATTTCCCTGTAGATCTGTGAAAAACATGGAAAGTCTGGAAACCACAACGAAATTATGGTTGAGTATTGATATTGGAATTGTCCATTTAGCTTTGGTTTTAGTGGAAGTAACGGAGGAATTCGAGTTTGATCATGTTGTTTGGCATCATTTGATTGACATTCGTAAATTGAGACACGGTACTGTGCCAGCTGAACAATGCAGTCTTGGTCATACAGCCACCATAACCGATAGAATGGCGCATGTCTATCAAGAGTACGAGCATGTGTTTTTGGCAGCCGAGAGAATTCTTGTCGAACGACAACCGATTATGGGTCTACAGGCAGTTCAAGAATCATTGTTCGCTCAGTTCCGTGATAAGATGACTCTAGTTTTGCCAAATAGTGTTCACAAGTGTTTCAAAATGTCTAGCAATTATGAGAATCGAAAACAAGAATCGGTCAATCTAGCTAGGGACTATTTCTATTCGATCAACAATCCACTTTATCCGGCAGGGAAAGCTCGGGCGGATTCTCCTTTGGTTGTTTGTGGGAAATTTGAATCGTATTTGGACAAACTAAACAAAACTGAAATTCGCAATCATGACATTGCTGATGCCATTTGCATGGTGATTTTCATTTTAAAAAAGGAATCTCAAGCTCTGGCGAAAAAGCGTAAAAATCAAGAGATTGCAGACCGACCTTTGATTCGAGATTTAAATCAATTCAAAAGAGGTGAAGGAAAAAGTTCTCCAATCCGTTTTCTAAAATCGCCTTTCATAAATTAATAAACCATGACATTCACTTTAACTAATTTTGTCAATTATAACAAATGCAAGTTTTAAAGTTGGTCACAAATTGGTTGGTAGAAAAGCGAGACTGTGAAGCTTTGCCTTTATTGCTTATATCCAAACACTTTTCAATTGAGAATCCAGTTTGTCGAATTGATAGTGTATCAGAGACACGATGGCAATTTTTCGTACTCATAGCCAATTGTCCAATAGATCGCCTTTATTTTGGAGGACCAAATTATCGTGATACTTATTATAGATCAGCTGGACAAGAAATTATGAGATGGTTTAATGAGGCAAACATTACTGATGAGAAAATCCTAGCTTGGAGAGAGAAAAATAATTTCTCAAATTTTCAACATATCTTCAAGATCACTTTGTTTGAGACTGCAGCCTTATTGGGCAATATTCAATTTTTGGAATGGGGTTTGAATAACAATCATTTGGTCAGATTTCCTCAAAATCCCAGACTGCTATCGTCAGCCGTGGATGGAGGTCAAATCAATGTTGTCAAATGGCTTCGAGATAAGAATTTTTTCTTACCCAACGATCGGAATTGTGAAGGTTTGCTTGCTCATGCAATTTCAAACAAACAAATTCCTATGCTTAAATGGCTGCATACAGAATTCTCTTGGCCAATTGATGTGAATCAAATTTGCTACCTTGCTTCAAGATATAATTGTCTTGAAGCTGCTGTATGGGCTCTGAAAGATGGCGGAAAATTGACTGAAAAACGTACTTTTATTGTCTGTGATGAATCTACCCTGGAGACGATGCGTTTTTGTATGGAGGCTGGCGCACCGTGGACTATTGATTTGCGACATTATGAGGATTATGAGGGCAAATATTATCATAAATGGTGAAGCAGATAAAATGTTTACCAAATAATTAATATTTCACAACTAAAAACCAAATTTCAACAAGTTTATTTTTTAAAACATAAAATCTTGCATGAGGCCATAGGAACTTTTCTCTTGAGAAGAACTTGAATTCTCAATCCAAATGGGTTCATTAATTAGACATTGGGGGACGACTCGATTGAGGCAATGTTGCCATTCTTCCGAGATCGGTTGATCTTGCAGAATGTGATTGGCAATATGTTGAATAGTAGGAATAGAAGGGAAATCTGATAGAGGTAGCTCTGCATAACCGTGATGTTCAAGAGCCCAAGGAAAGTCTGATTCTTCATCAACATGCGCCGAGCCAGCAAGATAAGTAAATTGTTGGCCATTGTGCAAAAGCAGATGGAAATAATGAATCAACACTTGACCGAATCGAGCAGTTTTGGCAATAATCTCAAATCGAGATAGAATAGGTCCATGAGCAGAGGCAAAGTTGTTGAGTTGAGAGAAAAGTTCAGGTCCCTCTTGTTCTGAAATCTCATAGTTTCTAATCCTTGCCAGAGCGTCATCTTGACAGGATTGATGAAACTCGACCAAATAATAGTCTTCATTTGGCTGACTGAGTAAAATGCCATTTTTGAATAGAAATCCATCTTCTGTGTCAAGAAAGATCTCGTGCCTCTCCCGATAATGTCGTCCTATCGTTGCCAGCGGTATTGTCTCAATGAATTTGATTGGATCGAAATAATAAGTTGCAAGACTTATCACCTCATCGGGAATTTTGAATTGAACACAATTTCTTGTCTCAAAAGTTTCCAGAGCAAAGTGATTGTCCGAAAACCATTGTGTCAGCTTGTCCATTTTTGATAGTTTGTTTAAAACTCACAAACCATTGTTTGAAAATTTTTAATCCAAAAAAGATTGAAATTTGTCTTGCATTGGAAATTTGTCTCGATTCGTCTTGTCGTCTGAGGTTGCCCAAAGCAGAGCGATCAAAGTGAGCTCATCCGATTCTCTAATACTGCGGTAGAAAAGTGCAACATTGTAAATGCTCTTGATCTTGGAGGTTCCAATTTTGCCCAATAACCATTCTTGGAAAATTGATAAATCTTTTGGCAAAGTATGTTGTAAAACAAAACAAGAAACAGCAAAACGTTCCTTGAAAAATGCATCCCAAAGATAATTTTTCGTTTGTTGAATCAAAAGAGGAGTGAAAGGTTCATCACAAAATGCAAGCGACAAAGTGGTTTTGAATTTTTGTTTTTGGGCTAAACTGTACATCTCATAGCAATTCCATTTGACCAGTCGTTTGATAGCTCTCGTAAATGTGTTGATTTTCTGACTTTTCCAACTCAAACAAATAAAACAATTGCAATTTTCTTCATGATCAACGTGCTGCTTTTGGTGTTTTGCGATTTGCAAATTGGCATCTTCGATGTGTGTTCGTTTCATTAAAAGACTAAAGTAAAAGTCATATGTTTCCTGAAAATTGTAAACATGAAAATTTTATGAAATAATTTATTTTATTTAAAATTAATTTACGAATTTTCTTTTTTAAAAAAATTATGAAACACAAAAAATATTTTCTCGAAAATACAATTTTTTAGAAACCATGAAAAACAACTTTTAGAATAATTAATTAATAAATTCAGTGAAATATGGAAATATTTCTGTTTCAGAAATATTAATTTGTAGGGTAGGATTAATTATTGTAAAAATCGTTTTTCACAGTTTCTAAAAAATTGTATTTTCGAGAATTTTATTTTTTTGTTTCTGAATTTATTTTTAGATTAAGGATATCAAAAATATATTATTCCTATTTTCAACAATATTTCGGGAATTACTTTTCATGATATTTTTCAAAACTATTTAATTTTCTTTTATGTTCCGGAAATAGAAGAAATACATTGGCCAATTGGGATCTTAGTCACAATTAATCATTATTTACATTGGTCATGTCGATTTTCAAAAGCCAATCTTGTTGCAAAAGTGAGTCAACAATGTCAACATTCGTCAATGACAAAATGACTAAACTTGAGTCCTTGAGAGGACAGAAAAAGTTAAATTCAATTGAAGGAAATTTCTCTAATGATTTTCGTAAATCATCTTCTGACAGTTGATTGACAACACAACCGATTTTGGCTTTTCTTCCAAATTGACTGACAATGTATTGTCTGTATTTCTCCAATTTCTCAGATGTCATATGTTACAAAATTGTATTAATTTATTGATTGTGACCTGCTGGACAATATTCTTTACAACAAGTTTGAAAATGTTTTTTGCAAACTTCATGATAGTGACAAAATTCATTGTCATAACACTTTTCACAATAGCTGTGTATGGCCCAACGGTCTTTGTTATTTTTTGACACACATCCATAGCAGTCTATCCCGGGGTGACCTTTCTCTGGACGGTTTTCAAGAAACCAAGTGTCACACCCTTTGCATATGTAGAATACCTCATCTCTTTGATATAGAAATCTGAAAAGTGAATACGTTGCTTCATGACGTCGAGTCTCTTTGCAGCTCAATTCTTTTTTTAAACTTTTGATTAATCTTTCTTGGGAGAAAATTGTGGCTTGAATTGCAAACCAATCTGCCTGAGACATGTTTGCAATCAATTAATTAATCAATTAATTATTTATTGTTTGTTGATCTGAGTTTCTGAGCTTGAAAAAACATTCTAAGCAAGAGTCACGACCGTGATCATCGTGTTGGAGGACCAGATTGATACCCAAAATCCACTTGTTGCAACTTGCACATTTGAAAAATTTTTCAGTTGATCGTTTGCTTAATTCAAAGTTCAGAGCGTTTTTCATTCTCATAAACCATTGTTCTTCATTATCAATTTCAAGATTCAATTGTTCAACCTCTTTTTGTTGAGCCAACACCAATAAAGTCGCAGAATGCCAATCCGCTTTTGATGGATTCATTTTGTTTAAAATTCTGAATATGAATTTTAACTATCTTCACTAACAAATCGTCGAAAATAAACAATCCCTTTGTGTTTAATCGTTACGTTTAAATTAGAGTTTTTTATTGAGAGAACAAATACAGTCGAGCATCATTGAAACTCAATCCTACGCGACCGAGAAGTCGAAGATAATCGGTTGCCAAATCGCCTCCGTAACCTTTCAAGGCTGCAATCGGAGCGTTTGGAATATCAATCACCAACTGCTTTGTGCTAAGATGGGGTCCAAGGCTGACTGTAACGGTTGTTGAAGCGGAAGTCAACGAAGCGTCCAATAGACTCAATTGTCTAAAAGGTGGACCAGATCGAAGATTGTATCGCTTGGCCATCTCTTGTGTGATGATTGAACTATCTGAGCCTAAATCGAGAATCCATTGGCCCGCTGCGACGCCATTCAAAACAACTGGAACCGTTACATGAGGCTTGGCTCCGCTGTGGCTAACAAAGGTCAGAGGAACGGATGCTTCAGGAGTTTGAATGCTCGGAAGAGGCAGTTTGGTAACGAGCAACTGTTCTCGGTTGTAATCGATAAGGACGTTGAATTCTTGGAGAAAAGGAACTCCCAAAATTCCTCCATAATTCTCATTGATAATGGTTTGGCCTCCAACTATGGATTGAATCACACTGTCATCATCCAAGATGGTGATGGATTGAGGAGAGGTTTTCAAATTCGGTCCACCAACCCCAGCGAGAACAAAGCCGTCGACTTGTGCAGTCTGCACTCGGAAAACTTTGGTCGAAGTGAGATCCGTCGAGCCTGTCGGTGTAACAGCAGCTTGTGCCGCATAATCCTCAGTCAATAGACATGTTGTTGTCCCCGAGTCCAAAAGGAACCAAGCAGGCACTCGCGATTGTCCTGCCGTAATAACTGAACCTCTCACGAAAATGTAGTTGGAGAGAATTCGAATCTGAACATTGTAAACCTGATCGTCAACTCCGCTGCCCCTCAACAACAATCCAGATCCAGAAGACTCAGAGGAGGAAGAAGGAATAGGAATTGGTGTCTCATCCAAGGGTTTTGTGATCTGTTTGGCAAGGCTCCTCAGCATAAAGGAGATGGCAAAAACAATGAGCACTCCGACCATAACAGTTGCTGCAATGGTCAGCCATTTTTTGCTATTGTCAGGCTCAGACATTGATTGATTCTTATCTAAGAGAGTAAATTTTTATTTTACTCAATATCGAATGAACCTGCTCAATTGTTTTGGTCGTCTTTTCTCGAGATTCCTAGGGCGACCTGAAGAGAATCCTTTTCTTGTTGACAATCAAACTGGAGGAGAATTCTGCCCTGATTGTAATGAATTTGTAATTCAGAATATATTGCATCAATGTGATAGAAAAGTTGTTTGTCCTTGCCTATGCCATGAATTACCTCCTGGCCTTGTAACACATTTTATGGCATGTTGCAATACTTGCGCATGAATTAATTGTCTGGTATTCGAATTAAACAAATTAACTTGTTTTAAAATGACAGAACCAAATTCTCAAATCGACATCAAAGAGTCAACCGAAAGAACTTGCAAAGTCGAGGGTTGCTCTTGTCCTTTTTTTCATGGTCGAGAAGAGGATCTGAAATTTTCTTGTGCCTTTGTTGGAATCTGTACAGAGTGTAATCATGAATGCATTGGATATCAACCTGCGCTATGGTATTCAAATTGAGATCAAGCTGTTTTATCAATTAAAAATTGTGATTCTGTTCAAAATGGGTTCTCGACATGTTGAACAGTTTGAAATGTTCTTTGCACATTCGACACAAAAATGACGATGCAAACAGGGCAAAAGAACAACTCTTCTCTCTTGCTCCATACAAATGACACAATATTTCTGGTCATCCATTTCAATGCTTTTTGAATTTTCGAGTTCCAAGTTATCCAATTTCTCTGCAACTTGATCTACATGGATCGGAAGGTATGACAAAACCATTTCGCTTTTTTGTTGAATTGAGATGGGATACTTTTCAGATATCTCTTTGGCTGCCTTCA
>JACZDC010021724.1_pt1 | contig 11720 bp, 12 predicted proteins | sample 8641791 | NCBI WGS metagenome assembly JACZDC01 (sample SAMN15324613, study PRJNA640507) | soil metagenome | isolation source: intercropping peanut in the second line | place: China: Luxin town, Laibin City, Guangxi Province | collected 2019-07-25 | depth 10cm m
CGGCGCAGCGGCCATTGGCGTTCTTCGCCTATGGCGTGGGGCAGGTGGAAGGCGGCGCGCTGCCCGACAGTCATTCGAAGACGCTGCAGCGGCTGCGCGACTGGGGCTTTCCCGTCAGTCCGCTGAATGAAACCGTGCGCGATGCAGAGGGACTGCTCGATTACTACCGCCGCATGGGCGCGCGCCGCGATGCATTGCCTTTCGACATCGATGGCGTGGTGTACAAGCTCGACGATGGCGCAGGCCAGCGCGAAATGGGTGTCGTGTCGCGTGCGCCGCGCTGAGCGGTGGCGCACAAGTTTCCGGCGCAGGAGCAGTCCACGCACGTCGAGGCGATCGAGATCCAGATCGGCCGCACGGGCGCCGCTACGCCGGTGGCGCGGCTCACGCCGGTGCAGGTGGCGGGCGCCACCGTCACCAACGCCACGCTGCACAACGCCGACCAGATCGCGCGCCTCGATGTGCGCGTGGGCGATGCCGTCATCGTGCGCCGCGCCGGCGACGTGATTCCCGAAGTGGTCAGCGTGATGGCCGATGCCGGCCACGAGCAGCGCCCGCGCTGGAGGATGCCCGCCAACTGCCCGGTTTGCGGCGCCGAGATCGTGCGCGAGGAAGGGCAGGCCGTGTGGCGCTGCTCCGGTGAACTGAGCTGTCCCGCGCAGCGCAAGGAAACCATCCGTCATTTCGCCTCGCGGCGCGCCATGGACATCGAGGGCCTGGGCGACCGCTTCATCGAGGAGCTGAGCGACCTGGGATATCTCCAGTCGGTGGCGGACCTGTACCAGCTCACGCTCGAGGACCTGCTGGAAATGAAGCGCCGCGCGGATGAACGCGACGGCACCACGCCGGAGACCGTGCGCGCCGGCAAGGTGGCCACGCGCTGGGCGCAGAACCTCATCGACGCCATCGATCACAGCCGCCGCACCACGCTGGAACGCTTCCTGTTCGCGCTGGGCATCGAGCATGTGGGCGAGAGCACCGCAAAGACATTGGCCGCGTGGTTCGGCGATCTGGATCTCATCCGGCGCCTGCCATGGCCCTTGTTCAAGCGCATTCCGGACATCGGCGGCGAAGTGGCGCGCTCGCTGGGGCATTTCTTCGACCAGCCCGGCAATCAGGAAGCCATCGACGCCCTGCTGGAACGGGGCGTGGTCATCGGGGATACCCATCCGCCCAGCGCCCGACTGCGCGGTGAACTGGATCTGCCGGCATGGCTCGCGGACCTGGAAATCCCGCGCATCACCCGTGTGCGTGCCGAGCAGCTCGCAGCCGGGCTGCCGTCGGTGCAGCAGATCCGCACGGCCGATGCCGGAGATTTCGCAGCGGCCGGTTTGCCGGCAGAGGCCGCGGCCGCGCTGCAGGAATGGCTCGCAGACCAGGACAATGCGGCGCTGCTGCAGCGGACCGCGGACATGGCCGCGGAACTGTTGAGCAGGACTCCTCAGGCTGCAACGCAGGCCGCCGGACCGCTGGAAGGCAAGACCATCGTGCTTACCGGCACACTCGCCGCCATGTCACGCGATGAGGCCACTGAAAAGCTGGAAGCGCTGGGTGCCAAGGTGTCCGGCAGCGTGTCGAAGCGCACGCACTATGTGGTGGCGGGCAGCGATGCCGGCTCGAAGCTGACCAAGGCGCGCGAGCTGGGCGTGCCCGTGCTGGACGATACGGGACTGCAGGCGTTGCTGCGCGGCGAGCTGCCCTGAGGGGTCAGCCCGCCGCACGCAAGTCTTACTTCAGCTCGGTCTTGGTCACCTTGGCCTTGGTCATCAGCGTGTCGACGTAGGCGTTGAATTTCTTCTCTTCGACCAGCTGCACGAGGCGGTCCTTCACCGAATCGAAGGGCGGGGGCGGATTCTCGGCTGTATCCGTCAGCCGGATCACATGCCAGCCGAACTGCGTCTTCACCGGCGTGGATGTGGTTTCGCCCTTCTTCATCTTCTGCACGGCTTCCGCAAATGGCGGGGTCATGCTGTCCGGCGTGAACCAGTTCAGGTCGCCGCCTTGCTCCTTGCTGGCATCGGTGGACTGCGTCTTTGCCAGCTGCTCGAAGGAGGCACCTTTCTGCAGCTGCGCGATGATCTGCTTGGCGGCATCCTCGGTGGGCACCAGGATGTGGCTGGCGCGATAGCGCAGCTTGGGCAGCGACGCCACGCGCAGGTCATATTCGGCGCGCAGTTCCTCGTCACTGGGAGCGCGGTCCTTCAGATAGGTCTGCGAGGAGGCGCGCTGCAGGATCTGCAGCCGCGCCATCTCGAGCGCGAAGCGGGTCTCGTCCCTGGCGGCGATGCCCGTGCGCTCGGCGTCGGCGGCCACCACCTCGGCGCGCACCAGATTGTCGAGGAGCTGGTTGCGCTGCTCGGCGGTCAGGTCTTCAGCCGGCTTGCCCGCCACGCCCTTGACGAACTGGTTGTAGGTGTCGCGGCTGATGCTCTTGCCGTCGACCGTGGCCACACTGTCGGCCTTGGCGGCAGTGGCCGCGGGCTTCTGGCTGCAGGCGGCCAGCATCGCCACGGCCGCGGCGGCCAGTAAACGCTGCATCTGGGTCATCTTGATCTCCTGTGGAATCTTGCGAAAAACGTTCAGCTGCCCTGCGCCGCGGCTTCGGCCGGCGTCAGGGCCGATATCTGCAGGGCGTGGATGCCATGCCGCAGCAGCGGCGCCGCCGCCTCGTAGACCATGCGGTGACGTTCCAGTTGCCGCCGGCCGGCAAATTCTTCAGCCACGATGGTCACGGCGAAGTGCGCGCCTTCGCGCGCGCCGGCATGACCGGCATGCAACACGCTGTCATCGCGGATGTTCAGCGACACCGGTGACAGCGCCTGCTGCAACAGGGACTTGAGCTCGTCGGCCAGCATCACGAGGGCTGGCGGATGCGCGAATTCAGCCACAACGCCTGTCCCACCAGGAACAGCATCATGGCGCCCGTGAGCCCGAAGATCTTGGTCTTCACCCACGTGGCCTCGCTGGTGTTGTAGGCCACGAGCAGGTTGCCGATGCCGGCCAGCAGGCCGAATACCACCCAGGCCGTATTCACCTTCATCCAGTCGCTGCGCGCCACGGAAACATCGCCCAGTGCCGATTGCATCAGCTTCTGCGCCAGCGGCTCGCGGCCGACGAATGCGCTGATCAGGAAGGCCACGGCCAGCAGCCACAGGAAGATGCTCGGCTTCCACTGTATGAAGCGGATGTCACGCAGAATGAGCGTGGCGGCGCCGAACACCACCACCAGCACGGTGCTGGCCGTGAGCATGGGCGGGAAGCGGCCGCTGCGCACCCGCAGCAGCAGGACGCTGCCCGTCATGGCCACCATCAGCGTGGCAGTGGCCGTATAGATGCCGAAAAATTTCCAGGCGATGCCGAAGGCGGCCAGCGGCAGGTACTCAAGCAGCAGTTGCATGCACGTATCATAGCGAAGTGGCCGAATACCTCGAAATTCACCCGCAGACTCCGCAGGTGCGCCTGATCCGCCGCGCCGTGCAGATCGTGCGTGACGGCGGTGTAATCGCATACCCCACGGATTCCTGCTATGCGCTGGGCTGCCATATCGGCGACAAGGACGCGCTGGAGCGCATTCGCCGCATCCGGCAGGCCGACCGCAACCATCATTTCACGCTGGTGTGCCGCGACCTGACCGAAATCGCGCGCTTCGCGCATATCGATACCTGGCAGTTCCGGATCCTGAAATCCTGCACGCCCGGGCCCTTCACCTTCCTGCTGCCGGCCACACGGGAAACGCCCAAGCGGCTGCAGCATCCAAAACGCCGCACCATCGGGGTCCGCGTGCCCGATCATCCCGTGCCGCACCTGCTGCTGCAGGAACTGGGAGAACCGCTGATGAGCTCGACGCTGCTGCTGCCCGGCGACGCCGAACCGCTGACCGATGCCGAGCAGATCCGCGAGCGGCTGGATGCCACGCTTACTGCCATTCTGGACGGCGGCCACTGCGGCACCGAGCCCACCACCGTGGTGGACATGGCGGTGTCGCCAGCAGTGGTCCTGCGGCAGGGGAAGGGGAAGATCGCATCCGTATAGGGCCGGCTGCATCCGTATAATGCCGGCGATGAATTCGGTCTCCAACGCCGGCCAGCCGGCCCGCGTCCTTTCCGGCATGCGTCCCACCGGCGCGCTGCACCTGGGCAACTACCACGGCGCGCTGCGCAACTGGGTGGGCCTGCAGCATCACTATGAGTGCTATTTCTTCATCGCCGACTGGCATGCGCTGACCACGGATTACGAGAATCCCGGCCAGCTGCAGAACCATGTGCGCGACATGGTGGTGGACTGGCTGGGCGCGGGGCTCGATCCGGACAAGTCGGCCATCTTCGTGCAGTCGCATGTGCCGGCGCATGCCGAACTGCACCTGCTGCTGTCGATGATCACGCCGCTGTCGTGGCTGGAGCGCGTGCCCACCTACAAGGACCAGCAGGCGCAGCTCAAGGAAAAGGATCTGGCCACCTACGGGTTCCTCGGTTATCCGCTGCTGCAGAGCGCGGACATCCTGATCTACCGGCCGCGCTTCGTGCCGGTGGGCGAGGATCAGGTGGCGCATGTGGAGATCACGCGCGAGATCGCGCGGCGCTTCAATCGCATCTATGGAGCGGATCCTCAATTCCCGAAGCTGGTGAAGACCGCGCTGAAGAAGCTGGATGCCGAGGCGCGCAATCTCTACATCGCCGATCGCCACCGCTATCAGGAAGAGGGCAAGCCCGAACTGCTGGAGAAGGCGCGCGAGCTGGTGGATGCGGCGCATCGTCTCGACGCTGACGAACGCGAACTGCTGCTGGCCAATCTCGAGGGCGAGCATCACCGTTTGCTGCCCGCGCCGGAGGTGCTGCTTACGCCCACGCCCAGGGTGCCGGGACTCGACGGACGCAAGATGTCCAAGTCCTATGGCAACACCATCCGCCTCACCGAAGAACCGGAGTCGGTGGACCGCAAGATCCGCGGCATGGCCACCGATCCGGCGCGTGTGCGCCGCACCGATCCCGGCACGCCGGAAAAGTGCCCGGTGTGGGATCTGCACAAGCTGTATTCCAGCGATGAAACCCTCGCCTGGGTGCGGCAGGGCTGCACCACGGCCGGCATCGGTTGCCTCGACTGCAAGCGGCCGGTGATCGAGAAGATCAGCGCGGAATCGGCGGCCATGCGCGAGCGCGCGGCGCCATACATCGCCAATCCGGGCCGCGTCCGCGAGATCCTCGCCGCCGGTGCGCAGCGCGCGAATGCCGCGGCCGAGGCCACCATGCGCGTGGTGCGCGAGGCCATGCATTTGTCCGCGGAGCCCGTGCAGCCATGACTACGGAGAATGCCGGCGAGGCCGTGCAGGTGGAGATGCCCTTCGCCATGGTGCTGGGCGAGCCGCTGACCGAGATGCCGCGCGACCTGTACATCCCGCCGCAGGCCATGGAAGTGTTCCTCGACGCCTTCGAGGGACCTCTGGACCTGCTGCTGTACCTGATCCGGCGGCAGAACCTCAACATCCTCGACATTCCCATCGCCGAGATCACCCGGCAGTACATGCAGTACATCGAGGTGATGACCGAACTGCAGCTGGATCTGGCGGGTGAATACCTGGTGATGGCGGCCACGCTGGCCGAGATCAAATCGCGCATGCTGCTGCCGCGCGCCACGGTTCCGGGCGAGGGCATGGAAGAAGACCCGCGCGCCGAACTGATCCGCCGGCTGCAGGAGTACGAGCGCTTCAAGCAGGCGGCGCAGCGCGTGGATGACCTGCCACGACTCGAGCGCGATACCTGGATCGCCAGCGCCGAGGTGGGGCAGCGGCGCACGGTGCGCGTGCTGCCCGACATCACGCTGAAGGAACTGCTGATCGCATTCCGCGACGTGGCCGTGCGCAGCGAGATGTTCGCGCATCACCACATCCACCGCGAACCGCTGTCGGTGCGCGCGAGGATGAGCGACATCCTGGCCACGCTCAAGCCGGAAACCTTCGTGGAGTTCGCCAGCCTGTTCCATCCGGAAGAGGGGCGCATGGGCGTGGCGGTGACCTTCATCGCCATTCTGGAACTCATGCGTGAGGGATTGCTCGAAATCTCGCAGACCGAGGCCTTTGCGCCCATCCATGTGCGCGCCGCCGATCCATCGCGCGCCGCGCAGGTGATCGACGGCACGGCGGCCGAAGTTGCTGCCGAGGATGCCCGGCTGCTGGAGCAGCATATCGACGAGACTGCGGACGACGAGGAGCCGCTGGAATGAATACCGAATACACACGCAAGGTGGTGGAAGCAGCCATGCTGGCCGCGGGCCGCAGCCTGTCGCTGGCCGAACTGGCGCAACTGTTCGATCCGGTGGACCGGCCCGACAACGAGCAGCTGCGCGCGGCGCTGGATGAACTGGCGCAGTCCTACGGCGGACGCGGGGTCGAGCTGCTGGAGACGGCCAGCGGCTTTCGCGTGCAGATCCGCCGCGAAGTGTCCGAGCAGGTGTCGCGGCTGTGGCCTGAGCGGCCGCCGCGTTATTCGCGCGCGCTGCTGGAAACGCTGGCGATCATCGCCTACCGGCAGCCGCTGACGCGCGCGGAGATCGAAGCCATCCGCGGCGTGGCGGTGAATCCCAACATCATCAAGACGCTGTTCGACCGCAACTGGATCCGTGTGCTCGGTCACCGCGAAGTGCCGGGACGTCCGGAACTGCTCGGCACCACGCGCGATTTTCTGGATTACTTCGGGCTGAAGAAGCTGGATCAGCTGCCGCCGCTGGCGGAACTGAAATCGCTGGAGCAGCTTGATCCGCAGATGCTGCTGCCCGAACCCATCGGCGTGGTGGTGGATGGCGGCGATGGCGCGGAGGCGGACCCGGCAACAGCGGCCGAGCCGCAGCCCTCGGTGATCGAGGCGCCAGCCGGTGTCGAAGAGGCCGTGGATCCCGAGCCCGCGGCCAACGACGCATCGGGCGCGGATTCGAATCCCACGCTCAACTGACGCGCATGCCAGCACATCGGCGTCCATCCTCCCATTCCGGCGCCGCACCCGAACGCGTCCAGAAGATTCTTTCACGCGCCGGACTCGCCTCGCGTCGCGAGGCCGAGGAGTGGATTCGCGCGGGGCGCGTCACCGTCAATGGCGAAGTCGCAGCCCTGGGCAGCCGCGCCAGCGGCAGCGACCAGATCAAGCTCGATGGCCGGCTGGTACATCAGGCGCCGGCGCGACGCACGGCCACGTGGCTGTGCCACCGCTCGCCGGGCGAGAACCTGCTGCCGCCGCGCGAGGATTCGGAGCAGGGTGATGCGGTTGCGGCGAAGAGCGGACGCGGCGCGGTATCGGAGCGATTGTCGCGACGCGTGGGTCGGCGCTATATCCCCGTGAGCCCCATGCCGCGCATCGATGGCGGACTGGAACTGCTCACCTCCGACGGCGAACTGGCCGAACGCCTGCAACGCGCGGTGCGTGGGCTACCCATCGAATTCAGTCTGCGCATCCGCGGCGAGCTGTCGGCCGAGCAAGTCGAAGGTGTGCTCGAAGGTCAGCTCGACAGCGGTGAGCGGCTGATCGTGGAGGAATGCGAACCCACGGGCGGCGAGGGCGCCAACCGCTGGTATCGCGCGCTCACCCGGGGCGCGAATGGCCGCGAGCTGCGCGCCCTGTTCGAACGCCAGGGGGCGACCGTGAGCCGCGTGCTGCGTGTGGGACTGGGTGGACTGAAGCTGGAACGCACGCTGTCGCGCGGGCAGGTGCGCCAGCTCGAGGAAGCGGAGATCGAAGCGCTGCTGGACGCTACGGCTGCGAATCCAGCGACTGACCCGTGATGCCTGCGCCGCGCGGGCCGAGCAATTTCAGGTAGGGCTCGAGCAAGGTTTCGGGTAGCGGCAGGGTTTCCACATTTTCGGATGGATAGGCCTGCCGGCGCATGGCGGTGCGCGCGCGTCCCGGATTGATCGCGTTCACGCGCACCTTGCTGGTGCCGCTCAGCTCATCGGCCAGCACCTGCATCAGGCCTTCGACGCCGAACTTGGCCACGGCATATGCGCCCCAGTAGGCGCGGCCCTTGCGGCCCACGCTGCTGGTCGTGAAGAGGATGGAGCCATCTGGCGCACTGCGCAGCAGCGGCAGCAGCACCTGGGTCAGCGCAAAGGCGGCGGTGAGATTCACGTGCACCACGCGACACCACATCGGCACATCGTATTGCTCGATGGGCGTGAGCGCGCCGAGCAGGCCGGCGCAGTGCACCAGTCCGTCGAGCTTTCCGTAGCGCTGCTGCACGGCGTCGGCGATGCGGTCGTAATCGCTGGCCAGCGCCTTTTCCAGATCCAGCGGCGCCATCAGTGCGGCGCCCGGAGCTTGCTGTTCGAGTTCTGCATGCAACGCACGCAGCTTGCGTTCATTGCGTGCCAGCAGGATGAGCTGCGCGCCCTGCGCCGCCACGGCGAAACTGAGCGCACGACCGATGCCACCGGTGGCGCCCGTGATGGCGATGACGCGGCCGTCGAGCTCACCACTCATGCCGCGAACTGTTCCAGCCACTGCAGGATCTGCAGCGGCGAGTCGATGTGCGCATCGGGCTGCCAGCTCACCGGATCGTCATCAGGACCCAGATAGCCGTAGCGCGCCACCAGCACCGGCATGCCCGCGGCACGCGCGGATTGCACATCACGCTCGGCATCGCCCACATACAGACAATGTTCCGGCGCCAGATGCAGCAGCCCGGCGGCATGCAACAGCGGCGCGGGGTGCGGCTTGCGTTCGGGCAGCGTGTCACCGGAAACCACGCAGCTTGCCACTGCATCGAGCTTCAGCGTGGCCAGCAACGGAATCGTGAGGAAGGCCGGCTTGTTGGTGACGATGCCCCAGCGCATCTGCCGCGCCGCCAGCACATCGAGCACCTGCTGGCAGCCATCGAACAGCCGCGTGCCATGCGCCAGGTTGCCGCTGTAGACATCGAGCAATCGCAGCCGCAGTTTTTCCAGCGCTTCACCCGACAGTTGCGGAAAGCCCAACCGGATGAGACCCGAGGAGCCATGCGACACCTGCGTGCGCGCGACCTCGAAGGGCAGCGGAGCAAGGTTCTGCTCGCGCCTGACTTCATTCAGCGCATGCACCAGATCCGGAGCCGTATCGAGCAGCGTGCCGTCCAGATCGAACAGCACGGCGCGGATATCCAGGCGGCTCACTGGATCTCGCTCAGGCGTAGCTGCGCCACATAGTTCACCGACACATCGCCGGTGAGTCGGCAGCGATCGGCCAGCGGGTCGTAGTGCAGGCCGGCGATGTCGCACAGATCGAGCCCCACCGGGCGCCCCCAGCGCGCCAGTTCCGCCGGCTTTATGAAGCGTTCGTATTCATGCGTCCCCCGCGGCAGCAGCCGCAGCACATATTCGGCGCCGACGATGGCCAGCAGGAAGGATTTGAGATTGCGATTGAGCGTGGAGACGAAGAGCGACGCACCGGGCTTGAGCCGCTGCGCCAGCACGGCCAGAAATGCGGCCGGATCCGCGACGTGTTCGAGCATCTCCATGCAGCACACGGCATCGAAGGGCGCATCGCTGAGCAGCGTTGCGTCGGCAACCCTGTAGTCGATGGCAAGGCCGGACTGCACGGCATGCAGCCGCGCGGTCTCGATCATGGCCGGCGCCAGATCGATGCCGGTGACCTGCGCGCCGCGACGCGCCAGCGCCTCGGCCAGAAGGCCGCCACCGCAACCGACATCGAGCACGCGCGCGCCAGCGAGCGTGGTGCGCGCAGCGACAAATTCGGTGCGCAGGGGATTGAGCCGGTGCAGCGGCTTGAACTCGCCGTCGCTGTCCCAGAAGCGGTGCGCGACGGCTTCAAATTTGGCGATTTCAGCCGGATCGGCGCTGCCGGCGGGGCTTGGATTCACGCATAGGATTATAGCGTTTCCGGTGGGTCTTTTGGTGCCGGAAAGCATTGTTCCTGTGGTAAAATTCGCGGTTTGCAACGACGTCAAACCAGCGCCACGAAATGAGCGAAATCGCCCGCGAAATCCTGCCGGTGAATCTCGAAGACGAGATGCGGCAATCCTATCTCGACTACGCCATGAGCGTGATCGTCGGGCGCGCGCTGCCGGATGTGCGCGATGGCCTGAAGCCCGTGCACCGGCGCGTGCTGTTCGCCATGCGCGAACTGGGCAATGACTACAACAAGCCCTACAAGAAATCCGCGCGCGTCGTGGGCGACGTGATCGGCAAATACCACCCGCACGGCGATTCGGCCGTGTATGACGCCATCGTGCGCATGGCGCAGCCATTTTCCATGCGTTACCTGCTGGTGGATGGCCAGGGCAACTTCGGTTCCGTGGATGGCGACATGCCCGCGGCCATGCGTTACACCGAGGTGCGCATGTCGCGCCTGGCGCATGAACTGCTGGCCGACATCGACAAGGAAACCGTCGATTTCGTCCCCAACTACGATGAGTCGGAGCACGAACCCGCCGTACTGCCGGCGCGCATCCCGAACCTGCTGATCAACGGCTCGTCGGGCATCGCGGTGGGCATGGCCACCAACATCCCGCCGCACAATCTCACCGAAGTGGTGAACGCGCTGCTGGCGGTGATCGATGAGCCCGAGATCAGCCTCGCGCAGCTCATGCAGCACATTCCGGGCCCTGACTTCCCCACCGCCGGCATCATCAACGGCGCGGCGGAAATCGTTTCGGCCTACAAGAGCGGCCGCGGCCGTCTGTCACTGCGCGGCAAGACGCATTTCGAGGATCTGGACAAGGGCGGCCGACAGGCCATCGTCATCACCGAGCTGCCTTATCAGGTGAACAAGGCCCGGCTGATCGAGCGCATCGCCGATCTGGTGCGCGAGAAGCAGATCGACGGCATTGCCGGCGACGGACTGCGCGATGAATCCGACAAGGATGGCATGCGCATCGTCATCGAGCTCAAGCGCGGTGAAGTGGCCGAGGTGGTGCTGAACAACCTCTATGCGCAGACGCCGCTTGAAACCGTGTTCGGCATCAACATGGTGGCGCTGCAGGATGGCCAGCCGAAGCTGATGTCGCTGAAGGAGATGCTGGATGCGTTCATCCGCCATCGCCGGGAAGTCGTCACCCGACGCACCATCCACGACCTGCGCAAGGCGCGCGAACGCGCTCACGTGCTCGAAGGCCTGGCCGTTGCGCTGGCCAACATCGACGAGATCATCGCGCTGATCAAGGCATCGCCGGCCACGGCCGAGGCCAAGGCCGCGCTGCTGGCCAGGGTGTGGCCGGCGGGCGCGGTGCCGCAGATGCTGGAGCGCGCGGGCGCGATCAACTCGCGACCCGACGCACTGGCGGACGATCTGGGCCTGACGCCGGCGGGATATCGGCTGAGCGAGACGCAGGCGCAGGCCATCCTCGACATGCGCCTGAACCGCCTCACGGGCCTGGAGCAGGACAAGATCCTGGCCGAATACGCGGAGCTGCTGACGCTGATCGGCGATCTGTCGGACATCCTCGCGCGTCCCGCGCGGCTCACCGAGGTGGTGCGCAACGAGCTGGTGGAGATCCGCGATCAGTACGGCGACGCGCGCCGCACCGAGATCACCATGGATCACCTGAACCTGCGCACCGAGGATCTGATCGAGCCGCAGGACCTGGTGGTCACCTTCTCGCATGCCGGCTACGCCAAGTCGCAGCCCGTGTCCGACTACCAGGCGCAGCGCCGTGGCGGCCGTGGCAAGAGTGCCACCGCCACCAAGGACGAGGACTTCATCGAGAAGCTGTTCGTGGCGCATTCGCACGACACGCTGCTGTGCTTC
>JACZDC010035894.1_pt1 | contig 11720 bp, 9 predicted proteins | sample 8641791 | NCBI WGS metagenome assembly JACZDC01 (sample SAMN15324613, study PRJNA640507) | soil metagenome | isolation source: intercropping peanut in the second line | place: China: Luxin town, Laibin City, Guangxi Province | collected 2019-07-25 | depth 10cm m
ACTTCGTGGTGATGGAGAAGGAGCTGGGCCTCCACATCGTCTGTCCGCGGGACCTGACGGTGCGCGACGGCCGGCTGGTCCACGAGAAGGACGGCCGCGAGGTACCGGTCCGGCGGATCTACAACCGCGTGATCTTCGACGAGCTGCAGCGGAAGGGCTTGGCCTTCGACCACCTCTTCCGGCAGGACATCCGGGACCTGGGAGCCGAGTGGGTGGGGCACCCGAACTGGTACTTCCGCATCAGCAAGTTCTCGCTGCCCTTCCTCCAGCTACCCTACGCGCCGGAGACCCACTTCCTCAGCGATCTCAAGGAGCTGCCGGCCGACCTGGACGACTGGGTCCTGAAGCCGCTCTATTCGTTCGCCGGTCTGGGCGTCGAGCTGGGGCCAAGCGCGGAGCGCCTGCGGTCGATCGAAGACCCGTCCAACTACCTCCTCCAGAGGAAGGTCGACTACGCCCCGGTCATCGAGACCCCCGACGGCGGCGCCAAGGCCGAGGTCCGCATGATGTTCGTCTGGAAGGACGGCCAGCCCCGGCTCATCAACAACCTCGTGCGCATGAGCAAGGGGGCCATGATGGGCGTCGACTTCAACAAAAAGAAGACCTGGGTGGGCGCGAGCCTGGCGTACCACCCGTGAGAGCCCCAAACCGGGTGTAGACTCGGTGCGATGAAGCTTCCGTCCCCCGTGCGCAAGCTCTTCTGGGATACGGATGTCCGGTCGCTGCAATGGGACCGTCATCGCGAGGCGATCATCGGCCGCGTTCTCGCCAGCGGGACCTGGGCTGACGTAACCTGGTTGCGCAAGACGGTCGGCGATTCAGACCTCCGCGACTGGATCCTGCGGCATGAGGGACGAGGTCTGACTCCGCAGCAACTCCGGTTCTGGGAGGTTCTCCTCGACCTGCCCCGTCGCGATGTGAACCGATGGCTACGCAGCCCGTCCCGCCAGATCTGGGACCAGCGGTCGTCGTGAGCTTCCATCCGGAAATTCTGAAGGCCCGGCAACAGAGTGTGCTGCGGGACCTGGGGCCGGCCGTGCACCGCCACGGCTTCTATCTCGGCGGAGGCACTGCGATCGCTCTCCACCTCGGGCATCGTCAGTCCATCGACTTCGACTGGTTCCGGCAACCCTTCATCGACGATCCTTTGGAGTTGGCACGTGAGCTTCAGGAGGAGAAGATCCCTTTCGTCACCGGTTGGACGCGGCGGAGCACACTGTACGGAACTGTCCGAGGGGTCCGGGTGAGCTTCTTTCAGTTCCGCTATCAACTGCTGGAGCCCTTGGTTTTCTGGCCGGAGGCCGGCTGCGATCTCGCCGCTCTTCCGGATCTCGCGTGCATGAAACTTTCGGCGATCAGCCAACGCGGCTCACGCAAGGATTTTGTCGATCTTTTCGCCCTGGGCAGGCAGGGATTCTCCCTGCGGCAGATGCTTGACTGGTATCGCGAGAAATTCGAGGTGGACGATGTTGCCCACCTCCTCTATGCCCTCGTCTACTTCGACGATGCCGACGCGGAGCCCAACCCTTCGATGCTCTGGAAGGTGAGCTGGCGCGAGGTCAAAACGACGCTGAGGGAGTGGGCCCGAACGGTCTAGCGGTACAGGAACCGCAGCGCCTTCGGCAGCCGCCGGCGCCAGCTCGCCTCGTCGTGGCGGCCCTTGGCGTCGGGTCTCCACATCAGGCTGTCGTTGTCGTAGCCGCGTCCGGCGAGGTGGGCGGCCATGGCGTCGACGACCGGAAGAAGCCGGCCCTTGTCCTCGCGGCCTCCGGCGTCCAGGTAGATCCTCGTGACGTCGGGTTTGGGCTGCTCGGCGAGGTCGCCGAAGATAGCTTGGTCCGCGACCCAGAAGGAGGGCGACATCACGAGGGCGCCGCCGAAGGCGTGCGGGTAGTGGAAGTGCGACCAGAGCGCGCAGAGGCCACCCATGGAGGAACCGCCGATGACTGCGCCGAGGGGGCCGGGGACGAGGTTGAGCTCGGCGGTCAGGGCGGGCATGAGGGTGCCGGTGACCCAGTCGAGGAAGATTGGCGCCTGGCCGGGTTTCTCGAAGAGCTCGTAGGGCGACAGCTCGTGGTTGCGTCCTTCGCCGCCGTGGTCGATCCCGATCGCCACCGGCACCGGCCGGCCGGCGCGGGTCAGACGTTCGACGGCCTCATGGAGATACCAGCCCCCGGAGAAGGACGGCGCGTCGTCGAACACGTTCTGGCCGTCGAACGAATAGAGCGCGAACGAGGGCCGCTCCGGCGTGTAGTCGCGGGGCAGGTAGACGCGGATGAGGCGCGGCGCCAGGCCGGGCACCTCGAACGGTCCGAGGAGATTGATCTCGCCGGACCGCATGCGGGCCAGCGAGCCCGGGACTCCAACCTCGACCGGCACCGGCTCCGACGGTTCGGTCGGCGGAGGAGGAGCGTCGGCCTGACGGCGGAGGGCCTCGGCCAGCGTGCGGGTCACGAAGTCGTTGAGATCGGGCAACGCGGAGAGCTGCTCCGCGAGGACATCGGGAAGATTGAAAGTGACCTCGGTCGCCATGGTCGCGAGAGACTATCAGTCAATCCCCATCCGCCAACCATGCCAGGAACCGCCGCACCTCGTCCGGGTTGCGCAGCCAGTACGAGGCCAGCGTCTCCCGCGGCTCCTCGGCGACGAGGATTCCCAGCTCCACCACCCGGAACGCGTCCTCGTCCGTGATGTCGTCTCCAAGGTAGAGAGGGACGGCCCGGTCGAGGTCCATGGCGTCCAGGATCCAGAGGAGGGCCTTGCCCTTGTCCCAATCGAGGCTCGGGCGCAGCTCGAAGAGCTTCTTGCCATGGCCTTTCCGGAGGCCCGGATGGCGGGACGCCACCTCGTCCACCGTCCTCTCGATGACCGGCACGTCCTCGTCCTGGGCCAGCCGGAAGTGGATGGAGATCGCGAAGCGCTTGGGCTCCACGATCACTCCTTCCAGATCCTCCAACTCCCTCCTCAGCTCTTGGGCGGCGCTTTCGATCGTCTCCGGGATGCCCTCTCCGACCTCGTGCCGGAAGCCCGGGCCGGCAATGTCGTAGCCGTGGCTGCCGGCGTAGGCGATGCCTTCCAGGCCGACCAGGGAGGCCACGTCCTCGCGGCCCCGGCCCGAGAGGATGGCGACCGGATATCTCTCTGAGAGCCGGCGCACGACCGTCCTTGTCTCCTCGGGCAGGATCGCCAGCTCCGGTCTCGGCGCGATGGGGGAGAGTGTTCCGTCGTAGTCGAGGAACACCGCGGGCATCCGGCCATCCAGTCGACGGCCGATCTCGGTTCGATGATCGAGGGCGGACTTCAAATCCAGTTCTCTTCGACGCTGATCGGTGGGAAGTACTCCCGGGGCGGCCGGATGTCCGCGGGCATCTCCCCCAGGGCCGCGCCGAGATAGTAGTCCACCCACCAGAAGATGTCCTGCTCCCTGACGTTTTCCTGCATGCCGCGCATCCGGCGCTGGCGCTCCTCCCCGTCCATGTCGAAGGCCTGCTTCAGGGCGTCGGCCATGCCTTCGATGTCGTGCGGGTTCACCAGGAGCGCGCCGTCCTGGAGCTGCGCCGCGGCGCCCGCGAACTCGGAGAGGATCAGTACGCCGCTGCCCTCGATCTGACAGGCCACGAATTCCTTGGCGACCAGGTTCATGCCGTCCTTCACGGAGGTCACGAAACAGACCTTCGCCATCCGGTAGAGGGAGAGCAGGTCCTGGCGCGGCAGGCTCTTGTAGTGGTAGTGGACCGGCACCCAGCCGGCGGTCGAGAACTCGCCGTTGATCTCGCCCACGAGCTGCTCCAGGCTCGCCTTGAGCGACTGGTACTCCGGCACGCCTTCGCGGCTCGGGACCACGACCTGGAAGAGCAGCGCCTTTTCGCGCAGCTCCGGGAAGCGGCGCAGGGCGTCGCCAAACGCTTCGAGACGCTCGATCAGGCCCTTCGTGTAGTCGAGCCGGTCCACGCCCACGATCAGATCGAAGGCCCCGATCTTGTTGCGCAGGTCGGCCATCCGTTCCCCCACCTCGTCGGAGCGCGCGCTCTCCTCGAAGGACTCGTAGTCGATGCCGATGGGAAACGCGCCGACTCGGATCGTCCTGGAGCCGAGCTTGACGTCCGCCACCGCGCCCTGGTCGTGGATCTCGGCCTCGGGCAGCAGGCGCTCGATGCAGGTCAGGAAGTTGCGGGTGTCGCGCGGGGTCTGGAGGCCGATCAGATCGTAGGCGAGCAGGGCGTTCAGCACCTGGGCGCGCCAGGGGAGCTTCAGGAAGATGTCCAGCGGCGGGAACGGGATGTGGAGGAAGAAGCCGATGCCGCGCTCGGCCTTCTCGCGCACGAACTGGGCGACGTGGATGAGCTGGTAGTCGTGCACCCAGATGTAGTCGTCCTCCCGGCTGTGCTCCAGAACCTGGTCCGCGAACTTGCGGTTGACGTCCTGGTAGGCGTACCAGTAGGAGGGCTCGAAGTCGCAGCGGTCCAGGAGGTCGTGGAACAGGGGCCAGAGGATGCCGTTCGAGAAGCCTTCGTAGAATCCCTTGACCTCGTCCTCGGAGAGCAGCACCGGGACCAGATCGTAACCGCGCTTCTCCTGGCCTTCGGAGAACACTGGCTCCCAGTCGCCCCCCTCGTCCAGCGGCAGTCCGGGCCAGCCGATCCACATGCCGCCGTGCTGCGAGAGCACCGGCGCCAGCGCGCTCACCAAGCCGCCGGAGCCGGGCTTCAGCGACCAGCCGCCGCGGTCCTTCTTTTCCAGGACGATGGGGAGGCGGTTCGAGACGACGAGGAGACGGCGCGCGGGCGAATTCACGGGGGAGCGGTCGTGCAAGCCCTGAGCCATGGTCGTCGTCATGATGGGGAGAAGCTCGCGAATGCTAGGATGCCGCACTCTATAGAGAGACCCTGTTCCGGCTCCGCTGGAGCCTGCGAGGAGCCCACGTGTCGCGATCCCTGTCCGTTGCCCTGATCCTGGCTCTGCTTCCCGTCCTGCCGCTCGCTGCGCAGGAGACGAGCAGCGCTTCCCTCCCGGACATCCGTATCGCCCGCGCGGTCGGACCCATCGAGGTGGACGGCTCGCTCGGCGATCCGGGCTGGCAGGGCGCGGCCACGGTGGACACGTTCTGGGAGACGGCGCCGGGCGACAACGTCGAGCCCAAGGTCAAGACCACGGCCTATCTGGCCTACGACGACCGCTACCTCTACGTGGGCTTCGACTTCTCCGACCCCGACCCGTCGCGCATCAAGGCCCCGCTCGGCGACCGCGACAATATCTCATCCTCGTACGACTACGGCGGCGTGATCCTCGACACCAGGAACGACCACAAGACCGCGGTGGAGCTGCTGGTCACGGCCGGCAACATCCAGTATGACGCGGTGCAGATCGACGGCGGCGGCGAGGATCCGTCGCTCGACCTCTATTGGGACTCGGCCACGCGCATCACGGACAAGGGATGGAACCTGGAGATCCGCGTGCCGTTCTCCTCGCTGCGCTACAGCGGCAGTGGGCCGCAGACCTGGGGCATCCTGCTCTACCGCAGCTATCCGCGGGAGTTCAAGTACAACATCCTGAGCACGTTGCAGACGAAGAACTCGAAGTGCTTCCTGTGCAACGAGCGCCGGCTGGTCGGGCTGGAGGGGCTGCCGACCGGCAAGCACCTGGTGCTGGCGCCGTATGCCACGGCCGGCCGCGCCTCGTCGCCGGACGGGCCGCTCGGCTCGCGGCTCGGCAACAACGACGACGACTATGACGCCGGCCTCGACGCGAAGTGGACGCCGACCGCCGGCACGGCGCTCGACGCCACGATCAACCCGGACTTCTCGCAGGTCGAGTCCGACGTGGCGCAGATCTCGGCCAACGAGCGCTTCGCCCTGTTCTTCCCGGAGAAGCGGCCGTTCTTCCTGGAGGGGCTGGAGCTGTTCTCGACGCCGCTGTCGGTGGTCTACACGCGCACGATCACGTCGCCGCGCTGGGGAGCGCGCGCCACGGGTGAATTCGGCGACAACGCCTACACGCTGCTGGTGACGGACGACCGCGGCGGCGGCAGCATCATCCTGCCCGGTCCGGAGTTCTCGCTGCTCGCGCCGCAGGACTTCGGCTCGACCTCGATCATCGGCCGCGTGCGGCATGACATCGGCCGGTCGTTCGTGAGCATGGTGGTCACGGACCGCGAGAACGACGGCGGCGGTCACAATCGCGTCCTCGGACCGGACGTGCTCTGGCGTCCCAACGATCATGACCGCATCACGGCCCAACTCCTGATGAGCGACACGGAGAACCCGGACCGGCCCGACCTGTTCCCGGGCTGGAACGGCGAGAGCCTGCGTTCGCACGCCTTCCACGCCGAGTGGTTCCACGGCTCGCGCGACTGGGACTGGGACCTCTACTACAAGGACATCGGCGACGAGTTCCGGGCCGACCTCGGCTTCCTGCCGCAGGTCGGGGTGCGCGATGCCCACGTCGGCTTCGGGCATCCGATGTGGTCGGACGGCAAGATCACGAAGACGCGGCCGTACTTCTCGCTGCGCCAGGTACGCGACCGCAATGACGACCTGGTCTACCAGTGGTTCTTCTTCGGCATCGAGTGGGCCGGCCCCTGGAACATGTTCTTCGAGGTCCATCCGCTGCTGGAGAAGACGCGGGTGGAGGGCAAGGTGCTGTCGTCGAACAAGATGACCGCGCACTTGGAGGTGAACCCTCCCGGCTTCCTGGAGCAGGTGGGCTTCGACATCCGGCTCGGCGACGAGATCGACGTGGCCGGCGTCCGGCCGGGTGAGGGTGGCTACGCCGACCTCCACGGCACGGCGCGGGCCGGCGACCACCTGGAGATGGTGTTCAACTACACCCGCCGCTGGTCCGATCTCGACCGCGGACCTCGCCAGGGGGACCGGCTGTTCACGGCCGAGGTGGCGCGCCTCAAGGCGACGTACACGTTCACCTCCCGCGCCTTCCTGCGCCTGATCGCCCAGGACGAGCTGTTCAAGAGCGATCCGAGCCTCTATTCGTTCCCGATCCCGGAGCGGGACGAGGCGTTCACCGGCTCGGCGCTCTTCGCCTACAAGCTCAACTGGCAGACGGTGCTCTTCGTGGGCTACGGCGACGACCGCACGTTCTTCGCGCCCACCGACCGGCTGGAGAGATCGGGCCGGCAGCTCTTCTTCAAGGTTTCGTACGCCTTCCAGAGGTAGGATAGACGGGACCAAGAGAGAGGAGGCAGGCATGGGCGTCGAGGACCAGCTCCAGCCCGGGGAGGAGATCGTCTACCGGGCGCACGTCACCCGCATCTCGCTGTTTCCCTGGATCGCGGGTGTGGTCCTGGCCCTGGCCGGGACCCTGATCGGCTATCACGAGACCGGCAACGTGATGATCGCCATCGCCGGCGGAGCCGTGGCCGTCATCCTGGCCGGGATCGCCCTGGTCAAGCTCCTGGTGCTGCGCTCCTACGAGCACATCCTGACCAACCGGCGCCTGGTCCAGCAGACCGGCATCCTGCGCAAGCAGTCGATGGACGCGCCGCTCGACAAGGTGAACAACGTGGAGCACTGGCAGACGATCTGGGGCCGCATCCTGGGTTACGGCGACGTGGAGATCGACACCGCCAGCGAGCACGGCGCCACCCGGTTCCGCAACATCAGCCGGCCGCTGGAGTTCAAGAGCGCGATTGTGGGCGCGGCCGAGGCCTACCGCTCGCACCGCTTCGCACCGCCACCCGCGGCGGCATCGGCGCCGTCCGGCGCCGAACGCCTGCGCCAGCTCAAGGCTTTGCTGGATGACGGGCTCATCAGCGGCGAGGAGTATGAGGCGAAGCGGAAGAGGCTGCTGGAGGAGATCTGAGCTGGTAAGATGTGGCGGTAATGCCTCGTAACGCCACCGATCTCCTCGAAGAGCTGCAAGCCGATCCCAAGCTCGGCAAGCAGCTCGTCCATGCGACCCACCTGCCGGCCAGCCCCACGGTCTACCGCGACCTCGAGCCGGCGCTTTCCGAGCCGCTCGCGCGGGCGCTGGCCGGCGGCGGGGTGCCCCGGCTGTGGAGCCATCAGGCCGAGGGAATCGCGGCCGTGCGCCGCGGCGAGAACGTGCTGGTCACGACGCCGACGGCCTCGGGCAAGTCGCTGATCTTCCAGGTGCCGGCGCTCGAAGAGGCGGCGCGCGGCGGGCCGGGTCACGGCCTGTTCCTGTTCCCGCTCAAGGCCCTGGGCCAGGACCAGCGCGGCAAATTCCAGAAGCTTGCGGAAGAGGCCGGGCTGCCGCCGGAGATCGCGGGCTGCGAGATCTACGACGGCGACACGCCGGCCGCGAAGCGCACGGCCATCCGCAAGAACTTTCCGCGGGTGGTGGTCTCGAACCCGGACATGCTCCACATGGGCGTGCTCGGCCACTGGACGGGCTGGGGTCCGTTCCTCGCCGACCTGCGCTGGATCGTGCTCGACGAGCTGCACACCTACCGCGGCATCTTCGGCTCCCACTTCCACCACGTGCTGCAGCGCTTCCTCCGGCTCTGCCGCTCGGTGGGGAGCGATCCGGTGGTCATCGCGTCGTCGGCCACCGCGGCCAACGCCGGGGAGTTCGCCGAGACCCTGACCGGCCGCCGGTTCCACTGGATCTCCGAGTCCGGCGCGCCGCGCGAGGGCCGGCACCTGCTCCTGTTCCGGCCCGACGCGAGCCCGTACACGCTGGCCCTGAACCTCTTCACGCGCTTCGTGAAGGCGGGTCTGAAGACGATCGTCTTCACCAAGGCGCGGCGCATCACGGAGCTGCTCTATTCGTGGCTCCGCCGCGAGGACCCCGAGCTCGCCTCCCGCGTGGCGGGCTACCGCGCCGGCTTCCTGCCCGAGGAGCGGCGGCGGATCGAGCGCTCCCTCTTCAACGGCACCCTGGACGGAGTGATCTCGACCTCGGCGCTGGAGATGGGGATCGATGTCGGCGGCCTCGACGCCTGCATCCTCGTCGGCTATCCGGGCAGCATGATGGCCACCTGGCAGCGCTCCGGCCGCGTGGGACGGGCGGGCCGCGAGTCGATCACCGCCATGGTGGCGCTCCCGGACGCCCTCGATCAGTACTTCCTCGATCATCCGGACGAGCTGGTCGGCCGGCCGTGCGAGCGCCTGATCGTCGATCCGGAGAACGATCCGGTGTCGCGCGCCCATCTCGTCTGCGCCGCGGCCGAGATGCCGCTCTGCCGCCAGGACGACCACACCTACATGGGGCGGCACGAGACGCGGCTCGGCGAGCTTCTGAACCAAGGGCACCTCTTCGAGGCGGTCGACACGGGCGACCTCTACTGCCTGCGCCGCCGGCCTCAGCGCCACGTGAACCTGCGCGGCACGGGCCAGACCTACGCTATCCTGGACGAGGAGCGCGACGGGGCCATGATCGGCACGGTCGACGGCGTGCGGGTCCTCCATGAGTGCCACCCCGGGGCGATCTATCTCCACGCCGGCCGGCAGTACGAGGTGCTGGCCCTGGAGCGCGAGGAGCGCCGGGTGCGCGTGAGACCCGTGGACGTGGAGTGGTACACCTCGCCGCTGACGGAGAAGGAGACGGAGATCCTGGAGGTTCTCCGGGAGAGGACCGACGGACCGCTGCGCGCCTGGCTGGGCCGGCTCAAGGTCACCGAGCGGGTGGTTGGCTACGAGCGCAAGCGCATCCATGGCCAGGAGACGATCGACCAGACACCGCTCGACCTGCCGCCGGTCGAGTATGAGACGGTCGGCCTCTGGTGGGCCGCGCCGCGCGAGATCGAGGAGACGCTGCGCCGCGCGGGCGAGCACTTCATGGGCTCGCTCCACGCCTCGGAGCACGCTTCGATCTCGCTCTTCCCGCTGCTCGCGCTCTGCGACCGCAACGACATCGGCGGCATCTCGTACTCGTTCCAGCCGCAGGTGGGCTCGGGGGCCGTCTTCATCTACGACGGCCACCCGGGCGGAGTCGGGATCGCGGCGCGCGGCTTCGAGGACCTGCCGGACCTGCTCGCCCGGGTGCGGATCCTCATCGAAGCCTGTCCCTGCGAGACCGGCTGCCCGTCCTGCACGCATTCGCCCAAGTGTGGCAACGGCAACCGGCCGCTCGACAAGGCCGGCGCCGCGCACTCGATCCGACTGCTCCTGGGCGTGGATTCTCCGGCGATCCCTTGGGGGGCGCCGCAGCCGCTCGACCTGCGGGCGCTGGTCGGCAAGCCGCCCGAGGAGGAGACGAAAGTGTCCTCCCAGGAGGACTTTCTGGAGGCTGGATGGGAGGGCGAAGCGTTTGCGGGCCCTCACCCCCCGGCCCCCTCTCCCGCCTCCCCTCCCCACTCCCCGGGAGAGGGGGAGACTTATCGAAGAAATGGGAACGGGAAAGAGAAGAGCAACCATACGATCCTTTTTGACCTGGAGACTTTGCGTGGGGCTTCGGAGGTGGGCGGTTGGACCAACATCCACCGCATGGGGCTAGCCCTCGGCGTCCTCTGTCACCTGGAGGATGGCCACTTCGAGGTCTTCCATGAGGGACAGGTCCGCGATCTGATCGAGTCGCTGCGCCGGGCCAGCCTGGTCATCGGCTACAACAGCCGGCGTTTCGACTACCGCGTCCTCTCAGGCTACACCGGCGAGGACTACAACAGGCTCCTGCCCACGCTCGACCTCCTGGAGGACATCACCCGCCGGATCGGCTTCCGGGTGGGCATGGGCCACCTGGCGCAGGAGACTCTCGGACTCGGCAAATCCGCAGACGGCCTCCAGTCGCTGCGCTGGGTCCGCGACGGGCGCATGGACCTGGTGGAGGAGTACTGCAAGAAGGACGTCGAGATCCTCCGCGACCTCTATCTCCACGGCCGCCGCGAGCGCTGCCTCTTCTACCGCGACCGCCAGCGCGACGTCCGGCTCAAGCTGCCCGTGGAGTGGTAAGACCCTTGCAATACCTCCTGTCCGGACCGTCAGGAGGTGCTCCGATGAAACACCGAAACCTGCTTTTAACGCTCCGGCCGCTCACCTTACTGGCCGGATTGTTGATTCTTGTCTCCGGCTGCGCCGGGATCGGCCTGGGCAACGCGCTGCGGAACCCCGACGTGGACGTGGTCAGCGCCGAGCTGACGCGGACCGGCTTCGAGGGGGCCGATCTGCTCTTCGAGTTCGAGGTGGACAACCCCAACACGTTCGGAATGGTGCTGGACGGGCTCGACTACCGGCTGCGCCTGAACGGCAAGCCGCTCCTGAACGGCCGCCAGTCCAACCGCACCGAGATCGCCGCCCAGACCGAGAGCCGGGTGCAGTTGCCGGTGACCGTGCGCTACGACGATCTCATCAGCGTGCTGGAGACGCTGGACGACACCACCCGGCCCAGCTACGAGCTGCAGGCCGATTTCCAGTTCGCGGCGCCGATCGTCGGGACCATCACGGTGCCGGTCACCAAGCGCGGCGAGATCCCGCTGCAGCGCCTTCTCGATCGGCTCGGCCGGGGCCGCTAAAACTTCTCCGCGCGCAGGCCGTACTCTAGAGGTCACCCCCGCGAGGCGGGGGTGTGTCCGTTTGACGACCTCCCGCGGAGACACTCATGCACCGGAAGCTTCTTACCGCGTTCTTCGTTCTCGCGTCCCTTTCGCCGCTCCATGCGGCGGACCAGGCAGCCCCGGAGACCCGCTACTCCGTCGAGTTCGGCGGCAACAGGGCGGGCACGGCCGTCACCCGCGCCGTGGGGCCCCGGGAGTGGCGCTACACCTTCGAGTTCAACGACCGCGGACGCGGCCCCAAGCTCGAGGAGCA
>JACZDC010006445.1_pt1 | contig 11654 bp, 11 predicted proteins | sample 8641791 | NCBI WGS metagenome assembly JACZDC01 (sample SAMN15324613, study PRJNA640507) | soil metagenome | isolation source: intercropping peanut in the second line | place: China: Luxin town, Laibin City, Guangxi Province | collected 2019-07-25 | depth 10cm m
CGGGATCAGAGCTGGCCGCTGAGGAGGTAGCAGGCCCTGTCCAGCAGGCGGTGCCAGATGGAGCGATCGCGCCAGTCTTCGCTTTTGAGCTCGACACAATTCTTCAGGTCGGCCTCGAAAGTCTTCTTGAGCTCGGCGGCGATACCCTCGTCGACGATGCCCACGCCGGCCTCTTCGTTGATGTCGAACGAGCGGTCGTCCAGGTTGGTCGAGCCGACGTGCGACCAGACGCCGTCCACGATCATGATCTTCTGGTGGATCAGGGTCTTCTGGTGCTCGTAGAGCTTGATGCCCCGCTTCAGCAGGTCTTCGAAATGGTGATGGGCGGCATGCTTGACCAGCGCGCTGTCGGTGACCGGTCCGGGGATCATGACGCGCACGTCCACGCCGCGCTTGACCGCCCGCTGCAGCAGCTCGCAGGACTCGTCGTCCGGGATGAAATAGGGGTTCTGGATCCACAGCTCCTTGCGCGCCGCGGCGATCGACATCTTGAACATCAGCTCCAGATCGGAGATGCCGCCGAGCGGGGCGCCGGAGAGCATGTGCATCCGCATCTCGCCTTCGTGCTCCAGGTGTGGAAAGTATTTCTCCCCCACCAGGACCTCCTCCGTCTCCTCGATCCAGTGCTGCGAGAACACCGCCTGCGCGGCGTTCACGATCGGCCCCCGCAGGCGCACGCCGGTGTCGCGCCAGTGCTTCCGGTCCTGGCCGTTGCCCGTCCACTCCTTGGCCACGCCGTGGCCGCAGACGATGGCGGTGCGGCCGTCGAAGATCGCGAGCTTGCGGTGGGTGCGCTTGTTGAGCTGGCCGATGTCGCGGATGCGCAGCGGGTGATAGTGGGCCACCTTGCAGCCGGCCTGCTTCATCTTCCTGAGGAGCCGGCGGTTCATCTTGAGGGAGCCGACGGCGTCGAGCATCAATCGCACCTCGACCCCTTCGCCCGCCTTGGTGGCGAGCGCGTCGGCGACCTGGTGGCAGATCTCTCCCCGCCACCAGACGTAGGTCTCGTAATGAATGCTTTCCTTCGCCGCGGCGATCTCCCGCAGGAGCAGCGGGAAGAAGCCGTCGCCGTTGTGAAAGATCTCGCCGTGATTGCCCTCCAGCACGAGCGAGCGCGTCATGCCGGCGATCGACGGCAGGGCCTCCTCGAAGTTGTCGATGTCCGGGACCTTGACGAAGAACTCCCGCTCGCGCAGGTTGTTCCACAGCATCAGCCCGAGCAGCGCGATGACCAGCCCCATCGCGACGAGCACCCAGATCGGAACGTCGATCATTCCCGTGTCTCCCCTCTCAGAGCTGCCCGCCGAGCAGATAGCAGGCGCGATCGATCATCCGGTGGCGGAAGCCGCAGCGCTGCTTCCAGGCGGCCGCGGTGACCTCGATACAATCCTTCAGGTCGTCCTCGAACGCTTTCTTCAAGGCCGCGGCGCAGCTGGTATCGATGATCCCGAGCCCCGCCTCCTCGTTGATGTCGAACGAGCGGTCGTCGAAGTTGGTCGAGCCGACGTGGCTCCAGAGGCCGTCGATGACCAGGATCTTCTGATGGATCATGGTCCTCTGGTACTCGTAGAGACGCACGCCGCAGCCGATCAGCTCGCGGAACCAGCGGTGGCCGGCGTGCGAGACGACCGGGCTGTCGGTGACCGGGCCGGGCACCATGATGTGGACCTCGACACCGCGCGCCACCGCCCTCTCCACCAGCCGGATGGTTTCGCGGTCCGGGATGAAGTAGGGGTTCTGGATGAGCAGCTCCTTCTGCGCCGTGGCGAGCGCCATCTGGAACATCAGCTCGAGGTCGGAGAAGCTCGCGAGGTTGGCGCCGGCCAGCATGTGCATGCGCGCGTCGCCCGCCGGCTCCAGGTGTGGAAAGTAATTCTCCCCCACCAGCACCTCGCCGGTCTCCTCGATCCAGTGCTGGGCGAAGACCGATTGCAGCGCGTTGACGATCGGTCCCGTCACCCGCACGCCGGTGTCGCGCCAGTGCTCCTTGTCCTCGCCGTTGCCGGTCCACTGCGGCGCGATGCCGTGGCCGCAGACGTAGCCCACGCGGCCGTCGACGATCGCCAGCTTGCGGTGGGTGCGCTTGTTGAGCTGGCCGATGTCGCGCAGGCTGAGCGGGTGGTAGAACGCCACCTTGACCCCGGCCTCGCGCATACGCTCGAAGAGCTCGGGCTCCTTCTTGTTGGAGCCCATGGCGTCGACCATCAGCCGCACCTCGACGCCGTCGCGGGCACGGGCCGAGAACGCCTCCGCCATCTGGTCGCAGATGGCGCCCTTCTCCCAGACGAAGGTCTCGTAATGAATGTTTTCCTTCGCCGCCGCGAAGTCGGCGAACAGGGCCGAAAAATAGCCGTCGCCGTTCTGAACGATCTCGGCCGTGTTGCCTTCCAGGATGACGGTGCGCGTCATGCCGGCGATCGACGGCAGCGCCTCTTCGAAGTTGTCGAGGTCCGGGACCTTGACATGGAACGGCCGCTCGCGCAGGTTCGTCCACAGCATCAGGCCGAGCAGGCCGATCGCCAGACCCATCACGACGAGAACCCAGATGGGGACTTCCATCGTTCCACCCTCCTCCGGTCAGAGCTGCTCGTTGATCATGTAGGAAGCCCGGTCGACGAAGCGGTCCCAGACGGAGCGCTTCCGCCACGCCTCCAGGGAGATCGGCGGACAGTCGGCCCGGTCCTTCTCGTACGCACTCTGGAGCTCGCCGGCCACGCCGGGATCGATGAGGCCGATGCTCGCCTCGTCGTTGATGTCCAGCGACCGGTCGTCGAAGTTGGTCGAGCCGACGAACGACCACAGGCCGTCCACGACCATGATCTTCTGGTGGTTCAGGGTCTTCTTGTACTCACAGATCTCGATGCCGTGCTCCAGCAGCTCCTCGAAGCGCCGGTGCCCGGCATGGCGGACCACGGAGCTGTCCGTGACCGCGCCCGGCAGCATGATGTGGATCTTCACACCGCGCTGCGCCGCGCGTTCGAGCAGGCCCACGATCTCGCCGTCCGGGATGAAGTAGGGGTTCTGGACGAGCAGCTCCTTCTGCGCCGTGGTGATCGCCAGCTTGAACAGGAGCTCCAGCCGCGACACGCCGCCCTGCGGCGAGCTGGCGGTCATGTGAGCGCGGACGTTGCCGGCCGCGGGCAGGCTTGGAAAATATTTCTCGCCCACGATGACCTCGGAGGTCTGTTCCATCCAGTTCTCGGCGAACACGGACTGGATGGTGTTGACCACCGGCCCCTCGACCCGCACGCCGGTGTCGCGCCAGTGCTTCTCGTCCTGCCCGTTGCCGGTCCACTCCTCGGCCATGCCGTGGCCGAAGACGTAGCCGACGCGGCCGTCGAAGATCGCCAGCTTGCGGTGGGTGCGGTTGTTGAAGAGGCCGATGTCCTGGATGCGGAAGGGGTGGAAGCGGGCGATGTGGACGCCGGCCTTCTCCATCTTCTCGAACAGCTCGTCGTCGCCCTTGTTGGAGCCGACCGCGTCGAGGGTGAGCCGGACCTCCACGCCCCGGCCGGCGCTGGCGGCCAGGGCGTCGGCGACCTGCGCGCAGATCTCCCCCTTCCACCAGACGTAGGTCTCCAGGTGGATGCTCTCCTTCGCGGCGGCGATGTCCTTGAGCAGGGCCGGGAAGAACTGGTCGCCGTTCTGCAGGATCTCGACCCGGTTGCCGGCCTGGATGGGCGCGCCGGTCAGGCCGGCGATGGAGGGCAGCGCTTCCTCGAAACGGTCGATGTCCGGCACCCGGACGTGCGATTCGCGCTCGCGCCGGGCGGACCAGAGGATCAGGATGAGCCCGAGGACGATCGCGACGTAGAACACCGCGGCGGTCCGCGAGAGGACGATCTCCTTCCCTTGCCTGCGGGGTACGACAGACTTGGCCGTGGCCATGAGCGTAGTCTCCAGGGTTCAGCAGGTTTCAGCCGTTCCGCTGCAACTCGACGAGGACCGGCCAGTGGTCGGACGGTCCGGCCTGGACGACTTTCGATTCGCGGGTGGTCCAGCCCGGGTCGGCCAGGACCCAGTCGATCCGCTGCCGCAGGATGCGATGGGTGCAGGCCACTTCCTCGCCGCACAGCCGGAAGATCTCGGCGGCCATGAGCGTCTTGAGCTCGGGTGCCTGGGGAGGGGCGTTGAAGTCCCCCACCAGGACGAAGGGTCCGCTGGACTGCCGGAGCCTTTCCAGAAGCCCCTCCGCTTGCAGGGTCCGTGCCGGCCGGCTGGAGCGGAAGCCGGCGGCGAGGTGGGTGACGAAGAAGTCGACCTCCGGCACCGTCTCGGGAGCTGGAAACGCGATGCGCGTGTGAAGCACCGTCCGCGGCTCGCCGGGACCGGGGAGGGGCACGACCTCGGAGGCCCGGATCTCGCCGCGGGTGAGCACGGCGTTGCCGAAGTCCTCGCCGTCGCGGCCGAAGCTGCGGCCGAAGCGCAGCTCCAGGCCGGTCAGCTTCGCCAGCGTCTCGGCCTGGTCGACGTGGCGCGCGATCCAGCCGCCGCGGTGGACCTCCTGCAGGCCGACCACGTCCGGCTCGGTGCGCTCGATGACGCTCGCGATCCACCGGAGATAGCGGCCGCTCAACCGGTGCGCCCGGCCGTGGATGTTGTAGGAGAGAACCCGCAGGCGGAACGGCTCCATGGCCGTTCCGCTCTGCGAAAGGTGTGCCGCCGCCGCGGATCAGGGGCAGGTCGAGAACGCGTTCGTGTCCTGGACCGGCAGCGCCGCCGTGTTGAGCGGGTTGAAGTAGACCCTGGTCTTGCCGGTCAGGCTGTCGATCACGGTGACCGTCAGCTCCACGTTGGTGGTGGCGGCGTAGAACACCCAGTACTTGTTGCCCAGGGCCGGGACGCAGGCGTTCAGCACCTTGACGAGCATCTCGATGTTGGTCGAGCTGAAGAAGTAGAAGAGGCCGGAGTCGGGGGCGAAGTCGAGCGCCACGGCCGTGGCGTCGCCGCTCTGGGTCGTGCTGCGCCAGTGGGTGCGCACCTGGAAGCGGCCGTTGTTCACGCAGAGCGTCGTCGAGTCCGGCACGCAGGCCGCGATCGGCGCGTCCGTGGCCGCGAGCACCTCGCTCGTGAAGGCGGAATTGCCGGCGCTGTTCTCGGCCCGCACCCGGAAGATGTAGCCCGTCCCGGGCGCGAGGCCGGTGACGTCGGCGCTGGTCTCGTCCGCGTCCGCGGTGGCGACCTGCTGGAAGGTGCCGCCGAGGGTCTTCATCTCGATGCGGTAGCTGGTCTCGCCGTTCGCGTTGCCCCAGGTCAGCCGGATCGCGGTGGTCGAGATCGCCTGCGCCTGGAGGTTGGTCGGGGCGGACGGCGGGCCGCCGGCCACGTTGACGACCCCCTGCATGAGGCTCGGGTGGACCTCGCAGTGGTACGGGAAGCTGCCAGGGGTGTTGAACGTGTGGGAGAAGGACCAGGGCGCGATCGTGGGCTCGTTGGAGAAGGTGGTGCCGTCATCGCTCGCCACGTTGTGCGTGCCGCCGATGTTCGACCAGATCACCGTATCTCCCGGCTGGATGTTGACCACCGCCGGGGAGAACTCGAAGTTGTGCACCGTCACCCGGACCGTGGCGGCATGGGCCGCGGTGGCGAGAAACAGGCAGGCAAGGATCGGGAGCAGGAAGGCCTTTCGCATGGGAAGCATCTCCTCCAGTGTCTAGGGAAGCTCGTCTATGATGGAGTCTACCCGCAACACCCGGGAGCGCAACACCCAGGAGAAGCCATGGCGCGCAACGGTCACCGCATGAAAGTCGGCAAGCGTTATCACCGGCCGGGCACAGCCCCCGGCACCCTGCGCGCGCCGGAGAAACGGATCGAGCAGGTGAGGGTCACGGTCATCGACTACGGGCCGGACCACCTGGAGGAGAAGACCGTCACCCGCGTCGAGGAAGTGTTCCGCTACCGGGACAGCCCGTCGGTGACCTGGATCAACATCGAGGGCCTGCACGACGTGGCTCTCGTCGAGTCGATCGGCCGCCACTTCGGCTTCCACCCCCTGGCCCTGGAGGACGTGCTCAACTGCGGCCAGCGACCCAAGCTGGAAGACTACGGCCAGTACCACTTCCTGATCATGAAGTCGCTCCTGACCGGCAGCGGGGCGCTGGCTCCTCTGGACACCGAGCAGATCAGCTTCTTCCTCTCGGGCAACTACGTGATCACCTTCCAGGAGGTGCCCGGCGACTCCTTCGAGGCGGTGCGCGAGCGCATCCGGCGCGGCAAGGGGCTGATCCGCAAGTCGGGCGCCGACTACCTGGTCTATGCCCTGATGGACGCCCTGGTCGACGAGTTCTTCCCCGTCCTCGAACGCTACGGCGAGCAGATCGAGGCCCTGGAGGTGGAGCTGCTCACCAATCCCACCGGCCGCACGATCCAGGAGGTCCACCGCATCAAGCGCGAGCTGCTCCTCCTGCGGCGCACGGCCTGGCCGGAGCGCGACGTCATCAGCGCCATGCAGCGCGAGGAGTCGGACGTCATCCATCGCGAGACCCAGGTCTTCCTGCGCGACTGCTACGACCACACGATCCAGATCATCGACATGATCGAGACCTACCGCGATCTCGCCGCCGGCATGCTCGACATCTACCTGTCGAGCGTCAGCAACCGGATGAACGAGATCATGAAGGTGCTGACGATCATCTCGACCATCTTCATCCCGCTCAACTTCATCGCCGGCCTCTACGGCATGAACTTCCACACCGACCACCCGCTGAACATGCCGGAGCTGAGCTGGCCGTGGGGCTATCCCTATGCCCTGGGCATGATGGCGACGGTGGCAATCCTGCTGGTGATCTATTTTCAGCGCAAAGGCTGGCTCACGGCCGACCGCCGCCCCGAGGTGCCCCCTCCCGTGCCGCCGGCAGCGGGATCCGACGGGACCGGCGGTTTGGGAGGGACGGCGGGCGCCAGGCGGGCCAACGGCGGCAAGGTCGGCGAGCCGGTCTCCTGAGGCAGCAGCAGGCGGGCCGGCAGGGCGGAGGTCTCCACGGCCGGAGGCGTCGGCGTGGTATCTGGCGACGTCGGCGACGTCGGCGACGTTGGAGCCGGCGCGCCTCCCTTGCGCCGCGACGCCAGCTCGCGCAGCAGCGACGAGGCGAAGCCTTCGATCGCGGCGATCTCCTGCCGTGTCGGCTGCCGGGCTCCCTGGCCGGCGAAGACGAGCCGCGCGGGCTCCGACTCGCCGGGCGCTCCCGCCTCGCTCTCCTGAAAGGCGCCCAGGGTGTCGAACCAGTCGTAGACGAGGCTCAGGGCCGCGGTCTGCAGGCGGCCGGTGACCGGCTCGCCGCCCCAGGTGCAGGCCTCCGCCCAGGCCTCGCCGGTCAGCAGCACGGATACGTTCTCGCAGTTCCCCACCGACGCTCCCCGGTGCCAGGACAGCGCCAGCCCGTACGAGTCGTCGACGTCGCTGCTCCCGCCGCCGGAAGCCAGCGAGGCCGCGGACCGCCGCGCCCATTCGACGACCATCCTCTGCTCCACCGGCCCCGGCCGGGCGCGGCCCAGGCCGTAGAAGACCATCTCGCCGTTCGCCAGGCGCGCCTGGAACCCGGCGTAGGTCCGGGACAGGTAGTGGGCCGACTCCGCCAGGCCTGCCTCCGGATAGAGATAAGGTACGACCGGACCTTCGATCGGCCCGTCCGCCACCCCGCCGATGCCCAGCACCACCCGCACCGGCGGCCTGAGCGAGCGCTTCCAGTCGACCACCACCCGGCCGATCCCGGGCAGTGTCGGAGGCGGAGCTGGCCGGGTTGGCGGAGCCGCAGCCTTCCGGGCCGCCGCCGTCTTTCCGGCCGCCGGCCTGGCGCCGGCCTGGCGCGGCGGCTCGGCCGGACCGCATCCCGACACCATGAGGAGTGAAGCCAGCAGCAGGAGACGACCCGGTCCGTTCACGGCCTTTACGATACCGCAACCCGCAGCTATAATTTTGAACGATGGTTCAAATTTCCACCTCCTCCCGCCGTGCCGATCCCGGAGCCAAGGGGTACGACAAGGTCCTCGAGAAGAAGCGCGAGATCCTGCTCGCGGCCTCGCGGGTCTTCCGGGAGAAGGGTCTGCACGCGGCCGGCATGCGCGACATCGCGGCGGCGCTCGGGATGGCGGTCGGCAATCTCTACTACTACTTCAAGGACAAGGAGACGCTTCTCGCCTTCGTCCAGGAGAGCACCCTGTCCGACCTGCTCGACATGGCGGCGCGGGTGCGGGCGCTGGACCTGCGGCCGGACCAGAAGCTGCGGCGGCTGCTGGAGGAGCACGTGGTGCGGCTGAACGATCCCGAGGAGGGCACTCCCGGGTCGCTGGCGCACCTGGAGATCGAGGCGCTGAGCGGCGGCCTGCGCACGGCGGTGATGGCGCAGCGCGACGAGTACGAACGCAACCTGCGCCGCCTCATCGAGGAAGGCATGGACCGGCAGGTCTTCCGGCCGGTCGACGCCAAGGTGGCGGCCCTGGCCCTGCTCGGCGCGGTGAACTGGACGGTCAAGTGGTTCCGGCCCGAAGGCGGCAAGAGCGCGAGAGAGATCGGGCGCGAGGCCGCCGAGACGCTGGTGCGGGGCCTGCTCGCGCCGGGCCACGAAGCGGATACGGAGGAGGAGACATGATCACGTTGAGGCTCCGGGTCAACGGCGAGGACCGCTTCGCCGTGGTACCCGTCCATCACACCCTGCTCGAGGTGCTGCGCGAGGAGCTCGGCCTGACCGGCACCAAACACGGCTGCGAGCTCGGCGAGTGCGGCACCTGCGCGGTCCTGGTCGACGGCCGGCCGGTCCTCTCCTGCCTCGCCCTGGCGGCCGAGATGGACGGCCGCGCGATCGAGACCGTGGAGGGTCTCCAGCACGGCAACGACCTCCACCCGCTCCAGGCCGCGTTCGCGGACCTCGGCGCGGCCCAGTGCGGCTACTGCACGCCGGGCATCCTGATGACCGCGAAGGCGCTCCTGGCCGAGAACCCGCAGCCCACCGCGCCCGAGATCCAGGAGGCGCTCGCCGGCAACCTCTGTCGCTGCACCGGGTACCACAAGATCATCCAGGCCGTCGAATGGGGCGCCGCGAAGCTGCGCGGCGAGGATGGGACGCCACCCGACGAGGTGTTTTACGGAGAGCAGCCATGAGCATGAAACGAATACTCGCGCTCGCGGTCCTGCTCCTGGCCCGGACGGCTGGAGCCCAGACGACCATCCAGGGCGTCCTGGTCAGCCCGTCCCACCCGACGACCCGCGACCGGGTCGAGCTGACGGTGGTCGGCACCCAGTACCCCGGGTGCCCGTTCGGCATTCAGCCGCCGGTGCTCGACCGAGGCGGGCCGGTGTTCTACATCGACGTCGACGCGAAGCTGCCCCCCGGGCTGCCTGATTGCGGCTCTCCCGCGCCCTTCCGCCGCACCTTCGTGCTCGACCCCCTGCCGGCGGGCACGTACTACGCGCGGGTGCGGATCTCCGGCCTGCCCTACGGCCAGTCGTACGAGGTCTTCCAGGTCGTCGAGCCGTCGCAGGCTCTCCAACTGGCGGAGAACGACCGCTTCCACGTGAGCGTGAGCTGGCGCAATCCGAAGGACGGCACCGCCGGCGCGGGCTTCGCCCAACGCCTCGCGGACGACTCCGGCGCGTTCTGGTTCTTCTCCCCGGAGAACGTGGAGGTCACGATCAAGATCCTCGACGGCCGGCCGGTCAACGGCCACTGGTGGGTGTTCATCGCCAGCATGACCGACCTGGAGATGGACGTGACCGTGCTCGAGAACCGGAACGACTGTCTGTCGCTCCCCACCTCTCCCCCTTCCTGTCCGACGAAGGTCTACTCGCAGACCGCCGGAAAGAACCGCAACTTCATCGACGTGAACGCCTTCGAGGAGTGAGGAGAGAGAGCCATGAAAACCCTGCTGCGCACCCTGACTCTCGCCGCCCTGCTCTGCGCTCCGGCCGCGCACGCGGCCGAGGACTACACCTCGATCCGGATCGAGCCCGAGCACCCGACCCCGAACGACCCGATCCACATCACCGTGACGAAGGGGGAGCGCTTCGATCCGGAGCTCCATCTCGTCGGCGTGATCGGGAACCGGATCGAGATCCAGTACACCAGCTACATCTCTCCCGACATTCCGCCGCCGGTCGTGAAGTGGACGTACGAGACCACCGTCGGACCGCTGAGCGCCGGGCTCTACACCGTCGAGGTCCAGGAAGGCGGATTCCCCGGTTTCTCCAAGATGTTCGAGGTCGCCGGACCGGAGCCGGAGCTCGCGCTCCTGGCGACCGATCAGAGCGTCTTCACCGTGACCGTGGACTTCGCACAGCCGGGCTCGGACCAGCGGGGTACGGCGTACGGCGTGCCCGTCACCGGCCAGTCCGGCTACTTCTGGTTCTTCAACAAGGACAACGCCGAGATCACGGTCAAGATCCTCGACGGCCGCGCGGTCAATGGAAAATATTGGGTCTTCCTCGCCAGCATGACCGACCTGCAGTTCACGGCCCGGGTGACCCAATGCCCGGCGAACCCCGAGGTCGGCGAGCCCTGCGTCTCCAAGGAATACCGCAGCCAGGCGCACGCCAACGGCAACATCATCGACGTCAACTTCCAGGGACTCTGAGAATCGATGGCCGAGCCCGTCAGAAAACCCGATCCCGAGCCCGAGCGCGAGTTCAACATCGTCGGCAAGCCGTTCCGCCGCGTCGACGGCCGCGCCAAGGTCACCGGAAATACGAAGTTCGCGGACGACCTCACGTTCCCGCGCATGGTCTCCATGAGGCTGGTCCGCTCCACCGTCCCGCACGCGCTGATCAAGTCGATCGACCTTTCCGAGGCGGAAAAGGTTTCGGGAGTGCTCGGCTTCCTGACCGGCAAGGATTTCCCGATCCCGTTCGGCATCCTGCCCGTCTCCCAGGACGAGCACGCGCTCTGCCCCGACAAGGTGCGCTTCGTGGGCGACCCCGTGGTGGCCGTGGCCGCGGTCACCGAGGACGCGGCCTGGGAAGCGGCTTACAGGATCAGGATCGAGTATGAGCCGCTGACCACGATCGGCAGCGTCCAGGAAGCGCTGGAGACGCCCGAGCCGCGCATTCATGACTATGGTGACCACGGCAACGTCCACAAGTCGGTCTCCATGGCCTTCGGCGATCTCGACGGCGGCTTCGCCGAAGCCGACGAGATCTTCGAGGACACGGTGTTCTACGAGGGCAACACCCACCTGCCCATGGAGCAGCACGCGTCCGTGGCCGTGCCCGAGGACGAGGACCGCATCACGATCTATTCGTCGTCCCAGACCCCGCACTATCTGCATCGCGCCGCGGCCAAGGTCCTGGAGATCCCGGCGTCGCGCGTGCGCATCGTGGCCTGCTCGAACGGCGGCGGCTTCGGCGGCAAGAGCGATCCGTTCAATCACGAGATCGTGGCCGCGAAAATGGCTCTGAAGCTCGGCCGGCCCGTGAAGGTCACCCTCACCCGAGAGGAGGTCTTCTACTGTCACAGAGGCCGCCACCCCGTGCTCATGCACGTGCGCACGGGTATGAAGAAGATCGGCGGTCATTGGAAGATCACGGCCCAGCATCTCAAGACCGCGCTCGACGGCGGGGCCTACGGCAGCTACGGCGTGGCTTCGACGTATTACACGGGCGCGCTCCAGACTGTGACCTACGAGATGCCCGCCTACCGCTTCGACGGCGTGCGCACCTTCACGAA
>JACZDC010134296.1_pt1 | contig 11618 bp, 6 predicted proteins | sample 8641791 | NCBI WGS metagenome assembly JACZDC01 (sample SAMN15324613, study PRJNA640507) | soil metagenome | isolation source: intercropping peanut in the second line | place: China: Luxin town, Laibin City, Guangxi Province | collected 2019-07-25 | depth 10cm m
ACGGGCGGCCGGAACAGGTGGCCGGCCATGTAGGAGGCAGGGTCCTGGCCGGTGATGGGACTGCGGCCGGTGAGCAGCTCGTAGAGCACGATGCCGAACGAATAGAGGTCGCTGCGGGCGTCGAGAGGCGAGGTGCCGAACTGCTCGGGCGCGGCGTAGCGCGGCTTGCCGAGGAAGATGCCGGTCGTGGTGAGGCCCGCGGCGGCCGCGGCTCCGCCGCCGTACGCCTTGGCGATGCCGAGATCGATCAGCTTGATCTGGGCGTGGCCGTCCACGTCCCGGGTGAGCATGAGGTTGTCGGGCGACACGTCGCGGTGGACGATCTTCTGGCGGTGGAGGTAGCCGAGCGCGCGCAGCGACTGGCGGGCGATCTCCAGGGTGAGGGAGATCGGCGGCGGGCCGTGGCCGTGGAGGATCTCCAGGAGGTTCATCCCGTCGATGAGCTCCATGACGATGAACGCGTTGCCGTCGTCGGCGATGGCGAAGTCGTGGAGGACGGCGATGTTCGGATGGCGCAGGCGGATGGCGACCTTGGCCTCGCGCAGGAAGCGGTCGCCGGCCTCGCCGGTGGGCTCCATGTGGGAGCGGATCACCTTGACGACGCGCACCTCGTCGAGGAGGCGATGGCGGACCTTGTAGATGGCCCCCATGCCCCCTTCCTTGAGCTTCTCGAGGATCTCGTACTTGCCTTCGATGTGCTCGTGGAGCAGGGCCACGTCCCGAACCTCCCGGGTCGGACGGTCGTTTTCTTCTCAGGCGTCGGAGCCTGTAAGAATATTACCGACCGGGCCCCGGCTCAAGTCAGCTCAAGCCGGGGGCTCTTCGAATTCGAGAATCAGCTCGGTCCAGGCCTTGCCCGGGAGGTCCCAGCGGGTGGCGGGCTGGAAGCGGGTGCCGAGCGCGGCCTGGACCGCGGCCTCGTTGAACCCGAGGTTTTCGGGATCGCCGTCACGGACGACGGCCTCGACGACCTTACCCTGCTCGTCCACCAGGAGATCGAGATGGACGTCCACCCTCATGCCGCTGCCGCGGGCGGCCTTGGGATAGCGGACGCTGGGGATGTCGAGCGGCACCGGCATTTCGACGCCGGGCCCGGGACGCAGCACGCCGGCCATCTTCTCGGGCGGCGGTCCGTAGGCGCGCTTCGGAGCCGGAGGCGCGACCGGAACCTCAGGCTTGGCGGCAGCGACGCGGGTTGGCTCCTGGGAGCGGGGCCGCTCCGGCTTCACCAATCTCTTCGGCTTGGGGGCCGGTTCCGGCGTTACCTCCACGGTCTGGACCGGCGGCGGGGTCCGGGCCGGGCCAGGGGCCATCTCGATCGTCGGCTCCTCGGGCTCGGCGGGCACCTCTTCGGCCGGCTCCTCGACGATCTCGGGCTCCGCGGGCGCCGGAGGATCCGGCTCCACGATCGCGGGCGACGGCGCGGCCGGCTTTTCGGCGACCGGCGGCGGAGCGAAGGGAGGCGGATCGATCCGCGGCGCGTCCGACCGGTGGAACCAGAGGAAGGCTCCGAGCAGCGCCACGGTGAGCACCGCGGCGGCGGAGAGCGTTCCCCAGGATCGGTCCGGCCGCTCGGCCGGACCCAGGAGATCCGGCTCCGGCAAGTCCGGAGCGACCTCCTCCTCCGGTCTCAGCACCAGGTCGTCCTGGTCAGGAAGCGGATCGTACTGCGGCCCCTCGTGTCCGGACTCGTACATGTCGGCGGCTCCTTTGCAGGCGTCCCGGACCGGGACGCCATTCAGTATACGAGCCTTGGACGAGGAGTGTTAGCTCTGCTGTGTCAGACTTCGCCCCGCAGGGGCGATGGCGCGTAGCCCGGGGATTCATCCCTGGGCTCGGAAGGTTCACCGCCCGGGGGTGGTCCGGGGAGCCCCACCGCCCAGGGTTGAAACCCTGGGCTACGTGCCGTGCCCCCTACGGGGCCAGCTTGGAAACTGAATCAGGCTTCTCTCTACACCCCGAAATACCGCGCGTCCGGGTGGTGGAACACCAGCGCCGAGACGCTCGCCTCGGGGTCCATCATGTCGCCTTCGGTGAGTTGGACGCCGATCTCCTCGGGACGCAGGGCGTGGAACAGCTCGCGCTGGAAGGCGAGGTCCGGACAGGCCGGGTAGCCGAAGCTGTAGCGCTTGCCGCGGTAGCGCGCGGCAAGCTTGTCGTCCAGGCTCGCATCCGGCGCATCCGGGAAGCCCCAGGCCCCCCGCAGCTTCGCGTGGAGATACTCCGCCGCGGCCTCGGCCGTCTCCAGCGCGAGCGCCGCGTAGGCGTGGCTCTTCAGGTATTCGCCCTGCGCCTTCCAGGTCTCGACCCTTTCCCGGACTCCGTCACCGGCCGTGGTGACAAACAGGGCGATGTGGTCGTCCGGCAGGACGAAGTCCGCGAGGCAGAGGCCGCCTTCGCGGTCCTGTCGCGGGAAGTCCCAAGAGGACAGAGACTTGCCGGTCTCCGGACAGATCAGGGTCACCCGGTTGCCGTCCGTCTTCGCCGGGAAGAAGCGCCAGACCGCCCGTGCCCGGAGCCCGTCCCGAGCCGTGTCCTTGAGCTCTTCGACCAACGCCTCCAGCTTGGCGAGCTTCGGATCGCCCTCCTCGCGCAGCCGCTTCACCGAACCTTTCAGACCCAGGTGCTTGCCGTAGACCATCTGCGGGTTGAGATAGGACCAGACCTCGTCGAGGTCCAGATCCTGGACATGGCGCTCCACGTCCGGCGGCGCCGGGACCGGAATATCCTTGCGCACCTCGTGGATGACCGGCGCGGCTTCGCCGCCTTCCGCGACGACCGCCGTCTCCGCCGAGTCCGTCTGGATCAGCGCCGTCACCTCCTCCTCCAGGCTCGGCCGGGCCGACGGGTCGAGGAGCCTCTCCACGAGCTTCAGGCCATGCATGGCGTCCTTGGCGTAGGTGCAGATGCCGCTGTACGACTGGGCGATCCGCCGGTGCGTGAAACGACGGGTCAGGGCCGCACCACCCACGAGGAGCGGCGTATCGATGCCCACCGCCGCCAGGTCGCCGGCCGTCACCACCATCTGCTGCGCGCTCTTGACCAGCAGGCCGGAGAGGCCGATCACGTCCGGCTGGTGCTCGCGGACGGCCTGGATCAGGCGCTCCGACGGCACCTTGATCCCGAGGTTCACGACCGTGAAGCCGTTGTTCGAGAGCACGATGTCCACCAGGTTCTTGCCGATGTCGTGGACGTCGCCCTTGACTGTCGCGAGAAGGACCTTGCCGCGCGTCGAGCTGCCACCCTCGACCTTCTCCATGTGCGGTTCGAGATACGAGACCGCGGCCTTCATGACCTCGGCGCTCTGCAGCACCTCGGCCACGATGAGCTGGTTGTCGTTGAACAGGCGGCCGACCTCGCTCATGCCGGTCATCAGCGGGCCGTTGATGATGTCGAGCGGCGCCGGCCAGCGCGGATCGGCGAGCGCGGACTCCAGGTCCTGCTCCAGACCCTCCTTGCTGCCTTCGACCACGGCGCGGGCCAGGCGCTCTTCGAGCGGCAGCTCGGCGCGCGGCTTCACGCCGGCTCCGGAGGTCCGGCCGCGGAAGAAGGCCGTGAACTCCTCGACCGCCTTGTTGCCCGCCTCCACGTCGCCGACCGGCAGGAAGATCAGAGCCTCGGCCAGCTCGCGCTCCTCGGCCGGGATGTCGGCGTAGCGCGCCAGCTTCTCGGTGTTGACGATCGCCGCGTCGAGGCCGGCCTTCGTACAGTGGTAGAGGAAGACCGAGTTGAGCACCTCGCGGCCGGCGTTCGGCAGGCCGAAGCTGACGTTGGAGACGCCCAGGACCGACTTCGTGTCCGGATACAGCTCCTTGACGGCGCGCACGCCTTCGACCGTCTGCGCCGCCGAGCCGAGATAGGCGGCGTCGCCGGTGCCGCACGGGAACACGAGCGCATCCCACCAGATGTCCTCGGGCGCCACGCCCATCTCCTCGACCAGGATCTGATAGCTGCGGCGCGCCACCTCGACCTTGCGCTCGACCGTGACCGCCATGCCCTTCTCGTCGATCAGGCCGACGACCAGCGCCGCGCCGTAGCGCTTCGCGAGCGGCACGACCTTTTCGAAGCGGTGCCGGCCGTCCTCCAGGTTGATCGAGTTGAGGACCGCCTTGCCCTGGCAATAGGTCAGGGCCCTCTCCATGACCGCGGCGTCGGTCGAGTCGATCATCAGCGGCGCCTTGACCATGCGCACGAGCCGGTCGAGGAAGAGCTCCATGTCGGCGGTCTCGTCGCGGTCCGGGTCCTGGAGGCAGACGTCGAGCACCTGGGCCTGGGCGCGCACCTGGGCACGGCCGACCTCGGCCGCCGCTTCGTACTGGCCTTCCTGGATGAGCCGCTTGAACTTGCGGCTGCCGAGCACGTTGGTGCGCTCTCCCACCAGGAGCGGACGGTTGTCGTCCGTCAGCTCCACCGCCTCCAGGCCGGAGACCATGGCGCGATGGTGATGGTGGAAGCGCCGCGGCTCCCGGCCCTGGACCAACCCCGCCAGCGCGCTCACGTGCTCGCGGGTGGTGCCGCAGCAGCCGCCGACCAGGTTGAGCCAGCCGGCGTCGAGGAAGCGGGTGAAGGCGCGGACGAACACGTCCGGTCCTTCGGTGTAACGGCCGTCCTCGTCGGGCAGGCCGGCGTTCGGCACGCAGGCCACGCGCGTACGGCAGATTTCGGAGAGGGTGCGGACGTGGTCCGCCATCAGGTCCGGGCCTGTGGCGCAGTTGAGGCCGACGTAGAGGAGATCGGCGTGCAGCAGGGAGACCGCGAGCGCGTCCGCGTCCTGACCGCCGAGCATGGTGCCGGTGGTCTCGATGGTGGCCGAGACCGCGACCGGAATCTTCCAATCGGCCTGCGCGAAGGCGCGCTCGATGCCGATGAGCCCGGCCTTGATATTGCGCGTGTCCTGGGCGGTTTCGAGGAGCAGGTAGTCGGCGCCGCCGGCCATCAGGCCGAGAGTCTGGACGCGGAAGTGCTCGATCAGCTCTTCGAAGGTGATACCGCCGGTCACGGAGATGGCCTTGGTGGTCGGACCCATGGAGCCGCAGACGAAGTGCATCCGGTGATTTCCGGGGTGCCTGTCGTAGCGCGCGCAGGCCACGCGGGCGATCCGGGCCGAGGCGGCGTTCAGGTCGAACGCCTTGTGGGCCAGGCCATACTCGGCGAGCACGAGCGGGGTGCCGCCGAACGAGTTGGTCTCCACGATGTCGCAGCCCGCGGAGAGGTAGGCCTCGTGAACGCCGTCGACCACATCGGGACGGGTCTCGCAGAGGTTCTCGTTGCAGCCTTCGAGATCGGGACCGCCGAAGTCGTCGGCGGTGAGGGTCACTCCCTGGAGCGCGGTGCCGGTGGCGCCGTCGAGCACGAGCACGCGCTCGTCCAGGGCGGCGAGCAGCGCCGAGGTGCGGGCTTCCAGGTCAGCCGGCCGAGCCGGGACAGGGACATTGAAGATGGAGTCCGACAAGACATTCCTCCTTGGGATGCCCGGGCGGAAACAAGAAACCCGCCTCGGAATGCATCACGAGACGGGCTCTTCGTCACGGACACTTGGTTGCCGCCGAAGCGGCCGCATCCTCGCTTTGCGAGAGGGCACCTTGGGTGTCCGTCCCAGGTTGCCGAGCCCGGTTCATGACCGGACCGCTCGTAATGCAGGGGGAAGGATAGCGACAGGAGGGGGAGGATGTAAAGAGGGCTTCAGGACTGGCCGGATTCGAGCCGGGCATCGAGAGTCCGGCGCTCCAGCGCGAAGCGGACGACGGCGACCTCCGCCTTGATGTCGGCGAGGATCTCGTTCCGGACGCTCTCCCGCAAGGACTGGTACTGAGCCTCGATCCTGGAAACCCGGTCCAGGAGGCCATCGATCTTGTCCTCGGCGCGCTCGAGGCCGCGCACCGCGTCCTCGGTTCTCGCTTCCAGGGCCGACAGTTTGCGGAGGGTCTCCCAAAGCTCCTGGCCGAGGCTCACGAAGCCTCTCCGAGCTTCGCCTCCAGGCGGGCGAGGACGGCGACGCTCCGGTCCAGGTGGGAACCGATCGAATCGATCTTCTCCCGGATCGCCCGCAGGGCGGTTTCTACCTCGGGTGAAGCCGCCTCGATGTCGGCGACATCCGCGGAGCGGATGACGATCGTCTTTCCAGGTCTCGGATCGGTCAGCAGAACCTTTTTCGCGCTCATGGACACCCTACCTCCCCCCGGGACATCCCCGGACGGGATGAGAATAGCACAAGCACGCACCGTACGATACGCCCTCAGATCTTGAGCTGCGCGATCAGCTTCTTGATGGCCGCGGCGCTCTGCATGACGTAGAAATGGAGCGACGGGGCTCCCTTGGCGAGCAGCTCCTGACTCTGATGCAGGGCCCATTCGACGCCGACGTCCACCGCGTGCTCGGGCTTGGCGTCCAGGATGGCGTCCGCCAGGGCGTCGGGGATCTCCACGAAGAAGTTCTTCGGGATCGAGGTGAGCTGCTTCTGGGAGGTGAGGATCTTCAGGCCCGGGATGATCGGCGCCTGGATCCCTTCCTCGCGGCAGATTTCCAGGTAGCGGAAGTAGTGCCGGTTGTCGAAGCACATCTGCGTCACGACATAGTCGGCGCCGGCGTCGATCTTCTCCTTGACGTGACGCGCGTCGATCCGCACGTTCGGCGCCTCGAAGTGCTTCTCGGGGTAGCCGCCGACGCCGATGCAGAAGTCGGACGGCTCGGCGTCGAGCAGGTCCTGCTCCAGGTACTTGCCGTGGTTCATGGACGAGATCTGCCGCACCAGGTCGCAGGCGTACAGGTTGGCGCTGCGGCCGTACTTGAGCGGCTTCTCGAAGCCGCTGTCATCGCCGCGCACGGCGAGGACATTGTCGATGCCCAGGTACTTGAGCTCGATCAGGAAGTCCTCGGTCTCCTCGCGGGTGAAGCCGCGGCAGAGGATGTGGGGCACGGCGTCGATGTGGTACTTGTTCTGGATCAGCGCGCAGACTCCGAGCGTGCCCGGCCGCTTGCGCTTGACGCGGCGCTGGATGCCCTGCGGCGTCTCGTCGTAGATCACCTCGGCCGCGTGGCTGGTGATGTCGATGAACGGCGGCCGGTACTTCACGAGGTCGTCGATCAGGGCGAGCAGACCCTTGACATCCCCGCCGCGCATCGGAGGGATGATCTCGAAGCTGATCAGCGGCCGGTCGGCCTTGGCCAGGTGCTCGATGACTTTCATAGGGTGCCTCGGGCGCGAGTCAGAGTATCAGATCAGATAAAGTGCGCGCCATGAGACCCTGGCGCGGAGAACGGGCTCCGAGGCGCATGCTGCGCCCCCTGGGCGACACGGCCGTCGCCGCGATCGCCTTCGCCGCGGCGTTCGTGATCCGCATCCGCCTGCCCCTGCCGTTCACCCAGGGCCTGCTGCCCGAGGATCGCCTGCTCTTCCTCTTCGAGCAGTGGGCGCCGGTGCTCGTGACCCAGCTCGGCTCTCTCTACTTCTTCGGCTTCTACGATCCGCCCCGGCCGCGCAGTGCGACCGACGTCGCGCGCCGGCTCCTCGCCGCGGTCGGCGGCCAGGGGCTGGCGCTGATGGGCTACTACTTCCTCGCCAACCAGACCTTCCCGCGCTCGGTCCTGCTCCTCCACCTGGTGCTCGACTTCGCGCTCCTGCTGGCCTGGCGGCTGCTCCTCGATCGCGGCGAACGCCAGCACGAGCGCCGGGTGGCCATCGTGGGCTGCGGCGAGGCGGCGCGGGAGATCGCGGAGGCCCTCCACCTCCATTCCTGGCACGGGCTGCGGGTGGCCGGGTTCGTGCCGCGGCCCGGCGAGGAGCCGCCGGCGGAGCGCACCGACTTCCTGCTCGGTCCCTGCCTGGGCACGGCCGACGACCTGCCGGCCCTGCTCGCCAGCGGACGGGTCGAGGACATCATCCTCGCCGGCAGCGACGACTCCTGGCAGAGCCGCCTGCTCGACAGCCTCGCCGGCACCCGGCCGGCTCACACCAACGTGCTGCTCCTGCCCGGCCCCTTCGAGAGCCTGATCGGACGGATGCGCTATCGCTGGGTCCACGACCTGCCGCTGGTCGAGGTGGTGCGCGAGACGGAGTGGCGCATCAACTGGCCGCTCAAGCGGGTGCTCGACCTGATCGGCGGCTCGGTCCTCCTGATCCTCTCCCTGCCGGTCCTCGCCGCCTGCGCGATCGCGGTGCGGGCCACCTCGCCCGGATCGATCCTCTACCGGCAGGTCCGGGTCGGGCGCGGCCAGCGGCCGTTCACGCTGCTCAAGCTGCGCACCATGCAGGTGAACGCCGAGGCCGAGTCCGGCGAGGTCCTGGCACAGCCGGACGACCCGCGCCTGACGCCGATCGGCGCCTTCCTGCGGCGGTTCCGTCTCGACGAAATTCCCCAGCTCCTCAACGTGCTCCAGGGGAGCATGAGCCTGGTCGGACCGCGCCCGGAACGTCCCGGATTCGTCCAGCGGTATCTTCTGGACGTGCCCGGCTATGCCGAGCGCTTCTCGATCGCGCCCGGCCTGACCGGCCTCGCCCAGGTCAACGGCGACTATCACTCCACCCCCCAGAACAAGCTCCGCTACGAGCTGGCCTACCTGGCCAACTGGACCCTCTGGCTCGATCTCTCCATCCTCTTGAGAACTGTCAAGATTGTGCTCACATCGCGCGGCGTGTGACCACAAAGTGGTCAACCATATTGACACTAGCCTAATCCTCCGCTAGTTTTACGCCGTAACTTTCTTTTTTTTGGGTTGAGAGGTCGTGTATGAGACCACGAAGCCCCTTTGTTTCAGGGCGATCCATAGCTGTTCTTCTCCTTGTCCTGGCAACGCCGCGCCTTCTGACGGCGGGGTCGACGGGAACGACATCTCTGCACATGCCCCAGGGCGGTGCGGCGGGCACCGGCAACGGCGACTACGTCTCCGACGCGGGCGGCTTGAACACGGTCTACCGGTACTTCATCGAGGTGCCGCCGGGTTTGGGCCGCCTCGTCGTGGAGCTCTTCGACGCCGACGTGGGCCTCGGCGGCACCGCTGAAGCGGCGCCAGGACGGGACCGCGACCGCAGCGGCGGGTTCACCTCGGTCGCCACCTACAGCCTGTTCAACCCCTCGGGAACGGCACGGACGACCAGCTACACCACCGGCAACACCACGACCCCGGCCGCCTCGGACAACGCCTGGACGACGTTCTTCGACTCGACGGGCGACGACGTCCGCGACAACTTCACCACCGCGGCCTTCACCAACAACGACGGCCTGACGACGTGGGGCTCGAACTGGATCGAGACCAACGACAACGCCACGGCCGGCAGCGGCGACATCCAGATGACCGGCGGCGAGCTGCGGCTCGGGGACGACGGCAGCACCGGCGCGAACGCCGCGCGCATCGAGCGCCAGGCCGACCTCTCGGCGTTCAACGCCGCCACGTTCACCTTCAACCTCCGCACCCAGGGTGTGGATGCGGGGGATCAGTACCGGGTGGAGGTCTCGTCGAACGGCGGCGGAGCCTGGACCACCCTGGAGACGTTCACGGGCGCCATCGCGGCCACGACGCGCAGCTACAACATCAGTGCCTTCCGGGCCACGAACACCCGCATCCGGTTCATCCATGTGACCGGCTACGCCGCCAACGACTTCCTGTTCGTGGACAACGTCCGCATCCAGGACAACCGGATCACTCCCGGCCATTGGGAGCTGCGGGTGGACATGGGGGTCGGCAACGATCTCAACGCGATCGGGATCCGGGCGCACGACGGCACCAGCGGCGCCGGCGGGACGGAGCTCAACGTCTATTTCGACTCGTTCGCGCAGTTCGGCATCAACCCGCCGGCCTCCGGTACGGTCAGCCGCAGCTACACGGTCCATCCGTACCTCACCTCCGGCTGCTCCGCCGGCGAGAACGACTTCGACTATGACAGCGGGTCGGGAACCGTCGGTTCGATGACGTTCGACAGCCGGTCGACGCCGACGGTCTTCTCCCAGAGCATCGCCAGCGCGTCGCTGTCCGCCGACAACGCCTGGAACCGCGACACCCTGAGCGGCTGGACGTCGGATCTCAACTCGGTCGAATACGGCATCTGGTCCGCCGACGTCTCGATCTCGTCGTATCTGGTCGGGGGAACGCCGAACGGGAACTACACCACGTTCTACATGACCAACTCGCAGGCGGCGGCCAACCCTCCGACCGCCAACCCGCAGGCAAACGCGTTCCGGGTCTACCTCCCGACCGACGCGGGTGGCGCGCCGGTCAAGCCGTACATGGAGCAGCAGCTCCGGCTCGACGGCGGACCCAACCCGCCGGTGGTGGGCCAGACGTCGCGCTTCACGGTGACCGTACGGGTGGTGAACCCCACTCCGCAGGCGATCACGTTCTCGGCTTCCAATCTGGTCACCGCCAACGTGCCCGGCAGCGGCGCGGTCTATGGCGGCGCCGCCCAGGTCTCCCAGGGCTCGGTCGTCAGCCAGCCGGCCGTGGGCGGCACCGGCAACGTCACCTGGAACCCGGGCACCGTGGCGGCCGGCGCCACCGTGCTCCTAGCCTACGAGGTGCGCATCACTCCGACCTCGGCCGGCCAGCGCATCCTGGCGACCGCCGCGGCCACTTCGGGCAACGGCACGCGCGGCACCTACGTGGACGAGACCGGCAACACCACGCAGGCGCGGGCCACCTATACCTCCGGGCCGCTCTGCGAGCTGGCCGTGACCCAGGGCTTGCTGACCCAGGCCGTGGTCTCCTCCTTCCGCACCTACGCCGCTCAGAACGGCGGCGTCCAGGTCGAGTGGACCACGGCCTCCGAGGCCGGCACCGCCGGTTTCTATCTCTCGCGCTGGGACGAGCGGTCGAGGAGCTTCGTCAAGGTTCACGACGGCCTGCTCCCCGGCCTCATCCATGCGCCGCAGGGCGGCACCTACCATTTCCACGACGAGAGCGCCGATCCGCGCTCGTCCCAGACGTATCGCCTGGAGGAGGTCGAGGTGACGGGCGACCGACGGCACTTCGGTCCGTTCACCGCCCGCCCCTCCTGGGACGGGCCGGAACGGGCCGTCGAGGCGTTCGAGCGCGAGCCGCACGCCGGGATCCGGCTCGCGACCGCCGGTCCCAGGCCGATGACCGGAGAGGGAATCCGGGTTCCCGGAGCCGACGGCGTGCGCCTGGCGATCCGCGAGAACGGCCTCTACTACCTGACCTCCGCCCAGATCGCCGCCTGGTTCGGCGCCAAGGTCGCCGATGCCGAGCGGCTGATCGCGCGGGACGGGTTCCTGCTGACCCGCAACGGCCTGACCGCGGCCTGGTATCCGGACTACTCCGACGCCAAGCGCAAGACCGCTCGCGGCCTCTTCTTCTACGGCGAGACCGTGGACAGCCTCTACACCCGCGACACGGTCTACCGCCTGCAGCAGACCGGCGGCATCACCATGCAGACAGAAGCCGCCGGCCCGGCCGCTCCGGCGCCGGGCGGCTCGTACACCGATTCGCAGGCGTTCGAGGTGGACGCCTTCCCGGCCACCGCCATCTCGCCCGATCCCGCGTCGGACTACTGGTACTGGGCGTTCCTGGTGGGCGACGATCCGACATTCGGCCACCAGACGTTCAGCGCGGACACGCCGGGAGTCATGCCGGGAGATGGCACTCTCACGGTCGACCTGCAGGGCGCG
>JACZDC010047432.1_pt1 | contig 11609 bp, 3 predicted proteins | sample 8641791 | NCBI WGS metagenome assembly JACZDC01 (sample SAMN15324613, study PRJNA640507) | soil metagenome | isolation source: intercropping peanut in the second line | place: China: Luxin town, Laibin City, Guangxi Province | collected 2019-07-25 | depth 10cm m
CAGCGGCGTTCCCCCTCTCCCCTCGGGAGAGGGGGCTAGGGGGTGAGGTTCTTCGCGCCCATCTCTCGTCCCGCCTGCCCGACGCCTACATCCCGTCCGCCTTCGTCTTCCTCGGCGCCCTGCCGCTCAGCCCGAACGGCAAGGTGGACCGCAAGGCCCTGCCTGAGCCGGACGCGCCGGTCTTGAGTCGCGAGCGGGTGCTGCCGACTACGCCGCTGGAGCGCTTCCTGGCCGGGCTGTGGAGCGAGGCCCTGGGAGTTGAGGTCGGCATCCACGACGGCTTCTTCGAGCTGGGCGGAAACTCGATCAGCGGTGCCGTGCTCGTCAACCGGCTCCAGCGTGAGCTGGGCGAGGTCGTGCCGGTCGCGGCCATCTTCGAGGCGCCGACCGTGGCGCGGATGGCCTCCTACCTGTCGCGAGACCGCCGAGTCCTTACTCCGCTCGTGGCCCGCGTGCCTCACGATGGCGAGGCGCTGCCGCTCTCCTTTGCCCAGGAACGCCTCTGGTTCCTCGACCAGTTGGAGCCGGGCAGCCCGCTCTACAACATCCCGGTGGCCTGGCGCCTCCGGGGGACGCTCGACGCCGCGGCCCTGGAGCACGCTTTGGCCGAGGTCGTCCGCCGCCATGAGACCCTGCGCACCACGTGCGGGTTCCGCGACGGCAGCCCGGTCCAGATCGTCCATCCGCCGGCCTTCTCCATGGCCCACGTCGAGATGGAGGAGGGTGACCTCGAAGCCTTCCTCCAGCGGGAGGCCCGGCAGCCGTTCGATCTCGCCGAGGGTCCGCTCCTGCGCGCCACCCTCTTGCGGCTGAGCCAGGAGGAGCACGTCCTCTTCCTCAACATCCACCACATCGTGGCGGACGGCTGGTCCCTGGGCGTGCTCGTGCGCGAGATCGCGGCCTTCTACTCCCACTCGACCCTGCCGGAGCTGCCGATCCAATACGCCGACTTCGCGGCCTGGCAGCGCGGCTGGCTGGACGGCGAGACTCTGGGCCGGCAGGTCGACTACTGGCGGGAGACCCTGGCCGCTGTGCCGCCGCTCGATCTCGTCGCCGACCGGCCGCGGCCGGCCTTTCGCACCTCGGCGGGCGGCATCGTGCCGGTCTCCCTCCCGGCGGATCTGCGCGAGCGCGCCGCGGGCCTCGCCGTCGAGGCTCAGGCCAGCCTCTTCATGGTCCTGATGACCGGCTTCCAGGCGCTGCTCCACCGCATGTCCAACCAGGACGACCTCGCGGTCGGCACCCCGGTGGCCGGCCGCACGCGGGCCGAGCTGGAGGGGCTGATCGGGTTCTTCGTCAACACCCTGGTGCTGCGGTCTGACGCCATGGGCGACCCCGCGTTCCGCGGCCTCCTGGAGCGCACCCGGACTCGCGCTCTCGGCGCCTTCGAGCACCAGGACGTGCCGTTCGAGCGCCTCGTCGAGGAACTGGCGCCGGAGCGCGACCGTGCCCGTCCGCCGCTCTTCCAGGTGGTCTTCGCACTCCAGAACGCCGGAGGGAATGGGATCAACCTCCCGGGCCTGACCCTGGAGCCGGTCTCCGTCCATCCGGGCATCGCCAAGTTCGATCTCACCCTGACGCTCACCGAGACGCCCGACGGGCTGGCCGGCACCCTGGAGTACAGCCGCGATCTGTGGGACGCCACCACCGTATCGCGGCTCGCCGGCTGGCTTGGGACCCTGCTGGCCGGCGCCGTGGCCGATCCGGACCTCCGGCTCTCCGAACTGCCGGTTCTTGACGAGGCCGAGCGCCACCAGCTCCTCGCGGAGTGGAACGACCACAGCTCGGCCTTCCCGGAGCTGAGCATCCCGGCGCTCTTCGAGGAGCAGGCGACTCTCCAACCGAAGGCCGTGGCCGCCGTGTTCGGCGACGAGCGGATCACCTACCGCGACCTCGACCGGCGCGCCGACCGGCTTGCCAGCATCCTGGCGCGGCTCGGCGTCGGCCTGGGAACGCCCGTCGCGATCTACCTGGAACGTTCGCTGGAGATGGTCGTCGCCACGCTCGCGGTGCTCAAGGCCGGCGGCGCCTACGTGCCGCTCGACACCTCGTATCCGGAGGAGCGCCTCCGGTTCATGCTGGAGGACGTCGGGGCGCCGGTGCTGATCACCCGCGAGAGCTGGCTCGGTCTTTTCGAAGGCGCGCGGGTGAAGACCGTCTGCCTCGACCGGCCCCTGCGCTCGCGGTCGGGATGGAAGAAGCCGGACATCCCGCCCCAGTCTCCGGCTTACGTGATCTATACCTCCGGCTCGACCGGCAGGCCCAAGGGCGTGGTCGTGCCGCACCGCGCCGTCGTCCGCCTCGTGCGGGATACGGACTACCTCCGCCTCGGTTCCGGAGATGTCCTGGCCCAGGCTTCGAACACCTCTTTTGACGCCGCGACCTTCGAGATCTGGGGGGCGCTGCTCAACGGCGGCCGCCTCGTCGGCATGACCAAGGAGACGATGCTGTCGCCCGCCGCCCTGGCCGCGCAGGTGCGGCGCGACGGCATCGGCGTCCTCTTCCTCACCACGGCGCTGTTCAACCAGGTCGCGCGCGAGGCGCCGCACGCCTTCGCGCCGCTGCGCGCCGTGCTGTTCGGCGGCGAGCTGGTCGACCCGGCGAGCGTCCGGACGGTGCTGCGCGGCGGCGCGCCGGAGCGCCTGCTGCACGTCTACGGTCCCACCGAGAGCACCACCTTCGCCTCCTGGCACCTCGTCGAGAACGTAGCGGAGGGGACCTCTACGGTGCCGATCGGCCGGCCGCTCGCCAACACCTCGCTGCTGGTGCTCGACCCGGGCCTGCGGCCGGTGCCGGCCGGGTGGACCGGCGAGCTGTACGTCGGCGGCGATGGCCTGGCCTGGGGCTACGCCGGCCGGCCGGAGCTGACCGCGGCGCGCTTCGTGCCTCACCCGCTCGGCCAGCCCGGCGAGCGCCTCTACCGCACCGGCGACCTCGTGCGCCGGAACGGCGCCGGCGCCGTCGAGTTCCTCGGCCGCGCGGACTTCCAGGTCAAGATCCGTGGCTTCCGCATCGAGCTGGGAGAGGTCGAGTCGGCGCTCCTGGCGGTGCCGGGCGTCCGGGAGGCTGCCGTCCTGGCCGTGGGTGACGGGGGAGACCGGAGGCTCGTGGCCTGCGTCGCGCCGCGTCTGGAGGCGGCCGTCCTCCGGGAGGCCCTCGCCTCGCGGCTGCCGGCGTTCATGGTGCCTTCGGCGTTCGTCACCCTGGACGCCCTGCCGCTCAACCCGAACGGCAAGGTCGACCGCAAGGCCCTGGAGAGGATCGATCCATCGACCGCCGGCGAGCCGGCCGCCGACCTCGTGCCACTCCGCACGCCGACCGAGGAGATGGTGGCCGCGGTCTGGTCCAACTTGCTTGGAGTCGAGCGCATCGGAGCCCGGGACGAGTTCTTCGAGCTGGGCGGCCACTCGCTCCTGGCCACGCGGCTGATCGCGCGCTTCCGCGACGTCTTCGGCGTGGACCTGCCGCTCAGCCTCGTCTTCGAGCGGCCGACCCTGGAGGCTCTGGCGGCGGCCGTCGACGAGGCCGCCGCTCGCCGCGAGGGCTTGGCCGTGCCGCCGCTCGTGGCCCGCCAGGACGGCGAGACCCGCTTCCCGCTCAGCTTCGCGCAGGAGCGCCTCTGGTTCCTGGACCGGATGGGGCCTGGCGCCGCCAGCTATAACGTGCCGGTCGCCCTGCGGCTCACCGGCGCGCTCGACGTCTCCGCGCTCGCTCGCGCCCTCACCGGTATCCTGGAGCGCCACTCCGCCCTTCGCGCCGTCTTCGGCCAGGAGGAGGGCGAGGCCTTCCAGACGATCCAGCCGGACCAGCCGCTCGCCTTCACCCTCGTCGATCTCCGCGGCCTGCCTGATCGGCCGGACCGGGACGCCGAGGCGCGGCGCGCGCTCCAGGCGGAAGCGGCGCGGCCGTTCGATCTGACCCGCGGGCCGCTGCTGCGCACCGTGCTGCTGCGGCTCGGCGACGAGGAGTGGATCGCGCTGATCAACCTCCACCACATCGTCAGCGACGGCTGGTCCCTGGGTGTCCTGGTGCGCGAGCTGATCGCTCTTTACGAGGACACGGCACTCCCGGACCTGCCCATCCAATATTCCGACTACGTGCGCTGGCAGCGCGGCTGGCTCAAGGGCGACGTCCTGACCGCGCAGCTCCGGTTCTGGCAGGAGACCCTGGGCGGCGCGCCGACCGTTCTGGAGCTGCCTTCGGACCGTCCGCGTCCGCCGGTCCAGACCTTCCGCGGCGCGCGCGAGCCGCTGGCGCTGCCGGCTCCGCTCGCGGCGGCGCTCCGCGGTGTGGCCCGGCGCGAGTCGTCAACCCTGTTCATGGTCCTGATGACCGCGTTCGCCGGCCTGCTGCACCGCTACACGACGGAAGAGGACATCCTCGTGGGCACCCCGGTCGCCGGTCGCACGCTGGGCGAAACCGAGGGACTGATCGGCCTCTTCGTCAACGTCCTCGTCCTGCGCGGCGAGGTCGATCCGGAGCAGCCGCTCTTCAACGGCCCCCTCGCCAGGCTCCGCGCGCGGGCCCTGGCTGCCTTCGCCCACCAGGACCTGCCGGTCGAGCGGCTCGTCGAGGTGCTCGACGTCGAGCGCAGCCTGTCGCGCAACCCGCTCTACCAGGTGGTCTTCGCCCTCCAGAACGCCCCGATGGAAGCTGCGCCTCTGCCCGGCGTGTCCCTGGAGATGCTGCCGCTCGACGGCGCCACGGCCAAGACCGACCTGCTCCTCGCGCTCTCCGAAGTCCCGGGCGGGATCGCGGGAGGCTGGGAGTACAGCGCCGACCTCTTCGACGCCGCCACCATCCGCCGCCTCTCCGGTCACCTCGTGACCTTGCTGGAGAACGCCGTCACCGATCCGGACCGGAGCCTGGGCGAGCTGCCGCTGCTGACCGCTTCCGAGCAGACCCTCCTCCTGCGCGAGTGGAACGACACGGAACGGCCGGCGCGCGCCGCCTGCCTCCACGACCTGTTCGAGGAGCGCGTTCAGGAAGACCCGGACGCCGTGGCCGTGCGCTTCGACGGCGCCAGCCTCACCTACGGCGAACTGGGCGTCCGCGCCGAGCGGCTCGCGGCACGGCTGAGGAGCCTGGGCGTCGGCCCCGAGGTGCTGGTCGGCATCTGCGCCGAGGAGAGCCTGGAGAGGGTCGTGGCCGTGCTTGCCGTGTTCAAGGCCGGCGGCGCCTACCTGCCGCTCGATCCCACCCATCCGCACGAGCGCCTGGCCTTCATGATGGACGACTCGGGCATCCCCGTCCTTCTGACCCAGCGGCACCTGCTGGCGTCGCTGCCCGACACCCTCGCCGAGCTGGTCCTGCTGGAGGACGACCACGGTGTCCCGGCCACGACCGGACCACGCGCCCGGCCCGACAACCTGGCCTATGTCATCTATACCTCGGGCTCGACGGGGACGCCGAACGGCGTGCTCGTCCAGCACCGCTCCGCGGTCCGCCTCATCCAACAGGCGGTCGAGCACTTCCGAGTGGATCGCAGCAGCCGGATCCTGCAGTCGGTCTCCTTCAGCTTCGACGCCTCGGTCCTGGAGACCTGGGCGGCGCTGGCGAGCGGCGCCACGCTCTGCATCACCCGCAAGGACGAGCGGATGTCGGGCGAAGCGCTGGCCGAGCGCATCCGGACCGACGGCGTGACCACCGCCGTGCTCACGCCGTCCACCCTCAACCTCCTGCCCGAGGACGGCCTCCCCGACCTCCGGACCGTGAGTGTGGGCGGCGAGAGCTGTCCGGCCGACGTGGCGAGCCGTTGGGCGCCGCGCCTGGACCGGCTCCTGAACTGTTACGGTCCGACCGAGACCACGATCTACGCCTCGGCACACATCGCTTCCGGGGTCTACCGCAAGGAGCCGCCGATCGGCCGGCCGAACGCGGGCACCCGCATGTACGTCCTCGACCCGCAGGGTCAAGCGGTACCCGCCGGCGTGCCGGGCGAGCTGTGGGTCGGCGGCGAGGCCCTGGCGCGCGGCTACCTGAAGCGGCCCGCGCTCACGGCCGAGCGCTTCCGTCCCGATCCTTTCGCAGCGGGCGAGCGCCTGTATCGGACCGGCGACCGCGTGCGCTGGAACGCCGATGGCGAGTTGGAGTTCCTGGGCCGCGTGGACCGCCAGGTGAAGATCCGCGGCCTGCGCATCGAGCTGGGCGAGATCGAGGCCGCGATCGGCATCCATCCGGCGGTGAGCGAGTGCGCCGTGCTCGTCCGGGATGGTCGCCTCATCGCCTTCCTGGTGCCGCGCGAAGCCGATCTCCAGGACCTGAACAAGATTCTCAGGGAGCAACTCCGCAACCGTCTCCCGGACTACATGGTGCCGGCTGTCTTCGTGAGCCTGCCCGCGCTGCCGCTCACCCCGACCGGCAAGGTGGACCGCCGGGCGCTCGCCAAGGTCCGGGCCACCGCCGAGCGGGAGACGGTGGTCGAGCCGCGCGACACCCTGGAGCTGCGTCTCGTGCAGCTCTGGAAGGAGGTGCTCGGCGTGCCGCGGCTCGGGGTTCGGGACAACTTCTTCGAGCTCGGCGGCCACTCGCTCCTGGCCGTCAAGCTGATGGCCCGCGTGCGCCAGGAGACCGGCCGCGAGCTGCCGCTCTCGGCGCTCTTCGCGGGCGGCACCGTCGAGGAGATGGCCCGCCTGCTGCGCTCGGAAGAGGAAGAGCGGCCGTCGTCCCTGGTCGGCATCCGGACCGAAGGCGCCGGCACGCCGTTCTTCTGCGTCCATCCGGCCGGCGGCGACGTCCTCGCCTTTGCGGCGCTGGCTCGCGCTCTCGGCCCGCACCGTCCCTTCTACGGCCTGCAGTCACGGGGCCTGGACGGCGGCGAGCCGCTGTCGCGCATCGAGGACATGGCCTCGGCCTACATCGAGGAGATCCGCACCGTCCAGCCGATGGGGCCGTACCTCCTGGGAGGCTGGTCGCTGGGAGCGCTGATCGCCTTCGAGATGGCCCGCCAGCTCGACGCGGGCGGCGAGGAGGTGGCGCTCCTGGCCGTGCTCGACAGCTCGCCGTCGATCGCCGGGAGCGCGGAGCCGGACGACGTCGACATCCTGCTCGACGTGGCCGGCTACGTGGAACAATTCTGGAAGGCGAGCCTCGGAGTGACCCGCGACGATCTGGAGACCCTGGAGCCTGAGAGAAGACTGGACCTCCTGGCGGAGCGCCTCCAGGCCGCCGACCTGCTGCCGGCCGGGACCGGAGCCGACCGCGTCCGCCGCATCCTGGAGGTCTACAAGGCGAACGCCCAGGCCGTGAGCCGCTACAAGCCCGCGTTCTACCCAGGCCGGGTGACCGTCTTCAAGGCCGAAGCCACGGCCTCGGCGCCGGACGCCGAGCCGGACTACGGCTGGGGTCCGCTCTCGGGCGAGCCGGTCGACGTCTGCACCGTCCCCGGCACCCACACCGGCATCCTGACCGAGCCGCACGTCCAGACCCTCGCCCAGGAGCTGGGCGGCCGCCTGGAATCCGCCGCCGACGAGGAGATGGAGGACGCGGGGTAGGAGGCAGTAGAATCCCTCCCCCGGAAGGAGAAACGGATGAAGAAGATCGCCGCGCTGGCCCTGGCGCTGACCCTGGGAGCGGCCGTGGGAGCGAAAGACGCCCGCGCGCAGTCCACGCTCCGTGACCAGGTCCGCTCCTGGCGGGCCGCCCACGAGAGAGAGATCGTCATCGAGCTCGCGGGTCTCCTCGCGTTGCGCAACGTGGCCTCGAACCGCGAGGACATCCAGCGCAACGCCGACCAGTTGATGGGGATGCTCCGCCAGCGCGGCTTCGCGACGCGGTTGCTGACCGCCGGTGACGCTCCGCCAGCCGTCTACGCCGAGCTCGCCACCCCGGGCGCCAAGCGGACGGTGGTCTTCTACGCCCACTACGACGGCCAGCCGGCCAACGCCGCGGACTGGGGCGGCGACCCGTGGAAGCCCGTGCTCCGCACCGGCCTGCGGGGCGCGCCCGGTACCAAGGACATGGAGATCCTCGAGGCCGTGGCCTCGACCGCCCCTTTCGACCCCGAGTGGCGGCTCTATGCCCGGTCGGCGAGCGACGACAAGGGTCCGATCGTGGCCATGCTCGCCGCGCTCGACGCGCTGAAGGCGTCCGGGGTCAAGCCGTCCGTCAACATCAAGGTCTTCCTGGAGGGAGAGGAAGAGGCCGGCTCCTCGCACCTGCCCGCCATCCTCAAGGCGCACCAGGACGTGCTGAAGGCCGACGCCTGGATCCTCGGCGACGGCCCGGTGCACCAGACCCGGCGGATGCAGATCGTCTACGGCGCCCGCGGCGTGACCGGCGTCGAGATGACCGTCTACGGTCCCAACCGCGCCCTACACAGCGGTCACTACGGCAACTGGGCTCCCAACCCCGCGGTCCTGCTGGTCGACCTCCTCGCCAGCCTGCGCGGACCGGACGGCGACATCCGCATCGCCGGCTTCCAGGACGACATCCGGCCGCTCACCGCGAGCGAGAAGGCGGCGGCCGCGGCCATGCCGCCGGTCGAGGATGATCTGCGGCGCGAGCTGGGACTGGCCTGGACCGAGGGCGGCTCGGAACGGCTTCAGGACCGGATCATGCAGCCGGCCCTGAACCTCCGTGGCCTCAAGTGCGCGGATGTTGGCGCGGGCGCCAGGAACGCGATCCCGACCGAGGCCTCGGCGTCGATCGACTTCCGGCTGGTCCCGGACCAGACGCCCGGGAAGGTCCGCGAGCGGACCGAGGCGTACCTGAAGAGCCAGGGCTGGTGGGTGGTCCACGAAGAGCCCACCCTCGAAACGAGGCTGGCGCACCCGCGGATCGTCCGCCTGACCTGGGACGAGGGCTACGCCGCGGCCCGCACCTCCATGGACCTGCCGGTCTCGAAGGCGGTCGTGAAGACCGTGGAGGAGATGCTCGGCGAGCCGGTCATCCAGGTACCGATGCTGGGCGGTAGCGTGCCGATCTCCCTGTTTCTCCAAGGTTTGCCGTCTCCGGCCCCGCCGATCCTCGTGGTGCCGATCGTGAACCACGACAACAACCAGCACGCGGCGCACGAGAACCTGCGGCTCAGGAACCTGTGGGACGGGATCGACGTATTCGCCGCCCTGTTCGCGCGGTTGTCCTGGTGACGGGACTGGTGAGTTGGCCCGGCTTTTGAATTCCTCCTGGTGCAGCCGCCGTCGGAGGCGGACTTTCTCCACCAGGAGGATTCGACCATGTCATCTTCGTTCGGTGTTTATCTCGCCGGCTTCATCGTTCTGATCATCGGCCTCGCCATGGGGGCGCACCTGCTCGGCGCGCCTCCGATGTGGATCGGCGTAGGCGTGGTCTGCCTCATCGGCATCGGCATTCTCAGCGCGGTCAAGAAGACTCAGGCCAAGACCCCTCCGAGCACGCCGCCGTCGAGCTACCGCTGAAGAGCAGAACGGGGGCAACCACGAGGGTTGCCCCTACGATCCACCCTTACAGGACGGTCTCTCGGACGACCTCTTCGATCGTCGTGAGACCGTCGCGGATCTTCTGAAGTCCGCTCATGCGCAGCGTCATCATGCCGTTCTGCATGGCCTTCTGCCGCAGCTCGAACGAGCTGGCGCCGGAGAGGATCATCTCCCGCAGCTCGTCCTCCACCTCCAGCACCTCGTAGAGGCCGACGCGGCCTTTGTAGCCCGTGTTGCTGCAGCGCTCGCAGCCGCGGCCGCGGAAGAGCTTCAGCGTGCGCGACTCGTGCTCGGAGAACCCGGCGCCGACCATGGCCGCCGGCGGCTGCTCCGCGGGCTCCTTGCAGAACGTACAGATGCGGCGCACGAGGCGCTGCGCCACGATCAGGTGCACCGAGGTGGCCACGAGGAACGGCTCGATGCCCATGTTCATCAGCCGGTTGATCGTCGACGGCGCGTCGTTCGTGTGCAGCGTCGAGAGCACGAGGTGGCCGGTCATGGCGGCCTTGATCGCCACCTCGGCGGTCTCGAAGTCGCGGATCTCGCCGACCAGGATGATGTTCGGGTCCTGGCGCAGGAAGGACCGCAGCGAGGCCGCGAAGTTGAGGCCGATGTTCTCCCTCATCTGCACCTGGTTGATGCCGTTGAGGTTGAACTCGACCGGATCCTCGGCGGTCATGATGTTGACCTCCGGGGTGTTGATGCGCTGCAGGGAGGAGTAGAGCGTGTTCGTCTTGCCCGAGCCCGTGGGGCCGGTGACCAGCACCATGCCGTAGGGACGAAGGATGGCGCTCTCGAACTTGCGCAGCGACTCGGCCTCGAAGCCCAGCTTCGTCATGTCGAGCATGAGCTTGTCCTTGTCGAGCAAGCGCATGACGATCTTTTCGCCGAACAGCGTGGGCAGGATGGAGACGCGGTAGTCCAGGTCCTTGCTCTTGCCGGAGATCTTGGTCTTGATCTTGATGCGGCCGTCCTGCGGCAGGCGCTTCTCGGCGATGTCGAGCTTCGCCATGATCTTGCAGCGGCTCGTGATCGCTTCCTTGAGCTTGAGCGGGGGCCGCATCATCTCGTAGAGCAGGCCGTCGATGCGGTACCGGACGCGGAAGTCCTTCTCGTAGGGCTCGATGTGGATGTCCGAGGCGCCGCGCTTGATGGCGTCCGTGAGGATGAGGTTCACGAGCTTGACCACTGGGGCCTGCTCGGACTCCTCTTCGAGGGTGGCGAGATCGAGATCCTCTTCCTCCTCCAGGACCTCCAGGTCGCCGCCCGACTCGTCGGACAGGTCCTCCATCACCTTCTTGAGCTCGATCGCGTGGGTCGAGCCGTAGTACTTGTCGATGGCGGTGCGGATCGCGGTCTCGGAGGCCACGACCGGCTCCACCTTGTAGCCTGTCATGAACTTCACGTCGTCCATCGCGAACACGTTCGTCGGGTCGATCATCGCCACGGTCACCGTGGCGCCGGCCTTGGTGACCGGGAAGATCGTGTACTTGCGCGCGATGTCGGCCGGGATGATCTTCACCACGGCCTCGTCGATGTCCATGTTGTTGAGATCGACCGACGGGACCTTGAACTGCTCGGCGAGAGCGTCGACGAGCTGGCGCTCGGTCAGATAGCCCAGCTTGACCAGGTTCGTGCCGAGGCGGCCGCCCTGGTCCTTCTGGTAGCTGAGGGCTTCCTGGAGCTGTGCCTGATTGATCTTCCCGCCTCGGACCAGCATCTCTCCGAGCTTGTCCGGTCCCGCGGATTGGGAAGGTCTGCGGGCCGCTTCCGGTGGTGGTGCCATAAATCTCCGTCTCGACCCCGCCGCAAGCGAGGTACAACCGTGCACGTTTCGTGGGACTGCGCGGGGGAAGTCTACCAGAAAGGTGTCAAATGGTTGATCCCGAATGCGCCGGCCCCGGCTGGCCCGGGAGCAGGGTCTCGGCCTTCTCTGCCACACGAGCCGGTGAGATCGTCGCCAGGCACGGGCGGGGCTCGTCGAACCGCTTGTAGCAGAAGCCGCAGGGCAGGTCCTTCCAGAGCACCCGCTCCGGCGCGCCGTACGGCCCATGCCGCGCCGGGTCTGTGGGACCCATGAGCATCAGCACCGGCGTGCCGAGTGCGTGAGCCAGGTGGGTGGGACCGGAGTCGCCGCCCATCACCAGCCGCGCCCGCCGGAGGAGCGCCGCGAGCGCCGGCAGGTCGCCGGCCGGCACCGCCCGCGCCGCG
>JACZDC010051428.1_pt1 | contig 11605 bp, 7 predicted proteins | sample 8641791 | NCBI WGS metagenome assembly JACZDC01 (sample SAMN15324613, study PRJNA640507) | soil metagenome | isolation source: intercropping peanut in the second line | place: China: Luxin town, Laibin City, Guangxi Province | collected 2019-07-25 | depth 10cm m
GGCCATCGGCGGCGCCATCGGCGCGGGTGTGGGCGCCTACATGGACGCCCAGCAGGAGAAGCTGGCCCGGATCCCCGGCACGACCGTGGAGAGGGTCGACGACAGCACCGTGCTCGTCCACTTCGAAAACGACGTGCTGTTCGACGTCAACTCGTCGGCTCTCGACAGCGAGGGCCGGACCACGCTGGACGACGTCTCCGGAGTGTTGAACCAGTACCCGAAGACCGCGGTCGTGGTCCAGGGCCACACCGATTCCACCGGCAGCGAGGAGCTCAATCAGAGCCTGTCCGAGCGCCGGGCCGGATCGGTGCGCGGCTATCTGGTCAACCGCGGCGTCGATCCCGACCGCCTGGCCGCCATCGGCTACGGCGAGACCTACCCGGTGGCCAGCAACGACAGCGAGTCCGGCCGCCAGCAGAATCGTCGCGTCGACATCCTCCTCAGGGCCAAGACCGGCCCGTTGAAGGAAGGTCGCTGACGTTCCATATAGCCGGCCGGTTCCCTTCCTCAGGACGCTGAGGGACGGACCCGGCCGGCAGCCTCATCTCTCCTTTCGGCATGACTCTTGTAACGGGTCTACGTCGAAAGGAGCGACTTCATGCCGTCAATCGCCGACTCGCATCCCTCCGCCTACGAATTCATCCCTCCCAATCCCACGCTCCCGCAGCTCCGAGAGGCGGCCCAGGGCTGCCGCGCCTGCGACCTCTACAAGCTCGGGACCCAGGCGGTTCTGGGTGAAGGCCCGCGCCAGGCGGCCGTCCTGTTCATCGGCGAACAGCCCGGTGACCAGGAGGATCTGGCGGGCAGGCCGTTCGCCGGTCCCGCGGGACGCGTGCTCGACGAGGTCCTGGCCGAGGCCGGCATCCCGCGCGACGAGATCTTCGTCACCAATGCCGTCAAGCATTTCAAGTGGGAGCCCCGCGGCAAGCGGCGCATCCATCAGAAGCCGACCCTGGGCGAGGTCCGCGCCTGCCGGCCCTGGCTGGAGACCGAGCTCGCGATCGTGAAGCCGCGGGGAATCGTCTGCCTCGGCGCCACCGCCGCCCAGTCGCTGCTCGGACCCCAGTTCCGCATCACCCGCGACCGCGGCCGCTTCTTCGAGTCCGAGCTGGCGAGCTGGATCGTGGCCACGATCCACCCGTCCGCCATCCTCCGCATGCCGGACCGCGAGAAGAAGGAAGAGGCCCGCGCCTGGTTTCTCGCGGACCTGCGCCTCGTGGCGGATCGTCTCCACGCTTGATCGATCCCTGAAGTATGCTCTCCCTCATACCGAAGGGAGAGTCCGATGCAGGCCAACAATATCGACGAGGTTCTCGAAATCCTCGAAACGATCATCGCCGACGCGACCGCGTCCAGCGACCGCCTCGGCTACTTCGCCGCCCTGTACCGCCAGGTCACCCTGGAGGTCCGCAAGGGCATCCAGCAGGGCTTCTTCGAAGACGGCCCGCGGATGGACCGGCTCGCCGCCACCTTCGCCAACCGCTACTTTGCGGCGCGCGACGCGTGGAAGACCGGCGGCCAGCCCACGCGGAGCTGGCGGGTGGCCTTCACGGCCATGGAGAACCCGTCCTCGCTCATCCTCCAGGATCTCCTGGTGGGCATCAACGCGCACATCAATCTGGACCTGGGCATCGCCGCGGCCGAGGTCTGCCCGGGCTCCAGAATCCAGGGGCTGCAGGGCGACTTTTTCAAGATCAACGACATCCTCGCCAGCCTCGTCCAGCCGGTGGAGGATGTGATCGGCCGCTTCTCGCCTCTGATCGGCCTCCTGGAGAGGGTCGGCGGCAAGGACGCGGCCGAGGTCCTCAACTTCAGCATGTCCGCGGCCCGCGACGACGCCTGGCGCCACGCCGTGATGCTGGCCAACCTGCCCCAGGCCCTGTGGCCCATGACCATCGAGGCCCTGGACGGCAAGGTCGCGTTCCTCGGACGACTCATCGCGAACCCCGTGGGCATCATAGGCAAGGCGGTCGAGCTGATCCGGATGGCCGAGAGCAACGACGTCCCGGCCATCATCGAGGCCCTGGACAGCATCATCCAGTAATCGGGCTCAGGCGGCGTGCCGCAGCTCCTCCTCGGCGTGGCCCGCCAGCCAGTCCGCGGCCTCCTGCCAGAGCGTGGCTCGGAAGCGCTCGCGGAAGAAGCCGAAGTGTCCGACCTCGCCCAGTCCCGCGGTTCCGGGAAACCGATGCCGGTGCTCGACCGGGGAGTTGCCGTAGAGCCGGAGCAGCCATTCCACGGCGGGCCGCGGCGCGAAGTGGTCGTCCTCGAAGCTCCAGGCGAGGATCGGCCGGTCGAAGCGCTCGAAGCCGGCGCGGCGCTCGGGATGGCCTTCGAGCAGGAAGCCCGGCTTGCGGCACCACGCTGCCCACTCCCGCGCCACTCCGCCCGGGAGGTCCTCCTTGATGCCGAGCGGGCCCGGCACGTAGCCGAAGATCCGGCTGATCAGCGGCACGCCCACGTGCCAGCGGAGCGCCAGGCGCCGGCGCGCCGCTTCCGGCCAGTGGCCGTACCAGCCGCTCTGGGACGCGACCGTCATCAGCGCGTCGAAGCGCTCGTTGTTCTCCGCGAGGCCCACGAGCTGGCCGCCCACGCTGTGGCCGATGCCGAGCAGGCGTGAAGGCTGGACATGGCGGACCGCCCAGGCGATCACGCCGGCCAGATCCTCCTCGCCCCACTCGTGCATCGAGGCCCGGAAGCCACGGAGGCTCCGGGGACGCGACTCGCCCATGCCGCGGTAGTCGTACGTAAGGACCGCGAAACCCCGGTCCGAGAGGAAGCGGGCGAAGGCGTCGTAGTAGCCCCGCGGCGCCGCGGTCGCCGGGCTGATCAGCACCAGCGTGTCCTTTCCCCCATCGCCAAGACTCCAACCGCCGGCCGGCTCGAACAGCGTCGCGGCCAGCTTGAAACCGTCGCGGGCCGGAATGCGCAGGCTGCGGTCGATCCCCTGGTTGATCCCCATTTGTCCGTTCATGGCTCCTCCTTCTCAGATCCGTTCGATGACGGCGGCGATGCCCTGCCCGCCTCCGATGCAGAGCGTGATCAGCGCGGTGGCGAGCCCGCGGCGCTCGAGCTCGTCGAGCGCCGTGCCGAGCAGCATCGCGCCCGTGGCGCCGAGCGGATGGCCGAGCGCAATGGCGCCGCCGTTGACGTTCACCCTCTCCGGATCGATCCCGAGGTTGCGGATGGTCTGGAGCGGCACCGCGGCGAAGGCCTCGTTGATCTCCCAGAGATCGATGTCGCCCGGCTCCATCCCAGCCTGCTTCAGGGCCTTGCGAGAGGCCGGCGTCGGCGCGGTCAGCATGATGACCGGCTCCGACCCGGCGGTGGCAAAGGCGCGCATCCGGGCCCGCGGCTTCAAGCCGTTGGCCCGGACGTAGTCCTCGGACGCCAGGAGGACCGCGGCGGCCCCGTCCACCACGCCGCTGGAGTTGCCGGCGGTGTGGACGTGGTGGATCGCCTTCACGTCGGGGTAGGGGATGCGGGCCACCTCATCATAGGTTTCGCCGTTCGGGCCGAGCGGCGACGCGCCCAGCTTCTCGAAGGAAGCGGCCAGCGACGCCAGACCCTCGGCCGTGGTGTCCCGGCGCGGGTGCTCGTCCTTGTCCAGGGCCACCGTATGGGATTCGGGATCGCACACCGGGATCAGGCTCCGCCCGAAGCGGCCTTCCTCCTGGGCCCGGGCCGCGCGGCGCTGCGACTCCAGGGCGAAGGCGTCCACGTCCTCGCGGGAGAACCCTTCGAGCGTGGCGATCAGGTCGGCGCTGATCCCCTGGGGAACCTGGAAGTAGCGTCCGCGGAGCCGCAGGTTCCCGCCGTCCTGGCCGGCGCCGTCCGAGCCGATGGGGTTGCGCGACATGCTCTCGACCCCGCCCGCGACCACGAGGTTCTGGAGGCCCGAGGCCACGCCCATGGCGCCGAAGCTCACGGCCTGGAGACCGGAGCCGCAGAACCGGTTGAGGCTCACGCCCGTGACCTCGATCGGCCAGCCGGCCGCGAGGATGGCGTTGCGGGCGATGTTCGAGCCCTGCTCGCCGGCCTGGGACACGCAGCCGACGACCACGTCGTCGACCTCGGCGGCGTCGAGGCCGGAGCGCCGGATGAGCCCGTTCAGCGTCTGGGCCAGCAGCTCCTGCGGATGGATACCGGACAGGGCGCCCTTGCCCGCCTTGCCGCGACCTCGCGGCGTGCGAACGGCGTCCAGGATGTAGGCGTGGGCCATTGGATCTCTCCTATGCTGCACGAACGATCGTGCGATTTTCGGGTGAAGACAGCGGTACCTTGTTCATGGCGCTCTCGGATCAGGCTTTGCTCAGGGAGAGGAGCCGCTCGAACGCGAAGCGGGCGTGCGGCTCGGCCTTGGGATCGCGGAGCAGCCGCCGCGTGTGATGGAAGCCGAGGGCGATGCAGTCGATGTCGAAGGCGAACTGCTCGCAGTCGAGGTCGGCGCGGAAGTGCCCGGCCTCGACGGACAGGCGGGCGGCCTTGGCCAGGAAGGCGATGCGGTCGCCGTAGGCCTTGGCGAAGAAGTCGCGCTGCGGCCCGGGCCGGTCGTCGAGCTCGACCGAGGCGGTGACGAAGATGCACCCGCCGGGCATGTCGGGATTGTTGGCCCAGGCGAGCCAGTGCTCGAAGAACGCCCGGATGCGCGGCTCGCCGCGCGGAGCCGCCAGCGCCGGCCGCACCACGGTCTCGTTGAACCGCTCGACCGCGGCCTGGAGCACCTGGAGCTGAAGCTCGTCCTTGGACCCGAAGTGGGCGAAGAGCCCGCTCTTGGAGAGCTTGAGCTCGGAGGACAGCGACCCGATCGTCAGCCCCTCCAGCCCGTCGCGGCTGGCGATGCGGACCGCCTGGTCCAGGATCCGGTCGCGGGTCTCCGTCCCCTTGCTCATGGACGGTATGATACGAACGGTCGTTCTATTCTGTCAAGCCCGTGGGAAGCAGCCAGAGCTCCCGGCCGTGCTCGAAGTCGAAGGCGGAGAAGTAGAGGCCGTGCTCCGCGGGGGTCAGCTCGGCGGGTGCGGACCACGACGCGCCGGGCTCGAGATCCTGCACCAGGGCGGTCCCCTCGCGCGTGCCGTCGCTGCTCCAGAGCTCGCGGCCGTGCAGCGCATCCTGGGCGACGAAGAAGAGCCTGCCGTTCCAGGCCACGAGGCTGTCGGGGGCGCTGCCGAGCAGGCCGGGAGCGACGTCCAGGAACCGCTCCGTGCCGGCCGCCGTGCCGTCCGTCCGCCACAGCTCCTGGCCGTGCTCGGCATCCGCGGCGGCGAAGTAGACCTTGCCGTTCAACTCGACGAAGCGGGAAGCCGGGTACCAGTCGAACGGATCGAGCCGCGCGCGGCTGATCAGCCCGGTACCGGCCTCGGTGCCGTCGGAGGACCACGCATAGACGCTGGACCGACCCGCTTGCCGGCTCAGGAAATAGAGCCGCCCTCCCGCTGCCCTCAGGTTGAACGGCGAAGCCAGCGGCGAGTCCACCCGGACGGCCGGTTCGGTACCGCCAGGCGTACCGTCCGTCCGCCAGAGGGTCCCGGGTCCGTCGACACCGCCCAGCAGGAAATAGGTGCGACCGCCCGCTTCGACGAACGGCCGGGGAAGGTAGCGGAAAGCCTCCTCATCCTCGATGAGACCGATCGTCCGCGTCAGGGGGTGCGTCCCTGCCAGCGTGCCGTCGCTGGACCAGGGCTGCACGCGGACCGAGCTGCCGGGTCCGAACGAGAGGCGATCGAAGAACAGGAGGCGGCCGGCGGCCGGGGTCAGGCCGAACATCTCCGTCCCCCGGGGAAGCTCGAACCTCTTGTGGGTTCCCTGGGGCGTGCCGTCCGTCACCCAGAGCTCGGAGCGCATCGTCCGTGTCGGGCCGGAGGAGACCCAGAACGCCGCGCCGTCGCCCCAGCGCACGACGTCGCGCGCCCGGCTGTCGGCCGCGGAGTACAGCGCCTGCGTACCCTTCGCCGTGCCGTCGGTACGCCACAGGGAGACGGGCCCACCGTTGACTCCGTAGCGCAGGAACACCGCCGTGCTCCCGAGAACCACCGGCGTGGAGACCAGTTGGGAGGAACAGCCACTGCCTTCCGGCCCGTTCAGGAGAACGACCGGCTCCCCGTGGCCCGGCCGCGGCACATACCGGAGGCTGTACCTGGCCTGGCTGCAGGTCTCGGCCAGCACGCCGTCCCGGAACGGGGCCAGGCGCCTCGGCTGCGAGCTCTGGCCCAGGGCCGTGGAATCGTGGAGCAGCGACGTGCCGGATGGGGTCCCGTCGCTCCGCCACAGGCTCTGCCCGCGGACGCCGGCAGCGGCCTTGCCCGGAAACACGACAGCCTTGCCGGCAGCCTGGCCGGCAACACCGCACTCCAGGCGCCTCTCCCAGGAGTAGTGGCCCCAGCCCGGTCCGCCACGGACCACGAAGAAGGTTCCCGGAGCCGTTCCATCCGAGATCCAGAGATCCCCTTCCTCTTCGTCGTTCAGGATGTCGAACACGGCATGGTTGCCCGCGACGCAGCTCTGGGCGATTCCCAGGGGCTCGGTCGGCTGGAGAAGCGCCGTGCCCGGGCCCGTGCCGTCGGTCCTCCAGATGCCTGCCGTGGACCCGCCGGCATAGAGCACGGCACGGTCCGGAGTGATGGAGGCGAGGCCGCTGACATCCTCCGGACAGCCGTCCGGGCAACCCTGCAGCGGCGTGAGCGTCCCGGAACCGTCCAGGGGCACGCTCTGCAGGATGTAGCCCTGGCCGGCCGCGTACGAGAAGAGGACGAGCCGCTCCCGGATCTCCCAGGCGCCGAACCATCTCAGTTCGGAAGACCCGTCGGCGAGGCGCTTCTCGCCCCCGCCGTCGATGTCCAGCCGCCAGACCGAGTCTCCGGTGGGTCCGCTCAACTCGAAGTAGTACCGCCGGCCCAGCAGAAGCCCGGCCGCGATGCGGAACGACGCATCATGGCTGGCGAGCAGCCGGGTGCCGGCGGCCGTCCCGTCGCTGATCCAGAACGTCGGGCCTTCGCGGAGGGTCAGGAAGAACACCCTGCCGTCGCCGAGGGGGACGAGCCGGCTGGCATCCGGAGCCTCCCGCAGCCGTTCCAGGCCCGAGCGGGAGGCCGACCAGAGGACGGTCCGGTCCCCCGGCTCTCGCACGAGGAGGAGGGCGCGCTCCCCGGCGCTCGCCATCGACACGATCCAGGATCCGGAGGGAAGCAGGCCCGCCGGCCGCGTCCCCGCGACCGAACCGTCCGTCAACCAGATCTCCGGGCCCCCGAAGCGTTGCAAGGCAAATCCCAGAAGCCCGCCGCGGAAGGGCTCGCTGTGGCCATGGCCCGGCGAGAAGTGTTCGGCGGTGATCGGATAGGTGCCCGCCACCGTGCCGTCGGTCCGCCAGACTTCGAATGCGCCGCCGTCTCTGGTGGCCGAGGTCGCATAGAACGCCAGCCGTCCGTCCGATCCGAGAGCCTCGGGATGGCACCACCACCGGCAGAGCGTGGCCAGGGCCGTCGTCCCTTCGGCCGTGCCGTCCGTCACCCACAGTGTCGGAGGGTTTTCGTCAGATCGCAGGAAGACGACCTTGTCCCCGAGGCTCTGAAGCTCGCTGTATTCAGGGAAGGGCCAGAAGACGCCGCGTTCGGGGTTGAGGTCCGCGGCGAGTTGCAGCGGTCCGGCCTCGCCGCGGGCCAGCGCCGGCAGGAGGAGGCAGACAACGGCGAGCACGGACTGTCGCATGGCGGAGATCCAAGTATCGCACGTCCGTCCGGCCGGCGATTGTTGAGAAGATCCGGAGATTCTCAGCGGAGCACGACTTTGTCTCAGCGAATCCCTCGTGATCTGCTGAGACTCGGGACCGATGAGCTGAGACAAACACGAATTCTGCTGAGAAAATCAGGTCGTCGGCTGAGACAAGCCGGTGATTTGCTGAGAATGGCCTACGATCTGCTGAGAACTTGATGCTCTTCGCTGAGAGTCGGGTGTGTTTTCCGCCTGCGCAGGTGGTTTCTGCTGAGATCTGTCCGGTTGTCTCAGCGGAAAAGCCTCCCCTGCTTCGCAGGAGAGGGCGTCTGTTTCTTCGGATTAGCTCTGGCGCGGAGGGTTGAAGAGGGCACTTTCCGCGCTACGATGTCTCCGCTCATGCTCAAAAAATGGCTCCTCCCCGGCGTCGCCGTCGTGGCCCTGGTCTCTTTGGGCGCCTTGGCGCCCTGGTGGTGGCCCTGGCTGCTCAACCTCGCGGGTTCCCATTCTGGCCAGATCGGTGGGCTCGGAGATCTCGTGCAGATCGTTCTCTGGGTCGTGGGAGGGCTTATTTTTCTGGCGCGTTGGATTCGCCCTGCGTCGCATCCGAAGCCCGAAGCCGACTCACCGCCCACGATCGAGACCCTCAACGTCAACATCCAGGCCGCCGAAGCCGAAGGGTTTCTGCAGAAGCTCGGAGTAACCCAACCGGCCCCAGATCTGAAAGAGGCCGCTCGGGTCTATCTTCAGTATTTGGTAGATGCCTATCAGTATCTCGATCTCAGGGGCATGGGGGTGACCGATCGCATCGCCTTGAAGCTGCCACTCATGGAGATGTACGTGCCGGTCAAGGCGCGACTGAGCACGCCGGAGGGGGAGACCTGGGACCGGTTGGAGCAGCTCCGCGTGGCTGGCCGGGCGTTGAGCGTTGAGGAGAAGGTGGCCGTGGGAGAGCGCCTCTCCGAGCCCGTGCTTGTGCTGGACCTCCTTCAGAGGCACGATGGTGTCGTCCTACTGGGAGACCCCGGTGCCGGCAAGACCACGTTCCTCAAGGTTCTTGCTGTTGCGCTCGCCTCGGGCCAGGGGGAGACGCTGGGCCTTGGCGGCAAGCTTCCGATTCTCCTGCCCTTAGCCGCCTACGCCGATGCGCTGGCCACAAGGGATGTGTCTCTCGACCGTTTCATCGCGTCCTACTACGAAGAGAACAGGGGACTCCGAATCCCGCTCGGCTACCTTCTGAACCAGGCACTTGATGAGGGCCGGGCGCTTCTCCTCCTCGATGGACTCGATGAGGTGCGCGACCTGGGCCGCCGCCACTTGGTTGTAGACCGGGTGCGGGACTTCTACAGTCGGTATCGAAATTCCGGTAGCAGCGGCAATCGCTTCGTGCTTACCAGCCGGATCGTAGGCTACCGGGAGGTTCGCTTGGCGGCAGAGGGCCTGGCTGAGGGGACGCTCGTGGATTTTGGGGATGAGGAGATCGAGTCGTTCATCGGCAAATGGACGAACGCCTTAGAGAAAGCCGCAGGCGGTGAGACCAGTGTGTCCCGGAGCCGTGCTGAGGAGGAGCGGCGGGAACTTCTCGCAGCGCTCGAGGCGAATCCCGGAATGCGCTCCCTGGCTGCGAATCCGCTGCTACTCACAATCCTGGCCCTCATAAAACGGCAGGGCGTAGCTCTGCCGGAACATCGGGTGGAACTCTATAAGACCTATGTCGAGACGCTCCTCAAGAGATGGAATCTGGCCCGCGGCTTGGCCGGTCGGACGGGCCGCGATGTTGACCTTTTGCAAACAATGAAGATACTGGCGCCTCTTGCCTTATGGATGCACGAGAACTCGCCCGGTGTCGGCTTGGTCAAGGAGGGGGCCCTTCTGCGCCGATTAGAGGCCCTCTGTTCCGAACGTGGGTATGCAAACGCGACAAGCGCGGCCAACGAGTTTCTGGAGGATGTGCGAAAGGGCTCCTCGCTCCTCGTCAGCCGTGGCGAGCACCAGTACGGCTTTATCCACCTGACCTTCCAGGAATACTTGGCTGCGGTGGCTCTGGCTTGGCAGGCGCGGGAGGACGCTGCCGCCCTTGTAAGGACGCTGATCACCCACATCGGTGAGGCTCCGTGGCATGAGGTGGTGCTACTGACAGTGGGGTATCTGGGAATTGTGGATCAGTGGGAGGAGAGGGCCAGCAACGTGGTCGAGAGCCTTCTAGAGAAGGCTCCGGGACCAGCCGGGGAAGCGGTGGTATGGATGGGAGAGGCGGTGGCCGATGCGGGGCGCGCCGCAGTCAGCGCGTCCTGTCGGCGGAAGGTTGTGGAGGCTCTGCTGGATACAATGGCTGCCTGTAGGCGGGTGGAACTGCCGCGCCGGGTGGCAGCGGGTAGAGTGCTGGCGGCAATGGGAGATCCCCGGCCGGAGGTGATGACTGTGGACGGGATGGCATTCTGCTCCATCTCTGCCGGGCCGTTCCGAATGGGGAGCAGCGGTCCTGATGGGGAAGACGACGAGCGACCTGCTCACGTCTCTCAAGTTCCCTATGACTACACGATTGGTCGCTATCCAGTAACTGTCGCTCAGTTCTGTGAATATGCGAAAGCGACAGGCGTAGAGCTGGAGGATCCCGATTGCCTGCATGGACTCGCGAACCAGCCGGTGAGATGGGTAAGCTGGTTCGAGGCCATGGCATTCTGTAAATGGCTGGAGACTCGCTGGCTGAAGAGCGGGCGCCTGAAGCCAGGCTGGATTGTGGCGCTTCCTTCAGAGGCGGAATGGGAGAAGGCAGCGCGCGGGGTGGAGGGACATCGCTATCCTTGGGGCAGCGAATTCAAGGTGGACCTGGCGAATACGCGGGAGGGTGGAATTGGTGGCGTCAGTACGGCTGGCTGCTTCCCGGGCGGTGCGAGCCCTTACGGTTGCGAAGAGATGAGTGGAAACGTGTGGGAGTGGACGCGGAGCCTATGGGGCAAAGACCCCATGAAGCCGTCCTTCGGCTATCCTTATTTGGGAGAAGATGGCCGGGAGAATCTGTCAGAACCTCCAGAAGTTTACCGCATTGCACGCGGCGGTTCCTGCTTCTATGGAGCCAGCTTTGCTCGTTGCACGTACCGCGGTAGGTACATGCCAATCAACAGGTTCGACAACTTAGGCTTCCGCGTCACCTTGCTACCACGTCTCTCTGTTCTCTCTGGCTTCTGAGTCTCGGGCTGTCTTGGGACCGGGGGGATTCAGAGAAGCCCCGTCCCCCCTTGGTTTGAGCCGGCGAGACGCCGGCGCTCCCAGCGAGGAGAACCCTCCCGCTCTGGATCGGCTAGGATTTCCCCCTCGAACTTGAGGGGGAGGCCCATGCAGCCGATGGACAAGAGCACCGGCGTTCACGAGTTCCACGACGATCCGCGCAACGCGGAGGTTCTCATCTCGATCAACGGCGAGCTGTTCCCGCGGCCCGAGGCCAAGGTCTCGGTGTTCGACTCGGGGTTCGTGCTCGGCGACGGCGTCTGGGAGGGGCTGCGGTTCTTGGCCGGCGGGTTCGCGTTCCTCGACGCCCACCTCGACCGGCTCTATGAGGCGGCCAAGGCGCTGATGATCGACATCGGCCTGTCGCGGGAAGAGATGGTCGACGCCCTCCACAAGACCGTGGAGGCCAACGGCATGAGCGACGGCGTCCACGTGCGGCTCATGGTCTCGCGCGGCGTCAAGCGCACGCCCTACCAGGACCCGCGGCTCACGATCGGGCGCGCCACGGTGGTCATCATCCCCGAGCACAAGGAGCCCCGGCCGGAGCTGGTCGCGAAGGGGGTGCGGATCTTCACGGTCCACGTGCGGCGCGGGTATCCGGACGTGCAGGACCCCAAGCTCAACAGCCACAGCAAGCTCAACTGCATCACCGCCTGCATCCAGGCCA
>JACZDC010135571.1_pt1 | contig 11574 bp, 9 predicted proteins | sample 8641791 | NCBI WGS metagenome assembly JACZDC01 (sample SAMN15324613, study PRJNA640507) | soil metagenome | isolation source: intercropping peanut in the second line | place: China: Luxin town, Laibin City, Guangxi Province | collected 2019-07-25 | depth 10cm m
CACCCGCAGCCAGACCCTGCGGCCGCAGGGAAGCGCCATCGATATCGGCGCCTTCGAGCAGTAAACCAGCAGGCTGGGCTGTGGCGACCTTATCCGACCGTGCGGGAATTCTGATCATCGCGAACATCGTGAAGTTCGCGATCGGCGTCGTACTTCCCATGTCACTGGTGCGGCTGCTCACGCCTGACGAATACGGCACCTACCAGCAGCTGAATCTGATCGGTACTGTCGCCGCATCACTGATGTTGTTCGGCCTGCCTACCTCGGTTTACTACTTTTTCGGCAGCCAGATGGAGAAGCGTACCGGAGCGCTGGTATCCCAAACTACCTGGATGCTGGTGGGGTCGGGAGTTCTGACCGCTTTGTTCCTGGCAATCGCCGCCGACTACCTCGGCGCGCGTGTGAACAATCCAGCGATTGCCGACCTGCTGCCAGTATTCGCAGTCGCAGTCGGGTTGACGATAGCAGCCGAACACTCGTACGCCGTAATGGTGTCGCGTGATCGTTACTTGCAGGCCCTGGGCTTCGAGGCGGGCGAGGCGTTGCTACGCATGGGTCTGATGCTGGCGCCAATAGCTCTTGGGTTCGGCATGCGCGGCCTGATGCTTGGCCTCGTGCTCTTCGCCGGTGGGCGCTTGCTGATCCGCGGCACCCTGCTGTTTCGCGGCAGCGAGGGTTCGCGGATGTTCGCATGGGACGGTCCGTTCGTCGCGCAGCAGTTAAAATACGCGGTCCCCATGGCCTTGCTGGCGTTGATCAGCCTGGTTGGCAGTACCGTGAACCGGGGTGTGATTGCGGCGGAGTTCTCGGCCTCGGACTACGCGATCTACTCGGTCGGCTGCATGGCGTTCCCGTTCGCCACGGTATTCCAGTCGTCGGTGGCAAATGTCCTCAGGGCCAAGTTTCCGGCACTCGTTGCTGACGCAAACTATGCCGAGATTGCCCGCATCATTCGCGAATCGGTCCGCAAGCTTTCGTTGCTCGCACTGCCTATCTTTGTCTTTCTGTTCGTGAATGCGGACCTGTTCATTACCACGCTATTCACCGAGGAGTACCGGGAAAGCGTCAAGGTCTTCCGCGTCACGGTTTGCGAACTGCCTCTGGAGATGTTCATCCTGAGTTCCGTGCCGCAGGTATTCGGCAAGACCAAGCTGAACCTGTACGTGAACATCGTTCGAAACATATATATGGGGTTGGCAACCTGGGTTCTTGTCCGTGCGATGGGAATGGTGGGTGCGGCACTTGCCGCGGTGTCGGCTGAATACGTCACGGTACTGCTTTTCTTCCTGACTGCCACAAAACTGACGCGCTCCTCGTTCTTGCGCATCACACCGTTGACTGCAATCATGAAGGTGTTGGCGGCGGCTATGCCCGGCGCACTGGTATCCCACTACTTCGGTGATTTCAGTACGGTGCCAATTTTCAACCTCGCTATTGCCGGAATATTGTACGGACTGTGCTATTTGCCTTGTGCGCTGGCTCTGGGCGTGTTCACGCGCGCTGACCGTGAGCTGGCTTTGAGGTGGATTGGCCGCGTCTTGCCGGTGGCATCCTCGCGATGATGGCCTTCCTGTACCCTTTTTTGACGCTGATGCAGCCCGGGATACTGTTTCCCGCGCTCGACGTCGTGCATCCGATGCAGCTGGTCTCGGCTGTGGCGCTGCTGATGGTATTGGCGCAGCGTCAGCTCAGTGGCGCCGAGGTCAAGCGCCGGCTGTCCCATCCCGCCATGCTGGCGGTATTCGCGTTCGTCCTGCTGCAGGTGGCCTCACGGTTCCGCTACGGACTCGGCAGCATGACCGAAGTCTTCAGCTTCTGGAGCGCGTTCGCGATCTTCGTGGCGGTTTCGGTGTTGCTGATCGCGACCGAGCGCGATTTCCGTAACTATATGTGGGGCATGATTCTTGGCGGATCAGTGGTTGTATGTTTCGGCCTGCTGGCCGTAGCGCAGCATTCTCCCAAGCTCGCCGGTGGCAGGGCCGGCGCCTATGGCATGTACGAAAACCACAACGACTACAGTTTCGCCATCCTGACCATCTTCCCTTTCGCGTGGCAGCTTGTGCGCATTACTGCGGGTTTCACGAAGCGCGTTCTGCTGTATGCGGTGCTGCTGGCCTGTGTGGCCGGCACTTTCCTTTCATTGTCACGAGGCGGCATGTTGTGCCTGGTGCTTGCCGGCGGCATGCTGATCTGGAAGTCCATGAGCGGCATGCGCCGAATGCTGGTGATCGGAATATTCGGTGTTCTGGCAATGGGCGCCGTGCTTTATCAGTTCGCTGCGCGGGAGGAAAACCAGCGTGGCCATTACACCGCAGAAGACGCCAAGTCGAGCCGCTACGAGCTGTGGCGCGCGGCGCGCAAGATGGTTGTCGCCCATCCCATTCTGGGCGTGGGCTCGGGAAGGTTCAACGAGTTCGCCGGCGACTACGAAGAGCTGAGCCACGACCAAAAAGGCAAGGTCAGCCATAACACTTTCCTGGAGGTGGCGACTGGCTCAGGTCTCACCGGACTAGCCGCCTTCACCATGATGCTGATAGCCGTCTTGCGGGTATCCTCGCCGAAGGCGGCAGCGTACTCCGCGATTCCCGAACCGCTGGTGTCGGCAACATTCATTTGTGCTTTGACGATGATTGCGCGCGGCATGCTCGACGCAAAGCCGCATGACTGGAGCTACTATTTTCTGGCTGTGGTGGCCGTGTCCATCGGATCCTTGCAGCAGCGAAGCCCACAGCGTTCGCCGGAGCAGGTAACGGAACCTGCTGCCGCCGCTACCGCACGGTCTGGCCGGCCCCGCGTCTACAATCGTGTGGCCTGAGGGTTTTGGCGTGTCGCCGATCCGGGTTGGTCATGTCGTGCTTAGCTTGCGTGCGGGTGGGCTGGAAAACGGCGTTGTCAACGTAATCAATGGATTGCCTCCAGGTCAGTTCACCTCTACCGTCTACTGTCTGCAAGAGGCGGGTGAATTCGCGCAGCGCCTCAGGGCTCCGGGATGCCGGGTGCGTGTCTATGGACTGCAGCCTGGCAACGACCTTCGTCTACCTTTCCGCTTGGCGCGCGATCTGCGCACGGACGCAGTGAACGTGCTGCACACACGCAATTCGGAGGCCTTCTTCTACGGCTTTCCGGCGGCGCGCATTGCCGGTGTTCGAGGTGTGATTCACAGCGAGCATGGCCGCACCGGCAGGGAGTCGGCCTTTCGCCGCCATCTACAGGGGTGGATGCTGAGGCGCACGCCGCACGCATTCGCCGTTTCCCGCGAACTTGCGCGCAGGCTGGAGGTCGAATTGCGCCTTCCCGAAGGCACCTTTTCGGTGCTTTACAACGGCGTCGATCTGACCAGATTCACGAAATGCGACGCGATTCCGCGCCGCCACGCCGGCGCGCCGGTCACTATTGGCTCTGTCGGCAGGCTCGTAGAAGTCAAGAATTTCCCTCTGCTGTTGCGAGCTTTTGCCGAGCTGCGCAAGGAGGCCGACGTTCGCTTGCTGATCGTGGGAGAAGGCCCGGAGCGCCGAACCCTGGCCGCCCTGGCGGCAGAGTTGGGAGTGTCCGGCTCTACGCAATTTGTCGGCCACAGCGAGGAAGTTACGCGATACATGCAGCAAATGGACATTTTCGTGCTGCCTTCCCTGCGGGAAGGGTTATCGAACACAGTGCTCGAGGCCATGGCCTGCGCGCTGCCTGTAGTCGCCTCCGACGTTGGCGGCAACAGCGAACTGGTCACCAATCAACACACGGGTTACCTGTTTGAATCGGGTGATGTGGCTGCGCTCACTCTACATCTGCGCCGACTGACTGCCGACGCCGATCTTCGCGATCGTTTGGGTGAGGCGGGCCGGCAATGCGCGCAGTCCCGCTTTTCGATGCGAGTGATGCTGGACCAGTACGCGAGTCTTTACCAACGAGCCTGCGCTGCGGAAGGCCCATGATAACGCGGACGGTGCGCAAGCTGGCTGCGCGATGCGGATTGGCTCATTCGGTGCTGCGGGTGATGACCCGACGTCCCGTGATCCTGCTGTACCACGGAGTGATGCCGCGACAGGGTGATCGCTCCGAGGGCGATCACAAGCATGTGGCCGAAAGCCTATTCGAGGAGCAGCTCGACTTTCTGCAGTCGCTGTATGAAATCGTGCCGCTGCACGACATGATCCAGGCGATGCTGCAGGGCGAGGATTGCAGGGGCCGGTTGGCAATTACATTCGACGATGGCTATCTCAACAATGCCGAGTGCGCTGCACCGATTCTGGCGCGGCGTCGATTGTCGGCAGCCATCTTCCTGGCGACGGGATTTATCGGCGAGGAGCGCTGGGCCTGGACTGATCGACTGGAGCGCGCCGTGGAGCTGGCGCAACCTGCTTGCGCCAGAGTGGATTCCATGGAAGGAATTTCTTTACGTGCGATGGATGAAGCACGACGAACGCAACTGCTGGCGCGCCTGAAAGATCATCTCAAGCGGCTGGATTGGCGCGAATCGGATCGGCAGGTCGCGAATGTCGAGCGTGACCTCGGTGTTGAGCCAGTTGCCCCATACGGAAAATACCGATTCATGAGCTGGGACGACGCGCGGCGGCTGCATTCAATGGGTTTCGAGATCGGTGCGCATACCATCAACCACGCGATCCTGTCCCGCGTGGCGCCCGAGGAAGCACGTCGCGAAATCCAGGAAAGTCGGGCGAAGATTCAGGCAGAAATCGGATTCTGCAGCAACACCTTCTGCTATCCAAATGGGCGCCAGCAGGACATTGGCGACATCGCAAAGGGAATCTGCCACGAGTCCTTCGCGGCCGCGCTATCAGCTATGCACGGCGCAGCCCATATCCGCGACCGGTACGATATCCGACGCGTCGGAGTGGGTAATGAGAGCACGATCCCGCGGCTCGCAGCGTCCCTGGCTGTAGTACAGTGATCCCGTTAAAGACCGCCGACCGCGTGAACTGGTTTCCTGATCCGGCAGTTACCACCTCGTAGCGGCTAAACCGAGTCTGGAGGATAGAAGTGTTTCCCTGGAACACAATCCGCATGCTGCGACCCCTGCTCCTGGCCGGGTTGTTGCTGGCCCCCGTGGTGCAAGCCGCTGAAACGGCGTCACCAGAAACCGTCGATACGGCGACCGACCAATACATCATCGGCCCCGGTGATTCACTGCGCATCGTGGTACTACGCAATTCCGAGTTGAATGTGGACGTGCCGGTGCGGCCGGACGGAAAAATCTCGACACCGTTGGTCAATGACATCGTAGCGGTCGGGAAGACGCCTTCGCAGCTTTCCGCCGACTTGCGCACCGCGCTTGCAGAGTACATCCGTGACCCCTCGGTCAGCATCATGGTGTTGCAGGCCACCAGTCGCTTCAGTCAGGTCAAAGTGGTGGGGCAGGCCGTGGCGCCGAAGGCAGTGCCCTACCGCAGTGGAATGACTGTGCTCGACCTGGTGATCGAGGTGGGCGGGTTGTCGCAGTTCGCCGCTGGCAATCGCTCCAAAATCGTTCGCACCGAGAACGGGAAGACCAAGGAGATCAAGGTTCGCCTGGGCGACCTGCTGAACAAGGGCAAAGTCTCGGAAAACGTCGCTCTGAAGCCAGGCGACATCCTCGTGATCCCCGAAACCCTCTTCTAGGAAGCGTGTGAAACAGCTATTTGAACAGATACTGACGCTCGCACGGTCGGCACTGCGTTATAGGCGTCTGGCGCTGCTGGTGTTCATCGTAGTAACGGTCCTGGGAGCCACAGCGGTATTGCTGCTGCCTAGCGAATATCAGTCGCGGGCGCAGATTTTCATTGATACGCGCTCAATACTGCGGCCACTGTTGCAGGGCATCGCGGTGAGCTCAGGGACCGAAGACCAGACCACTGCCGTGCGTCGCGCGCTGTTGGCGAGACCGTCACTGGTAAAAGTGGCCGAGCAGACCGGAATGTTCGGCAAGAACTCCTCCACGACGGAACGCGAGGATATCATCCGGGAATTCGCGGAGAAGATCAGTCTCACCGGAGACAGCACTACAGGCATCTATCAAATCTCCTACTCCAGTCATGATCCCGATCGGGCTCAACGGGTGGTAGCGACCCTCCTGGACACGTTCGTGAAAAACTCCCTCAATGTGTCGCGCAGCGACACCGAGAACGCCGAGCAATTTCTCGCTGATCAGGTGAAGGAATACGAACAGGCGCTGTCGGAGCAGGAACAGAGGCTGGCAGATTTCAAGAAGAAGAACATCGGCATGATGCCCGACCAGCGCGGAGACTATTACGCGCGCCTGCAGGCGGAGAACTCGAATCTGGAGAAGATCGAATCTGACCTGGCCGTCGCGGAGCAGCAGCGCGATGCGCTGCGGTCCAAGCTCGCGGCTGGCACGACTGCGGGGAATGGCGCTGCCGATCAGGCCACTCTTGCGCAAGCGTTGTCGGCACCAAACATTCAGGCGGCAACCGCGCTTGACGATCAGGTGCGGGAAAGCCGCAAGCAGCTCAATGAGCTGTTGCTCCGCTACACCGACAAGCATCCGGACGTGATGGCCATGAAGGAGAAGATCCAGCGGCTTGAGAGCCAGCGCGCTGCGCAGTTTTCCACTCTCCGGCCGACGAATGGCACAGCGGTGCCCAACTCCACACTCGTCATCGATCCCGTGGTGCAATCGCTGCAGATTTCCCTGAATACTGCCGACGTGCAGGTGGCATCACTGCGGACGCAGCAATCACGTGCCCAGATGCGCGTTGCGGAGTTGCGCCGCCTCGTCACCACCGGCCCGGAAGTAGAGGCCGAGTTGGTCAAACTCAATCGCGACTACGGTGTGATCAAGGCGCAGTATGAAGAACTCCTGCGGCGCAGGGAGAGTGCGCGGCTTTCCAACAGCGCCGACAAGAACGAATCCATTCGCTATCGCGAACTGGAACCGCCGCACAAGCCGGTGCTCCCCGCCGGTCCAAATCGGGCGCTGTTCCTGATCGGCGTGGCCGTCATTGCACTGGCTTGTGGCGCTGCTACCGCGTTAGGCATGGCGCTGATCCAGCCGGTGTTTTATACGCGCTCGCAAGTGATCGCCAGGACAGGCCTGCCAGTGCTAGGCGTCATCAGTGCGGTGCGTACCGGTCGTGAGATTGCCGTTCGACGATTGCAAACTGTTGTCTTGTGGGGCGTCTTCGCGAGTGTGCTCGCCGGCCTGTTCTTCGTGGGTGCGTTCAGCACGACTGTTTCCGACACGCTCCGTGCCGCTCTTGGTGTCGCCAAATCATGAGCATTGTTGAATCCGCCCTGGGGAAATTGCGTAATGCTTCCGCCGAGAGCCAGGCCGCTCCGCGGCTGAAGCAGCCAGCGGCGGACAGTACGCGCCCCAGCACTCCGGCAACGCCGTCAACCATTCAGTGGCCCGACTCGCAGCGCGTTCCTATAGATGTTGCGGTGGAACGCCTGCAGCAACTCGGTCTATTCTGCCGTGGACCGGACATTGCGCGCGTTGAAAACGAAATGCGTCCGTTGCGTCGCGAAGTAGTTGGCGCGGCGCAGAAGATCAATTCCACCACCGGAAACCCGGTGGGACCAGTCGTCGCCATCACCAGCGCATTCGCAGGTGAAGGCAAATCATTCACTTCGCTCGCCCTGGCTTTGAGTGTGGCGGCCGCGGACGAGCGCGATGTGCTGCTCGTGGACGGCGATTGTGTTCGCCAGACCATATCCGCCTCGCTGGCAGAGCGGGAGAGCGTTGGATTCGCCGACCTGTTGCGAAATGAGGAACTCGTCCCTGAGTCGTTGTGCTTGCCGACGACGCGTTCCAGATTGCGATTCCTTCCGGCTGGAACGTTCGGTCGCGGCGACCTCGACCTGTTCTCAGTCGGCCGGGTAGCACGCGTCTGTGCCGCTCTCGCAAAGCTTTATGAAGGCCATTTGGTGATCATCGACCTTCCGCCCGTACTGGTTTCGGATGACGCGGCGACAGTGGCGAATGCTGCGGGCCAGGTTCTTCTCGTGGTGCGCGCCGGTCAGTCGCTCCAGGATTCCGTGCTTGAAGCAGTCAAGGCCATCGGCGAATCAGTCCCTGTGGGCGTGGTGCTCAATGACTGGCAACCCGACATGCTTGTCGACAGGCAAGCCTACGAATCGTACAGCGCCTACAGCCCGCGCACCTGATGGCGCCGGGCAGTGCCACTGCAAGGAAATAAGACAATGAGAACATTGATCGCAGGATCGTCCCTGCTGGTGTGCGCGCTGGTCGGTAATCTGGCCACGGCGCAGGAATTCGTGCCGAGTGCTTCGATCTGGGTGGGGCACACGGACAACCCGCTGGCGATTTACCAACCTCAGGACAGCGCTTTCTATAGCGATTTGAATGCGGGCTTTATCTATACTCACCAAGGCAAACGTTCGGATATCGAGGCTGACCTGCGTGTGGTGCGTCGTGATTACTTCGGCGCCGACATCGGTGGCGCGACCCTGCCGTCAGGTCGGGCAGAGGCTTCCTACGATTTGGTTCAGGACCGGCTCAGCTGGACGGTCGAGGACACGGTCGGTCAGGTAAGTGCCCGACCATATGAGGCATTGTCGAATCCGGACCGCGCCACCCTGAACGTCTTTACCACCGGGCCGGACGTGCAGCTCACGCTTGGAGATAGAGGGTATCTGTTGGCCGAAGCCCGCGCCGGGCGATCACATTTCAACCAAATGAACATCGACAGCGCAGACTATTCCGGAGGGTTGACCATCGGCCGGGAACTGAGCCCCAGAACCAAGTTGGGAGTGAACATCGCGGCGAGGACGACCGACTATGGCCGCAACGGCGGCGGGCGCAACAAGTTTCAGGACGCATATGTCTCCTTGTCTATGGTGGGGGCACGCACTGAACTAGAGGTTGCTGGCGGCGCCATCGCCGTCGAGACAACCGGTACCCCCCGCCAGTCCTCGCCGAGTTTTCGCGTGGCTTTGACACGTGAAGCTTCGCCGCGCGCGGTGCTCGGCCTGGACTATTACCGTGGGTTCTCGGAATCCGTGCAGACCTTCGTACGTGACTCAACCGCCGGCGCGGGAGGCGTTGGCGAGGCCGCGCTCGACATCACGGCGGCCCCCTTCCTCAGTGAAACCTATCGCCTGGACTTTGTGAAAGGGCAGGGCCGGTTTGACGTGGGCACCCGCGCGGGCTACTCCAAGGAGAATTATGCTGGAGGCCAGAACGAGCCTCTCTCTGGAGACCGGCGCGCCCTTGATGGTGAAATCGCGCTTGAATATCAACTTTCATCGACAGTGCAGTTCGTTACAGATTTCCAGGCCACGCGATACCGTACGCTGGGTTCGCAGATCCGCCCCGCCTCCACTCAGCAGGCATGGTCCGGCACTGCCGGCGTGATTGGGCAAGTCAGCCGATCGCTGGGCGTGGGTGTGCTGTTTCTATATTCCAAGGGCGATGCTGACGCGTCTGGTACGCGCACCTTCATCGAGCGGCGCTTTATCGCCGGCCTTGTCTACGAGCCGCGGGCCAAGTCGCCACGTCTATACGATCCGATGCGCAATTTTCGACGCTTCCAGGCCCAGGTAACCGCCAAGCTGCCGAAAAACCGCATTCCAGCGCCATAGAGGCCGTTCTCAAATGGTGAGTCGGGGCTCTTTGGCTTCGCGCCGCATCGACTCGCTGGACGGGCTGCGAGGGATCGCCGTTTTCGGAGTGCTGCTCTACCATTACTTCGTCCGTTGGGCCGATCCGAGCAACGGGCCCGTACTGTATCCATGGGGCAACCAGTGGGCGGAATTCGCGCTATTCAGGGCAGGGCACTACGGCGTGGAACTGTTTTTCGTGATATCCGGCTTTGTGATCTCAATGACGTTGAACCGTTGCAGCGGGATCGTTGAGTTCGCCATCCGCCGCTACACAAGACTGGGCCCGGCGATGCTGGTCTTCGCCACGTTGACGTTCCTCGTTACGGCACTGGGAAACATCCCGCAGTTCCGCACCAACGTGGAGTCTGTGATTTTCGCCTTGACCTTTCTTGATCCAGAGTTGGTGAATCGGGTTCTCGGTACCACGTTCCGCAGTGTCGACGGAGTGTATTGGTCGTTGTATGTCGAAGTGCAGTTCTATGTGCTGATCGGAGCGATCTATTTCCTGAGGCCGCGCCAGGCGACGATGCTATTCGCGATCATCAGCACCGCCGCCGTGCTGTGCGTGGTGTGCCGCATTCCGGTGGCGGAATCCGTCTGTGAGCGTCTGTTCAGCGCACGCCATATACCTTGGTTTCTGATGGGGATGGCATTCCACGCGCGTCATGTAAATCCGGCTTCACGGCGGTGGCTGCTGCCGCTGTGTGTGTCTGTTGCCCAACTAGGGTTGCTGGCGCTTTCTGCCGAAGATTGGGGCCTGTTCCGTGCATCACTGGCAATCCCGCTTATCTTCGCGGCTGCGGAATATGCGCCGTCGGTGCGAGGCGCTTTGTCGACGCCCCTGATCTGTCGCGTCGGCGTAGCCTCCTATGGTCTGTATTTGGTGCATCAGTATGTGGGAGTGACACTTCTCCACAATCTGCCGATCGCCTGGTTTGCGTCTAAATGGACCGCACTGGCGGCAGTTGCGGCGCTGATTGTCGTCCTGTGTTTGGTGACGCGGCTGTCGTATCTCTATATAGAAACGCCCCTGGGGCGACGGATCACCGGTATTCTGCGACGCGAGCCGGCGCCGGTAGCGACGTGAGGGTCGACGCCGCGGAGCGAGCGCCGACCCTGCGCGCCACCTGGGTCACCACTTTTTTTCCGAATCGAAGCTTTCCAGGCCGTACGGTGTTTGTCCGCAATCTGGCAGGAGCCATGAGGCGGCAAGTCGACATCTCCGTAACAGCGCCCGTGCCCTGGGCGCCACCCCTGCCTGGAATCGCCCGCTGGTCGAAACTGCGCGCCGTTCCCCGCAATGAAAGCGTTGGTGGCATCGAGGTCACCCATCCTCGTTTCATCGCAATTCCTGCATTGGAGGTCGCAAATGGCTTCGCCTACGGCATGGCTGTGCGCGGCACGCTGTCGCGCGCCCTGGATGCGGGCGCGGTTGATCTGGTGCATGTCCACTGCGCATATCCGGACGCCGTCGGCGTAGTGCGCGCGATAGGAAGCCGGCGCGTACCGCTTGTCATCACGGCACACGGCAGCGACATCAACAAGTACGCGCGCAGATACGGCCTGACCGGGCAGATCAGGCAGGCCATCGCGCGTGCCGACGCCGTGGTGGCCGTCAGCAGGAGTATTGCCGCCGCCATTGCGGAACTTGTTCCCGGCGCGGCCAGCCGCATCTCACATGTGCCCTGCAGCGGGTTTGACCCCGAAATGTTTGTGCCAAGCGCCCAAGAGGCAGCGCGCAGCCGCCGTGGACTGGAAGCCTGTCGTCGGATGCTCTTGTTCGTTGGCAATCTTGTACCAGTCAAGGGGCCGCGGACGATGCTGGCCGCATGGGAGCAGCTCTGGCAGGACGGCACATTGCAACAGCGCGATCTCCTGTGCGTGATTGGTGACGGCCCGCTGCGCGCCGCGCTGGAGCGCGACCTCGGGCACATGCGCAGTCGCGAAACCGTTCGGCTGCTGGGTTCCCTGCCACAGCCAGAAGTGGCCGAGTGGCTC
>JACZDC010063917.1_pt1 | contig 11563 bp, 9 predicted proteins | sample 8641791 | NCBI WGS metagenome assembly JACZDC01 (sample SAMN15324613, study PRJNA640507) | soil metagenome | isolation source: intercropping peanut in the second line | place: China: Luxin town, Laibin City, Guangxi Province | collected 2019-07-25 | depth 10cm m
ACCGGGATCGACGGCCGCCACGGCCGACTGATCGGGCAGGCGCAGCACGCTGCCCGAGCGCAGCTGATTGATGTTGCCGTCGAAGGCCTGGGGATTGGCGCGGTATACGGCGATCATCGCGCGGTCGGCCTCACCGGTGCCGTACTGGCGCCGCACGATGCCCGAGAGCGAATCGCCAGCGCGCACGCTGTAGTTGTCGCCGGAGGGCGCGGAAACAGGCGCTGCCGGAGCCGGAGCCTGACCCTGCGGCGCAGGGGCCGGGCGGGAGATCGAACCGCTGCGGTCGCCCCCTCCTGTGGTGGGGGCCGCCACTGGCGCCGCCGGGGCGCTCTGCGGCGCAAACACCGGCGGGTCGAACAGCAACGTGTATTCGCGCAGGTTGCGGCCCCGCGCCCAGCTCGCCTCCACCAGCACCGTGGCGAAAGGCTCGGTCATGGCGGTAGTGGATGTGAGCTGGATGACGGTGCGGCCATCGGGCAGGCGCACCGGCTTGACGATAATGCCGGTCAGGAAGCCCGGATAATCCAGGCCATAACGGCTGAAAGTGTCGCGCGAGGCGATCTGCGCGCGCAGCGTGGCCAGCTCCTCCGCGGAGGCAATGAGCTCGATTTCCGCGTTCAGCGGCGCGTTCAGCGTCGACTTGAGCTGGATATCCCCCAGACCAAGCGCCAGCGAGACACCGGGAACCACAGCCAGCAGCGTGGCTGCCGTGCTCACAACCTTAAGACGCATCAGGACTCCCCGAGAGACTGGGCAAAAAGGTTCGAATCCGCTTGCAAAACATGTATTTGGATTCGACTTCTCGCCTTGCAGCTACTGTCGGCAATATAACTTAACCTACAAATACTCGCGAACCAATATCTCGGCAATCTGCACGCTGTTGGTCGCGGCGCCCTTGCGAACGTTATCCGACACCACCCAAAGGTTTAGCCCACGTTCGTGAGAGATATCTTCACGTATCCGTCCGACATAAACCGTGTCGTGGTTCGCTGCCTCGGTGGCCGCAGTGGGGTACCCCCCCGGCACCTGCTCGTCCAGAACGGTGATTCCGGGGGCCTTTTCGAGCAGTTTGCGGGCCTCGGCGGCCGTCAGCTTGCGGCGGGTCTCGATATTTACGGCTTCCGAATGTCCGAAGAACACCGGCACCCGGACCGCCGTGGCGTTCACCTGGATGGTCTTGTCGCCCATGATCTTCTGGGTCTCCCAGAACATCTTCATCTCTTCCTTGGTGTAGCCGTTGTCCTGGAACTTGTCGATCTGCGGCACGCAGTTGAAGGCGATCTGCTTGGCGATGATCTTGGCCTCGACGGGACGGCCGTTGAGCAGCTCGGCGGTCTGATGGGCGAGCTCATCCACGGCTTCCTTGCCGGCGCCAGAGACCGACTGATAGGGGGCCACGTTGATGCGCGTGATGCCGGCAGCATCGTGCAGCGGCTTCAGCGCCACCAGCATCTGGATGGTGGAGCAGTTCGGATTGGCGATGATGCCGTGATTGCGGAACTGCGCGATGTCCTTGGGGTTCACCTCGGGCACCACCAGCGGGATGTCGTCCTGGTAACGGAACTGCGAAGTGTTGTCGATGACCACGCAGCCGGCCGCCGCGGCGATGGGCGCGTACTTGGCCGACACTTCCGCGCCGGCGGAAAACAGGCCGATGTCCGCCTTCGAGAAGTCGAAGGTTTCCACGTCGAGCACGGGGTAGGATTTGCCCTTCAGCCGCACTGTCTTGCCCAGCGAGCGGCTGCTCGCCAGCGGATACAGTTCGCTGACCGGGAAATCGCGTTCTTCCAGAACGCTGATCATGGTGTCGCCCACGAGGCCCGTGGCCCCGAGGACCGCTACTCTCCAACCCTTGCTCATTGCCTTCCTCTGTTGTGAACGGTGGCCGCGATGCGGCTTTCAATACGAATACGCGCTAGATCTGCGGTGTCGATGATCGCACATCGGCATTCTGCGCCCGGTGACGCAGGTAGTGATCCATCAGCGTCAGCGCCAGCATGGCTTCGGCGATGGGCGTGGCGCGCAGTCCCACGCACGGGTCGTGCCGGCCGGTGGTGATGACATCCACCGGATTGCCGGCGGTGTCGATGGTGTGTCCGGGAACCTGGATGCTCGATGTCGGCTTCAGCGTGACCTGAACGAGGATGTCCTGGCCGCTGGAAATGCCGCCCAGGATGCCGCCCGAGTGATTCGACGCGAATCCCTGCGGCGTGAGTTCGTCGCGGTGCTGGCTGCCGCGCTGTGCGGCCACCGCCACGCCATCGCCGATCTCCACCGCCTTGACCGCATTGATGCTCATCATCGCGTGTGCGATGTCGGCATCGAGCCGGTCGAAGATGGGTTCGCCCAGACCCACCGGCACGCCGCGCGCAATCACCGTGAGCCTGGCGCCGACGGAGTCGCCGTCGCTGCGCAGCTTCCAGATGTAATCCTCGAGCTCTTTCAGTCGCGAAGGATCGGGACAGAAAAATGGATTCTCGTAAGCGGCCGCGGGCTCGCGCGGTTCGATGTGGATGTCGCCGACCTGCGTGACATAGCCGCTGATCGCGATGCCTTTCGTAGCCAGATATTTGCGCGCGATGGCACCAGCGGCCACTCGCATGACGGTTTCACGCGCCGAGGAGCGTCCGCCGCCACGATGATCGCGCAGGCCGTATTTCTGCTGGTAGGTGTAATCGGCGTGGCCGGGACGGAAACGATCCTTGAGCTTGTCGTAGTCGCGCGATCGCGCATCGGTGTTCTCGATCAGCAGACCGATGGGCGTGCCAGTGGTCACGCCCTCGAATACGCCGGAAAGGATGCGCACCGCATCGCCCTCCTTGCGCTGGCTGACGAACTGCGAAGTGCCGGTGCGGCGGCGATCCACATCGGCCTGCAGGTCGGCTTCGGTGAGCGGCAGACCTGGCGGACAACCATCGACCACGCAGCCCAGTGCCGCACCATGGCTTTCGCCGAAGGTGCTGACCACGAAGGATCGGCCGAAACTGTTCCCACTCACGCCACGGACCTCTTCAGAAACCCACGCGCCGCGTGCAACTGCCGCGCCGTCACCAGAAAGACACCGCCACCACCGCGTTCGAACGACAACCACACCAGTGGCAGGTGCGGAAACTCGCGCCGCACCGTCGATTCGGTGTTGCCCACCTCGACGATGAGCACCCCTTCCGGCGTGAGGTGGCGCGACGCCTCGCGCAACAGCACCCGCACCGCCTGCATGCCATCGGGACCGGAACGCAACGCCCGCTCCGGTTCGTGTGCGTATTCCGCCGGCAGGCTCGCGTATTCCTTCGCGCCCACATAGGGCGGATTGCTGACAATCATATCGTAGCGACGTCCGCGCAGCTGCCGGAAGAAGTTGGATTTCACCAGCCGGACGCGGCGCGTCAGCCGCAGCGCCTTGCGATTGATGCGTGCTACCTCCAGGGCATCCGGATCGATGTCCACGGCATCGACCCGTGCCCTGGGAAAAGCCACCGCGCAGGCCAAGGCCATGCAGCCTGAACCCGTGCCCAGGTCAGCAATGCGGCGGATGGCATCCGCATCCACCCAGGGCGCGAAGCGGCTTTCGATCAGCTCGGCAAAGGGCGAGCGCGGAATCAGCACGCGCTCGTCGACGTAGAACGGCAGGCCGGCAAACCAGCAGCGCTGCGTGAGATAGACCACCGGCACGCGTTCCTTGATGCGGCGTTCGAGCAGTGCTTCGAATCGCCGTGCGGCCGCGGCGGACAGTGGGCCCTGCAGATCATCGCCGGTCAACGGCCGGCGCAGCCGCAACGCATGCGCAAGCAACGCGGCGGCATCGTCGCGCGGATGTTCGGTGCCGTGCCCGTAGTACAGCCGCGCACGCTGCAGACGTTGCACCGCGCGCCGCAGGAGGCGCGCGCGATCGGCCGTGGCCCGGCCTGCCCTGTGGGATAATTGACGCATGAGAAAGAACCGGACCTTCCTGTACGTGGGCTTGATGATGCTGGCCGCAGCGGCAGCGGGCTATATGGTCTCACGCCAGCTCCAGTACAGCGCGCCGGAACTCAAGAGCGGCACGGCCTTGCCGCAGCCACGAACACTGGCCGGCTTCTCCCTGCACGATCATCAGGGCATGCCCTTCGGCAATGCGCAATTGCAGGGTGGCCCCAGCCTGATGTTCTTCGGCTTCACGCATTGCCCGGACGTCTGCCCGACGACATTGGCGCTGATGGCCCAGCTGGCCCGCGATTTCGGATTGGCGCGGCTTCGCATGCTGTTCGTGACGGTGGATCCGAAGCGCGATGACCAGCTCACGCTGCAACGTTACGTCACCGCCTTCGGCGGCAACCTCACCGGCCTGCGCGGCGAGGATGCGGCGGTGGATCCGCTGCTGAAAAGCGTGGGGGCGATCCGCCGCATTCAGCCGCTGCCCGGCGGAGATTATTCCGTGGATCACTCGGCCACGCTGTTCTACCTCGACAGTCAGGGTCGGCTCGCGGCGGTCTTCAATCCGCCGTTCGAACCCGAGCAGCTCCGTGCGGATCTGCTGGCACTGCTCGACAAGGCCTGACCATGCGCCCCGGAATATTTCTTCAGCATGTGTTGCCGCATCATCCGCTGTCGCGTTGCGTGCTGTGGCTGACGAGGCTGCGGTGGCGGCCCGTGAAGAACGCCCTGACCGCGGCGTTCATGCGGGGCTTTCGGCCCGATCTTTCCGATGCGGTCGAGACCGACCCCTACGCTTACCCAACTTTCAATGATTTCTTCACGCGCGCGCTGCGCGCCGACGCACGGCCGCTGGCCGGTGGCCCGCAGACGCTGGTGAGTCCCGTCGATGGCACGATGAGCCAGCTTGGCGCCCTGCGTGGCAACGAACTGCTGCAGGCCAAGGGACGCTACTACACGCTCGATGCACTGCTGGCGGGCGCGGCGCCGAAGTGGTCGCCGCGTTTCCACCAGGGATTCTTCGCCACCATTTATCTCGCGCCCTACAACTACCACCGCATCCACATGCCCGCGGATGGCACGCTGCAGGAAGCCTGGTATGTGCCCGGGCGGCTGTTCAGCGTCAATGCGGCCGCCGCAACGCATGTGGAAAACCTGTTCGCGCGCAACGAGCGGCTGGTGCTGCTGTTCGAAGGTTCCTGTGGTGCCTTCGCGGTGATCTTCGTCGGTGCGCTGAACGTGGGCAGCATGGCCACGGTGTGGCATGGCGATGTGACGCCGCGGCGGCCTCGTCAGGCCTGTCCGCTGCCGCTGCCACCAGCGAATGAAAGACTTCTCGCGCGCGGCGCGGAAGTCGGCCGCTTCAACATGGGCTCCACCGTCATCCTGCTGTTCGAACGCGATCGCGTGGCGTTGAATGCGCGCCTCGACGCCGGCGCCACCATGCGCATGGGGCAGGAGCTGGGGCAGATCAACGGGAACACGGGTTGAATCAGGACTGGCGACCCAGCGCATCTCTTGCAGCCCTGCGGCTGCGGGCGGCGCTGCTGGATCGCGCGCGCGTATTCTTTCGCAGCCGCGGCGTGCTCGAAGTGGAGACACCGCTGGCGGTTTCGCGCACGGTCAGCGATGTGCAGATCGAGTCGCTGCGCGTGACGGGCGATCCGCCGCGTTTCCTGCACACCTCGCCCGAATACGCCATGAAGCGGCTGCTGGCCGCGGGCAGCGGCGACATCTTCCAGATCTGCAAGGTATTCCGCGCCGGCGAGCGCAGTCCGCTGCACAACCCCGAATTCACCATGATCGAGTGGTACCGCCTGGGGCTGGATATCGACGCCATCATGGCGGAGACCGCGGAACTGGTCGCCACGCTCACCGCCGGTCACTGGTCGGGATCGAAAGCCGGCGTGCAGAAGGTGAGCTACTGCGACGCATTCCGGCAGGCGCTGGGCATCGATCCCTTGCAGGTCAGCGATGCGGAGCTGACGCAGATCTGTGCCGCCCGGGGCCTGATGCCGCAGAGCCTGCAGCGCGCCAGCCGCGACGATCTGCTCGACTTCCTCATCGCCACCGCCATCGGCCCGAAGCTCGGCCACGATGGGCTGACCTGTCTGCATCACTATCCCGCCTCGCAGGCCGCGCTGGCTCAACTCGATGCCCACGACCCGCGCACCGCGCTGCGCTTCGAGCTCTATGCGCAGGGCATCGAACTGGCCAATGGCTATATGGAACTGGCCGATTGCGCCGAGCAGGCCAGGCGCTTCGACAGTGATGCGGCTGGACGCGCATCGCGTGGACTGGACGCGGTGGCGCCGGATGAGCGCCTGCTTGCCGCTCTGGAAAGCGGCCTGCCGCGATGCGCGGGTGTGGCGCTGGGTTTCGACCGGGTGCTGATGCTCGCGGCCGGCGCGACACGCCTGGATGAGGTGCTGGCCTTCCCGTGGGAAAAGGCCTGATCAAGCGCTCGACGCCCGATGGAACGGGCGCCTTCGTTACTTGGCGCGCGAGATGTATTCGCCCGTGCGGGTGTCGATCTTCAGCACTTCGCCTTCGTTGATGAACAGCGGCACGCGCACCACGGCGCCGGTTTCCATCTTGGCCGGCTTCTGGCCACCGGTGGCGGTGTCGCCGCGCACGCCGGGATCGGTTTCCACCACCTTCAGGTCGATATGCGCCGGCGGCGTGACCACCAGCGGCACGTTGTTCCACAGCGTGACGATGCAGGTGATGCCATCCTTCATCCACTGTGCGTTGTCGCCCACGGCTTCCTTGCCGGCGGTGTACTGCTCGAAATTGTCGGGCACCATGAAGTGCCAGAACTCGCCATCGGCATACAGGTACTGCATGTCGGTATCCACCACGTCGGCGGCCTCGACGCTGTCGCCGGACTTGAAGGTGCGCTCCACGGTGCGGCCCGTCTTGAGATTGCGCACTCTCACGCGGTTGAAGGCCTGACCCTTGCCCGGCTTGACCATCTCGTTCTCGACGATGGCGTAGGGGTCATTGTCGAGCAGGATCTTCAGACCGGACTTGAATTCGTTGGTGGTGTAGCTGGCCATGGCGCTCTCTGCTTAAATGCTCACCGCATGCATACGGGTGGCGAATCAATCGGGCCGCGAATCATAGCGGCAGAAGCACAGACCCGCCACACGACCCTCCCGGGCTGGCAGCAGGAACTGGCCCGGGCGGTGCGCGATCCGGTGGAACTGCTGGGCCTGCTGGGGCTCACTCCGGCGCAGATCGGACCAGGCGAAACCATCGAAACGCTGCAGGCAGCAGCCGTGGATTTCCCCCTGCGGGTGCCGCATTCCTACATCGCCCGCATGCGCTGGGGCGATCCGAACGACCCGCTGCTGCGCCAGGTGCTGGCCACCTCGGCCGAAGGCCTGGCGGTGCCTGGATTCGTGGCTGACCCCTTGCAGGAACAGGCCGTGCGCGAGGCGCCAGGGCTGCTGCACAAATACCAGGGGCGCGCGCTGCTGGTCACCACCGGCGCCTGCGCGGTGCACTGCCGCTACTGCTTCCGGCGTCATTACGACTATGGCGCCGACCTGAATGATCCCGCGGGGCTTCGCTGGGCGGCGGCGCTGGAGCATGTGGCGCAGGACAAGTCCATAGACGAGGTCATCCTGAGCGGCGGCGATCCGCTGTCGCTGGGCAATGCACGGCTGGCCCTGCTGCTGCAGCGATTGCAGGATATCGCGCATGTGCGGCGCATCCGCATCCACACGCGCACTCCGGTTGTGCTGCCCTCGCGCGTGGATGCCGGATTGCTGGCGGCACTCGCACCGCTGCGCCCGCGGCTGGCCATCGTCATCCATGCCAATCACCCGGCGGAGCTGGATGCCACCACCGGCGCGGCGTTGCAGAGGTTGGCAGAGCATTGCACGGCGCTGCTCAATCAATCCGTGCTGCTCGCGCGCATCAATGACGACGTGACCATCCTGCGCGATCTTTCCACGCGGCTGTTCGAGGCGGGCGTGCTGCCCTACTACCTGCACCAGCTCGATCCCGTGGCGGGAGCCGCGCATTACGGCGTCAGCGATGCGGACGCCCTCGCCCTGCACGCGGCTCTGGCGGCGACCCTGCCCGGCTATCTGCTGCCCAGGCTGGTACGCGAGCTTCCTGGCGCCAGCGGCAAGACCGCGTTACGTTAACGGGTCTTGAGGCCAGGGCATTGGCCCGAGTGTGTTTGAGCTCACATAACGGCGCGTACCTGGCTGGCTAGTATGGCTGGCGCTCCCCGGAGGCCGATGTGTCCGACACCAATCCCGTTCCGCTGGTCATCGTCAGCAGTGCGCGCGAGCCGGTGGAGACACTGAACAGCCTGCTGCGACGCCAGGGCGTGGCGGCCCACTGCACGTGGATTCCCGCGGTTGCCGACCTGCCCGACGCGCTGGAACAGATCAATCCCGAGATGCTGCTGTGCGTAACCGCCGACGGCGGTGAACTGCCCAAGGTCATCCAGGTGCGCGATGCGCGGGCGCGCGACATCCCACTGCTGGTGATCCGCCCCACCGTCGATGAACAGCTCATCGCCGCGGACATGGCCAGCGGCGCGCGCGACAGCCTCACGCTGGAGCATCTGCCGCGTGCGCACGCCGTGATCGCGCGCGAATTGCATGCCTTCCGCATGGAACGCGCGTTGCGCGAGACGCTGCGCTCCGCGCAGGAATACCGCAAGCAGCTCGAGACGGTGATGACGCGGTCCAACGATGCGATCGCGCAGGTGCAGGAAGGCATCCTCGTCGATGCCAACCGCTCCTGGCTCGACCTGATCGGCGCGCCCGATGTGGATACGGTCGCCGGCCAGCCCGTGATGGATTTCTTCGACGATGCCACGCACATGGCGTTGAAGGGCGCGCTGGTGGCCTGCATGCAGGGCCGCTGGAGCGACCCCTCGCTGCAGGCGCGCATGCTCACCGCCGACGGCAGCTCGCTGGATCTGGAACTGGTGCTGACGCTGGGCGAACGCGATGGCGAGGCCTGCGTGCGGCTGATGGTGCCGACGCAGCAGCGCAAATCCGAGGATGTGGCCACCGATCTGGCCGAAGCCGTGAAGCGCAATCCGCGTTCGGGCCTGTTCTATCGCACGCCGCTGCTGGAAGCCATGCAGAAGCGCGTGGCGCAGGCCATGCAGGCGGGCAGCCGCTACCTGGTCTACATCCGCCCCGACAATTTCGCGAAGCTGGAGCGTGAGCTGGGCGTGATGCGCAGCGAGGATCTGGTGGTGGCACTGGCCACGCTGGTGCGCACGCAGCTTGCGCCGGCGGATCTGCTGGGCCACTTCAGCGGCGCGGGCCTGCTGGCATTGATCGAGCGCGGCAATGCACGCGATGCCGAGTTGTGGGCCGAGCGGCTGGTCGAGAAGGTGCATCGCCAGGAATTCACGGTGGGCGACCGGCAGGTGCGCGTCACCGTCTGCGTTGGACTCGCCGTAGTGCCCGGCGGCGACGGCCGGCTCGAAGCCACCATCGGCGATGCGGTGGAAGCCGTGCGTCGCGGCCGGCAACGCGGCGGCAATCAGCTCTGCGCCATCGCGCAGACCGATGCTGATGCACGCGTGCAGTCCTATGACGCCGTGTGGGTCAAGCACATCCGCGCGGCCTTGACGGAAAACCGCTTCCGGCTGGTGCAGCAGCCCATCGCGAGCCTCGCCGGTGGCGGATCGCCCATGTTCGACATGCTGGTGCGCATGCTGGACAAGCAGGGCAAGGAAGTCCTGCCCTCCGAGTTCATGCCGGCCGCCGAGCGCAATGAGCTGGTGCCGCTGATCGATCGCTGGGTGCTGGGCGCCGCGGCGCGCTTTGCGGCGCGCAGCAATCCGGGCTGCCTGTTCGTGCGCATCTCGCGCGCCAGCGCGCTCGACGCCACGCTGCCCCAATGGCTCAAAGGCCAGTTGGCCGCCCGTGGGCTCGAGCCCAGTCGATTGTGCATCGAGGTCACCGAGGAAACCGCCGCACGCCACCCTGCCGAAGTGCGGCAGCAGGCACGCGCACTCAAGGATCTGGGATTGCGCTTCGCGCTGGAACATTTCGGCATCGGCATCGACCCGCTGGGGCTGCTCGACACGTTGCCGCTGGATTTCGTGAAGATCGATGGCTCGCTGATGCAGGGATTGCCGGGCGACGAGCTGCTGCAGTCGAAGGTGGCGAGCCTGATCGATGCGGTGCGTAGCCGCGAAGTGCAAACCATCGCCGAGCGCGTGGAAGATGCCAACACCATGGCGGTGCTGTGGCAGCTTGGCGTGCAGCATCTGCAGGGCTTCCTGATCCAGGCGCCTGAAGAAGTCACCATCAGCACGACGGACACGCAGACTGTGCCCATCCTGCGCGGCAATCAGGCACCCGCGGCCAGCCGCACGCTGTAGCTCAGGCGGATACTTCCAGCCGGTCGACCTTGCGGTAGTTGCGTGACAGCACCGCCCCACGCTGCGCGCGCGCGCCGCGATGCTCGTCGAGTTCCTTCCAGGTGAGCGTCATGCTGCGATCGCCACACCACACCACCAGCTTCTGGCCTGGCGTGAGCGTGGCGATGGCCACCAGCAACTCTTCGCGCTCCAGCGCTTTCTTGGTGGGAATGCCGAACAGCTTGTTGCCCTTGCCGCGCGCCATCTCCGGCAGTTCGGCGGCGGGGAACACCAGCAGCCGGCCTTCGGTGTTGACCGCAGCGATCACGGCATCTTCGCCGGCGACCGGCACCGGGCAGAGCACCTTGGCGTTGTCAGTGAGATTCAGCACGGCCTTGCCGGCGCGCTGGCGCGAGTGCATGTCTTCGAGCTTCGCGATGAAGCCATAGCCGGCATCGCTGGCTAGCAGCCAACGCTCTGCCGGCTCGCCAATGGCTACACCGGCAAATCTGGCGCCATCGGGTGGATCGAGGCGGCCGGACAGCGGCTCGCCCTGCCCGCGTGCCGATGGCAACGAGTGCGCGGGCAGGCTGTAGGCGCGACCCGTGCTGTCGAAGAACACCGCCAACTGCGTGCTGCGCCCGCGCGCCGCAGCCAGAAATCCGTCGCCGGTCTTGTACGACAGCGTGCGCGCATCGATGTCATGGCCTTTGGCGGCGCGCACGAAGCCGCCGGTGGACAGCACCACGGTCACGGGCTCGTTGGCCACGAGCTCGGTTTCCTCCATGGCCTGCGCGGCTTCGCGCTCCACCAGCTTCGAACGCCGCTCGTCGCCATATTCGTTCGCGTCGTTCTCAAGTTCTTCGCGCACCAGCTTGTGCAGCTTGGCCCTGGACTTCAGCAGCGCTTCCAGCTCATCGCGCTCGTCGGCCAGCTCTTTCTGCTCCTCGCGGATCTTCATCTCCTCGAGCCTGGCCAGGTGGCGCAGCTTGGTCTCGAGGATCATTTCCGCCTGCTCGTCGCTCAGCTTGAAGCGCGCGATCAGCTTGGCCTTGGGCTCATCCTCGCGACGGATGATGCGGATCACCTCATCGAGATTCAGGTAGACGATCAACAGGCCGTCGAGCAGGTGCAGCCGGCGGGTGACCTTCTCCAGCCGGCACGCCAGACGACGCTTCACCGTGCCGATCCGGAACTCCAGCCAGCGCGACAGCAAGGCCTTCAGGCCCATGACCTTGGGCTTGCCGTCCAGGTCGATGATGTTCAGGTTGACGCGATAGCTGCGCTCCAGATCAGTGGTGGCAA
>JACZDC010148723.1_pt1 | contig 11554 bp, 5 predicted proteins | sample 8641791 | NCBI WGS metagenome assembly JACZDC01 (sample SAMN15324613, study PRJNA640507) | soil metagenome | isolation source: intercropping peanut in the second line | place: China: Luxin town, Laibin City, Guangxi Province | collected 2019-07-25 | depth 10cm m
AGGGTCGCAAGAGATTTGCGGCGTCGACTCTCGCGACCCTTCAGGCCGCGGAAATCGGTGCGTATGGATAACCCAGGGCGTCGGCCTGCGGCCGAAACCCTGGGCTGGATCTTCCGACCCATTGGGCCGGTGACGGCCTACTCCTTGAGGCCTTTGGCCCGAGCCGACCAAGCCCACTTCAGAGCTTCAGGGTGGGGGACTTGTCGAAGGTGGCGGATCGACTTCCTCGTGAGCCCAAGACCTTGAGAGCTGTAAGAGCGTTTGACCTTGACCTCGAGAGTCTCTGGATCGATCTGGAAGAGCCCCGCATCGAAAGCCCGATGATGGTTGAGGCAGAAGACGATTCCGTTCAAGGGATGATCGGACCCGTTCTCCTCGACCGGGCAGATGTGAGCGGCATTCAGCAGCTCCTGATACTGAATGTCGCACACGGCACACCCGACCCCGTACAGCTTCATCAGGTTGAACCGAAAGGCTGTCTGATTCGGGCGAGCCGTCACCTGAGCTTGCCGCCGGCTCCGCCGAGAGACCTTGAGCGCGAACTCCTCCAGGACGGTCTCCTCGACAGGAGGGAGAGATACTGGAGGCTGCTGAACATCCGAGAAGAGAATCAGCACGAGGCCGTGCTCGTCGTCATAGTCCTGGACCCAGCCAAGGCGGACGTTGCGCCGCTTCGGGTTGTCGGGTGGGGTGATGACTACGAAGAGGGGGAGGCTGAACTCACGGCATGCCTTAGTGGCGGCGATCTCGTTGGCGTCGTGAGCGCCGGGCCTGGCAGTCGAGGGGTAGTGGTAGATGACGCCGTCTTCGGAGAGGTCGTCGGCGTAGGTGGTGCCGGTGTGGAGCACTCCGACGGTGACGCCGGTTGGGGTTAAAGCGGCGGTGGTTTCGCTATCGCGGTAGATTCCTTGCTCTCCGCGGTGGATGCGGAGCTGCTTGATGCGCTGGGGCTCGACTCCATCAGGTCCGCCATAGGTCTTGACTTGTCCCCAGAGCGTAAGCCTACGGTAAAGTTCTCTCTGTCCTAGGTCCGGCATTGCTGTGATGATCGACCTTCAGGTCGATTCATTATCAGCCATCACAGTCTGATGGAGAAATCTGTCGTCACACTGGGCGAAATAGGCAGAGCTATAAGGTTCCCAAAATGCAGATTTCCTGTTCAAGCGTGCTCCCCTTGGAGATCGCCTCCAGGCCCAGGGAGCACGTGAAGTGTGGCCTCCTAGAAAACATAAATAGGCAAACACTTATTATGAGGTATGCGATTCAGCGCCGCGCGCCTCCAGCTCGGCCACTCCCGCCAGCGGACCTCCAGCTCGACTCTGAGCGACCTTTGTGAGCTCGTTGTCCCTCGGTCTCTCTCTCACAGCCCGGTGACCGCTGCCGAGTAGCCGGGCTCAAGCTCGTTCCCAAGACTCGGCCTGCCGGAGCACGAACTGACTTGAAGTTGATCACGGCAGGTGAAGCATGGGTGCATGGCTTCTCTGGTACGATACTCATGAAAAACAAGACGGGGAGCCGGTGTCGTATGGTCCGTTTGGGACTTCAAGCGGGAGGAGGATCTGGAGGTAATGGCGAGTAGAAGCAAGCGCTCGGAAGAGGTAGTCCTGAGATGAAGCTATTACGTCGCTTCGGCGAAGGTGCGCGCGCAGTGACCTGCCAGGTAAGTACATCGGAGTCCTCGTTCACACTGTGCTGTTCATGAATACCATCGAGAGCGTGTTGTTCACCATCCTGCTTCGCGCAGAGAATGGCCAGCTGGGTGCAGATTCTTGCCCCTGAGGCGGTATAATGCGCCGGCGAAGTGGAACTGAATCCGGCCATAACCAACTAGTAACGACGCCCGAGCGCTCTGCTCTTCTGGGAAGAGTGCGGCAAGCGCGCACAGCGCCAGAGATGGTCGTGCAGGAATTACTCACAACTCTTGGACACGAATACTCGACGAACGTACGTGGTATCCCAGGATCGCCGGACATAGTAGCGGCCGATCGGTCCCGTGCTGTATTCGTGCATGGATGTTTCTGGCACCGGCATCAGGGATGCCCGGCGAGCAGCACGCCTACACAAAATGCCGAGTTCTGGGAAGAGAAATTCGAGGCGAACGTCCGACGAGATCGCCGCAAGGCCCGAGAATTAAGGAAGCTAGGTGTTCGGGTGATGGTCGTCTGGGAATGCCAGACCAAGTCGGCTGAAAAGCGGGCACGTCTCCAGCGCCGCTTGGCTAGGTTTTTCGAGGAGTCGAAGTAGTGGTGCTCCTAAGGCCACAGAAGCTACCCGCACGTGATGGTGGGCGCCAGATAGTCCGAGCGCAACGTGACGAGTGTCTATCCACACCTCGCCCGGAGTCGTACCGGCTATCGCCAGACTGCTGCTGGGTCGAGCGTGTCATCGCGCTTCGCGAAGGTGGTGTGGCTTGTACCCGGCTCCCGATCGAGGAGCAACTGCTTGGAACAACCGAGGAGGCGCTTGCCGACCAATTCGACAAGGCATTTCTCTGTGCCGCCATGCGGCCGCGGATCGGCCGGCATGCTCGCGAAATTCGCGTAGTCGACCTGTTCTCGGGTTGCGGCGCCATGTCCCTCGGAATCTGGGAAGCCTGCCGGGCCGTTGGCGCGCGCATGGCGCCGATCATGGCCCTCGACTTGAACCAGACGGCACTAAGCGTATACGAAGATAACTTTCCTGGAGTGTGTACGCTTGCAAAGCCTGTCGAGTTGGTCCTTGATGGGGTGCTCGGCTCGCCTGCGTCCGCATCGGAGCGAGAGCTCGTCGCTCGGCTTGGTTCGGTGGAGGTGTTGATCGGAGGTCCACCATGCCAAGGGCACAGCAATCTGAACAATCACACGCGGCGAGAGGACCCCAAAAACAAGCTCTATGACCGCATGGCGCGTCTCGCGGAGCTCGTAGAGCCGACGCACATCATCATCGAGAACGTGCCGGCAGTTCTGCATGACAAGGGTAAAATCGTAGATCGCACGATTGCGCATCTGCGTCACTTGGATTACTTGGTCGACGATGCCGTCGTGGAAGCCATCGCGGTCGGCGTCCCGCAGCACCGGCGCCGACACTTCGTCGTGGCGTCGCGGCAACGGCAGCCCGACATCAAAGCCTCGATCTCCGCTTTCACTCGCTCTGAGCGGACCGTATCATGGGCAATCAGTGATTTGTCGCGCATTGCCCGCCATAACGTCTTCGATCAGGCGGGCACACCTTCTGCCGTCAACCGCCAGCGGATCGAATACCTCTTTACCCACAAGCTGTTCGAGCTGCCGGACGCACAGCGCCCCGACTGCCATCGACTTGAGGCGCACAGCTACAAGTCCGTCTATGGCCGGCTCCGCCCCAACAAGCCAGCTCAGACCATCACGAGCGGATTTATCAGTATGGGCCAGGGTCGCTACGTACACCCCTCACAGCGCCGAACGATTACGCCGCACGAAGCTGCACGTCTGCAATACATTCCAGATTTTTTCCACTTCGGCAGCGTCTCGAGCAGGACTGCCCTCGCGGAGATGATCGGCAATGCGGTGCCACCCAAGCTGGCTTATGTCCTCGGTGTGGAGCTGCTCCGATGAGAAACGCCGATCTTTTAGAGCGCGGCTGGTGGGACGAGCGGCCGATTGAGACTGCGCCATCAACGAGCACAGGGCGGGTCATGCCTGAGATCTACCTTGCTCACGTCCGACACGCTATCGGCGGATTGAGCAGGTCCCCGCACAGACAACCTGATCGGGGGGGCGTCAGGTGACGTTTTTTCCGCTGCAACCATCCCTTTGGCGAGATTGGGGGGCCGCCGCGTGGGGCCTGGCACTTCTCCGCCACTACTTCATGGGGTACGATGCTTGGCCGGTGTCCCGGCTTGTCATCAGCTCAGAAGAGCTCGCCAAGGCGGCGGGTGCTGAAGAGAGCGACGCCGAGGCGGCTCGGGCTGCGTTTCTTCGAGCAGTACAGTGCTCTGCTGAGGAGTTCCGGCGTCATCTCTCCAGGGCCAGTCTTGAGCCCGGAGCGTGGAATCGCCGCGAGCCGCCCCCGTTTCTTGCCTGGCTTTTCTTTACGTGCTACGCGGCTGCACCACCCGATGCTGAGACGGTAGACGAAGGGGTATTCCGTGAACGGGTGCGCCAGCTGCTCGGCCACGATCTCGGAACGACCTATCCACTCGGGGACCTGTCGCTGCTCTGGGAGGAGTTCGCCACCTGGTTGCAGGAGCGGCGCAACGACGGTGAGCCTTATCGTGCGCTGCGCCTACCTGATCGTGGCTGGATGACGCTCATCGGGTATTCTGTTCGGCTTGCGTTTCCGCGACGAGAGGATCGGCTCCGACTCCGGGTCCTTTTAGCTGCATCCGGCGTCGGGCCGAATCCAACGGTACCTGAGGCGTTTCAGATCATCGGGCGTGCGCGTGACCGGTTCTCGGACGATTTCCAGCACGTGTTCGATAGGGCGCGTGACGCGCTGGCGAATGGACGCGACGTCGCGGAGTTGCATGCTCTCTGGTCAGCGACACTCGAGGCAGCGGCTCTCGCTCTGCCTTCCAGCCGCCTCACGCGCATACGCTACCGGCTCCTTGCTCAGGAAGACGAGCTTGGATATATCGATCCATTCGTTGTAGCCGCGGGTGTGCCTTTCGGCATGCGTGACGGAGTGCAGCTCTCACGCCTGGACGAGCCGTTCGACGAATTCGACCAATTCGTCTGCGCGACCGACAAAAGCACGGGACTGATCGCGAAGCTGCTTCTCAAGAACGCACTCGGGGACAAGTTGTCGGGTCTCGGTTCATCATCGATTCCTCGCGTGGTGCGTGAAGGTGTGCTGCTCTTCCAACGCGTGGATAGCGCCATCTGGGAGCTGGTAGTGAGGCGGCCGAACGAAGGTAGGGTGCGCGCTCTGGTGCGGAACGACCTGTCTGCCAGCTTTCTATACCTACTGGATGGCTCCTCACGCGAGCCCCGCGATACGCGGTTCGATGGCTGGTGCGAGTTTGGGGATTTCGACATCACCCAACTTTCTGACCCGCGCCACGGCACTGTCGCGGAGCTCGCGTCCGTTCGCTGCTTACAACGCGTTGAGATCGGCCCGCAGCTACACCTCGTCGGTGGCATTCGCCTCGACGGCGGCTTCCTCGGCATCGGTGGTCTATTGCCCGAGGTGCATTGCGCAGAGGCTGAAGATGCCGCGCTATTACGCTTCTCCGAGGAATCCGGAGAGGACCGTTCGACTCTCGTCACGACGCTGGAAGGCGATCGAGAGCGGCAGGGAGTGTTTGCCTGGCCTATAGGTCACGGCGACCTGGAGGGCGCGTTCGTCTTCGCTGGAAGACGGGAAGGTCTCGTTTTGGCGTCGCGCGAAGTTCGCTTCTATTCAAGAGGCTTGAATTATGCGTACGCTGGCCCTACGACCCCAGACCACTGGCTAGTCGAAGCGAGCACCGTGGATGTTGCACCAGCTGCTCAGGCTTGGGATGCCTTTCTTGAACAAGAGCCGTGCGGCGCCGTACCACCTTCGACAGTCGACAGGGTGCTGGCGGAAAGCATCCCTGTTTTCGCTGATCAGTCGGTGGATGACGACACGCAGTTCGATCGACTCGTCGAAACTCTCGCGGCAGTTTCAGTCTCGCGAAAAGGGATCGGTGAAGCGGAGTTGGTCGAGATTTTCGGGAAGGTTATTCCCAGTGCCAGTGGCTTCGCGGTCTGGGAAATCATTCGCGGATGGCTTGAGGCAGGCTACTTCGATTGCCTCACCCGGCGACGCTGGCGTGGTCGGGTCTATTTCGCGCGGCAGCCGCGATTGGCGTTGATCCCGGACGATGGCGCGCGGTCGATCCGCGCCGTGTTGCACGGTCTGTCACCTTACCGTCTTCGAGCTGCTGCACGAGGCCTGTTCGCACGTGATGGAGCAACTCCGATGCCTGCAGCGAGCCTGTCGCGTTACGTGCCGGCACCGTTGTCATGGCGACTCGAGTCAGCCGAGCATGCACGTGAGGTGAGCAAGGAACTCGGCATGCTCGGTGTGGCAGGCGTGTGCGATCCGGAGCAACTCGTGGGAGGCTTCGATACTGCTATCTCTGACGATGCACCTCTACCACCTGGCTATGAGCTGCAGCGGATTTGGGATTGGACCGCCGGCCGATTCCGCCGCCCGAGCGGTAGTCGGGCCGCGGACGACGTGCGAATTGAGCACTACACGCGAACCAACGGCCCGGATCAATACGTCGTCACGTCGGATGATCAGCGACGAACGACGCTGTCGCGGTCCTGGGCGTTGCTGGATGGATTCCGCCGCGCAGGAAAGAAGGCTTTCTCGCCTGCCGGTTCTGTGATCGCGCGGCCTGGGGACGACGGGCCCCAGGTCCCGCTACCCGTTGCGCGTGCTGTCGCATTGCGTGCCGGCATCGTTGGCGGTCCCACCGAAGCGGAATCGATCGGTCGGTTTTACGCTTACGCAGTCTCACGGGCGAGCGAGCAGCGCTGGCTCCTGACGTGGCTGAACGGCGGGAAGGCAGACGAGACAGTCGTGCGCCGCTTCGCCTGGTTACTGGCCGCTGCATCGGTACCACATAACGACGCTGTGCGGCTTCCCGCCGACCTCCGGCAGCGCCTACGCTATCTTCGCGCATTACCCGATGCCCTCTCTATGGCGGATCGGCGCATTCCCAGGCGTCTGCACCCTTACGTGCGACGCGCCGTCGATCTAGCGGAGTTCTGACGAATGCCGCCGACAATCGCAACTCACTACATAGGGCGCGTATACGCTCTGCGCACCAGCGGCACGTATCGCTACGCGACAGTCGAACCGCTTGTCGAGTCCGATCCGACCGGCACCGAGTGGCTTGGGCCCCTCGAAAATGCCACGTCCAGGTTTCCGCAGCGCGGGCGGGTGCACTGGCATGAGGCTCCGCTCGGTATACAAGAAGGCAGCCTCTGGCAATTCACCATCGACGAGCATCCATCTGCTAGGCGCGGCTCCCATACTGAGCAATTTCAGATCAAAGATCCACGCCAGCCGATCGAGGTCCTCGATCTCCGCGGATGGAGCGACCACGCAGCGCTTCGCAGCGCGATCACTGGAGACGGGATTCCACTGTCACCTTCGCCGCTCGCACGGCGCTTTCTGCTTTGGCTCCCTGGCGGTATCTGCGTGGCGCCAATCCTCCTCAGAACCGGAACGATGCCGGGATTATGGGCGTTCGATAGAGTAGACGGTCACCAGGACGCCGCTCGTGTACCCGTCTACCGTCCATCGGCTACGGATATCAATCGCGTCTCAATCGACGGCGTCCGCTGGTTCGTGTCGCCACGACTCGAGTTCGGGCAGAGCGCAGGCATCGAGAACTGGATGTCGGACGCGCAGCTTGCGCGAAGCATCCTCGGTCGATTGCGCAAGATGGACCTTGAGGTCGTGAAGGCGATCGGAATGACAGATAGGCCATTCCGGGAGTATCTCGATCGCGTTGAAAGCGGACAGATGGGTAGCGTCGAGCCTGCCTTGGAGCGCGCCCGAGCAGATAGACTGCGAAGCTTCCGCGATGCGATTCAGCGCGATGCTGCGCTACTGGGCGAGGCGAAGCAGACATTGCTTGCCTTGGAGGAGGTGCGGATCGAGCGCGAAGTGCAGGACAAGATTGCTGAAGAGGTGCGCGCTCGGCAGGCGGAAATCGACGTCGCACTTGCAAGTGCAACCGAGCAGCGAGTGCAGCTCCAGAAGGATCTAGACACAAAGCGGGCGGAGAATGACGAGTTGGACGCTGCTTTGGTGGCCAAACGATGCGAGCTCGAAGCGAAGGTCGCCTCGTTCGAGCAGGAGGTCACGTCGAGATTGGAGGAGATCGCCCGCCGGCCGGAATCAATCTTCGCGGAGTCCGCAATCCTTCGGGCCGCACTTGCTCCGATCCTCGGGAAGCCGGTCGCTGGCGAGGGCGCCGCAGCACAGGTGCGTTCTCCTCGCTATAACGCCATATCTGCTGAATCAGGGCCGAGTGAGGCGACCTCCGAACTGTGCGACATGGCGGCGATGAGAAAAGCGCTTGGGGTGCGTGCGAACGCGGGTGAGTTGAACCCCTATGCAATGCTTGGCCTGCACGCAGCGTTTGTTGCAGGTGTGGTACCTGTCGTCGTGGGGGACCGTGCATACTCGCTCCTACGTGCATATGCGGCGGCCATGGCAGGCGGGCGGCTGCTCTGGATTCCTGTCGGCAGCTCCACTATGGAGCCGTACGACCTCTTGGGCCGCTTCAACGGGATGTCAGGCCGAATTCTGCCGAGCCCCTCGGGAGTGCTCGACGTGGTGAGAGACGCAAGGAAGTCGGAACGACTCCACCTCATTGTCCTTGAAGGCTTCAATCGGGCGCCAGCCGAGGGGTATCTCTCGCCGATTCTTGAAGTTGCACAGGCTGGTCGATCAGGAGACTCGGCGCGCACGATCCCTATTGCGAGCTCTGGGCTTCTTGCGTCTGACGACCCTTATTATGAATTGGGGCGTCTAGCTTGGCCGCCTAATGTGTTGATTGCATGCATTCCGAGTGACGGGAGCGTCACACTTCCTGTGCCACCCTCGGTCTGGCGCTTTATCGCACTCCTCGACGCCGATGATCGCGATCGCGCGCCGATGCCCTTTGCACCTCGAGTCGCGGTGCCATTGGAGACCACGGAGGTAGCACCGATCCTCTGGAAGGAGAGCGTCGCCAGCGTGCGGCCTAACATCACGCACGATGCGAACGGCATCGGGGTGCTGGCACGCATACTTTCGCTGTCCAGCCGTGATACGGCGGATGCTATTCGCGTCTACAAGATATTGACTGGAAACGGGCTTCCCCCTGAAGACGCGACGACGCTCGCGGCGGGGACAATATTGATTCCCCGTTCCGGTGCCGAGCAGAAGGCGATCGACGAAGGTCTTCGTGCAGCCGGAATGTCCGTGACCGGCTGGCAAACCACTTTGACCGAAGCGCAGCGCCTTCGGACCTGACGGAGTGCGATTTACAACATTCCCGGAGAAGAACCATGCAGGATCCCATCGGGGGCTTTCAACGCATTCGCGATCTGTATATTACATATCTTGAAACCGCGTTCCGCATTCGAGACGAGGGCGTATCACGTGAACGGCGGGCTCTTCTTGAGCGGCCGAACACTTTCTGCACCGAGCCACTGATCGAACCGCTCCCGCGCTACAAGACTGTCGATTGGCTGCTGAATGATCTGTCGACAAGCGAAGCTCGTGATACACGGTTGCCTGGCCTCGATGCCTCTGAACGAGCCGCGTTCGTGGATCTGGCACTCGCGGGCCTGGTGGACTCGAAACCAGCTGGGCAGGGCAAAGAAGCTCGAATCGCGGAGTACGGACTTTACGAGCATCAGGCGAAAATGCTCGAGCGTGGCGTGCAGCAGGGACGCCCCGGGATCGTAACCTCCGGCACGGGTTCTGGCAAGACCGAATCCTTTCTCCTGCCAGTTCTGGCGATGCTCGCAAAGGAGGCGGTCCATTGGCCGGCGCCGAACGCCGACTACCTCAAGCGTAGATGGTGGCAGACTCCATCCGGGAAGCCCTACGACAAATATGATGGCAGCGAAGGGGGCCCGGATCGAACCACCTTGAGCTCACAGAAAACGTCTCCGTTCCGGTTGCAGCGCATCGGTGAATCCCAGAGACGTCCGGCGGCAGTGCGCGCCCTGATTCTCTATCCGATGAATGCACTCGTCGAGGATCAGCTCGCGCGCATCCGTCGGGCGCTTGACTCGGAGCTGGCTCGTCGCGTAATGGACCACCGCTTCGCTGGTAACTGCATCTTCTTTGGCCGCTACACTAGCGACACGCCAGTTACTGGCCATCACATTCACCCGCGACCAGGTAAGAAAGAACACAAACGTCGTAACAGAAAACTCGCTGAGTTGTTTCGCGCTTCCGTCGCGATGCAGCGTGCGCAAGAGCGCGCGAGATCGATGGATAAAGAGCGCAGCTTGGAAGGCGAGGAGGTTCGCTTTCTCTTTCCCTCCGTGGACGGCGGAGAGCTGACGTCACGGTGGGATATGCAGGAAACGCCTCCGGACCTTCTCATCACGAATGTGAGTATGCTGAACGCTATGCTCGCGCGGGAGGTCGATGCGCCGATCATCGATCGTACACGCGACTGGCTCAGGAACAACGAGGACGCCTACTTCTTCCTCGTTCTCGACGAGTTGCACCTACAGCGAGGCTCGGCGGGTACCGAGACATCGTACTTGCTGCGCCTTCTTTTCGATCGACTCGCGCTCACCGAGCCCGCGCACCGCCACAAGTTGCGCATCCTGGCATCCAGCGCCTCTCTTCCGATGAAGGGTAAGGCCGGCAAGGACAGCCTCTCCTACCTCTGGGATATGTTTGGACGACACGGCCTTCACGTTGCAGCCCGTCGTGAGGTCGAGAAGCCGCAAGACCGCTGGGGCGAAGCAGTGGTGCCCGGCTTTACCATGGACGCGGAGCCCTCGTCACGCTCGAATCTGGACCCTGCGCCGCTTATTGCTATGTTGGAGAGAGCCGGAGGTGATGTCCAAGACGAGCTGTCAGTGCCAGTACCGGCCGATTCCGAGGTCGAGTGGCGCTCCGTCGCACGCACTCTCGTTGGCGGGAGCCTGGGCAGTGGCAAGTTGGAGGACGTCGTATCCGCATGCGTGCAAGAAGCAGGCGCACGCATCTCGCATGCCTGTTGGAACGAGGACGAGAAACGAGCGCGAGCGATGCCACTCTCTCACGTCGCACAACGCATCTTTGGACGTGCGGACGCCGAAGCGCAGAAGGCAGGACGGGCGCTACTGCTCATCCGAGGGGCCGGGGACGCATGGACGCAGTGGTGGTCATCGAAACCCCCGTCGGCGCCCTCGTTTCGCATTCACACCTTCTTCCGGAGCATCGAAGGACTTTTCGCGCCTGTGGGGGACCTGGTCGGCGTGCCTGCAGAGTGGCGTTCGGCTGGACGTCAGATCGGTCAGCTTTCCGTCGAGCGGGGGCAACGCTTTGCGCGCGCGGACAGTGGAGGACGGGGTGGTCGTCTCGTGGAACTTGTTTATTGTGAATCATGCGGTGAACTGTTCCTCGGTGGCCGTCGCGGCGGCCGCGAAACCGCAATCGAACTTTTACCGGCGGAACCGAACATCGACGGCCTTCCTGAGTCTGCGGGACAGGATTTCTTCGAGATCCTCTCTGCAAGCGATTACGTAGTGTTCTGGCCCGTGGAGAAATGGCCGGGCGTACTCCCTGACCCTGAAGGCGATGTCCACATCGGCAAGTGGAAACGTGCCTACCTCGACCCCTTCTCCGCCACGATCCAGTTTCCGGGCGTGGATGGCGCTGCGCCCGAGGGACGCATCATGGGCTACATTTGGGAACGCGGTGACGCACAGGACCGGCACAAGCGAGGGAAGGTGTCATCGGGCACTGCGGTCCCTTACGAATGTCCTGCGTGCGGGTCGGATTACTTCTGGCGCAATCCACCCCTTCGTCTTTCCCCGATCAGGAACTTCCGTGCCGGCTTTGCGAAAACGACGCAGTTGCTGGCCACCGAGTTGTTCGACTTGCTGCGGCTTCG
>JACZDC010025484.1_pt1 | contig 11540 bp, 10 predicted proteins | sample 8641791 | NCBI WGS metagenome assembly JACZDC01 (sample SAMN15324613, study PRJNA640507) | soil metagenome | isolation source: intercropping peanut in the second line | place: China: Luxin town, Laibin City, Guangxi Province | collected 2019-07-25 | depth 10cm m
GGCACGGTGCTGATCTGCGGTGCAATGTTGTGGATGCGCCGCGCCATCCATCCGAACCTGCTCGCCGCACTATGCCTGGGCTTCGCCTTCGTGCATGGCGTGGCGCATGGCCAGGAAGCGCCGGCCGGCGATATCCGGGCCTATTTCGCGGGCTTCACGCTTTGCGCCGCCGCGATCTACGCCATGTCAACGTTGCTCGTATTGCGCTGGAAACACAGCGCGCGTAGCGCGGCGCCACGTTTCAGGAGACAGGGCGAGCAAGGCTGATCAAGGCGCGGCCCTGGCCGCATCCAGGGCCGACTTGAGCTGCCGCGCCCAGGTAGCGAGCACGCGCTCGGCCTCGGCGCGGTTGAACACGCTGTTGGCCCATTCGAGCTGATCGTATTCCTGTGCGCGTTGCAGATCGCTGGCGCGGTACAACGTGGTGCCGGTGATGGAGTCGCGCAGGTTCACCCGAATGCGCATCTCGCCCGCGTTCTTCACGTAAACGTGCACGACATTGGCACTGCGCGGCTCGATGCCATTGACGATCAGGTCCACGATCTCGGCCTGCACGTCCAGCACGTTTTCGCCTGGCGCGGTGGCAATGGTGTAGCCACCCTTGGACAGCACGCGCGCGAAGGTTTCTCCGGCCAGCTTTGAAAGCTCGTTGCGGATGCGCTCGACCTCGTCGCTCTTCAGACCGAACACTCCGTAGTCCCGCGGATTCCAGTTCTTGTTGAATGCCACGGTCACCGGCCGCAGCAGGATGCTGGTGTAGTTCTTGAGGCTGGCGCCCGGACGCTTGTAAGCCTTGTCGACGTTCTTCACCTGGATGCGCACCAGTCCATCGTCAGTGATACCGGTCACATCGGCAGCAAACAGAGGTAGTGCCACCAACAGCAGTGGAAGCGGAAGCGCGCGGATGCGGTTGCGTGACGATTTCATTACGTCCTCGGTCCTTTGTTTGCGTGTGTTCCCTATGAGAGCAAATCAGTTATCCGATAACCATCCATCTTCGATGCAGTTGCCGCGACAGCAATAAGCAGAAGGTTGCAGGAGAAATAACGTGGAGTGGTTATCTTGGCCACACCTGTTGCGTGCGCCTATACTCCTGACCATTGCAATGGCCGCCATGACTGTGGCCATGAGGGACGAGCGTCAGCGGTCGACCCAGTTGAATGAACAAGATCAACGTCGGGGGGCCTCCTTTCGGGGCCTTATTTCATTCCCAGTAATTGGAGGTTGTGTGAAGCAAAGGACCCGTAATCACGCCTGGCGTATTGCCGCCAGCATCAGTGCGGCTATCGCCGCTTCGGCCACGGCAGTGGCGGCAGAGGACACCGGCACGACGCTGGAGGAGATCGTCGTCACGGCGCAGTTCCGTGCGCAGAACCTGCAGGACACCCCGATCGCGATCACGGCGGTGAACGCCGAGATGCTCGAGGCGCGTGGTCAGACCAGCATCACGCAGATCGCCGCGCAGGCGCCGAACGTTTCGCTGCGGCCGCAGCCGCAGAACGGCGGCTCGGGCCTTATCGCCTTCATCCGTGGCGTCGGCCAGGTCGACTTCAACTACGCGCTCGATCCCGGCGTCGGCGTGTATGTGGATGATGTCTACATCCCGACGCTGTCGAGCTCACTGCTCGAACTGATGGACCTCGACCGTGTTGAAATCCTCCGCGGCCCGCAGGGCACGCTGGCCGGCAAGAACTCCATCGGCGGCGCGATCAAGCTGTTCAGCGCCAAGCCCAAGGGCGATGACACGGGTTCGCTGCGCGTGTCTTATGGTTCCTACAACGCGCTGAACGTGCGTGGCATGGCCGACCTGAGGCTCAGCGATACGGTTTCGCTGCGCGTGTCGGGCATGAGCCGCGGCAGCGATGGCTATGTCGGCATGCTTGATTATGGCCAGACGCATTCCAATTCGAACGTCGCCCAGAACAACACCCGCGGCAGCGGCAATTCCGACTATCAGACGATGGGCGGACAGAACATCGTTGCCGGCCGTGCTGCCCTGCGCTTCACGCCCAACGATGCACTGGAGATCAACTTCTCGACCGACTACACACGCGAGCGCTCCGAAGCCATCCCGACAGTAGTGATAGCGGCCGGAGCAATCGCACCGGGTGGCACGGTCTTCAATCCCAGTTCGGTTGGCGCATCGAGCTCGCCCAACAATACGGGCATTCCTGTTCCCTGGCTCGTCGGAAAGAATGGCCAGCCGGTGAACATGAGCTGCATTTTCGTGCCGTACGGCGCTTACAGCTGCGATACCGCACGTGATCTTTTGGGCTGGAATCCGAAGTACGTGAGTTACTCGAACTTCCTGGATGCCATGGCGACCACCACCACGGATGGCACGTCGACCAGCAATGTCGCCACCGCGCCATTCAAGCCCTATTTCGCCGTGCCGGAAACGAACTTCAACGGCGTGGGTTACATGGGTAACCTGAGCTACAAGATCAACGAAAACCTGGAGTTCGTCTATATCGGGTCGTATCGCAAGTACAACTCGAAGTTCGGCCAGGATCAGGATGCCACTCCGATTCCGGTGGCGCAGCTCGACAACCAGCTGAATCATCACGCATTCACTTCGGAAGTCCGGCTCAACATGAAGTCGGGCGGTGGATTCATCGAAGGGACGCTCGGCGCCTTCTATCTGAAGCAGAAGGGTACCTACACGGCGCGCGTCGATCTGAACTACGTCGTTCCCACCATCGACTTCCTGCACGGGCCGGACACCACGCCCAGCAGGACGAAGGCTGTGTTCGGCACGGCGACGATTCATCCGACCGACGCATGGAGCGTCACCGGTGGTCTGCGCTACACCAAGGACGCGAAGGACTACACGTATTTCCGCCGCAATCCGGATGGCACCCTGCCCAACGGCTTCAACTGCTTCGTGTCACCGGCGGGAGGTGTGTTCTCGGAATCCAACTGCCTGCTTGCCGGTATCTACAATGTGACCGGCAGCTTCAGGGGTGATCGCACCGACTGGCGCATCGTCACCGACTATCGCTTCAACCCGGATTTCCTGGCTTATGCCTCGGTGTCTACCGGTTTCAAGGGCGGTGGCGTGAATCCGCGCCCCTTCACGGCCGACCAGAAACTGCCGTTCGATCCGGAGACCCTCACTACCTATGAGATGGGGTTCAAGTCCGACCTGTTCGACAAGCACATGCGTTTGAACGGTGCCGTATTCCTGAACAAGTACAACGACATCATTCTTGGCAAGACAGTGTGTAAGGAGTCGTCGCTGCCGACGCCCTGCCTGCGGCCCGACAATATCGGTGCGGCGGACGTCAAGGGCGCCGAACTCGAAGCCTCGATCTATCCAGCCGATGGACTCTCGTTTGATGCAAGCATCAGCTACCTCGACTTCAAGTACACCTCGTCGAACAGGAACGGCTTCCTGACCAAGATCGTCGATCTGCCGCCGCCTGACGACATCGTCGATACGGCCATCCCGGTAAACGGCATCACGCCCTACACGCCGGAGCTGTCTTATGCGGTGGGTGGCCAGTACGACGCGAAGATGTCGAATGGCACGCTCAGCTTCCGCCTCGACGGGTCCTATCAGGGCAAGTTGTACACGAACGCCGAGAACACCGACTGGGGCAAGATCCCAGGTCGCTTCCTGACCAATGCCCGGATCTTCTTCACCGACCAGGACGACAAGTGGAAGCTGGCGCTCGAAGTGCAGAACCTGACCAACAAGTATTACTTCCAGTCGAAGAGCGACATCACGACCTCGCTCGGCCTGGTCACCGGAGTGCCCGGCCTGCCGCGCACCTGGTCGCTGTCGGTGGAACGCAAGTTCTGATCTACACTGGTATGTAACCGCAAGGGCCGCCGTCGCGAGACGGTGGCCCTTTTTTTCTGGAGCTTTCGGAAATGAGCGAATCAACCGCCACACGCATCCCGATCCATCTGTGGATCGTGGGCGCACTGAGCCTGCTGTGGAATGGCTATGGCTGCTTCGACTACCTGATGACACAGACCCGCAACGCCGGTTACCTGGCCTCATTCACGGCCGGGCAGATGGCCGTACTTGACCGGATGCCGGCCTGGGTGAGCGCGGCGTGGGCCGTGGGCGTATGGGGCGCACTGCTGGGCAGCGCGCTGCTGTTGCTGCGTCGGCGCTGGGCGGTGCATGCGTTCCGTCTTTCGCTGTTGGGCATCGCGGTGGTTACGGCTTACCGCATTCGCGTCGCACCGCAGCCGTTGTCGAATGCGGACTGGGTGCTCACCATCGCCATTCTTGCCGTGGGCCTCGCGCTGGTGCTCTACACGCGCTGGCAGATCATGCGCGGCGTGCTGCGCTGAGCAGCACGCCGGTTCCGTGGTGGTGGACGCGAGCCCCGCGGTGTGACGGTTACTTCAGCGTCGGGCTGTCGAGATTGAGCTGGTCGATGCCGATGCGTTCGAGCTTCGGATACTTCGCCTTCAGCTTCGCGGTGAACACCTTGGCGTCGCCGACCACGACAATGGCTGCGGCGGCCGGATCAAAGTGCGCCTTGGCGGCCGCGGCCGCCTGTTCCGGTGTAACCGCCGTGACGTCCTCGGCGTAGCTCTGCAGTTTCTCCAGGGGCAGGCCGAACTGCGCCAGCGCGGAAAGCTGCGCGGCAAGCCCTCCGGTTGTCTCCACGGATCGTCCGAAGCTGCCCACCAGCACAGCCTTGCGACTGGCGAGTTCCCCTTCCGGAATGGGTTGCGATCCCAGCCGGCCGAGTTCCGCGGCCATCAGGTCGATCACCTCCGGTACGGCGTCATTGCGCGTCTGCGCCGCGGCGATGATGGGAGCGCCCTGCTTGCGCGAAGCAAGTCCGGAGCTTGCGCCGTAGGAAAGACCGCGTCGGATGCGGATCTCCGCGTTGAGCCGCGCAGAGTAGCCGCCACCCAGCACGTCATTGGCCAGCAGCGTGGGGAAGTAATCCGGAGCCGTGCGGCTGGGACCAACCCTGCCCATCAGCACCGCCGCCTGCCCGATCCTCGGAATGTCGATCACCAGTGGCGCATTGGTGACGCCGGTGGTCACGGGTGCCGGCAGCGCCGGCAGCGCCGCTTCGGGCTTCTTCCACGCGCCAAAAGCCTGCTCGGCCAGCGCGAATCCGGCATCGGAAGTGACATCACCGGTGATGACCAGAATGGCGTTGTCGGGACGCCACCAGGTCTGGTGGAACGTGACGGCGTCATCGCGCTTCATGGCCGCGATGGATTTGGGCGAAGGCGTCTTGCCGTAAGGCCCGTCGCCGAACAGCCGGCGCGTCATCGCATAGCGGCCGACGTTGTTGGGCTGGCGCAAAGACACGGTCAGCCCGTCCAGTGATTCCTGGCGAGCGCGTTCCAGTTCTTCCTGCTGGAAGGCGGGATTCACGGTCACGTCCGCAAGCACGGCGAACAGCTCCTTCGCCTTGTCCGAGCGCGTGGTGACGGTGACATCGGAAGAATCCGCCAGCGCGCCAGCGCCAAGCGCTGCACCGAGGCTTTCCACCTCGCGCGAAATGTCGGTGGCCGAGCGCGTGGCGGTGCCGCGCGTGGCCAGATCCGCCGTCATCGATGCGAGGCCCGCGCGTTCCGGGGGATCGAGCGAGGCGCCGCCCGCAATGCGCAGGTCGGCCGCCAGCAGTGGCAGTCCCGGACGATTCGCCACGATCACGCGCAGCCCATTGGCCAGGGTCTTCTCCGTGGCCTTGGGCACCTTGGCGGCAATGGGCGCGGCTGGCGCCGGCGGCTGCTGGCGCTTGTCCTCCGGCGCCAGTTCGAACGTGGGAATCCCCGCGGCGGGGATGTCGATCCTCGCGGTGACGATCTTGCTGGAGTTGGCGATGGTGTTACCCTTCGCGCCGGCCGCTTCAGGCAGATAGCGGATGGTCACTGCATGTGCATCGTCCATGATCGACTTCGCCACGCGCTGCACGTCGGCCGCGGTCACCGACTGCAGGCTGGCGAGGATGCGGTCGGAAGCGGCCGGATCCTTGTAGACGATGACGGAACGCGCCAGCTCATCGGCCCGGCCATCGGAAGTCTCGCGCAGTTCCAGCGCCTCGGTGATCAGCTCGTTGCGCGCTTCGTCGAGTTCGGCCGCGCTGACCGGATTGTCGCGGATCCGGGTGATCTCGGCCTGCAGTGACTTCAATCCCTCGTCAGCCGACTTGCCCGCCGACAGGATCGCCACCAGCGCATAGGCGCTGGGGTCCTGGCGGATCTCGAACTGCGATCCCACCTGCGCCGCAAGCTGCTGGTCGTACACCAGCGACTGATACAGCCGCGAGGGCTGGCCGCGCTGCAGGATGGCGTCGAGCAGGATCAGCGGCGCAATGTCGGCGCTGCTGGCGGCCGGCGCGGGCCAGCTCACCATCACCGCCGGCAGCGGCACATTGGGCGCATAGACGGTCAGCGATTTGGGTGCGGCGCGCGCGGGTTCCTGTGCGGTGACGCGTGGCACGGGTCGCTGCGGCGACTTCAGCGGTGCGAAGTATTTGTTCACCCAGGTATCGAGCTGCTTCGGGTCGAAATTGCCCGCCACGATGAGCACGGCGTTGTCGGGACGGTAATAGGCCGTGTGAAAGGCCTTCACATCCTGCAGAGTCGCGGACTGCAGATCCTCGATCGAACCGATGCCGGGACGTCCGTACGGATGCACATCGAAGTTGGCCTGCGATGAGTAGAGGCCGAACAGCCGGCCATAGGGCTGCGCGAGAATGCGCTGGCGCAGCTCTTCGATCACCACCTGCCGTTCGGACTGGAACGAGGCTTCATCCACCACCAGCGAGCCCATGCGCTCGGCTTCGGCCCACAGGATGCGCTCGAGATGATTGGCGGGAACGGTTTCGTAGTAGTTGGTGTAGTCGTCGGCGGTGGAGGCATTGTTGAAGCCGCCGACGTCTTCGGTGAGCCGGTCGAAGGCTTCGGGCGCCATGTTGGCCGTGGCCTTGAACATCAGGTGTTCGAACAGATGTGCGAAGCCCGAGCGCGCCGCCGGATCGTTCTTCGAGCCCACGTCGTACCACACGGCCACCGAGACGCTGGCGGTGCTGGAGTCGGGCAGCGCATACACGCGCAGCCCGTTCTCAAGCGTGCGCATCTGCGGCTGCAGCGGCGGAATGGAAAGGCCCGCCTGTTCCGCGACTTTCGTCTTCGGCTGGCAGGCCGCAAGCGCCAGGCCCATGAATGCCGCAACAACTCCGGCCACCGCACGTCTGGTCATGAGCCCTCGCAATGCGCCGACGCGCGGCGCGGTGTTCTTACAGCAGATCCTTCACGCCGTCGCGCTCTTCGCGCAGCTCGGTTTCGCTGGCATCCATGCGCTTGCGGCTGAACTCGTCGATGGACAGCCCCTGCACGATGGAGTATTCGCCGTTCTTCGTGGTGACCGGGTACGAATACACCAGCCCTTCCTTGATGCCATAGCTGCCATCCGAGGGCACCGCCATCGAAACCCAGTCGCCATCGGGCGTGCCCTTCACCCAGGTGTGCACATGGTCGATGGCCGCCGCTGCGGCGGATGCCGCCGACGATGCACCGCGTGCCTTGATGATGGCCGCGCCGCGCTGCTGCACCACTGGAATGAATGTCTCTTCGATCCACTTCTGGTCGACCAGCGACTTCGCCGGCTTGCCGCCCACGGTGGCATGCGACAGATCCGGATACTGGGTGGAGGAATGATTGCCCCAGATCATCAGCCGGCGCACATCGGTGGTGTGCGTGCCCGTCTTCTCCGCGAGCTGCGACAGCGCGCGGTTGTGATCCAGGCGCGTCATCGCCGTGAAATTGCGCGGATTCAGATCTTTCGCATTCGCGCGCGCGATCAGCGCATTGGTGTTGGCCGGATTGCCCACCACCAGCACCTTGATGTTGCGATCGGCGACTTCATTCATCGCCTTGCCTTGTGCGCTGAAGATCTGCGCATTGGCCAGCAGCAGATCCTTGCGTTCCATGCCGGGGCCGCGCGGCCGCGCGCCAACCAGCAGTGACACTTGTGAGTCGCGGAACGCGACCTTCGCATCATCCGTTGCAACGACCTTGTTCAGCAGCGGAAACGCGCAGTCATTGAGTTCCATCACCACGCCTTGAAGCGCGGGCAGCGTCGGGGTGATCTCGAGCAGATGCAGGTTCACGGGCTGGTCATCACCCAGCAATTGTCCCGACGCAACGCGAAAGGCGAGGGCATAGCCGATCTGGCCGGCGGCCCCGGTGATGGTGACGGTAACGGGCTTCTTCATCTGCTCTCCAGGCCAGGCCCCGGTGGGGGCGCAAAAGGGGGTCAAATTCTACGGGCAAACATTTTTGTTCTGGGGTGTTGACACTGAGCTAGTGTTGTAGTTGAATACAACACCATGGAGGTATAGGGGTGGTCCCGAAAACCTCGAAACAACGGAACAAGGAGAAGGAACATGGAGATCGTGAATGGCAACTTCGGCATGGGGCTGGTTTCTCGAGCCGTCGCCTTTGGAATGGCTCTCGTCACCACCGTGCTCGTCACCACTGCCACGGCAGTCATCTTCACGGGCAGCACGCACACCGTCGGCGCTCACGTCGCCGCGGCCGTCAGCGCGCCGGTCCGCGCGCTCCTCGGCGCCTGAAGCGAGGCCACGGCGGTGAACATCATTGCAGGCAGTGTCGAGACAATCGAGGTTGAAAGGATTCCAACCATGTCAGGGGTGATACAAAAGAAGGGATTCGTGCGGGGCCTGTTCTCCAGCGCCCTGTTCTGCCTCTGGCTGTCGACGGCCAGCCTGGTGGTGTGGCTGGACTTGGGTCCTGCTGCCGACGCGCCCACCGCGGGCACGCCCGCATCGCAACCGGTTCCTGCCGTACCGGGCACTGCAACACCAGCTCCCGGCAGCCGGCCGGATGCCGCATGATGGCGGACTGAATGCCTCCAGTAGACGCCAAATGGGACGAGTCCCAGCCCATCTACCGCCAGCTGCGCGACCGCGTGGTGGCCATGGTGCTGGAGGGCACCCTCAAGGAAGGGGAGGCGCTGCCTTCGGTCCGGCAGGTGGCGACGGAGTACCGTCTGAACCCCCTGACGGTGCTCAAGGCCTATCAGCAGCTGGCTGACGAAGGGCTGGTCGAGAAACGCCGCGGACTGGGCATGTTCGTGGCACCGGGCGCCAGCAGTGCGCTGATGACCGACGAACGCCAGCGCTTCCTGGCCAGCGAGTGGCCGAGGATCCACGCCACCATCCAGCGCCTGGGCCTGTCGCTCGACGAGCTCATGAACAAGGAAACAACGGGCACGGCTCCGCCGCCGCTGCCGACACGCACGGAGCAGAAGTAGATGACCTCGATCATTGAAGCGCGCGGCCTGTCCAAGAAGTACCGCGGCGGCAAACAGGCCGTGGCCGGAGTGGATTTCACCGTGGGACCGGGTCGCATCGTGGGGCTGATCGGGCGCAATGGCGCCGGCAAGACCACGGTCATCAAGTCGCTGCTGGGCCTTACGCCCTATGACGGTTCCCTGAAGGTGCTGGGGCGCGATCCCACCAGCGAGCGCGACCTGCTGATGCGCGAAGTGTCGTTCATCGCCGATGTGGCCGTGCTGCCCAAGTGGCTGAAGGTGCGCAATGCGCTCGACTATGTGCAGGGCGTGCATCCGGCATTCAATCGCGAGCGCGCCGAACAGTTTCTGTCGACCACCGACGTGAAGCTCACGCACAAGGTGCGCGAACTGTCCAAGGGCATGGTGACGCAGCTTCACCTGGCGCTGGTGCTGGCCATCCGCGCGCGGCTGCTGGTGCTGGATGAGCCCACGCTGGGACTCGACCTGCTGGTGCGCCGGCGCTTCTACGACACGCTGCTCAATGACTACATGGATGAAGAGCGCACCATTGTCGTGACCACGCACCAGGTGGAAGAGATCGAATATCTGCTCACTGACGTGATCTTCATCGAACAGGGAAAGATCGTGCTCGACACCCCCACCGAACAGATCGGCGAGCGCTATTCGCAGCTCATCGTCAGGCCCGACCAGCTCGCCGCGGCGCGCGCGCTGAGGCCCTTCAATGAACGCGCGGTGCTGGGACGCACCGTGCTGTTCTACGAGAACGTGCCGCGCGAACAGCTCGAACCGCTGGGCGATCTGGGCACACCCACCGGGGCAGACCTGTTCGTGGCCTGCATGCAGAAGGAGGTCGCATGAAAGGGCTGCACGCCACGCTGATCAAGCGCGAGCTGTGGGAAAGCCGTTCGCTGTACCTGGCGCCGCTGATCGCCGCGGGAGTCATGCTGGCCATGTGGGTCTGGGGCGCGCTCGTGGTGCCGCAGGGATTCCGGTTCAATTTCAGCACACCGCCAGCGCCATTCCCCGAGGAGGGGTCACGCATCGGCATCGGCCTCTACGGGTTTTCGATGCAGCTGTTCATCGTCTCGTCGCTGGTGTGCGGCCTTTACCTGCTCGACTGTCTTTACGCCGAGCGCAAGGACCGCAGCATCCTGTTCTGGAAGTCGCTGCCGGTGTCGGATCTGAACACCGTGCTGAGCAAGTTCGCCGTCGCCATGGTGGTGGTGCCGCTGGGCGTGTTCGTGCTGGCCACAGTGATGTATCCCATCCTCTATGCCATCGCGGCGGTGGGCGTGCCGAACTTCAGCTACATCTCCGGCGGCTGGAATACGGGCGAATGGCTGCGCGCCGAGGGGTCTATGCTGGCCGCGCTCATCGCCACGCAACTGTGGTACGCGCCGCTGGCCGCCTGGAACATGCTGGCCTCGGTGATGTCGCGGCGTTCACCGATACTGATCGCCGTGCTGCCCATTGTGGTGCTGACCGTCTGCGAGCGCGTGATGCTTCATACGAGCCACCTGCTGGTGTTCGCGGCGAAGCGCATGATGCCGGTTTCCGGCCTCGTCGAGGGCCTGCAGCGGCCCTCCATGTGGATTGGGCTCGCGGTGGCGGCCGGAATGTTGTACATCGTTGTACGTCTGCGGAGATATCGCGACGACACCTGAAGGATCAGGTTCCGGATGGAGTTGCTGGAAAGCCGGCGTGAGGCGGATGTACTGCACCTGACACTGCGCGGGGACTGGGATGCCGCCGGCATCCCGGCCATTCGTGCCGCCAGGCATGCACTGGATCTGGATGGCGTGCGGCGCGCACGCATCGCCGTTGCCGCCAGCACGCTGGATCTGGCCGGCGCCTGGGCGCTGGATGCATTGACCAGCGAACTGGCAGGCCGGGAAATCGAAATCGAATTCACGGATGGCGAGCCATCACTGCTGCAGGTGGTGCGCTATGCGCTGCATGCCGATGCGCCAGGGCGTCCGGTGGCATTGCGGACCAGCGACTTCGACAATCCCGTCGAACGCCTGGGCCGCACCGCTGTCGAGCGGCTGCAGGAAGTGCGCGATGGCCTCAGATTCGTGGGGCGCGCCGCGGTGACGTTCCTGCGCGCCTTCACGAGCTGGCGGCGCCTGCGTCCCATCTCCATCGTGCGGCATGTCTACGACACCGGCATCACCGCCATTCCCATCGTGTCGCTGATCGCCTTCCTGATCAGCGTGATCGTGGCGTATCTCTCGGCCAGCCAGTTGCGCAACTACGGCGCCGACATCTA
>JACZDC010057385.1_pt1 | contig 11530 bp, 9 predicted proteins | sample 8641791 | NCBI WGS metagenome assembly JACZDC01 (sample SAMN15324613, study PRJNA640507) | soil metagenome | isolation source: intercropping peanut in the second line | place: China: Luxin town, Laibin City, Guangxi Province | collected 2019-07-25 | depth 10cm m
CCCGGCGACGCCGGCGATGGCTCAGAAGGTCTCGTTCAAGGATCCGACCGGCGACGACAACGGCCCGGGCAGCTACACCTACCCGACCGACGCCGTCTACAAGCGGGGCTCGTTCGACCTGACCGGGTTCGACGTCGAGGCCAAGGGCAAGAAGGTCGACTTCGACGTGACCCTGAACTCGCCGCTCGAGGATCCGTGGCGCATGGGTGGCGGCTTCTCGGTGCAGATGATCTTCATCTTCATCGACACCAAGGAAGGCGGCTTCACCGAAGGCGTCCCCGGCACCAACGTCACCTTCGCGGCCGGCAACGAATGGGATTACCTGGTGATCCTGTCGCCGCAGCCCCCGGGCACGGTGAAGAACGAGGTGGACGCCAAGATGCCCGGCGCCACCAAGAACAACGTGATCATTCCCACGCGCACCAAGGGCGCGGGCCGCACGATCTCGGGCAGCGTCGACCTCGACCAGCTCGGCGGCGGCGACCCGTCGCAGTGGGGCTATCAGGTCCTGGTGCAGTCCAACGAGGGCTTCCCGGACAAGACCGACCTGCTCACCCGCAAGGTCAACGAATATGAAGGCCAGCACCGCTTCGGCGGCGGCACCGACTCCGACTGCGATCCGCACGTGATGGATCTGCTCGCCGGCGCGGGCGCCGGCGGCGCCGACGAGGCCGAGGCCCAGCACGCGATGCTCAAGTACGAGTGCAACCCGGACGGCAGCGCCAAGCAGGGCGCCGTTCTCACGATGGTGCGCAAGAAGTAGCCACCGCCGCCCGTTCCAAGAGGAGACTTTGATATGAGATTCAACAGGGGGTTTGCGATTGCTCTCCTGGCCGTCGCGGCGGCATTGGCAACCTTGCCGCTGTACGCCGCCGACGGTCAGACGCTGCTGATCACCGGAGAGGACTACACCAAGTGGTTGTGGGGCACCCAGCGCACCGACGGGAGCCTCTACAACTTCACCTCCATTCCCGGCGAAGGTTATGGCGACAACGGCCAGGGAACGGAGATCAACTTCCTGCTGGCCTCGAAGCCGTCCAAGTACGTCGAGGTCACGGGCCGCATCCAGTCGCGTTTCAGCCAGAACCAGTGGACCAACTTCGGCGGCTTCGGCGGCAGGAACCCTGCCTTCGAGGATCCTCCGGGCGGACCCTGCGTCGGCGGCGACTGCGGCGAGTTCGACCCGCGCTCGAACGAATACATCAAGCAGCGCGGCCTGACCGTGCGTATCACTCCGGGCTACCGCTTCGTGGACGCGGCGACCATCGGCTCGACCGACCTCGGCATGTTCGACGCCTTCACGATCGGCAAGGTCCGCTACATCGACCGCGACAACGCCAAGGCCGTCCTGCTCCAGGGCGCCGTGGCGGGCCGCAAGCTCGGCTACGACCTCATCCGCGTCTCCCTGCCGCGGCTCTGGGCCGGCCCGAACTTCACCACCGGCGACTACACGGCCGCCGACGGCGCCTACGGTCTCCAGCTCCGGCTCAACGCGAACCAGTACTTCGACGCGGTGGGCATCATCGAGCGCGTGACCGATCAGGAAGTGGACGTCACCGATCGCGATTTCGACGACGGCCGCGACGTGGACTTCCGCTTCAAGAACAACGTCTACGGCATCAAGCTCGGTATCCACCCGACCAGCATCATCGACTTCCGCGGCTCGGCGTACTTCTCGGAGGCCGAGTCCAACCCGACCTTCGGCACCCCGACGGGCTTCGGCACCTCGGGCTTCTCGCCGGTGGTGGCCGGCAAGCACGACGACGAGGCCTACAAGGCCAATCTTGATCTGAATGATCCATTCGGCGTCGGCCTCAACTTCAACATCGAATATTTCAACATCGGCGAGGCCTACACCTCGATCCTGGCCGCCCGCCGCGAGGTGGACGTCCTGCTGACCGAGGGCAGCGACGGCGCCTTCGCCTGGCCGGGTCCCGACAACTCCGCCTTCGGCGTGTTCCCGGGCAACCCGACGCGCATCGGCTACGGCGGCTGGCAGGGTCCGGCGCAGCAGGTCGCGACGCTCAACGTCGACAACGAGTTCACCGACTTCGAGGAGTCGATGGCCGAATCGGTGATCGGCTGGAAGGGCATCACCATCGCGCCGACCTGGACCGTGGGCGACCTCGATCTGGCGGCCGAATACACGATGATCGACTACAACACCAACTGGCAGGCCTGGGGCGACCCCTCCAAGCCGCTCGACCAGTCGCCCTTCCCGAACCATGAGTCGGACGCGGGCGTGAACTCCTACCGCAACGCCTACGCGCCGTTCCAGGACAAGGAGACCAAGATCGCCGTCCTGCGCGGCAAGTACCTGCTCGACGTCGGCAAGGGCGTGGAGATCTTCGGCAAGGTCAAGATGATCGACGAGCAGGACGACCGCATGACCGATCCGCGGTTCCTGCCCTACAACGCCGACGGCAGCGTGCGCTTCTACTCGCCGGGCAACAGCTCGTCCTCGGTCTACTTCGCGCCGCCGACCATCACGGTCAACGGCGTGACCGGTTTCCAGTGGAAGCCGTTCAACAGCCTGGCCGACGACGACCGCGACATGGACTACAAGATGTACCAGCTCGGCGCCGGCTATCAGGTCACCGACAACGTCTACGGCTCGATCACCTATGAGAAGTACGACGTCGACCTCGAGGACGGCAACACCGCCTTCCAGGCCTACCAGCTCCACAACATGGCGTCGGGCCAGCACGACAAGAACAAGCTGATGCTCTACGCGCGCTACGTGATCGGCGGCGCCGAGTTCGGCGCGAACTACGAGTACAACTGGGGCGAGTTCGATCCCGACTTCGGCGGCGGCTTCGTGACCCAGTTCGCGGACGCCGACACCGCGAAGAACTTCGGCGTGCCGGTGGGCTCGCCGGGCTTCCGCGGCCGCTTCGGCGGCTGGAACAGCCTGATCACCCGCGACTTCACGCAGCAGCGGATGAAGGTGTTCATGAAGGTGCGGTTCTAGACGTTCGTTCGGGGCCCGGCCGAGCGCCGGGCTCCTGTCTCATCAACTGGAGATGTTCATGCGCAAGGTTTTCCTTCTGGCCCTGATCCTCTCGATCGCAGCGGTCCCGGCCTTCGCCGGCAAGACGCTCTTCAAGCTGACCGATCCGCGCGGCGACGATCACGGGGACGGCAATCTGATCTATCCCTTGAACGAGGAGCTGGATCCGGGCGATCTGGACCTGCTCTCTCTGACGGCCGAGGCGGAGGGGGACGGGACCCTGTTCGAAGCCACCTTCGCGAGGCCGGTGCGAGTGCCGGGCCAGGAGGTGATCGACGATCTGGGCACCCGTCTCGACACGGTCGCGCGCTTCGGCTTCTATACGATCAACATCGACATCTACATCGACACCGACCGCACCCCGGGCTCGGGTACGACCTCGATGCTCCCCGGCCGCCAGGCGACGATCGATCCGGCGAGCGCCTGGGAAAAAGCGATCATCGTGACGCCGCGCCCGCACGAAGCCCGCGGCGAGCTCAAGCGGATGATGGAGCTGGCGATCAAGGACGAGATGAAGAAGGACGACAGCACGCTCGAAGAGGACCAGGCCGCGGCGATGCGCGCGCAGATCCCGGCCAACGTGGACGAGCGCATCTTCTTCCCCAACAAGATCAAGGTCCGCGCCAACAAGATCAGCTTCTTCGTGCCCGGCCAGTTCCTGAACGGACCGGCCAAGGACACCTGGAGCTACGTGGTCGCGATCTCGGGAGCGAACGTCCTGCAGAGCTTCGACCTCGCGCGGGCGCTCGGCCGGCAGTCCGAGAAGGACCAGGCCCTGATGATCCTCCCGATCTCGCCCGGAACCTGGACCGACCGTTTCGGAGGCGGCCGCGAGAACGCCGCCATCCAGCCGCCGCTCGTGGACATCGTCGTCCCCGAAGGCCGCAAGCAGGAGACCCTCCTCACCGAGTTCAACCAGCGCCGCAAGGAGCCGGTGGTCCTCCTCGGAGTGGTGCCGAAGGGCTGAGAAACGTCCAGACGCCCCAGTCCGTCCTCTGGAACCTTACCGGGTCCCGAAACGCCGGGGCGTCTCCCTTTCCGTAACCACAAACCTGTCGATCCTGCCGTTCCGGTCTACCTCTTCTTGGCTTTGGATTTTTCCAGATTCTTCTCGGCCCGGAACTTCACGATCCTGCTGATCAGATCGAATGGGATCGGCTGGTCATGAGGAAACTGCACCGAGCCCTTTGCGCCCTTGTACGCGGAGAGCTCATCCTTGAACTCCTCGATCCCCTGCGGCGCTGGATAGAACCCGATATGGTTCTTGAAGGCGGCGAAGTGCACCAGGTTGCCGTTCAGCACGAAGGTCGGCATCCGGTACTTGATCGACTCTTCCGCCTCCGGCGCCGCCTTTCTGATCGTCGCGCGGACCTGTTCGAGACGTTCCCGGATGTCCTCCGGGAAGGCGGCGATGTACTCGTCGATGTCCCTGGGCTCTTCCTCATTCACTCGACCATCTCCACCAGAAATCCGTGAGTCAGCGAGGCAGGGATCAGGAATCGGCTGCGTCCTTTGTACTTGAACGCCTGCAGACCCAGGCCGGTATTGCCATTGACGAGGCCGAGCGCCGTCTGGAGATTGCCGACCTGGATGCTCACGCCGAGAATCCCTTCGCCACGGTTCGCGGCGAAGTCGGCGACGATCCCCGGACCGTCCGGCTCCAGGAGGATCAGATCGTTGTCGCGGTACCGGACCTCCGCGCCGCGGCCGCCGAGATAGTGGATCTTCTGGTGCTTCGCGCCGACCTTGAGGCCGAGGCCTTCGTAGAAGTCGATCGCCGCGTCGAGATCCGACACCACCAGCCAGAGCGCATTGATTCTCTGCGCCGTATTGGGATGCGACCGAGGCGCGAGCGATGGGAAGTCCGTGAACATCTGCTGCACCTGGGTTTCGTCGTAGTCGAGCAGGAAGTTCGAGTTGTCCGGAGCCAGGCGGGATGTGAGAATGATCGAGCGCCACAGCGGGCTGAGACCGACGACGTCGCCGGTCGATTCGATGATGAGCGGGGCGGCCGGAATCGGGCCGACGTTCGGGTAGCCGGCATCGTTCAGGAACGAGATCGCCTGATCGGCATCCGTCACCTCGGTGCCGTAGAACTTGGCGCCTTCGTGCTCCTCCAGGAAAGCCAGGAACGGCGCCGTGAAGTCGTTGAGCTCGGTGAAGGTCAGAATCTCCAGATAGGACAGATCATTGAACCAGATGAGGCGGTTCTTGGCGCCGAGCGGCGACAGCAGGGCCGGCGTGGCCGAGAAACCGAGCTGATTGGTCCACACGTCGGCCGCGGAATCGAAGTTCTCGAGACGCACCATCGGCCCGACATGATCGATGCCTCGGCCGACACCGAGGTCCTGCGCCACGGCCTGGCTGCCGAGCGCCAGGAGCCCACACATCACGATCGACTGCATTCCTCCTGATTTCATGGGTCTCTCCTATTGAATTCTCCATACCGCGCTCGCGCCGGCCGGCAGCTTGACCTTCCAGCCGCCGTCCGACTGCGCCGGCGCGGCGATCTCGCCGGTTGTGAAGATGGGTTCAAAACCCTTTCCCTCGATCGCGTAAGGCCCTGCCTCCGCCTCGGACTTGCCGAGGTTGTGGACCACCAGCACACGCTCGTTTCCAGCCTGCCGGACAAAGGCGAGGACTGGGTCGCTCTTGACCAGCGAGGTCAGGATCTTCAGATCGCCTTTCTGAAGAGCGACCGAAGCCTTTCTCGCACGGATCAGATTGCGGTAGTGCGAGAGGAGTGAACTCGGATCGCCGGTCAGACCGGTGACGTTGGCGGTCTCCTTGCCCGGTGCGAAGTCGAACCAGGGTTTGCCGGTGGTGAAGCCGCCATTCGTGGAAGCGTCCCAGGGCATGGGGGTGCGCTTGAACTCGTCCCCTCCGCCGGAACCGTTCTGGAGTCCGACCTCCTCGCCATAGTAAAGGAATGGCGCGCCGGGCAGCGTCAGAAGGACCGCAGAGGCGCTGCGCAGCTTCGCCGGATCGTTGCCGAGGCCGGTGGCGAAACGCCGCATGTCGTGGTTCGTGAGGAACGGAGCGTCGATCGCTCCGGGCGGATAGAGCTCCAGAATCTCGTCGAGCTTGTTCGCGATGCTCGCGGCTTCGCCGGTGTCCACGCCATTCAAGATCTCTTCGGAGAGCGGGAAGTCGAAGCTCATCGGGAGCACTTGGTAATAACGCGCGATGATCGGCGTCTCCGTCCAGTTCTCACCGACGACTACCGCACCGGGGTTGGCCTTGTTGACGCTCGACGCAAATTCCTTCAGGTACTCGAAGGTTTCGGGTTGATCGTTTTGAAGGTCGCCCGGTCCATTCGCGAAGAGGTGGCGGGTGGCGTCAAGCCGGAAGCCGTCGACGCCGCGCGAGATCCACATCGCGGCAATGCGCTCGAACTCCTGGCGGACGGCCGGCGTGGAAAAGTTGAGGTCCGGCATGCCGCCCCAGAAGACGCCGTAGTAGAAGGCGCTGTTGCGCTCGTGCCAGGTGTGATTGGAGCCGCCCCACGGCTGCGTCCACCCTGGATCGTCCGCGCGCCAGACGTACCAGTCGCGTTTCGGAGAGGTCGGCGACGAGGCCGACTCCACGAACCACGGATGCTTGTCCGAGGAATGGTTCATGACGAAGTCGACGATGATCCGGATGCCGCGCTTGTGCGCCTCGTCGAGCAACCGCTGGAAATCCTCGGCCGTGCCGTACTCGTCGTCGATTCGTTCGTAATCCACGGTGTCATAGCCGTGATAGCTCGGCGACTGAAACACCGGCATGAGCCAGAGCGCGTCCACGCCGAGGTCGGTCGTGGTAGCCGGATCGCCGTCGTTCAGATAGTCGAGCTTGGCGGTCAGGCCTTTGATATCACCCACGCCGTCGCCGTTCGAGTCCGAGAAACTGCGCACGAAGACCTCATAGAAAACGGCGCCCCGGAGCCAGTCCTGATTGGCCGGAGCCGGCGGAGGAGCCGGTGCCGGAGTTGGAGGCGTTGGCGCAACAGCTTGGACAGGCGGCGCAGGGGGAGCCGTTGGCGCAGGCGTGCTCGCGCAAGCGGCCAGAAGGGCGGCCAGGACGAGGACCGGCAGACGATGGGATTTCATGCCGCCATTCTAAGCGCTTCCGCTGTAACTCTCGGCGTCTTCCGAGACCTTTCGGCGTTTTGCCGAAGACCTTCGGCGCTCGGCGAGACCTCTCGGCATCGGGCCGAGAACTCTCTGCGGTTTCCCAGACCCTCGACGAATCGCCGAGGCCTCTCTGCGGCGTCCGAGGGCTCTCGCGCGCTGCCGAATACTCTCGGAGGCCAGCGAGCGTCTTCGGCAAGCTGCCGAGACCTCTCGTCGCTTGTCGACAGCTCTCGTCGTCTTGCCGCCGACTCTCGGAGATCGCCGAGACGTCTCGGCAGCCCGCCGAAGACTTTGGGCCGCTTGCCGAGACCTCTCGGCGTCTCGGCGAGGCAGCGGCCTCTGCTGCTGGTGGGACACCGAGTCCGCGGCCGTCAGCCTTGAGCGGTCGAGCGCAAGAAGTCCAGGAAGCCAGCCATCTGTTGAGGGTAGATAGCCTTCAGCTCCATTGCCTTTCGCACCACAAGCTGAAGGCGTTGACTGTCAAGCCGGAGGCCATAACCCGTGCGGAACAGATGGCGGAAGCGGACAAGCTCGTCGAGCTTTTCATAGGCTTCCTCGTCGATAAGCGCTGGACGGACGGGGCTGAGGTCGAGCTTCATCCGCTGTAGGACCTGGCGGTGCCACGATGAAGGATCGAGCTGGTTTTCGAAAGCCTTGGCGATGTTGCGAAAGATGTTCTCGAAGGCGGAGTACAGGCCATGCAGCCGGTAGGCCACTACGATAAGGCCTTCCTGATTCATGTCCTCCAGGCGCGGATCTCCCAGCTCTTCATAGAGGCGCGCGATCGTCTGGAGATCATCCTGGATGCTGCGCTCCAGGATCAGGAAGTTATCGCTCATAGGCTCTCTCCCCGTAAGCCTCGACGGCCCGGGCCACTGCTCCCTCGCGAGGCCGCAAGTCGACGTTCCGCTGCAGATCGTCCTCCAGAGCTCTCCAGAACGGGGTCTCGGCCCTGATGTCCTCGCAGTCGAGGGCGACATCCACGTCCGAAGCCTCGTGAAACTGGCCGGGCTGGAGGGTTGAACCGAAGAGATAGACGGCCCGGATCGCGGGAAACTCGGGAGCGTGCCGGAGGATGGCCTCCCTGGCACGCTTCAGGACATCGAGGCGCAAGATCTCCCTCGCCTCTCGCCGGGCCTGCTCACGCCGGGCATGAAAATCCCGGAAGGCATGAATCTGAGCGTCCATCGGGAGTCAGTGTATCGCTCTCCGCCTCCGCCGTGGCAGATCATCGTGTAGGATCGATCCATGGATCGATCGGGAGATGGGCGCGTCGCCGCCGTGACCGGAGCTTCCCGGGGGCTGGGGACGGCGTTTGCCCGGGTGCTCGCCGAGGAGGGGTTCGCGGTCGCTCTCGGCGCGCGGGATGTTCAGGCCGTCGAGCGGCTTGCGGCCGGCCTGCCGGGGCCGGCTCTCGGCCACGCTCTCGACGTGACCGATCCCACCAGCGTGGAGGCGTTCCGCCGGGCCGCGATCGAGCGGTTCGGGCGGCTTGACGTGCTGGTCAACAACGCGGGGATCGGCATCTTCCGGCGCCTGGAGGAGACGTCGCGCGAGGACTTCGAGGCCACGTTCCGCGTGAACGTCTTCGGCGCCTGGGCGACGACGGTCGCGTTTCTGCCGTGGCTCAAGGAGAGCCGTGGGATCGTCCTCATGGTCTCCTCCGATGTCTCGACCCGGACGTTTCCGACCGGCGGCTCGTATACCTCCTCGAAGTTCGCGCTGCGGGCGCTCTCCCGCACGTTCCAGCAGGAGAACCCGGAGCTGCGGGTGCTGGAGCTGCGGCCCGGCGCCGTGGACACGTCGTTCGCCGGTTCCACGCCGGGCGCTCCGGGCAAGGAGTGGTTCCTGCAGCCCGAGGTGGTCGCCGAGGCCGTCCGCTTCGCACTGCGGCTGCCGCCGGGCGCGCGGGTGGAGGAGATCGTGCTCCGCAGCTCTCTCCAGACTCCCGAGTTCTGATCATGCCTCGACGGACCGCGCTCCTCCTCCTGCTTTTCCTGGCCGCACCCGGTTGGGCCCAGGAGGAACGCAAGGAGATCGTGGTCTGGCATTCGTATCAGGGCGCCGCCCGTCTCGCGTTCGAGAAGGTGGTCGACGGATTCCGGACGAAGGAGGGCTGGACCGCCACGCCCGTGGCCATGCCCGCGGATGTGCTGCCGGCGCGCATCGCTGCGGAGGTGCCACGGGGAGAAGGGCCGGACGTCTTTCTCTTTACCCAGGAGAGAATGGGCGCCTGGGTGCAGGCCGGCCACATTCTGGAGCCGCTGCTCCCGGTCGACAGCATCCGCGCGCGGTTCGTGCCCGGCACGTTGGAGGCGGTCACCTATCAGCGGAAGCTTTACGCGCTGCCGCTGGAGTTGCGGGTGATCACGCTGATCTACAACAAAAATCTTTTGCAGGACCCGCCGCTCTCCTCGCGCGAGATGGTGGCGCAGGCGCGGCGTCTGACCAGTCCCGAGCTGGGCAAGTTCGGGCTCGCCACCTGGTACTCGGATCCTTACTATCACGCGCCGCTATTGAACGCTTTCGGCGGCAGCCTGTTCGCGCCGGATGGCCGGCCGACGGTGAATTCGGCGCCCAACGTGCAGTCCGCGCAGCTCCTCAAGACGTGGCTGCGGCAAGGCTTTCTGCCGTCGCCGTCGACGACACTGATCACGTCGCTATTCAACGAAGGCAAGCTGGCGATGGTGATCGCCGGGCCGTCGTTCGTGGAGAGGATCGTGCCGTCGATCCAGTTCGCCCTGGCGCCGTTGCCGAAGGTGGAGGATGCGGGCGGCAGGCCAATGCGCCCATGGATCACGGTCCAGGGCCTTCACATCGCAGCCACATCCCAGCACAAAGATGTGGCCGCCAAGCTCCTCCGCTATCTGACCGATCTCCCGGCCGCGCGGGTGCTGGCGATGGAAGGGAGGCTCCTGCCGGCGCATGAAGCTTCCTATCGCGACCCGCTCCTCGCCAACGACCCGGTGCTCCAGGGATTCCGCAAGCAGTTCGACACCGCAGCGCCGATGCCGAACGCGCCGGGCATGAGCCGGATCTGGGGACCTCTGGCACGCGCCCTCGACGCCGTGGTCGAGCGCCGATCCTCGCCGCAGGAGGCATTCGACGAGGCACAGAGGGAGATGACGGCGCCTCAGTAGAGTCTGCGTTGCAGTTGCTGGGAGCGCCGGCTTCCAGCCGGCCAAGCCGAGGAGTGCGGTGGTCGGCCTGTCTGAGCATCGATATGGCACCTCCCTTGCTCTTCCGCACCGGGCATGGAGGTGACGACCCCGCTTCGCGGGCTGTTCAGACGTTTGCGGATCTGGTGGCGCAGGCTGCCGCGACGGACGGCGCTCATCTGGATCGGCGTGGCGCCTCTCCTCACCTTGCTGCTGATCTCGTTCACCTGGCAGAACTGCTTCTTCGGCGGCTGTCCGGACGTGCGCAGCCTGAGCGCGTATCAACCGGGTGGCGCGCCGGTGCTGCTCGACCGGCAGGGTGAGGTCTTTGCCGACCTCGCTCCAGTCTCGCAGGAGATCGTCCCGCTGTTCGAGTTGCCGGCGCACGTGGCGCAGGCGTTCCTGGCAGTCGAGGACCAGCGGTTCTACGAGCACAACGGGGTGGATTGGCGGCGGGTCGGCGGCTCGATCGTGGCGAACCTGAAAGCCGGCGACTTCCGGGAGGGGTTCAGCACGATCACGATGCAGCTCGCCCGCAACGCGTTTCCTAGAGAGATCCCGGGACAGGAGCGGTCGATCTCGCGCAAGTTCCTGGAGATGCGGGTGGCGGAGGAGATCGAGGCGCGCTATTCGAAGGAGGAGATCCTCGAGCTGTATCTCAACCATATCTACTTCGGCAACCGCGCGCGGGGCATCGAGGCGGCGGCGCGCCAGTATTTCGGGGTTTCGGCCAAGGAGCTGACGCTGCCGCAGGCGGCCGTGCTCGCGGCGCTTCCCAAGGCGCCGAGCCACTACGACCCCCGGCGCCACCCGCGGGAGGCTCTCGAACGGCGCAACCTGGTGCTGGCGCTGATGGAGCAGCAGGGCCGCATCCCGCGGCTCATGGCCCGGGCCGCCCGTCTGGAGCCGATGAGGATCACGCCGGCGCCGCCGCAGCAGAAGGTCGAGTCCGGCCTCGCGCCGTGGTTCGTGGAGCAGGTGCGCCGCGAGTTGGAGGAGCGCTTCGGGGACGATCTCTACCGGCAGCCGCTGCGGGTCTGGACGACGCTCGATTCCCGCGCCCAGCGCGCGGCCGAGGAGGAGGTCTCGCGCCAGCTCAAACGGGTCGAGTCCGGCGAGCTCGGTGCTTTCCAGGGGCCACGCTACGCGCCCGACTTCAAGCCGCCGGCGAGCGGCACTCCCTATCTTCAGGGCGCGTTCGTGATGCTCGACGCCCGCGGCGGCGACGTGCTCGCCTGGGTCGGCGG
>JACZDC010010963.1_pt1 | contig 11507 bp, 8 predicted proteins | sample 8641791 | NCBI WGS metagenome assembly JACZDC01 (sample SAMN15324613, study PRJNA640507) | soil metagenome | isolation source: intercropping peanut in the second line | place: China: Luxin town, Laibin City, Guangxi Province | collected 2019-07-25 | depth 10cm m
CGCTCCCCAAGGTGGGCGCCAAGGGTGAAGGGCGGTCGTTCCCGGACGTCGACTCGGTGCTGCTGGCGCTCGAAGCGGGCGAGGTCGAGACGCTCTCCCCGATCAAGATGCGCTACAGCGGCTCCTACATCAACCTGGACATCCAGCTCGACCGCCAGAACGTGGTGCACGCGGAGGTCGAGGAGCTGGACAACGAGCTGATCGAGACCACCGTCGGCCGGGTCATCTTCAACATGCACCTGCCGAAAGAGATCCCGTTCATCAACGGTCTGCTCAAGAAGCGCGGCCTCCAGGACCTGGTCGGCTACTGCTTCATCAAGCTGGGCAACGACGCCACGGTGCGCATGCTGGACGAGATCAAGGAGGTCTCGTTCCTGTACGCGACCAAGGCGGGCATCTCGTTCGGCGTCGACGACATGGTGGTGCCGAGCCGCAAGCAGGACATCATCGCCCAGGCTCACAAAGAGGTGAACGAGATCGACAACCAGCGTTCGGCGGGCGTGATCACGCACGGCGAGCGCCACAACAAGATCATCGACATCTGGCACCGCGTGACCGAGAAGGTGTCCGAGGAGATGTTCCGCGAGATGCGGGAGATCGAGAAGGAGACGGGAGTCTTCAACCCGATCAACCTGATGGCCGACTCCGGAGCCCGAGGCTCCCGCGAGCAGGTCCGGCAGCTCGCCGGCATGCGCGGTCTCATGTCCAAGCCTTCGGGCGAGGTCATCGAGACGCCCATCACGGCGAACTTCCGCGAGGGCCTGTCCGTGTTGCAGTACTTCATCTCGACGCACGGCGCCCGCAAGGGTCTCGCCGACACGGCGCTCAAGACGGCCGACTCCGGCTATCTCACCCGCCGCCTGGTCGACGTGGCCCAGGACGTCATCATCAACGTGGTGGACTGCGGCACGATCGACGGCATCACGGTGTCGGCGATCATGGAGGGCGGCGAGATCCTCGAGCCGCTGCGCGACCGCATCGTCGGCCGCGTGTCGCAGGAGGACATCTATGACCCCATGACCGGCGAGGTCATCGTCGAGGTGGGCCAGGAGATCACCGACTTCCTGGGCAACGCCGTGCAGGCGGCCGGCATCGAGCGGGTGAAGATCCGTTCCGTGCTGACCTGCGAGGCGCGGCGGGGCGTGTGCGCGGCCTGCTACGGCCGCAACCTCGCGAGCGGCAGGATGGTGGAGATCGGTGAGGCGGTGGGTGTGATCGCGGCGCAGTCGATCGGCGAGCCCGGCACGCAGCTCACCATGCGTACCTTCCACTACGGCGGTACGGCGAGCCGCGTGTCCGAGCAGTCGAAGCACATCGCGAAGAACCCGGGCGTGGTCAAGTTCCTGAACGTGGTCACGGTCGAGAGCAAGCGCGGTGCGCTGGTCGTCATCAACCGCAGCGGCAAGCTGGTCATCACCGACGAGAAGGGTCGCGAGCGCGAGCGCTACGCCCTGACCTACGGTTCCCAGCTTCTGGTGCACGAGGGCGACCAGATCCAGCAGGGCGCGGAGCTGGTGACCTGGGATCCCTTCACCTACGCCATCCTCTCGGAGGTCGGCGGCAAGGTGGAGTTCCAGGACATCGTCGAGGGCGAGAACGTGCGGGAAGAGACCGACAAGGTCACCGGCCTGTCGCAGAAGATCATCGTGGAGGCCTCCGCGAACGAGAAGCGGGTGCCGGCCATCATGATCCGGGGCGAGCGGGAGAAGCGGTACCTGCTGCCGTCGGGCTCCCACCTCGTGGTGCAGGACGGCCAGGAGGTCTATCCGGGCGACACGCTGGTCAAGATCCCGCGCGAGACGACCAAGACCAAGGACATCACCGGCGGTCTGCCGCGCGTCGTGGAGCTGTTCGAGGCCCGCAGCCCGAAGGAGCCGGCGATCATCACCGAGATCGACGGCGTCATCCACCTGGGCGACGTCCACAAGGGCATGCGCAAGGTGATCGTCGAGAGCGACATGGGCGACACCCGCGAGTACCTGGTGCCGCGCTCGATCCACATCAACGTGCAGGAGGGCGAGCGGGTGCGCGCCGGCGATCCGATGATCGACGGTCCGATCAATCCGCACGACGTTCTGCAGGTGCTCGGCGAGAAGGAGCTGCAGCGGTACATGACCGACAAGATCCAGGAGGTCTACCGTTCGCAGTCCGTGGCGATCAACGACAAGCACATCGAAGTCATCGTGCGCCAGATGATGCGCTCGGTGAAGATCGAGGAGGTCGGCGACACGGAGTTCCTGATCGACGAGCAGGTGGACCGCTGGAAGTTCGGCGAGGAGAACGACCGGGTGGTGGCGGCAGGCGGAACGCCGGCCGTGGGCCGTCCGCTCCTCCTCGGCATCACCAAGGCGTCGCTGTCCACGGACAGCTTCATCTCGGCCGCGAGCTTCCAGGAGACCACGCGAGTCCTCACCGAAGCCGCGATCAGCGGCAAGGTGGACGGCCTGCGCGGCCTGAAGGAGAACGTGATCGTGGGACGCGTCATCCCGGCTGGTACGGGCATGCACTACTACCACGACTTCCACATGGCCGAGGATTTCGTCGAGCCGGAGCCGGAGGCCGAGGAAGAGCTCTTCTTCGAGTTCGGCGACGAGGAGATCCGGAGCCTGCCGCAGGAGGTCCTCGAGGGCGAGTAGCCTTCAAGGTCTCCAGTGGTGATTCAAGGGCGGCCGCAAGGCCGCCCTTTTTCTCTTTCCAGGAGGCAGCATGCTTCCGACGCTTTCAGAGATCGAAGACGCCTCTCAGATCGTCTACGCGGTGATGCCGCCGACGCCTCAGTATCGCTGGCCGCTGCTGCGCGACCGCCTCGGCTTCGACGTCTGGGTCAAGCACGAGAATCACACTCCGGTCGGAGCGTTCAAGATCCGGGGAGGACTGGTCTATTTTTCGGACCTTGCGAAGAGTGGCGCCGTCCGCACCGTCGTTGCCGCCACGCGTGGGAATCACGGGCAGTCCGTGGCCCTGGGCGCGGGCATCCATGGAATGTCAGCCAAGGTCATCGTGCCCCATGGCAACAGTCTCGAAAAGAACGCGGCCATGCGATCCCAGGGCGCCGAGCTCATCGAGCATGGCAGGGATTTCCAGGAAGCCTTGGAGCACGCGGCCCACATCGCGGAAGAGACTTCTGCGCACCTGGTCCCCTCGCTGCACCCGCTGCTAGTCCGCGGCGTGGCCACCTATGCGGCTGAGCTTTTCAAGTCCGCCCATGGCCTGGATACGGTCTATGTCCCCATCGGGCTGGGCTCGGGGATCTGCGGCGTCATCGCGGCGAGAAACGCCCTGAGCCCTCAGACCAAGGTCGTCGGAGTCGTCTCCTCTGAAGCGCCTGCCTATGCGTTGTCCTTCGCCGCGAGGCAGCCGGTTGAGGCCGAGGCGACAACGTTCCTGGCCGACGGGATGGCCTGCCGATCTCCGAGACCTGAAGCCCTGGACATCATCTTCCGGTATGTGGAGAAGATCGTGGAAGTGTCCGACGCCGAGGTCGGAGCAGCGATGCGGCTGCTCTACGAATGCACCCACAACTGCGCCGAAGGCGCGGGTGCCGCCTCGCTGGCTGCGGTCACGAAGGACCGTGAGGAGCTACAGGGCAAGTCCGTGGCTGTGATTCTTACCGGGGGAAATGTGGACCGGGCAACCTACGCAAGTATCCTCACTGCGCAGTAGGCTTTGTTCATCGATACCGCACCAACCCCCGGATCACCTCGTTCTCCGGGTACTCACCCAGCACATAGGCGTGGACCCGCCACGGGCCGTCCTGCCTCTCCTCGGTCCTGAGGAGACGATAGAAGCGGCCGTCGATTTCAATTGTCACCCGCGGGTTCCAGTCGGGTTTCCTCCGGCAGCTCAGGACGGCCAGCCCGTCCGGATCGGTTTTAACTCGGTCCGGGCGCTCGGGGCCGTAGCGTTGACGCTCCCGCGCGGCTTCGGCTCGGCGTTTCAGGTAGCGGGAGATCCTCAGGCCGGCCCAGACGAGCGGCTCGCCGGTGGCTTCCTGGTTCACCCACCAGGTGACCATGCGCAGGATTCCGACCGCGGGCAGCATGATCAGGAACCAGGTCCAGGGCCTGGTGATCCACTGCACCCAGATCGCCACTCCGCTCAGGCCGTAGGAGACCTTCTCGGCGTCGGTCAGGCGCTGGTTCTCCATGATGTCCACGAAGATCGTGGCGTTGCGGTTGGCGACGGTCTGGAAGAAGGTGAGGGCGTTGGAGACCAGCGCGGCGCCGCCGACGAAGAACTCGGCGAGGCCGAGGAGGCCTGACGGGCCGGCAGGGTCCACGCCGTGGCGCCGGGCGAAGTCGTCGCGCTCGGGCGCAGGGAGGAAGGCCGCGACCAGACCGTAGAGGAAGTCTCGCATGGCGCCGAGGATATACTCGGGCGAATGCGTCTCCTGCGGCGGCTCCCTTTTCTCTCGCTCGGAACCCAGCGAAGGCTCGAGGTCCCTGCCAGGTTCAACCGGAACTCGGTCACGGTCACGTCGCTCATGTCCGCGGAGGAGAGCGGCGCCTGGCTTCTCGAACAGATGCGGCGACAGATCGGACTGGAGTCGTACTCGGGAGCCAGGCTCCTGGACTTCGGGTGCGGAGTCCGGTTCACCGAGACGATCATCAACAAGCGGATCCCGGTCGGCTCCTATACCGGCGTCGACTGCTACGCGGAGATGATCGACTTCCTGCGATCGGCCGTCTGGGACAAGCGATTCTCCTACGGCTTCCTGGACGCGCATCATCCTCTCTACAACCCGACGGGCCGCCCGCTCACCCCGGAGGCGGAGCTTCCTCTGCGGAACGGGATCTTCGACGTCATCTCCATGTTCTCGGTGATCACCCACCAGTCCCCCGAGGACAGCCGGGCCATCTTCACGATCCTGCGCCGGCGTGTCGACGAGCGAGGCCACCTGTTCTTCACGTATTTCGCCGACGAAGGGATCGAGTCCTTCGAGGACCGGAGCCCGGAGCGCAACGGCGGCCGATGCTTCTACAACCCCGAGTTTCTCGTGCGGCTGGTCGAAGGCTGTGGCTGGCGGCTCGTCCGGCGAGCGCCCGCGGAGGCACCGTTGATCGGCGACTCCCTGGTCTTTCGTCCGGTGGCGTAGCGCGGAGGGGAGGTGCGGAGGTCGTGGTAAGATGAGGGGGCGCAAGAGAAGGAAAGACACATGCGGACTCGCTTTTTCGCTGCCCTCCTCCTCACCGGTTCCCTGCTTCCGCTGCTCCCGATAGTGGCTGTTGCGGACGACGTCTATCTGACCAACGGGCGCAAGTTCGAGGGGGTCGTCGCGGAGACGACCGACTCGCAGGTCCGCATCCGCCTTCAGGGCGGGGTGATCAGCCTCCCGAAGAGCCAGGTGCTGCGGGTGGACTCGAAGGACTCGGACCTGTCCGGGTACCTGCTGCGCAAGGAGGCGCTCCGCCGCAATCCCGACGCCCGCGCGCAGGACTGGCTGGAGCTCGCCCGCTGGGCCAAGAGCCAGGGGCTGGAGCATGCCACGCGCGAGGCCGCGCTGATCGCCGCCGATCTGGACCCGAAGCTCGAAGGATTGGTGCCGATCCTCAAGAGCTTCCGCTATTCCTTTGACGAGCAGGCCGGCCGCTGGATCTCCTACGAGGAGTCGATGCGCCGGCGCGGGTTTGCGTACATGGGCGGGGTCTGGGTCAGCCGCGAGGAGCTGGCCGAGCGCGAGCGCCAGCGGGAGCAGGAGATCGCCCGCCGCCGCGCCGACGCCGAGGCCGCCCGCGCCGAGCGCACGGCCCGCCAGACCGAGCTGCTGCTCGCCACCCAGACCGCCCTTCTGGAGGAGACGGTCCGCGACCGGCAGCAGCAGAGCCCCTACATCTATACGCCTTCCTACGGCTGGCCGGTGGTGGTGATCCCCGGCTATTTTCCGCAGGGGCCGCAGGGGCCGCAGGGACCTGGCCAGCACTGTCGCCACGGAGAGTGCGGGCCGTCTCCCGGAGAGGGTAATGGCGGCAGCGCTCCGGAGCCGCCGTCGCAGCCGCGACCGGCCCGCGACAGTCACGGCGGGTTCATCCGGATCCCGGGAAGCCTGATCCCGGGCGGCACTGGCAACCAAAACCCCTGACGGCCTGCCCGCGCCGGGCGTCGACGTGAGGAAGACCCCTCCCCATCCCTCCCCTGCTTCGCAGGAGAGGGCGGCCCCTCCCATCCAACCGCAAGGTCAGCCCGTACCCCAGCCCGTCCGGGTGTGGCACAATCGGGGCATCGATGCACTGTAGACCTGATCTGCTGTTCTAGGGAGGGCGCCATGACTGAATCTCATCTCAAGAGGGTGAGGCTGTTCGAGGGACTGCCGGACGAGTGGCTCGCGGAGTTGGAGGCCTCGGTCGAGGAGAAGCGCTTCGAGCCCAACACCATCGTGTTCCGGAAGGACGAGGAGTGTGACGGTCTGTACGTGGTATCGCGGGGCGGCGTGGTGGTGCGCAACGAGGTGATCGGCCAGCCGATCGAGCGCGTGCGGGCGCTCGGTCCCGGCGAGGTGTTCGGGGAGGCCGAGGCGCTGGACGGCTCGCCCCGGCAGTTCTCCGCGCGGACGCTCGGCGCCACGATCGTCTACCGCATCCCGGAGGACGCCCTGCTGCAGATCCTCAAGAGGCATCCCGAGATCGAGACCAACCTGCGGGCTCCCATGCCTCGACGCCGCACGGCCCGGATGCACGCGCTCATGGCTCCTGCGAGCCGGATGGAGCCGCGCATCTGGGTCGACCGCGAAGTGCTCCTCACCCTGGAGGACGGCGAGCGGCTTGGGTTGCATCTGGAAAACCTGTCGAGCGGCGGCGCCTGTTTCAGCCCGGCGCCCGAAAGCTGGCGGGTGCGCCATGCGCTGCGCTTCTTCATGGGTACTGAGGACAAGCCGGAGCTGCTGCAGGTGTCGGGCGCGGTGCGCTGGCGCCTCGGCGAATGCGTGGGAATCTCCTTCGACGGCGCCGGGCCGGCTCTGCGCCGCCGCGTGCAGGAGGTTCTCCGCGAGCTTCTGCCCGCAGTGAGCTGAGATGGTGAAAGTCGTCGCGATCGTCAACTCCGAAGGCGGTACGGTCCGCCGCACCGGCCTCGACGCCGCGACGCTCCAGCGGATGTTCCAGGAGGCCGGGGTCGAGGCGGACGTCCGCTTCGTCCCCGGCGAAGAGGTGGACGAGACCGCCCGGGAGGCCGTGCGCTCGGGAGCGGACGCGGTCGTGGCCGGCGGTGGCGACGGCACGATCCGCGGCGTGGCCTCGCATCTGGCGGGAGGTCGAATCCCGCTCGGCGTCCTGCCGCTCGGCACGCTCAATCACTTCGCCCGCGACCTCGGCGTTCCGGGCGACCTTCCGGAGGCCGTCCGCTTCATCGCCGATGCACTGGCCGAGACCCGCGTGGGCTCTCTCGATCTGGGCGAGGTCAACGGCGAGATCTTCGTCAACAACTCCATCCTCGGCATCTATCCGCCGGTGGTGAAGGTGCGCGACCGCGAGCGGCGGGAGAAAAAGCGGGGCAAGTGGCTGGCGACCTTCTCGGCGGTGCTCAAGGTGCTCCCGAAGCATCCGCTCCTGCGCCTGAGGATCCGGGCGGACGGGCTGGACCTCGTGCGCGAGACCCGGTTCCTGTTCGTGGGCAGCAACGAGTACGAGATGAACGCGTTCGGCTACAGCGCCCGTTCGCGGCTCCCGACCGGCGACCTCTACCTCTATGTGGCGCGTCCCCGCCGGCGGCTCGGCATGATCGGCCTGCTGCTGCTCGGGCTGGTGCGGGACCTCAAGACGACCGAATACGTCGACTGCCACACCCTGCCCGGGTTCACGATCGAGACGCGCGAGCGCTCCGTGCCCGTCTACCTCGACGGCGAGGTGACGGTCCTCGAGACGCCGCTGCACTACCGCACCCGGCCCGGCGCGCTCCGGGTGCTCCTGCCTCGGCAAGAGTCGGCCGGGCAGTGATCGGCTGGCAATAATCCGCCGCCGGCCTGTGTTGGAGCGGGCGTCCTTCCTCTGGTATCCTGAAAGACTCATAAACGACCTGAGGGCCTGTAACATGCGCAAGGCGACGTTTCTGTTCTCGCTTCTTCTCCTGGGCGTGGCGATGGCGGCGGTGACTCCATCCGCGTCCGCGACCACGGTCCTGCCCATCCAGGACAGCTCCCTGGCCGATCAGGCCTTGGTGATTGCCGAGGGCACGGTGATCTCGGCCGGCCCGGCCACGAACGGCCAGCCGGTCACCGAGTACCGCCTGCGCATCGAGCAGCAGATCAAGGGCGAAGTGCCTGGCGGGATCGCGGTGGTCCGGGTGCTCGGCGGCAAGGCGGCCAACGGCCTGAAGCTGAAGATCTGGGGCGCCCCGGAGTACCGGATCGGCGAGCGCGCGCTCATGTTCCTGGTCCCGGAAGCAGACGGCAGCTACGGCCCGCTGCACCTGACCCTGGGCTCGTTCCACGAGCTGAGCTCCGGCACGGAGCGGCTGGCCATCCGCGACCTGACCGAGGTCTATCAGGTCGACGCCGACGGCGCGCCCGAACCGGTGCGCAACCTCGGCCGCTTCACCCGCTGGCTGGCGGACCGGGCCGCGGGGATCGAGCGCGATGCCGACTACCTGGTGGCCGGGCAGCGTCCGAACCAGGCCTGGGAGGCTTTCACCTACCTGGGCGGGATCAAACAGCGCTGGCTGGAGTTCGACAAGAAGGAGACGATCTTCTGGCACGCGAGCGCCCTCGGCCAGCCGCTGATGGACAGCGGCGGCTTCGCCGAGTTCCAGGCCGCCCTCAACGCCTGGACCAACGACGCGGCGACGAACATCCTCTACCGCTACGCCGGCACCTCGGACGTCACCACCGGCTTCGACCGGCCCGACGGCCTCAACATGATCCTGTTCACCGACCCTCCGGGGAAGGACTTCGCGCCGGGCGCGTTCAGTTGCCCGCGCCCGGGATCGGGAGAGGGCGTGCTGGCGGTCGGTGGGACCTGGTTCGATGACAGCACCTCGCCGGCCACCGTCGGTGAGGGTGACATCGTGGTCAACGACGGCGCCGGCTGCTGGTTCAACAACACCGGCAAGAAGGCCGAGCAGGTCTACGGCCACGAGTTGGGCCACACCCTCGGGCTCGGCCACTCCTGCGGCGACACCCGCGGCGGGCCGTGCGACACCAACTCCAAGGACGAAGCCCTCATGCGTGCCAACGCCCACCCCGACAACCGGGGCGCGACCCTCGGCAGCGACGACAAGGCCGCGATCCTCAGCCTCTACCCGGGTGGATCGGGCGGCTCGGGCAACAAGCCGGCCGCGCCGAGCGATCTGACCGGCGAGGCGGTGTCGGGCACCGCGATCCACCTGCACTGGTCGGACAACTCGACCAACGAGACCCAGTTCCTGATCGAAATGAAGAAGGGCAACAAGTTCAAGTCGGTGGGAACCGTGAAGAAGAACGCCACGGAAGGCACCGTCGTCGGCTTGGCCCGCGGCAAGAGCTACACCTTCCGGGTTGTGGCCAAGAAGGGGAGCAACCGCTCCGACGTCTCGAACGAGGCCCCTGTCCAGACCCTGAACTAGTCTTCGTCCTCGGAACAGGACACTCCGGCGGCCCCGCGGCAACACCGTGGGGCCGTTTCATTTTATTGAAGCAGAACGACTTAGCGCGCTCCGGCCGACTTTTCGATCCCTTGGCACCACGGTTGCTCCTGGGGTCTTTCACAGGACGTCTCGGAAGAGGCGACACAAGGGAGAAAACCAAAATGACGACCAAGAGATCGCATGCGATCTGGGTGCTGGCGGGACTGCTGACAGTATCGGCGGCATCGGCGCCTGCCTGGGCCCAGAGAGGTTCGTACGAGAGGGATGGAGCATTCCGGCTGCACATCGGCGCCTTCCAGCCGGATGGCGACTCCGAGTATTGGGACGACAAGAAGGACGAGTTCAGCGGCGACGTCGACGACTTCGAGAACCTGACGTTCGGCGGCGACTACCTGCTGAGCCTGAACCGGCATTTCGGCCTGCTCTTCTCGGGCAACCTCTACAGTGGGGACACGACCCAGCACTACCGCGACTTCGTGGACAACCGGGGAGACGAGATCTCTCACGACACGACCCTGGAGATCGGCTCGCTGACCGCGGGCGTGGTCTTCAGCTTTACCGGCCCGGACGCGCCGATCATCCCCTACGTGGGAGCGGGCGGCGGCCTCTACTCGTGGCGGCTGGAGGAGAAGGGCGACTTCATCGACTTCCATAGCCCCGGCCAGCCCGTGTTCTTCTCCAATCCCGAAGCGGACGGCGTGACCTTCGGCCACTACTGGCTGGTCGGCCTGGAAGCCCCGATCACCCCGCGCCTCTCGCTCTACGGAGAAGGCCGCTGGACCCGCGCCAAGGACGAGCTCGGAGACGACTTCGAAGACTTCGGCGACCTCGACCTCTCCGGCCGAGAGTTCACAGCCGGCATCTCCTGGAGCCTCTAGCCAGAACCTCCTCCCACCTCTCCGATACCTGGAGGGGTGGGAGGCGTCCTTTCAGGTGTTTCCGACGGCGCATCCAAGTTTACGACGCTCCATCCAAGTTCCCGACGCCTCATCCAAGTTCAAGATGGCGCGTCTAAGTTCACGATGCCCCGTCTAAATCCCCGATGGCTCATCCAAGTTCCCGATGGCTCGTCTAGATCGCCGACGCCCCGTCCAAGTTCATGACGCCCCATCTAGATCCCCGACGCCGCGTCTAAGTCGACGACGGCTCATCCAAGTTCAAGACGGCCCGTCTAAGTTCCCGATGTCCCATCCAAGAAGACAATGGCTCATCTAGATCCTCGACGCCTCATCTAGATCCCCGACGGCCCGTCTAAGTTCATGACGGCTTATCCAAGAAGCCGATGGCCCATCCAAGTTCCCGACGCGCCGTCTAAGTTGCCGATGAGGCGTCGGGAAGTTGGATGAGGCGTTTTCTCCTCGATTTGTCCCATCAGGAGCGAGCGTGTCGAGTGCCGAGGGCCAGCCTGACAAAATCCGTCAGGGTCGTTTTGGGAACTTTTCCCAATTTTGAAGGGGCCGGATCAGATTGGCTCCGGCCTGCCTATCATCTGCGGCCTTGAACGGGACCGGGTTTGGCTCAACGCTGTAACCCTGGTGGCTTACCCGACGGCGACGTGTCGTCGAAGTGTCCAGGTCCAAGGTAAGACAGGGGTTCTTAGCCGACCGTCTAAGCCACCGGCGCATCGATTAGACGACGATGACGCCCCAGGTCTTGGTGCCAACGAACGAGAATTGAGTGGTTTACAAGGTTTTGGTGGTGTCTGGCGTGGCAGTTAAGCGGCCCCGCCTCAGTACTTGAGTAGGAGACATATACGACACTCTCTCTAGGCTTGGAGCAATCGCTGGATAGTCTTAGAATAGGACTAAACCATGGCAAGCATGAAGATTGAGTCCTGGGCACGGTAGTCGGAACCTGAGGTGGGGTTATCAGAAATGCTAGGTGTCGCTCAATCTTCAGTACGAGGTTGAACAAAGCCGCTCCGCGGCGGTCTCCTTCCGTATCAATTTAGTCAA
>JACZDC010039854.1_pt1 | contig 11502 bp, 10 predicted proteins | sample 8641791 | NCBI WGS metagenome assembly JACZDC01 (sample SAMN15324613, study PRJNA640507) | soil metagenome | isolation source: intercropping peanut in the second line | place: China: Luxin town, Laibin City, Guangxi Province | collected 2019-07-25 | depth 10cm m
AGGCTGTATTCCGCGGCGCGGCGGCTCGCGCGCGCCAACATCAGGGCCATGGCGTTGACCAGGCAGACTACGAGAAATCCAACTGCCACCCAGGTGGCAACGCGGAGCTGGTCCGGTGCGACCTTCATGTAGTCGAGCCATTCACGCACGTTGTACACGCGCGTGAACGGGCTCCAGGTAAAGCGGCCGGAACGCTGCTGCTCGGGGGGGTAGGCCTGCAGATATTCGCGGATCTTCGGCACGTCGGCACGGCTCGCCACTTCGAGCCAGTACTGCGCCCATACGCATTCTGAAGCCAGGAACGCCGAACGGCTGAGGCCGAAAGTCAGGCAAGTGATCGACGAATTGGTCGGGACCTCGCGTTCGACCGCGGTGTCGAACGGCATGTAGAGACTGGTTGGCTGGCCGTAGGCACCGCCACCATCATCGCCGACATCGTAGAAGCGCGGCGCGGGCTCCCAGTCGCCAACGATTCCCACTACGCGATAATCCCTTCCTTCGACGCGCAAGGTCTGACCCACCGCCCTTCCCGACGGGAAGAGCCGTGCAGCGAGGGCGCGCCCCAGTACCACGACGCTGGCCCGCGCATCATCTTCCGCTGCACTCCATGGGCGCCCAGCCAGCAAAGGCACATCGAACATGGGAAAAAAATCCGCATGCGTCGCGCGGCCGAATGCAATGACCGGCGCGGCCTCGGCGGCACTGGTGGTCACCGATACGGCGATTTCAAACATCCCCGCCTGGCGCATGCCGCGGTGGTCGCGTCTGAAGGCCGTCACGTCCCTGTAGCTGAGCAGCACAGGCGGTTGGCCGTCGCGGTGATTCTGTGGTCCGAAGTTGTCGATCTGCAACGTCAGCAGGCGATCCGACTTCCAGGGGATGGGATCGGCGGACATGGCGCGCAGCACGGAATAGACGGTCATCGACGAGCCGAGGCCCAGCGAGATGGCCAGCACGATGAGCGCGGTGAGCCACACATGGCGCTTCAGGTTCTGCAGCGCAAGCTGCAGGAAATAGCCGTTCACAGTCTCGCACCCGCGGCGTGAGTCTGGCTCTCGTGAGGCAAATGCAGGACGCGTGGCGTGGATTCGATATCGACCACCTGCCCATCCACGATGTGCACCTCACGCTGCGCGCGCGCTGCCAGTTCCGGGTCGTGCGTGACCATCACGATGGTGGCGCCCTCGCGATGCAGTTCCTCCAGCAGCTCCATCACCGCGCGCGCCATCTGCGAATCCAGATTGCCGGTGGGTTCGTCGGCCAGCAGAATGCGCGGCGAACCGGCCAGCGCGCGCGCAATGGCCACGCGCTGCTGCTGACCACCGGAAAGCTCGGCGGGAAAATGCTTCGCCCTGGCCGACAACCCGACGCGGGCCAGTGCATCGGCAACACGCCGTCGGCGTTCGCTGCCGGTCATGCGCCGATAACGCAGCGGCACTTCCACATTGGCCGCGATGTCGAGATCGGAAATCAGGTTGAAGGCCTGGAAGATGAAGCCGATCTTCTCGTTGCGCAGCCGCGATCGCTGGCTGTCGTTCATGCCGCTGACATCCACGCCATCGAGCAGGTACTGGCCCGAAGTGAATTCCTCGAGCAGCCCGGCGATGGTCAGGAAGGTGGTCTTGCCGGAACCAGACGGTCCCGTTACGGCCACGAATTCCCCACCCTTCACGTGGATGGAGAAATCACGCAGGGCATGGGTTTCCACGACCTCCGTGCGATACACCTTCGAAAGCTGGTTCATTTTCAGCATGGATGCACTCCGTCCATTCCCGGTTTGAATTCAGTTGGCCACGATCACGCGCGGGGCATTGCCCAGTGCCTCGATGCCGGAGACCACGACATGATCACCGGCACGCAAACCTTCGAGAACCTCGATGCGCGCGATGCTGGCGGCCCCCAGACGCACCGGCACACGTGTCGCGACATCGCCATCCACGCGCCACGCATAGCCGTCGACCTGATCTGCAAGGCCCCCGCGCTCTACAGTCAGCGCATCCGGCCTGCTTTCGACCACCACGCGCACGCTCATGCGCTGACTCTGGCGCAGGCCATCGGGCTGCGAGCCGGAGAAGCGCACGCGCGCGGTGATCTGGCCGTCGGTGACCTCGGGTGAAATGCCGCTGATGCTGCCCTGCCAGTGCTTACCGTTGGCGGACAGTTCCGCGGCCATTCCCGTGGAGAGATCCTTGGCGAGGCTCTCGGGAGCCTGGATTTCCACTTCCAGCAGTGACAGGTCCACCACGGTCAGCAGCGGCGCGTCGCGGACCACACTGGCCCGATCGGCGACCTGCAATTGCCCGACCTGCCCATCCACGGGGGAACGGATCTCGAGTTGCGTGACCTGACGCGACAGATCATCCACCATCAGCTGCTGCCGTTTCAGCAGCGCTTCGCGGCTCTGGATTTCGAAGCCGCCCTGCTGTTTCTGGCTCTGCAACGCGCGCTCGGACTGGTCCAGACGGAAGCGGGCCTTTTCGTAGACATCCTGTGCGCGCAGCAGCTGCATTTCCGAGAAGGCGCCGAGCTCGTAGGCCTTGCGCGTGCGTTCGTACTCGCGCTGGGCCGAGGTGTGATCCACATTGGCCTGGGCGTAGGTTTCCGCGGCGGCGCTGGCGGCGCGATCGGCTTCGAGCTGCGCGCGGCGCAGATCGAAGCGCAGCGAACTGAGCGTGGCCTGCTCCTGCGAAAGCCGGGCCAGGAGATCCCGGCTGTCGAGGCGGGCCAGCAATTGGCCGCGTTTCACCTGGTCGCCAGCGCGTACTTGCAGCGCCAGCCGGCCGGTAGCAGGTGCATACTGGGTGGGACTGTTCGCGGCCACCACGCGGCCGTCGGCAACGAAATCGCGTACGAACTCGCCGCGCTCGACCTTGGCGATGGTGATCCTCGATCCGGCGACACTGGCGCGGATGCCCGAAAGGCGCAGCGCCGTGGGCAACAGCAGTGCCAGGGCGACCAACACCAGCAGGATGGCGGCCAGCCACAGGAAGTGACGACGCAGGAATCCACGCGGGGCCACCACCGCATCCTGGGCACTGGTGTCACGAAACATGGCGGCTCTCTCAGGCATGTGCCCGGATGAGCAAGGCTCATGCCACGTCTGCAGGCCTCCCATGGCGCGCTCGCGCGCCGCAAGAGCTGTCCGCGGACACCCCGCCGGACACACCCGGACAGTGGCTCAGTAAATGTCGGCCACCGCTGCCACGTGCAACCCGGAAGCCGGAGGTTCGCGCGGCGGCCGGCTGGAATCCGGATTGGTCACGGCCACCACGCAATCAATGCCTGCCGCCCGTGCCGCCTGCAGCACCTTGGGGTTGTCGTCGATGAACGCCGTGTGCGCCGGCTCGAAGGGCTCGACGGCGCGCAGCCGCAGCCAGAACTCGGCGTACTCCTTCGGCGCACCGAACTGGGCGGAGCTGTACAGCGCATCCAGATGCGCCTGGATGCCGGCTTTCTCGTTCTTGATGCGCAGTGTTTCGGTGTGGGAATTCGTCGCCAGGATCAGCCGGCGTCCCGCGGCGCGCTGCCGCGCGAGGAACTCCCGTGCACCGGGCAGCCAGGCGATGCGATCGTCGTGCTCGGACTTTATGGCGGACAGATCCAGTTCCAGCGCCCTCGACCAGTAGTCCAGGTCATACCAGTTCAGCGTGCCTTCCACATCGCGCAGACGCGGATGAATCTCATCGCGCAGCGCCTGCTCGGCGCTCATGCCACGTTTCGCGCCGTAGTAGGCGGGCACGACCTCCAGCCAGAAGTGCGTGTCGAAGGCCAGGTCCAGCAGCGTGCCGTCCAGGTCGAGCAGCAAGGTATTGATGTGATCGGGCAGGCGCACGGTGGGGGTCATCGCCTGCGTATGATACGGGCAGATGGAGCTCATCGACCTGCACACTCACAGCCATCATTCGGATGGCACATTGGCGCCCACGCAACTGGTGGAGCGTGCGGCCGCGCGCGGTGTGCGGGTGCTGGCGCTGACGGATCACGACACCACGGCAGGCCTGGTCGAGGCGCGGGATGCCTGCAAGGCGACGCGCGTGGGCTTCGTCACCGGCGTCGAGATCACTGCCGGCTGGCGAGGACAGGAAATCCACATCGTCGGTCTTGGCTTCGAGGAATCATCTCCTGCCCTGCAGTCGCACCTTGCGCATCTGGTGCAGCTGCGTCGCCACCGCATCGCCGCCATCGGTGAAAGGCTGCAACGCAGCCGCAAGCTTGCTGGCACCGACCTGGCGCGTGAGGTGCTGGAATCGGGCATGGTGCCCACCCGCGCGCACCTGGCGCGCGCACTAGTCCGGCATCGATTCGCCGAGTCCGTGCAGGATGCCTTCGATCATTACCTCGGCCGTGGCAAGCCGGGCCATGTGCCGCAGGAATGGCCGCCCGTGACCGCGGCACTCGAGGCCATTCACGGCGGCGGCGGGCACGCCGTGCTGGCGCATCCACACCGCTACAAGCTGTCGGCGGGCGCACTGCGAAACCTGTGCGCCGAATTCCGCGACGCAGGCGGCGCCGCGCTGGAAGTCAGCCTCCCCGCCCTGTCGCCGAACGACGCCTCGCGGCTGGCATCGCTGGCGCGGCAGCATGCACTGGCCGGTTCGGCGGGCTCGGATTTTCACGAGCCGGACGTGCCATGGCGCCCGCTGGGCCGCTTCGCTAAGCTACCGGAGGGAATCGAACCGCTGCTGCCGCGACTGCGGGTGATGGACTACGAGTAACGGCATGTCCGAGGAAGACAGCGAAGACAACGTCAACCGCGAACTGTTTCGCAACATCGAGAAGTTGCGGCAGCTGCGCATCGAGCATCGCGACCTGGACCAGGTCATCTCCCGCCTGCAGCTCGACATCCACACCGATGAGGTGCAGATGCGGCGTCTGAAGAAACGCAAGCTGCTGCTCAAGGACCAGATCGCCAAGCTGGAAAGCCAGGCCATACCGGATCTGAACGCGTAGTGAAAGAGTTCTTCGCCCGGCTGTCCACGCCCGCCACCCTCACCGAGCTGCTGATCATTCTCTGCGCCACCGTCGCGGGCCTGTCCGCGAGTCACATGGCGCGCGCCTGGCTGGTGCGCTCGCCGCTGGCCGGCGGGCGCAACCTGCTGGCCCGCGTGCTGCGGGGCCTGGTGGCCGCGGCCACGCCGCTGGTCGCGCTGGCGGCATTACTGATGGCGCGCGCCCTGCTCGATCTCACGAGCATGGCGCCGCAGCTCATCGACACCGCGTTGCAGCTGGCCGCGGCGCTGCTCGCGGTTCGCCTGGGCATGTACCTGCTGTGCCTGGCATTGGGGCCGCGAAGCTGGGTGGCGCGCTGGGAATCGCGGTTGTCGCTGGTGCTGTGGGTGTTGCTGGGCTTTTCCTGGATGGGCTGGTTCGTATTCATCGAATCCAGCCTCGATGCCGTCGACCTGATTCCCGGCAAGGGTGAGTTCACGCTGTGGGCACTGCTGAAGGGCCTGGTGGTGGTGACGCTGTTCATCGTCATCGCGAGCCTGCTGTCGCGCGCGCTCGAAGCGCGCGTCATGAAGGTCACCGGCCTCGCGCTGTCCACGCGCGTGGGCATCAGCAAGTTCACGTACTTCTTCCTGCTGGGTCTGGGCGTGCTGGTGGGGATCAATGCCGCTGGCGTGGACCTCACAGCATTGACGGTGCTCACCGGTGCGGTGGGCATTGGCCTGGGCTTCGGCCTGCAGTCCATCGCCAGCAATTTCGTCAGCGGCTTCGTGCTGCTGATCGACAAGTCCATCAAGCCCGGCGATGTCATCAGCTTCACCGGCGTGGCCGGCACCAGCACCGAGCAGTTCGGCTGGGTGCAGGAACTGCGCGGCCGCTATGTGGTGGTGCGCGACCGCGATGGCGTGGAAACCCTGGTGCCCAACCAGCAGCTCATCAACAACCCCGTCATCAACTGGAGCTACTCGGATCCGCGCGTGCGGCTGAAGTTGCCGGTGCGCGTGAGCTATCAGGATGATCCGGAGCGCGCGCTCGCGGCGCTCACCGACGCAGCCCACTGCAACACACGCGTGCTGCGCGACCCGCCGCCCGCGGCGCGGCTGATGCAATTCGGCGATTCGGGCATCGAACTGGAACTGCGCTTCTGGATCTCCGATCCGCAGGAAGGCGTCAACAATGTGCGTTCGGATGTGAACCGCGCCATCTGGCAGGCCTTCAAGCGCGCCGGCATCACCATCCCCGTGACCCAGCATGATGTGCGGGTGGTGAAGAACAGGGGCGGCGATCCGTGAGGCCGTGGGATCTGGACACCGCGGTTGACATCAGCTTCGTCCGCTCCGCCGGCCCCGGTGGCCAGAACGTCAACAAGCTCGCCACGGCGGCGCAACTGCGCTTTCACGTGGGCGCCTTCGGCCAGCTCGACGCCGCCGCCAAGGACCGGCTGCGGGCACTGGCGGGCCGGCGGCTGACCGACGGCGATGAGATCGTGATCGTGGCGCGCAGCCATCGCACGCAGGAGGCCAATCGCCGCGATGCGCTGCAGCGCCTCACCACGCTGCTCGATGCGGCGTGGCGCGCGCCGGTGCCGCGCAAGGCGACCAAACCCACACGCGCCTCGAAACAGCGGCGCCTGGAGGTCAAGGCGCGCTCGGGCCGGACCAAGAAGCTGCGCGGCAAGGTTCGTGGCGACGACTGAGACCGACTTCGACCTGGCCATCATCGGCGGCGGAATCAATGGCGCCGGGATCGCGCGCGATGCGGCCGGACGCGACCTGCGGGTGGTGCTGGTCGAACAGCACGACCTGGCCGCGCACACCTCATCAGCCAGCACCAAGCTCATCCACGGCGGCCTTCGCTACCTGGAGCAGGGCGAGCTGCGTCTGGTGCGCGAGGCGCTCTCGGAACGCGAGCGGCTGCTGTCGATCGCGCCGCACATCATCCATCCCCTGCGCTTCGTGCTGCCTTATGTGGATGGCCTGAGGCCGCGCTGGCTGCTGCGGCTGGGCCTGTTCGTCTACGACCACGCGGGCGGACGAGAGAAGCTGGCCGCCTCGGCGGCCACCCGGCTCGAAGGCAATGCGCTTGGCGCGCCGCTGAAACCGGCGCTGCGCGACGGGTTTGAATATTCCGACTGCTGGGTGGAAGACAGCCGGCTGGTAGTGCTCAACGCCATGGATGCGGCCGAACGTGGCGCCACCGTGCTCACGCGCACGACGCTGCTTTCGGGCCGCGACAGTGGCAAGGGCTGGGACCTGCAATGCCGTGACGAAGCAGGTGCGCCGCGCACCCTGCGCGCCCGTGTCCTGGTGAATGCCGGCGGTGCGTGGGTCAACGAACTGCTGCAGCGCATGCGCATTGCCCCACGCCAGCGGCTGCGTCTGGTGCAGGGCAGCCACCTGATCCTGCGGCGTCTGTACCAGGGCGAGCACGCCTACCTGTTGCAAAGCCCCGACCGCCGCGTGGTGTTCATGATTCCCTTCGAGCGGGATTTCACGCTGGTGGGCACCACCGACGTGCCCTACGAAGCCGATCCAGCCACGCCCGCCATCGCGCCGGCCGAGCGCGACTACCTGCTGAACTGCGTGAATGAATTCCTGCGCACTGCGGTGACCACGGCCGACATCCGGGGCAGCTACTCCGGCGTGCGCCCGCTGTACGACAGCGGCGAGCAGAGCACCGCGCAGCAGGTATCGCGCGACTACCATCTGGAACTGCAGCACGGTGAACGCGGCGCACCGGTGTTATCGGTGTATGGCGGCAAGATCACCACCTATCGGCGACTGGCGGAGCACGCCATGCAGCTGCTCGCGCCGTCGCTGCGCATCCCGGATCCGGATTCGTGGACTGCCAGCGAGCCGCTGCCCGGGGGCGATCTGCCTGGCGCCGACCTGCAGCGCTTCATGCAGCATTGCCGTGAACGCTGGCCGCAACTGCCGGGCGAGCTGGTAGAGCGTCTTGCACGGGCCTATGGCACTCGCATGGCCCGCGTGCTCGGCGCCGCGCAGCAGATGGCCGAACTGGGCCGGGATTTCGGTGCCGGCCTTACCGAGGCCGAAGTGCGTTACCTGGTGCAGTCGGAATGGGCACGCGGTGCGCAGGACATCCTCTGGCGTCGCTCGCGCCTTGGCCTGCGTCTTGATACTTCAGCCGTGCACCACCTGCAGGATGCTGTGGCGAAGCTGCTCTGAGAGCACGAGCTGCGCATCGTCGGCGATGCGGTCCAGCACCTCATCGAACACCAGCTTGCCCTCGCCGTCGGCACGGATCACGCCGCGCCGCCGCAGCAGACTCAGGAAACCTTCGAACAGTGCGCGATCGAAGAACTCCGGCGAATGAAGGCCATACAGCGTGACCATGCGCTGCGCCATCTGCTGGCACTTCTTCTCCAGTTCAGCCTGCGTCAGTGCGCCACTGCCGGCCTGCCGCAGCAGCGCAATGGCCAGGTAGTAACGCTCGACAGTCTGCAATGTCGGCTGCGCCAGCACCGACAGTTGCACGGCCTCGGCCGTGGCGGCCGGCGCCGCAGTCCACAGACTCTCAGGCTCGTCGCTGCTCAGCAATCCGGCTGCGCGCAGTGCCCGCAGATTGGCGAGCACCACTGCTTCGATCTCGGTCTCGTCCCAACGCAGGAACAGCTCGGCGCTGATGTAGGGATAGATGCGCCATGCCAGGCGCTGCAGGTCGGCGCCACCCACCTGCGCGTTCGACAGGAAACAGCAGGCCAGCAGCGACGGCAGCGCGAACACATGCAGGATGTTGTTGCGGTAGTAGGTCATGGCCGCCGCGTGTCGCGCAGCCAGGCCGATGGTGTCACCGTCCACGCGCTGCAACACCTGCGCCTTGAATCCGGCCTGGATGATGCCTGGCGGATCCAGCGGGGTCACCGTGACGCGATCCGAATACGGCGCGGTTCTCAGCAGCGTCAGGCACAGCGACAGCTGCCGCTGCAGGTCGGCCTCGAGCATGGCTTGCCGCTGCGTGGCCAGCAGCACCAGCGCCAGCAGGTTCACCGGCGTCACCGCGGCGGCTGCATTGATGTGCCGCATGATGCGCTGGGCGAGCACATCCACCGCCGCGCTCACGGTGGCGCCGCGTCCCTCCTGGCCCAGCTTTTCGCGCCATTCCGGCTGATGCGCATCCAGCAGCGGGGTCAGCGGAATCGGCTCGCCGATGTTGACGTGGACGTAACCGAAATTCTCGCGCAGGCGCTTCAGCGAACGCAGGAAGCCCCACAGCGATTCCTTTTCCTTGGGCTTGCCGGACAGCTCGCCCACGTAGCTGTCCACTTCCATGATGCGCTCGTAGCCCAGGTAGACCGGCACGAACATCACCGGCCGCAGCGGCTGGCGGATGTAGCTGCGCAGCGTCATCGACAGCATGCCGGTCTTGGGCGCCAGCGACCGGCCGGTGCGACTGCGTCCGCCTTCGATGAAATACTGGATGGGATGGCCGCGCGCCATGATGGCGGCGAGGTATTTCATGAACACGGCGGTGTACAGCGCACTGCCACGGAAGCTGCGCCGCATGAAGAAGGCGCCGCCCTTGCGCAGCAGCGGCCCGACCACCGGCAGGTTCAGGTTGATGCCGGCGGCGATATGCGGCACGGCGAAGCCGCGCGTATACACGGCATAGGGCACGAGGATGTCATCCATGGTGCTGCGGTGACAGGGCACGTAAACCAGTTCGTTACCCGGCGCGATGGCGGTCAGCGTGTCGGCGTGCGCCACTTCCAGCCCATCGTAGATGCGCGTCAACAGCCAGCGCAGCAGGCGCTCGCTGAGCCGCACGAAGATGTGCGAGTAGTCGGCGGCGATTTCCTCGAACATGCCGCGCGCCTGCTGCATCACCTCGCGCACCGGCAGCTTCCTGTCGCGCGCTTCCTGCCGCACCAGTGCGCGCACCTGCCGGGATCGCAACACCTCGGTAAGCAGCGTGCGACGGTGCGACAAGTCCGGGCCAATGTAGGCGGTGCGCGAGGCCGCCAGCAGTGCGTTCAACTGCCGCATCACGCGCCGCGCGGGGTTGGGCCCGGCGCTGTCACCCAGCAGCGCGCGCAAAGAAACCGGCGCACCGAACTCCACCACGGTATTGCGACCGTTGAAGATCACGGCCAGCATGCGCCGCAGGTTGCTGGCCAGCGCCCAGTCTTCGGACAGCAGCAGCCGGAACCACGACAGGCGCTCGCGCTGCGGCGCACGCCCCCAGTAAACCGCCACGGGCACCAGTGTCACATCCAGCGCCGGATCGCGGCGCAGTTCGGCCAGCAGTTCCTTCCACTCGCCCGAGGGCCGACGGTCGAGCCGCGCGCTCCAGAATCCCACCTTGCGTGACAGCGGCAGCAGCGAACGCAGCCGCTGCGATGCACCGGCTGGCAGCAGGCGCCGGCCGGGGCGCGGCAAGCCGGCGCGCGCGCAGGCCCGCTGCAGCAGCATGCCGTCCAGCATGCTGTCGCGGCCGATCACATAGCAGACGGAAGGTCCGGCATTGCCGAGTTGCTCGGCCACATCCTGCGGACGCAGCGTGAAACGCAGCCAGGGCAACAGCAGCCTGCCGGTGAACCGGTCCATGGGAAGGCCGTCAGGTCACGAACTGCGCACGCCGGGATTCGACCAGGAAGTACTGGAACAGGTAGCGCAGGAAGGGAATTGCACTGTGCAGGCGGTGGTCGGATTCCACCAGGTGCAGCGCCAGCTTGTTCTCATTGGCAAAACGCATGCTCTCTTCGTGGGGGATGACCTCGTCGCGCCAGCCATGCACCAGCGCGATCGGACAGGTGGGCACGCCGCGCTTGAGCGGCGGAACGCGCGGCGGATACAGGGCCGGCGCCATCAGGAACACGCCGCGCGCGTGCAGCGTGGGCGCGGCGGCCAGCGACACATAGCCGCCGAGGCTGGAGCCGACCAGCACCAGATGTCCGGAGAAATCGCGGCAGAAGTCGGCCAGCATCTGCACCCGCTCTTCCGGATCGTTGATGCCGCGATAGTCGACGGCGGCCACTTCGAAGCCCTCGCCTTCGGCGATTTCATACAGCGCACGGATCTTCGTGCTGAATGGACTGCTGTCCAGACCATGGGAAAAGACCACGTGACCAGTGATGGCAGACATCCGATGATCCTAACGGACTTTAGCTCAGCTCTGTTGCGGCGAGTTGGTTCAGGCTGACGGCCCGCGTGCGGCTGCCGGCCGGCCGATGTTCCACCAGCCAGCTCTGGCGGGTGGGCATGTGCGGTGACTGGTAGCCGAATACCAGGCGGAAAACGCCATGCGTCTGTTCGGCCGCGCCATTCAAGCGTTCATCGCAGAGCACGAAGTAGTGGCGGTTGCGCTCCCCGCCGGCGAACGCGCCCGCCTCGGCGAAACGCTTGAGGAAATGCTCCACCTGCCGGCACACGCGTTCGCGGCTGCGGGGGGTGTTGCCTTCGATGGTGACCCAGCGGGTGCCGCGCTCGATGCTGGCGCAGATCTGCAGCTCAAGCCGGCGCGCGTCGAGCGGCCGTGCGTCGCTGCTCGACGCAAGCTCCCCGGCCAGCGTGCGCAACGCCACGCCTTCGCGTA
>JACZDC010098458.1_pt1 | contig 11491 bp, 5 predicted proteins | sample 8641791 | NCBI WGS metagenome assembly JACZDC01 (sample SAMN15324613, study PRJNA640507) | soil metagenome | isolation source: intercropping peanut in the second line | place: China: Luxin town, Laibin City, Guangxi Province | collected 2019-07-25 | depth 10cm m
GAGATCGAGCCCTTGATCGGCTTCTTCGTCAACACCCTGGTCGTGCGCGTCGATCTGGCGGGCGATCCTGCGGCGCGCGAGATCCTGGCGCGGGTCAAGTCGGCGAGCCTGGAGGCCTTCGCGCACCAGGATCTGCCGTTCGAACGACTGGTCGAGGTCCTGGCCCCGGAGCGCAACCTGGGCCACACCCCTCTCTTCCAGGTCCTGTTCTCCTTCCTGAACACGCCGCGGGAACAGCTCCGGCTGCCGGAGCTCACGCTGACGTCGGTCCCCACCGACACGGGCACGGCCAAGTTCGATCTCGTCCTGGTGATGGGCGAAGACGGCGCGGAGCTGCGGGGCGCGCTCGCCTACAGCCTCGACCTGTTCGAGGCCGCGACCGTGCAGCGCATGGCCGGGCACCTGGGCCTGGTGCTCGCCGCCATGGCCCAGGATCCTCTCCTGACCCTGGCGGACCTGCCTCTCCTCCTACCCGAGGAGCGCCAGCAGGTGCTCGGGGAGTTGAGCGGAACGGCGGCGCCCTACCCGCGCGAGGCCACGATCCACGGCCTGTTCGCGGAGCAGGCCGCCCTGGCTCCCGACGCCACGGCGGTGATCGGCGACGGCGGCTCCCTGAGCTACGGAGAGCTGCAGCGCCAGGCGGACCGCTGGGCGCGCCGCCTGGTCACCCTGGGGGTCGGCCCCGAGGTGCGGGTGGGCATCTGCCTCGATCGCTCGCCGGCCCGGGTCGTGATGACCCTCGCCGTGCTCATGGCGGGAGGCGCCTACGTACCGCTCGATCCGTCCAATCCGCGCGAACGGCTGGCCTTCCTGATGAGCTCCAGCGGCTCCTCGGTGCTGGTCACCGAGGAACGCTGGCTGCACGTTCTGGAGCAGGGCGACGTCCCAGTGCTCTGCGTGGACCGGGACGAGCCCTGGGAGGCCTATCCCGTCGAGCTGCCGCAGGTCCCTGTCGAGGCGCTGGCCCACGTGATCTACACCTCGGGATCGACGGGAGAGCCGAAGGGAGTGGCGATCACGCACCGCTCGGTGGTGCGCCTCGCCCGCGCGGGCGAGCCCCGCTTCGGACCGGGAGAGGTCTTCCTCCACCTCGGCCCCTATGCCTTCGATGCCACGACGCTGGAATTCTGGGGGGCGCTGCTCAACGGCTCCAGCCTGGTCGTCCCTGCCCCGGGACCGCTGTCGCCGGCGGAGCTCGGAGAGATCCTGGTCCGTCACGGCGTGACCACGACCTGGCTGACCGCGGGGCTCTTCCACCAGATGGTGGACGAGAACCTCCGGAGTCTCGCCGGCATGCGCCAGATCCTGTCCGGCGGCGACGTCCTCTCCGTGGCCCACGTCCGGCGGGTGCTGGCCGAGCTGCCGGCAACGCGCCTGATCAATGGCTACGGCCCGACCGAGAACACGGTGTTCACCACCTGCTACCCGGTGACCGGTCCTGAAGCTCTGGAGCCTTCGGTGCCGCTGGGCCGGCCGATCGCCAACACCTGGGTATACGTGCTCGATCGCAATCTGGCCCTGGTGCCGGCCGGGGTGACGGGCGAGCTCTACACGGGAGGAGACGGACTGGCGCGCGGCTATTTCGGACGGCCGGACCTGACCGCCGAGCGCTTCGTACCCGACCCGTTCGGGGGGCAGCCGGGAGGCCGTCTCTACCGCACGGGAGACCTGACCCGGTGGCGGCCGTCCGGAGAGCTCGAATTCGTGGGCCGTGTCGACACCCAGGTCAAGGTGCGGGGTTTCCGCATCGAGCCCGGCGAGATCGAGGCCGCCCTGACGGAACACCCCTGGGTGCGGCAGGCGGTCGTGCTGGTCGACGGCAAAGGCGCCGACAAGCGCCTGGTGGCCTACGTGGCAGGTGCGGCTCCGGGGATGCCGGAGACGGCCGAGCTGCGCAGCTTCCTTCGGGAGCAGTTGCCCGAGTTCATGGTGCCCTCCGCCTACGTCCTCCTCGAAGAGCTGCCGCTGACCGCGAATGGCAAGGTCGACCGGCGGGCGCTCGCCGCGCTGCGCCCGGAGCGGATCGCTACGACCGACAGCGAAGGTCCGCGCACTCCTGTCGAGGAACTGCTGGCCGGAATCTTCGCCGAAGCGCTCCAGGCCGAACGCGTCGGAATCCACGACAGCTTCTTCGAGCTCGGCGGCCATTCGCTGCTGGCGACGCGGGTGATCTCGCGGGTGCGCGAGGCGTTCAGGATCGAGCTGCCCCTGCGCGAGCTGTTCGAGGCGCCGACGGTCGCGGCGCTGGCCAGCCGCATCGCAGGTCATACCCATGTGGCCGCGCCGGCGCCGCCCCTGCGGCCCGTGCCTAGGGAAGGGAATCTGCCGCTGTCGTTCGCGCAGGAACGGTTCTGGTTCCTGGATCAGCTCCAGCCGGGCAGCCAGTTGTACAGCATCCCGTCCGCCCTGCGGCTGTCGGGCAGCCTGGACCGGTCCGCCCTGGAGCTGGCCCTGGAGGAGATGGTGCGGCGCCACGAGGCGCTGCGGACCTCCTTCCCGGCCGTCGACGGCGTTCCCGTGTCACGGATCGCGCCGCCGGAGCGCCGGACCCTGCCGTTCGTCGATCTCGGCGGGCTTCCCGTCGAGACGGCCCGCGCGGAAGGCGAGCGGCTGGCGGGCGAGGAGGCCCGGCGGCCTTTCGACCTGACGCAGGGTCCCCTCCTGCGCACCACCCTGCTGATCCTCCAGAAACAGGAGCACGTGCTGCTTCTGACCCTGCACCACATCATCAGCGACGGCTGGTCGATGGGCATCCTGTTCCACGAGCTCTCGGTCCTCTACGATGCCCACAGCCAGGGCCGGCCGTCGCCGCTGCCCGAGCTGCCGGTCCAATACGGGGATTACAGTGCCTGGCAGAGGGAGTGGCTGCGCGGGGAGGTCCTGGAGGCCGAGCTGGCCCACTGGCGCCAGCGGCTCGAACCCGCCTCCGTGGTCCTCGAGCTGCCCACCGATCATCCCCGGCCGGCGGTGATGCCCATCCGCAGCGCCCGCGAGCGCTTCTCCCTGCCGGAGGATCTCTCCAAGGCCCTCCAACGCCTGGGTCACAGCCAGGGCGCCACGCTCTTCATGACCCTGCTGGCGGCCTTCCAGACGCTCCTCTACCGGTACACGGGCCAGGGCTCGATCCGCGTCGGCACGCCGATCGCCGGCCGCGGCCGCGTGGAGGTCGAGCCGCTGATCGGGCTCTTCATCAACACCCTCGTGCTGCGCGGCGAACCGTTGGGAGACCTGGCCTTCGACGAGCTGCTCGCCAGGGCTCGCGAGACCAGCCTCGAAGCCTACGCGCACCAGGACGTCCCGTTCGAGAAGCTGGTCCACGAGATCTCCCCGGAACGCAGCCTCAGCCATACGCCGTTGTTCCAGGTGATGCTCGTGCTGCAGAACACCCCGGCGGGCGCGGTGGATCTGCCGCAGCTCCGCCTGGAACCGGCCGGCGCCGACACGGGAACGACCAACTTCGACCTGACCCTGATCCTCGATGCCGAGGCTACGGACGGAACGATCTCCTACAAGGCCGATCTCTTCGAGAGCATCACCATCCGGCGACTCCTCGGACACTTCCAGACCCTGCTCGAGGGCATCGTGGAGGACCCACGGCGCCGGCTCTCGGACCTCCCCCTGCTCGGCGCCGCGGAGCGCTGGCAGCTCCTCGCCGAGTGGAACGACATGGCTGCGGCCCCGCCGCCGGAGCGCTACCTGCAAGAGCTGTTCGAGGTCCAGGCCGAGTCCACGCCCGACGCCGTCCCCATCGGCCGGCCGGTCGCCAACACCGCGGCGCTCGTCCTCGACGCCCACCTGCAGCCGGTCCCGATCGGCATCCCGGGTGAGCTCTTCCTCGGCGGCGTCCAGCTCGCCCGCGGCTACCTCGACCGTCCCGACCTGACCGCCGAGCGGTTCATCCCCGATCCGTTCGCCCACAGCGCGGGCGCGCGGCTCTACCGGACCGGCGACCTCGTCCGCCGCCTGGGCGGCGGCGAGATCGTCTACCTGAGCCGTCTGGACGATCAAGTCAAGATCCGCGGGCTCCGCATCGAGCTCGGCGAGATCGAGTCCGCGCTCCGCTCCCTGGCTGGCGTGCGCGAGGCCGTGGTGACCCTCCGCGAAGATCTGCCCGGCGACCGCCAGCTCGTCGCCTACGTGACAGGTGAGACCGGCGAGGACGACCTGCGCCGCCAGCTCCGCGGCCGCCTGCCGGAGCTCATGGTCCCCGCGGCCTTCGTCCACCTCGCCGAGCTGCCCCTCGACCCCAACGGCAGGGTCGACCGGAAGGCCCTGCCCGCGCCGACCCGCATCTACGTGGCGCCGCGCACCCCCACCGAAGCCCTGCTGGCCGAGATCTGGGAGGAGATCCTCGGCGATGGGCCCATCGGCGTCCACGACAACTTCTTCAAGCGCGGCGGCCACTCCCTGCTCGTGGCCCTCCTGATCTCCCGCATCGAGAAGCGGTTCGGGCGCACCTTGCCGCTCTCCTCCCTGTTCACCACCCCCACCCTGGGGCCTCTGGCGGCGCTGCTCGACCGGCCCGCCGGCCAGCCGCGGCGCTCGCCGCTGGTGGCGATCCGGCCGCAGGGCCACAGGCCGCCGTTCTTCGTCGTCCACCCGGTGGGCGGCAACGTCTTCTGCTACCTCGACCTCGCCCGGCACCTCGCGCCGGAGCAGCCGCTCTACGCCCTGCAGGCCCCGGACCCCGGAGAAAACGGCGCGCGGCCGGAGAGCGTCGAGGCCATGGCAGCCCTCTACCTGCAGGAGCTGCGGCAGATCCAGCCCGAGGGTCCCTACCGGCTCGGCGGCTGGTCCCTGGGCGGGGTGATCGCGTTCGAAATGGCACGGCAGCTCGAACACGACGGCCAGGAGGTCGGCCTCCTCGCCCTGATCGACACGCTGCCTCCCGGACCGGAGCCCACTCCCGCCCCTGCGGAAAAGGACCTGGAAGCGTGGTTCGCCCGGGACCTGGCGGGTCTGCTGGGGGTCGGCGCCGAAGCCCTGCCGGACGAGGCCCAGGTCCGGCCGCTGTTCGAGACGTTCGCGGTGAACCTGCGGGCGGGCCGGTCCTACGCGCCACGGCCTTACTCAGGCCATGCGTCGCTCTACCTCTCGGAGCAGATCGGCGCCGCCCGCGGCCCGGAGATGATCGCAGGGTGGCAGCGCCTGGCGGCCGGCGGTGTCGAGGTCAGGACCCTGCCGGGCGATCACTACAGCCTCCTGCGGCAGCCCTCCGTGGAGCGGCTGGTGCAGGATCTGGAGGTCCGCCTCGCCAAGCCCGTCGAGGCGGAACAGCATGGGCAAAAATGACAAGACCGGGCTCCTCCCCCGGTCCGCCTGAGCATTAAAACGCCCTCCCCCCCGCCGCGCGGGGAGAGGGCTGGGGAGGGGGGAACGGGATCAGATCAGTACCGGACCGAGCTGAGCGCGTTGCTCACGTTGTGGTAGTCCTGGAAGCGCTCAGAGCGCACCATGTCCGACACGATCTGGTCGATCCGGCCGGCGCTGATCCGGCTCAGGTCGTTCCGCCACTGGTCCTGATTGATCTGGTTCTGGCTCATGCCCAGCAGGGTCTGGTAGAGGGTCAGCAGCCGCTGCTCGCGCGAGACGCCGGTCTGCTCGTACACGCGGACCCGGCTCTCCTCACTGCGGGCCATCTCCTCGGCCACCTTGACCAGCTCCGGATAGCCGCCGCGGGCGATCCGGTCTACGTACGGCTGGCCGGAGGGGTCCATGTCGCGCATCAGGATGCCGCGGTAGAGCATGTTGGTGAGATCCTGCGCGGTGGTGAAGCCCGAGGTCGCCGGGGGCACCGAGCTGACCGCCGTCGGATCGACGCGGATCAGGATGCTGCCCTGGCGCAGGTCGTTCGGGATGCCGGCGCTCTCGGTGATCCGGTAGTTCAGCGTCTCGGTGGTGTTCCGGTTGTTGTTGCCCGGACGGACGATCTCCACCGTGGCGCTGGAGTTCTCCTGGCTGGTCCGGGTCACACGCACCCAGCCGCGGCCCGGCTCGGTCTCGGTGAACACGGTCTCAGGGTAATAAGGACCCTTGCCCTGGCCGGGATGGATCGCGGTCATGATCAGGCGCACCTTCTGGCCCTCGGCCAGGGTGATGCTGCCGCCCGGCCGCACGACGCCGATCTCCTGGCCGGTCGAAAGATCCTTCACCATGATTTCCACATCATGGAAGGGACCCTGGGCCCTCGCGCTCTTCTGCGCGAAGACGGCGAACGGACTGAGCAGCAAGAGCACGGCCATCAGGCCCAAAGCTCGATGTGTCGTCTTCATGGAAATCCTCCTTGCGTTGACTGTCGTGCCCTGGGCGTTCCACGGCACGAACACTCATAGATCAAAGCAAGGAGGATGCCAGGCCCTCACCCCCTGTCCCCCTCTCCCATCTCCCGCCCGACCGCCCCGGGAGAGGGGGAACGCATGCCAGCGGTGTTGCCATGGACAGGCAGGATGGCCCCAGATGGGTCCCCCCTCTCCCGGCGGGGGCGTGGGAGGGAGATGGGAGAGGGGGACAGGGGGTGAGGTCTTCGGCCTCAAAACTCCTGGTATTCGCGGAACTCCGACGACCGGACGATGTCGGAGACCACATCGGCGATGCGGCCGTCGTTGAGCCGGCGGAGGTCGTTCCTCCAGTCCTGCTCGTCGACGTCGTCGCGGCTCAACCCCAGCAGGTTGTCATAGAGGGCTTCGAGGCGCTGCTGGTTGTTGATCCCCCGGTCATAGATGCGGTAGCGGCTCTCCTCGCTACGGGCGATCTCCTGGGCAATCTGGACCACGGTCGAATAGCCGCCGCGACGGATGCGGTCGGAGTAGCCGCGCCATCCCTGCTCGTCGGGGTCGCGCATCAGGATGGCCTGGTAGAGCGTGTCCGTGATCTCGCGCGCCCAGTCGCCACTGTTGCCACCCCCGCCATAACCGCCGCCGGAAGACTCCTCGTCATCCTCCTCGGCCTCGACCCGGATCGTCACCGAGCCCTCGGTCCGCGCGCGGACGTCCTCCAGGATGCGGTAACCGATGGCCTCGGAGCGGCCCGCGGCCACGGCCTCGACGGTGGCGTTCGCGTTCTCGACGCTCGCGCGGGTGATCCGCACGGCGCCGCCGTTGTTCTGGCCTTCCCAATACTCGGTCTGCGGGTAGTAGGTCCGGCCCTTCGCATGCACGGTCATGATCAGGCGCACCCGGTCGCCCTGGGCCAGCGTGATGGTGCCGCCGGGCCCGACGGTGTCGATGATCTCGTCCGTGTCGAGGTCCTTGACCTGGATCTCCTGGGCCGCAATCGTCAGGGGGGCGAGCAGCGCCAGGGCACACGCGAAGCTCAAAGCCCGATCCCTCATCCTCATTGTCGTCTCTCCTTGGGTATTACCGCGTCTGGCCCCGGTCATCGCAAGGGGGATGCCATGGCTCCGCAGGAGGAGGAGGCTGTCCAAAACGTCCTCGCCAGAGGACATTCATTCCCATTCGATCGTCACCGGGGGCTTGCGGGTCCCATGATACACGACGCGGTCGCCCTCAGAGGCCCGCGATGCACCGCCGCGTTGACACCGGGCGGCGCCGCGATGGCATCCTCGCGAATCTGGAAATGCTGTCACGCTCGTCACGTTCTCTGCACCTTTAAAATAAGGAGCGGCATCATGCGCTCCGGTTACAGGAGAGCAGTCATGAACAGCCTTTTGCTCGCATTGGCGATGAGTGCGGCCACCATCGCTCCGATGAACCAGACTCCTCAGCTCTCGACCGATCCGGTGGTATCACAGGGTGCGCGGTGTAGTACGAACCAGGTCACCGTAGCGGAGTATTTTTATGAGTATCCTGGTGGACCGTACTGTGGCCTGAGGTACATATACTGCAATAAGCCGAGCTACTCCGAAGGATGCTACACGCCATACTTCAACTCATATGAGTATTGCTGGTGTGATTAGCTTCGGGTAACCGCAGCCGCCCGGGTGAGCGTAGTGAGGACTTCGGAGTGATGACGTACGCCACCCGGGAGGAACTCGTGCTGTCGCCCCATCCGTGCGGTCGGAGGAGAAGGCCCCAGGCGATTCTCTCCCTGCGTAGGAGTCGGCCTGTTCGTCGTATCCTACGCCTATAGCCGGATACGGTGAATGCGTTCGGGTAGTGTGGGAGAGCGGGGGCCGTGAGGCCCCCGCTCTCCATTTTACGCGCAGTACTTGTAGTAGATCGCAGTCATGTCGCCGTTGCGATAGGCACTGCACCCGCTCGCATTGCAGGCCCGAACCCGAAGATAGGTTGGGCTGCTTACGTACACGTCGGAAGAGCGGCCTGAACCCGAGTATATGAGGTACTGTGTGGAGAAGGTCGAGCTGCTGGAGCCATAGAGCTCATAGTAGGTTGCGCCGGCCGAAGCGGTCCAAGAAGCGAAGTTTTCGGAATAGCAAAGTCCACGCGTGACAGTGAGAGAGGCGGGCACTGAAGGGGGCGTTGCCGCCGCGAAAGTTGCGGTCACCGATCGTGTCTGGCTCATGGTCACGCTGCACGATCCTGTTCCTGTGCACGCTCCACTCCAACCGCTGAATGTCGATCCTGTTGCAGGTGTTGCCGTGAGCGTCACCGAGGTGTTGTAGGAATATGACTGGGTGCAGTCGGTGCCGCAGCTGATTCCGGTCGGCGAACTGGTCACGGTGCCAGCACCCGTACCGGCTTTTGAGACGGTCAGCGCATAGGTTTTAATCGTGAAGCTCGCAGTGACCGATCGAGCCTGCGTCATGAGCACGGTGCACGAGCTGCTAGTTCCTGTGCACGCTCCACTCCAACCGCTGAATGTCGATCCCGCGGCCGGATTCGCCGTAAGCGTCACGGAAGTGTTGTAGGGATATGACTGGGTGCAGTTGGCGCCGCAGCTGATTCCGGCCGGCGAGCTGGTCACGGTGCCAGTACCTGTACCGTTCTTCGAAACGGTTAGAGTGTAATTCGTAGCCGAGAAGGTTGCGGTAACCGATTGGGCTTGCGTCATGAGCACGGTGCACGGACTAGTTCCTGTGCACGCCCCACTCCAACCGCTGAATGTCGATCCCGCGGCCGGTGTAGCCGTAAGCGTCACAGAGGTGTTGTAGGAGTATGGCTCGGTGCAGTCGGTGCCGCAGTTGATTCCGGCCGGTGAGCTGGTTACGGTGCCAGTGCCTGTTCCGGCCTTCGAGACGGTCAAAGTAATGGAGGCTGTCGCAGAGAAGGTTGCCGTGACGGCCTGCGCCTGATTCATGGTCATTGTGCACGATCCTGTTCCGGAGCATGCCCCGCCCCAACCACTGAATTCAGATCCCGCGCCAGCCACTGCTGTCAGCGTCACCGCAGTTCCTTCCAGTATGCTCTCGGTGCAATCCGAACCGCAGTCGATCCCGGTAGGCGAGCTCGTCACCGTACCCGTGCCGGTGCCGGCCTTTGTGACGGTCAGGCTCCAATGAGGGGCGTCGCGCTCGCGCATGAACCAGAAGTTGCGTGGCTGGGAGTTGGCGTCGAGGCTCCCTCCGATCTGCACGTGGCCTCCACCGAGCCAGGTGGTCGGGTATTTCTCATGGGTCATGGCGCCGTTATAGTCCCCCCATCGCCCAGCCGTGCCGCTGTTGCTGGCCGAGACGTTGATCGTCTCCCACCCGCTGGTGACCACGTTCGGGGAAAGATCATCCCGGATGATGGCGCGGATCGTCGGGAACAGTATACCGCCCAGGGCGTCGATCGTCCCTCCGAGATGGCCACGCTCGTTGACCGACACGGCTGGATAGAGCCAGGCGTACTGGCTGCTCCAGATGTCCGGCTGCGAGATCACCGCGAGCGTCGAAGGATCCAGGATCAAGACTCGCGTGTACGGGTAAGGCCGGCTGCTGCCGTTCTGGGAGGAGGTCCACATCAGACCCAACTCGGTGTCGGTGATCCAGCCGGTCTGCATCCGTGGGTTCGCCCGGGTGCAGGGATCGAGGGAGTCTGGTCCCATACAGGCATACGTCGCCAAACTGGTTGTCGCGAGCCCGCCGATGCTGAACTCGGTTGGTACGGAGCTTCCCTCAGGCCACTTGATCACTCGGATCGAGGTTGTGGAAGATACCGACGCGAAGTACATCGTGCTTCGATTTGGGCGAGTGCCCTCGGCCTCCGCCCCACTGACTGCCATGATGCTGCCATAGTTGGTGGTGAGGAAACCATCGGCGGTGAGTGACGTGCCAGCGTCGAGTTGCGACAGGGGGATTCGAACAATAAGTGCACCGTAAAATGCATCTCCGATCGTCTGGAAGATGTTGGTCGTAAAGTAGAGGTAGTTGGCGCTCGTCTGCAGGTGGGGAAAGTCGAACCACTTTCCGGTCAGACCGAACATACTCGGCGTGAAATCGTAGTATGCCCAGGCATTGTTTGCGAGGCCGGCCTGCCCATGGGTGACGGCGAGTCGGACTCCATTCGTGCTGGTGGCCAAGTTCCCCGTCTTTCTGTATTGCAAGTACCAGAAGATCAGGTCGCGGCTAGGGCTCTGAGCCACCCGTTGGTCGCAGCAGAAGCCGGCGCTGAAGTCGGCCGGGGAATTCGGGAAGGTTGTGTACGGGCTGACATAGCTGAACGAGCTCCCGTTGTTCGTCGAGACCGCGGCGTACCAATTGTGAGTTGTAAAGAGGCCGTCCCCTTGGCTTCCGACGCTGGGCTCAGCGACGTTGCTTCTGTTGCCAACCGGGGAAAGCAAGGAGTTTCGGTAGACAATGGCGCTTTCTGGTGCTGACGGATCGGTGATAGTGCTCGGATCGGTCTCTATCTCCTGTGGGGAAGGAATGAAAGTTTCGTCGTCCACGATGGGGGTCGGGAGCTGCACCTCCTCCTCTTCTCCTTCCGCCAAGCTCGCTCCCGGTGGGAGCGGCGGAGTGTCATATCGCAGCCCCTTGACTTGCCGCCCCGGTCCGGTCTGAACCGTCATCGCGACACTGTCACGCGACAGCTCTCGGAAGCTGAGGATGCGACTACTACTAACGTCTCCCTTCTTCTCCTGCGCAATGCCGATAGCCGGCAAAACCAGAACCAATACAAGCAAAACAAGCCAGATACGATGACGCAAGACCATAATGCCTCCTGTAGATGAACAGCGCTAGTCCCTCTGCATTTTCCCCAGTGAACACAATTCACTGGGGGGACCAGAATCGCGCAAGGCGGGTGGGGGGAGTTTCCGGCAGGATCGCTTCCCTCGTGATCTTCGAGCAGATCTTGCAACCACGAAGGAGGTGAGCCACCACCTCCCGGTTCTCCGCGGGGGAACCCTCTCTTTTTAGGAAGCGCCGGAGCGTCTCCGCGGCAGGGTGCTTCATCCTTCCTCTCCTGTCCGGCTCGATCGGCCCATGTCGCTCCCTATGAACAGACAGAAGCCAAACGTGGAGCCCTACGTGAGGCCCCGCATCATCCCTTATGGCTTCCTGTCTTTAGTCGCGACTTTCACGCGCCAAAGGGGCCAGGCACTTTTTCCACGCTCATCGCCAATCCCCATACAACTGGAATCCAGCCCAGTA
>JACZDC010003269.1_pt1 | contig 11490 bp, 8 predicted proteins | sample 8641791 | NCBI WGS metagenome assembly JACZDC01 (sample SAMN15324613, study PRJNA640507) | soil metagenome | isolation source: intercropping peanut in the second line | place: China: Luxin town, Laibin City, Guangxi Province | collected 2019-07-25 | depth 10cm m
GCCTCACCACCGCCGACGGGCCAGCGGCCCTCTCGGCGGGGGGCCGCGGCTGTGGCCCGCAGGCAAAACCCAGGGACCGTGGCGCGGTCGGTTGTTCCCAGCCGCCGCAAACTCGTTTGCAGCCTCTGAGAACACCCGAGCCGACGCCGCGCGACCGTGCGCGCCGGCCGCGCGCCTCCGCGCAGCCGCCGATCCGTCGTTTTCGGCGGCCGCAAACCCGTTCCCGGCGGCCGCAAACTCGACGGTCGCTACAATAGATGATGGACATTGGAATTCAAGAGGGCAAAAAGTGTGCGACACACACTTTTTGGGGTCTTGACGGCGGCTTCGATCTGGCCGAAACTTCGCGACGTCCCATCTCTGGAGCTGAAAAAGAGATGGGGCAATGCGTTCTTTGACAATCGATGGACAGGAGTCGGGGCCCGCCGGGCGGGGGCGGGCCCCTCAGCTCCTGCTTTGGCGAGCCGGGGAGGGCGAGAAGGCGGCGTGCGTCTGCCGCAGGGAGCTGACCGACGCCTCGCTCGCCGCGGTCGCGCACGACCAGATGCGGACCGTCTGGGAGCAGCTCCTGACCGCGGTGGAACAACGGGCGGTCAGTCCGGAGGCCCTGAGCGACCTCCGGCGGTACCTCAGCGTCCACTGGAAGCACCCTGCGACCACGGTGCCGGCGGTGGAAATTCGACGGTCAACGAAGCCTGAGAGTCCCGAAAGGGACGCCGGCGTGTAGCCAGGGATTTCAATCCCTGGTACCCGGCGGTTCCCATCCCCACCCCGATTCCCCGAGTCCCGGAGGGACGCAGGCATGGCCTCGGTGTGGCAAAACCCCGCGGTGCGGGAGATGGAGTGCCTGCGTCCCTCCGGGACTTGGGGAATGTTGGTGGTGCTCCCAAACCAGGGATTGAAATCCCTGGCTGGACGCCCGCGTCCCTTCGGGACTCTCTTCGGACTTTGTCCGTCGGCCGAGGGATCAAGGCACCCGATTTCAGGCGCACTACACTAGAGCAGCCGGGTTACCCATGCTCGGATCCATCTCGAGCACGATCGTCGCCGTGAAGGTCGAGCCCTGACCCGGGGCGCTCTCCACGCTCAGCGACCCTCCCATCCAGGAGCAGAGCTGGTTGGCGATGGCGAGCCCGAGGCCGGCGCCGCCATGGCGCCGGGCGTAGGAGGAGTCGACCTGCTCGAAGGGTTGGAAGATCCGGGACTGGTGCTCGGGGGCGATCCCGATGCCGGTGTCGGTGACCGCGAACGTGACCGTCAGGCGGCCGCCGTCGGCCTGGGCGCGGACGGTGGCATGGACGCTGCCGGTCTCGGTGAACTTGACGGCGTTGCCGAGCAGGTTGGTGGCGATCTCGCTCACGCGGGTCCGGTCTCCGATCACCTGCCGGCGGACGGCGGGCTCGATCGACAGGGAGAGGTCGAGCCCTTTGGCGGAGGCCGTCGGAGCCACCAGGGCGACGGCTTCCTGGAAGCAGTCGGCCAGGAGGAACGGCTCGGCGGCGAGGGTGAGCTTGCCGCGGTCGCTCTGGGTGAGGTCGAGGATCTGGGTGACGAGCCCCAGCAGGATCTCGCCGCTGCGATGGATGATCTCGATGAACTGCCGCTGGCGCTCGTCGAGGCTCGTGGAGCGCATCAGCTCCGTCAGCCCGAGGATGCCGTGGAGCGGCGTGCGCAGCTCGTGGCTCACCGTGGCGAGGAACTTGCCCTTGATCTCCAGGGCGCTCCGCGCCTCGCGTTCCAGGTGCTCGGCTTCCCGCTGCGCGGTCTCGGCCCGCTGCCGCGCGGACTCGGTCTCCCGCCACAGCGTCGCCTGGTGCTCCGCCGCTTCGACGAGGCTGGCGTTGGCCCGGGAGAGCTCGGCCGTGCGCTCCGCGATGCGCTGCTCGAGCCGCCGGCTCCGCCAGCGCACGCCGCCGTAGAGCGCGACGGCTGCGAGGATGACGAACAGGGTGCGCGCCCAGAGGGTCTCGTAGAGGCGGGGGAGGAAGCGGAAGCGGAGCGAGGCCGGCGCGCTCCAGGGGCCGCCGTCCTTGTGCCGGGCCTCGACCTGGAAGCGGTAGGAGCCCGGGGCGAGATGGGTGTAGTACGCGGACCGGCGCTGGCCGGCTTCGATCCAGTCCGCATCGTAGCCTTCCAGACGGTAGCGGAACGAGGTCCCCGCGGCTTCGTCCAGGACCAGCGCCGTGAAGCGGATCTCGACGTTGCGGTGGTCGGGAAGAGGGGAGAGCTCCGCTCCGGACGGGGCCGGCACGTCGCGGCCGTCCACGAGGAGAGCGTCGAGGGCCGTCGACGGCGGCACGGGAGTCGCGATCCGGGGCGGATCGAACGCGACGACGCCGTCGTTGGTCGGGAACCAGATCCGGCCGTCGCGCGTCCACGCTCCCGCGGGCTGGCCGGTGCCGCTGCACTCCTCGTCGCGCAGGCCGTCGGCGAAGTCGAAGCGGCGCACGTCCACGCTTTGCAACTCGCCGCGCGCCGCCCGCAGCAGCGCCTGGCGGTCGGCCCGGAGGATGCCGCGGCCCGAGGACATCCAGAGGGCACCGTTGCCTCCCCCAATTCCCCGGGTACCGTCCTCGACGAGCCACAGCAGCCGCTCCACCGACAGGCCATGACGGTGGTCGACGGTCCGAAACCGGCCGCCGTCGAAGACCTGGAGGCCCTCGCCGTTGGTGGCGATCCACAGCGTGCCGTTGCGATCGACGAGCAGTGCGTTGAGCGCCGTGTCCGCGAGGCCTTCCTTCTGGCCATAGCGCCGGATCCGGCCGTTGCGGTCGGCGAACAGGCCGATGTTGGTGGCGATCCAGACCGTGCCGTCGTGATCTTCCACGATCGACGAGATGTAGGGCTGGACCGTGCCGGCGACCAGGCGCAGCGGCTGGAAGCCGTCCCGCAGGAGGGACTGCAGGAGGGACAGACCCTCGCGGCTGCCCACCCAGAGCGTGCCCCGCGAATCCTCGAACACCACGGTGATCGGCCCCGGCGGAAGGCCGTCGGAGGCCTGGTAGTGGAGCAGGGGGGCGCCGGCATGCGGCAGGCGGTAGAGGCCGTTGCGGAAGGTGCCCATCCACAGCGAGCCGTCGCGGCGCTCCGCGAGGGCGACCACGTCCTCGCCGGGCAGGCCGTCGACGGTCACCCGCTCCACCCGGCCGTGCGCGATCCGCGCGAGCCCGCCGCTCGTGGTCACCCACAGGTCTCCCCGGGAGGAGGCGAAGACGTTCCAGGTGTTGGGATGGGGCAGGCCTTCGGCGGTCCCGAACGGCAGGGCCTCGCCCGTGGTCAGGCGCACGAGGCCGTTGTTGTTGGTGCCGATCCAGAGGCCGCCCTCGCGGTCCTCGGCCAGGACGTTGACGGTCGCCTCCGGGAGCTGGACGACCGGCTCGGGCGCCTCTCCGGGGCGCCAGCGCGACAGCCCGGCCTCGGTGCCGATCCAGAGGGTGCGCTCCCGGTCGACCCGCAGGGCCCGGACCGGCGCCGGGAACGGCCGGTCCGCTTCCGCGCGCACCAGCTCCCGGCCGCGCGGCCGCAGCCGTTGCAGCGTGAGGTCGTCGGTGCTGAGCAGGATCTCGCCGCCGGTGCCGACGGCGAGGGCCGTGACCAGACGACCCGAGGATTGCGGCAGCGGGAGACTGCTCCAGGAGCCTTGCGCGAACCGGAGGAGACGGTCCTGGCCGCCGGCCCAGATCTCGCCGTCTACGTCCTGAACGAGGGTCCCGAGGCGCTCGATGGGCCGGCCCTCGCGGTCCGCCACGGGCACGAGCCGGCGGTCTACCAGGCGGCGCAGGCCGACGCCGCGGAACGCCACGAAGAGGGCGCCGTCGGGCCCCTCAGCGAAGCCGGCGACCTGCCCGCGCAACGGACCATCGCGCGGGATCGAGGAGAACGCCGCGCCGTCGAAGTACGAGAGGTCTCCCGCATCGGTGCCGGCCCAGATCCGGCCGCGGTGGTCCTCGAACAGCGCCGAAATGTAGTTGCCGGCAAGGCCGGGGGTCTCGCCGAACTTGAAGGTCCGGAACGTGACGCCGTCGAAACGGGCGAGCCCCTCCTGCGTGCCCATCCAGAGATAGCCGGCGCGGTCCTGGAGCAGGCAGAGCACGCTCATCACCGGCAGGCCGGTGCGCGTCGTCCATTGATCCAACCGGTACTGGGTGACGGCGCGCGAGGGGTCGAGCGCCAGGGCAAGGCGCGGCAGCACGAGCAGGAGAAGAAGGCACGCCCCGGGCAGCTTCCGCTTCGTCACAAAAGAGAACCTTGCGGAAGATCTTACAGGATTGCGTCGTGATGCCCTACGGCGCGATCCAGCCCTGCTCTTCGTCGTTGGGCTGGAACAGGCAGGCGCCGACCACGCCGGGGCCGACGTTGGCGCCGACGACCGGGCCGATCTCGGTCTGGATCAGCTCGGAGACCTGGAACTGGTCGCGCACCAGGGCGCGCAGGCGGTCGGCCCAGACCGGCGCGTTGGCGTGGCTGATGCCGGCGACGACCGGGCGCGCGCGGTCCACCCGCTTGCCGAGGATCTCCAGGATCTTGGGATGGGCGGCGCGGCCGCCGCGGACCTGGTCGACGGCCGCCACCTCGCCCTTGTCGACGCCGAGGATCGGCTTGATGCCGAGGAGGCTGCCCATGAGCGCCCGCGCCCGGCCGATGCGGCCGCCCTTGGCGAGGAACTCCAGGGTGTCCACGAGGAACAGGGTGTGGATACGCGGCGCCATGTCCAGCAGGCGCTGGCGGATCGTGTCGGCGGTCTCGCCGCGGGCGGCCATGCGGGCGGCGAAGAGCGCCAGCATCCCCATGGCCACGCTCACCTGGCCGGTGTCGACCACGGCCAGGGTACGGCCGTTCCCGGCGATACTGCTCACCTCGCCCGCCGCCGCCTGCGCGTGCTCGAAGGTCTTCGACAGCCGGGACGAGAGATGGATCGAGACGACATCATGACCCTGCGCCAGGTACTCGCGGTAACGGCCCGCGAGCTCCTCCCGCGTCGGCGGGCTGGAGACCGGGTGCACCTTGTCCTCGGTCAGCCGCTTGTAGAACTGTCCCGGCTGGATATCGACCCGGTCGCGGAACACCTGCTTGCCGAAGGCGACGGTCAGCGGTACCACCGAGATGCCGTAGGCGCGCACCAGGTCGGACGGCAGGTCGGAGGTCGAGTCGGTGACGACCTGCACCCGCGGATCGCGGCGCACGAGCAGCCCGCGCTCCTCCAGCACCAGCAGCTCCTGGACGATCTCGCCGTCGCGGGCGGGCAGGCTGTCCAGGACCTCCTGGAGGGTGGCGCCCTTCTGGGCCAGGCCGAGGATCTGCTTCTGGAGCGGCGTGAACGCGGCCGCGAAGAAGTCGGGGCCGATCTGCACCTCCAGGCGGGCGCGGGCGTCCGGGAACTCGCCCAGGGAGTCCTCGATCGCGGTGATGATCAGCGTGCTGAGCGCCTCCTGGACCGTCCGCTCGGGGACCAGGTCGCCGGGGAAGAGCTGGAACAGCCCCTCGTGCATCCGGCCGAGGCGGCAGAAGGCCTTGACCCCCTTCACGGTCCCGGCGCCATGGGAGGTTGCCGCGGCCACCTCGCCGCGCTCCAGCCAGACCTGGCCGCCGCGCAGCTCGATGCGGCCGCTGACCTTGGCGCGGTTGAGGCCGCGGAGCAGCTCCAGCAGCGGCGTGTGCGCGAGGTCCCCGACGAGCGATTCGAGCTTCGTGTCGGGCTCGGCGCCGACCTCGCGGCTGAGGAGGACCAGGAGGAGCCGGCGCTCGATCTCGCGCAGCGCCAGGCCGCCGACGGTGAGGAAGGACACGGTCTCGGGCAGACCCTCCTCTTCCTCGGCGCGCTCGCCCAGGAGGACCAGGGTCCGCCGGCCGCCCGCGTGCAGCTCGGCGAGCACGGCCTCGGGCTCGGGGCTGCCCGCCAGAACCTTCGTGGTGGTGACGATCAGCGCTTCGCCGAGCCCCTGCGCGAAGCGGCGACCCATGGCGAGGTCGGCCACGGGCACCACCTCGTAGCCCTCCGCGGCAAGGCCGTGGCTGAGCTCCTCCAGGCGCTCGGGCTCAGGGTCGATGAGCAGAACAGCGGGACGGGCCACGGGGCTCCCCCAGGGTAGTCAACCAGGTTCAACGGGTCTCGGGTTGGAGCAGACGGAACAGGCCGAGAAGGCTCCTCGGAGCGTGCTGGCTGGTCCGCCAGCGCCGGCTGCCGCCGGTCAAGCGTTCGACATCCTTCTGAACTGCGGCCGTTCCGGCTACCAGCATACCCGAGGCGCGGCCTCCCGTGGCATCCAGTCGCTGTACGACGCTCTGGGCCAGCTCGGCGCCCTCCGCTCCGTCGACCCAGACGAGCACGCCGGCGCAGCCGGGGAGGATGGCGGCGATCTGCGGCTGCGCCGCCTTGGTGAGCGCCTGCACGTGCAGCGAGAGCTTGCCGCGGTCCACCGGCAGGGTGGCGCTGCCGGCCTTGCGCAGCTCCATCTGCTCGACGAGCTTGCGCAGCGCCTCGTTGGTGCGGTACCCGGGAGCCTCCTCGATGAGCCGGCGCAGCACGGGCCAGACCGACGGCTCGACCAGGACCAGGCAGGGGAGGGCGGCGATGTCGAACCCCGCCTTCTTCGCCGCGTCCAGGAGGCCGATGATCGCCACGTCGAACACCATGGCGCTCGACAGCTCCATGGTGTTCTGGGGCGCCGACTCGGGGGCGCGGTCGCGGGTGGAGACCAGGCCGTGCTCGACCAGCCAGGCGACCGTGAGCCGGAGGGTCTGCGGCGCCTCGGTCTCCTCGGCGATCAGGTCGAAGAGCCGGACGCCGGGCTGCTCGTGGATGCGGGTCAGGACGCGCTGGAGGGGGAGTCCGCCGAGCTCCTCGCCGACCCGCGGCGGGAAGTCGGTGAGCGTCTGCAGCGGCTCGCCGGTGGCCGGCAGGTACGGGCGCCGGTTCTCGAGCTCGTCCTTGAGCCAGGCCGAGTGCATGAGGAGCTCGTTGACGGCCAGCGGCTCGGGCTGGCCCGAGGGGGGCTTCGAGCCGTCGAAGCGGAAGGTCCCCTCCTCGGCGCAGAGCAGGGCGAGGAAGGCCTCCCGTCCGCGCAGGGTCTGCCAGCGGGCGTTGACCGGCTCGCCGTCGTGCAGGGCCACGGTGCCCGAGGTGTTGCCGCTGCGCACCCGCAGGCTGCCGGTCTTCCGCACCTGCTGGAGGTACTGGAGCACCGCCCAGAGGGGGTGGGTCGCGAGGTCGCCCTGGAGCATCTGCTCGGCGCCGCGGCCGCCCAGGAGGCGCTCGGTGCGGATCAGCAGCTCCTCCAGGTCGACCGGCCGCGCGAGGTAGTCGTCCGCCCCGGCCTTCAAGGCCGCGACGCGGTCGGCACCCTCGTTGCGGTCGGACAGCGCCAGCACCGGCAGCGGGCGGGTGGCTTCCTGGGCGCGCAGCGCCTGGACCGCGTCGGCCGCGGGGTCGGCACCGGTGTCGAGCAGCACGAGGTCGGCCTGCAACTCGAGGGCGACGGCCGGGGCTTTCGCGGCGTCCGCGAGCACCCGCACCGCATGACCGGCCACCCGCAGGCGGTCCTCCAGGACCGCGGCGAACACGGAATCCTTCTCGATCACCAGCACCTTGGCCACCGCAGCTCTCTCCTCCGGGCGAACGCCCTGTCCGACAGGGTGTCCATTCTATGCGCGGAGAGCCCCTGCCGTGACGACCTCTGTAACGGCCGTGTTACAATCGCTCATCTCGTAGCGATGTTTTTGTTGGAGAGTACCGGCTCCGATCGTGGGAGCGGGTGGTCCGTGGAGTGACGGCTCTCCGGAGGTGGACTTCTTGCGGATCGAGCAGTCCCGTTGGACTCCGTCCAGGGGGTGGGAGCCGTCTGCTCCCGGAGCCCTGGAGGGAGCGCAGCTCATCCTCATCTTCGGCAGTCCGGATGCGCTGAAGAGGGACGATCTGCGGCGGCAGGTCGCCGCGGCGTACCCCGCGGCCTGGAGCTTCGGATGCTCCACGGCGGGCGACATCTACGGCACCCAGGTCTCGGACGACTCGCTGGTCGTCACCGCCGTGGGCTTCGAGAGCACCCGGATCCGGGGAGCTTCCACCGCCATCGCCGGCCCCGAGGACAGCCTGGCGGCGGGCGAACGGCTCGCGCGCTGCCTGGCGGGAGACGATCTCGTCCACGTCCTGGTGCTGTCGGACGGCCTGCACGTCAACGGCAGCAAGCTGGTCGATGGGTTGTCGCGGCATCTTCCCGAACAGGTGACGGTCACCGGCGGCCTCTCGGGCGACGGGCCGCGCTTCAAGGAGACGCTCGTCGTGGGCGGTCCCCTGGCATCGGCGGAGACCGCGCCGAACACCATCGCGGCCCTGGGGCTCTACGGCTCCGGGCTCCGCGTCGGCTACGCCTCGCTCGGCGGCTGGGACCCGTTCGGTCCCGAGCGCCTGATCACCCGCTCGTCCGGCAACGTCCTCTACGAGCTGGACGGCCGCTCGGCCCTCGACCTGTACAAGACCTATCTCGGCCCGCACGCGAGCGATCTGCCGGCGAGCGGCCTGCTGTTCCCGCTCAGCCTCCGCACCGGCGAGGGCGAGACGCCGGTGGTGCGCACGATCCTCGGGGTCGACGAGGAGCACAGCAGCATGACCTTCGCCGGCGACGTGCCCGAAGGGTGCTACGCCCGCTTCATGAAGGCCAACTTCGACCGCCTGATCGACGGCGCCGTGGGGGCCGCCCGCACGAGTTGCGAGGCCGTGGGCTCGGCCTCTCCCGACCTCGCCCTCCTGGTGAGCTGCGTCGGCCGCAAGCTGGTCCTGGGGCAGCGGGTGGAGGAGGAGGTCGAAGGGGTACGGGACGTCCTCGGGGAGAGCACGGTGCTCACCGGCTTCTACTCCTACGGCGAGATCTCGCCGTTCACGCCCGACGCCCGCTGCGAGCTGCACAACCAGACGATGACCATCACCACCTTCTCGGAGCCGTCAGCCGGGGGAGTGGAATGAGCGAGCGGCACAGCCTCCTGGCACGGCAGGTCCGCCGCTTCTTCGGCACCGAGGAGGGGATGCCCGGGCACTGCGTCGAGTTCCTGGACGCGGTCGACGCCGCCTACCGCCAGTTCGACGACGACCGGTCCATGCTGGAGCGCTCGATGGATCTGAGCTCGCAGGAGCTGATGGAGGCCAACACCGCGCTCCGGCGGTCGCTGGAGGAGAAGGCGCGACTCCAGACCCTGAGCGCCCTCGGCCATCTGGTCGGCGGCCTCGCGCATGAGGTCCGCAATCCGCTCTTCGCCATCACCGCCACCCTCGACGCGCTGCTCTCCGGCCTCGAAGCCTCGCCGGCCAACCAGTCCGTGCGCCACGCCCTGGAGGGACTGATGGAGCCCACGACCCGGATGAGCGAGCTCATGTCCGAGCTGCTGGAGTACGGCAAGCCGCTCGCCGAGAACCTGGCGCCGGGGATGCTCGGGAGCGTGATCGAAGAGTCCCTGGACGACTGTCGGACGCTCGCGCAGAGCCGGAACGTCCGGCTCCGCGCCGAGCTCGGCGGCCTGGATCTGTGCGTGGGCATGGTCCGCCGGCGGCTCCTCATGGCCGTGGGCAACCTCATCCAGAACGCCGTGCAGCACACCCCGGCCGGCGGAGAGGTCGTGATCGAGACGGACCGCTGGGAGGAGGAGGGCCGCGCCTGGGCCCGATGCTCGATCCGGGACAGCGGCTGCGGCTTCCGCGACGAGGATCTGCCGCACCTGTTCGAGCCGTTCTTCACCCGGCGCCGCGGCGGCACCGGGCTCGGCCTCTCCATCGTCCAGCGCGTGGTGGACGAGCAGCAGGGCCGCATCCAGGCCAAGAACCGGCCCGGCGGCGGCGCCCTGGTGATCCTGGACATCCCGCTCTGGGAAGGTGCGGCTCAGGGCCGGCGGCAGGCCGAGTCCTCGCCCTTGCGCATCCCGGCGGGACCCCAGAGCACCCGGTAGGGCCGACTGTCTCCCAGGCCTACGAAGGTGAGCGTGAGGTTCGCCTCGTCCGCCTCCAGCACCGTGAAGCCGTAGGCCAGGTCCATCCCCCAGCGGCGGCAGCGGTCCTGGGTGAAGCGCCGGACGTCCCGGCCGCCCCCGCCCGACACCACGAAGTGGACCCCCGATTCCGGTTCCAGCACCTGCAGGTCATGATCGTGGCCCGCCAGATAGAGGTCCACGCCGTGCCGCACGAGGACCGGCAGGAGGTACTCCCGGATTTTCGGGAGATCGCCCTGCGGGCTGGCGTGCGGGCCGTTGGAATAGATGGGGTGATGGCCGTACACGACCTTCCATTTCGCCCGGCTGGCGGCCAGGGCGCGGTCGAGCCACTGCCGCTGGGCGGCCATCGCAGGCATCGCGGCGCCGACGTCCCTGGCAGGCTGGTCGACCGGCGTGGTGTCGACGGCGAAGAACTGCACCGGGCCGGCCGTGAAGGTGTACCAGGGCCTCGGCAGGCACCAGCTCGGGCTCTGCCGGGAGCGCGCGATCTCGGCCGCCGGGCTCTTCGGGTCGTCGTAGTCGTGGTTGCCGAGGACCGCGTAGAAGCGGATGCCCAGGGGCGTGTAGAAGTTTTCCCACTGCCGCTCCCACCGCGGGTCGTCGACGCTGTTCAAGCCGCGCGGATAGAAGTTGTCGCCCAGGGTGAGCCCGAGGTCGTAGGGGTGGTCGGCGCCGTAGGCGGCGATCGCCCGGGCGAGCCGCTCCTGGGACCAGTCGTCGCCCTCGGTCCCGAAGTCGCCGAAGGCCACCGCGCGGACACTCCCATGGGAGAGTGGGACGGCCGGCGGCGGACCGCCCGCCTGGAGCGCGGGGCAGACGTCGCCGGATACCGGCGCCATGGGTGCGTCACGGTCGACGTCGAAGGTGACCCGGTCGCAGGCAGCCAGGACCAGGAGGAGCGCGAGGGCGGCGGATCGATGGCGCATGCCGGGGAGTCTATTCAAGAACCCCGCCGCCGGACCTCCAGGTTGCGCCGGACCTCCTCGCGCTTGCGCTTCGCCGAGGCGGCCCAGGAGCAGATGGGACAGGCGTCGAGGTCGTGATAGAGGGCGGGGCAGTATTCACGGCCGAAGTAGATGATCTGCAGGTGGACCTTGCCCCAGGACTCCTGCGGGAACACGCGCTTGAGATCGTGCTCGGTCTTTTCGACGCTCCTGCCGCTCGACAGCCCCCAGCGCGCCGCGAGGCGGTGAATGTGCGTGTCGACCGCGAAGGTCGGGATGCCGAAGGCCTGGTTGAGCACCACCGAGGCCGTCTTGTGGCCGACGCCGGGGAGCGCTTCGAGCTCCTCGAACGTGCGCGGCACCTGGCTGCCGTGCCGCTCGACGAGGATCTGCGACAGCCCCTTGAGGCTCTTCGCCTTCGAGGCGGTGAGGCCGATGCGCCGGATCAGGTGCTGGATCTCCTCGACCGGCAGCGCGGCCATCCGCTCGGGCGTGCGGGCGCGGGCGAACAGGGCCGGCGTCTCCTGGTTCACCAGCTTGTCCGTGCTCTGGGCCGAGAGCACGACCGCCACCA